>JADMIO011227216.1_pt1 | contig 34704 bp, 34 predicted proteins | sample 8958161 | NCBI WGS metagenome assembly JADMIO01 (sample SAMN16585339, study PRJNA669376) | soil metagenome | isolation source: Crop rotation soil | place: USA: Cullars Rotation, Alabama | collected 2011
CCGAGCCGGTGGAGTACCGGGCTCGTGTCCCGGGCCTCTACGACGACTGGCTGCCGACGCAGCTCGAGCCGCGGCTGGTGCTGCGCCGCCTGCCGCCGGGGGCTTGGACGCTGCTCGTCGAGGCGCGCCGCCGCGCCGAAGGGCGCTGGTCGACGCCGCTGTCGATCGGCTTCGTAGTCGAGGCGCGATGGTGGGAGACGCCGGCGGCGCGCGCGGCTCTCGTCATCCTCGTCGCGCTTGCCGTCGCCGCGCTCGTGCAGCTGCGCAACGTCGTCGTGCGCCGCCGGCGGGAGCAGGAGCTCTACCTGCAGCACCTGCGCGACCAGGCCAACCTGGCCGCGCTGCGCGCTCAGACGCGGCCGCACTTCCTGTTCAACACGCTCAACGGCATCTCGAGCCTGGTGACGCGCGAGCCGTTGCGGGCGCGGCGGATGATCGCGCGGCTGTGCGACCTGCTGCGCGCCTCGCTGGGCCACGAGACCGACGACGAGATCCCGCTCGCAGAGGAGCTCGACCTCGTGCGCCGCTACCTGGAGCTGCAGCAGCTGCGCTTCGAGGATCGGCTCACCGCGGCGATCGACGTCGACGAGAGCCTGCTGGCGGTGGCGGTGCCGAGCTTCTCGCTGCAGACCCTGGTCGAGAACGCGGTGCGGCACGGCGTCGAGCGGCGCGGCGCCGGCGCCGCGATCGAGATCCGCGGCGAGCTCGCCGGCGACCGCGCGCGCTTGACCGTCCGCGACAACGGACCGGGTCCCTCCACGAGCCGCGACGGTGCTCTCGGGCTGAGCAACCTGCGCCACCGGCTGGCGACGCTCCACGGCGACGACCACCGGCTGGAGCTGCGCGCCTTGTCGACCGGCGGCGCCGAGGCCGTCTTCGAGGTGCCGCTCGCACGGCGCGCCGTGCGGCGGGTGCAGCCGGTGCGCCGCGAAGCGAGGCCGGCCTGATGCGCGTCGCCATCGTCGACGACGAACCGCCGGCGCGGCGGCTGCTCGGCGAAATCCTCGAGGCGCACGGCGACGTCCGGGTGGTGAGCGAGCTCGCGACCGGGGACGCCGCCGTGGCCGGCCTCGCCGCCGACGGCGTCGACCTGCTCTTCCTCGACATCGAGCTGCCGGACATGAGCGGCTTCGACGTGCTGGCGCGGCTGCCGGCGGGTGCAGCGCGCAGCGTCGTCTTCGTAACCGCCCACGACCACTTCGCGCTGCGCGCTTTCGACGTCGCGGCCATCGACTACGTGCTCAAACCATTCGACGACGAGCGCATCGCGCGGGCGCTGGCGCGGGCGAGAGAACGCCTCGCCGGCGGCGACACCGCCGACCTCGCGCGCCTGCTGCAGGCCGTCGAGCGACTCTCCGCGCCGGCCGATCGCTACCTGACGCGGCTGCCCTTGGGTGGCGAGGGCGACCGTACCGTGCTGCTGCGCGTCGGCGACATCCGCTGGATCGAGGCCGCCGGCAAGCACGCGCGGGTGTACGCCGGCGGCGCGCCGGGGCTGGTGCGCGACACGCTCGGCAGCCTCGAGCGCGTGCTCGACCCGCAGCGGTTCCTGCGCATCAGCCGCTCGGCGATCGTCAACCTCGACCGCGTCGAGGAGATCCGCCCCTGGTTCCGCGGCGACTTCGTGGTGATGCTCCAAGGCGGCGCCAAGGTGCGCTCGACGCCGAGTTATCGCGATTCCCTCGCGCGACTGCTGCACCGGGATCCCGCGTACGCGCGACCGCGCGGCGGCTAGAGGCGCGGCGACTCGGTCGCGGCGCCTCCCGGCCCGCTCGCCCGCTCCGCCAGCAGCGGCTTCACTCCCGATTTGCCGGCGTCGCTCCAGGGCGGTTGCCGCTGGCCCGCGGGCGGGCGATCCTCGCAGCCCACCTAAGACAAGCAACCGAAGGGGCACATCGCCATGAGATCCGATGGTACGAGTACGGGACGGAGCTACGTGACGACGAGCATCGGCGTGTGGGCGCTGGGGATCGCGCTCTGCGCGGTGGCGGGCGTGCCGGCCGCGGCTGCGACGGCGGCGGTGCCGGCGCCGGCCGGCGATACGGTGCACGTCCTCGTCGCCTATGACCGGCTGCCGCCGACCGCGCCAGGAAAGCGCCTGGTCGCCGGCGGCGTCGACGCGCGCGTGCGCCACGTGCTGGCGAACGTCTCCGTCCTGGCGCTCGAGCTGCCGGCGGCGCAGCTCGCCGCGCTGCGCCAGACGCCCGGCGTGCGTGCCGTCGAGGAGGACCCGGAGCGCTGGGTGCTCGCCAAGCCGGCATCGACCGAGCTCGTGCCGTCCATCGACAACGGCCTCTACGGGCTGGTCACCACGAAGGTGGTGGACGTGCACAAGCGCAAGCTCACCGGCCGCGGCGTGCCGGTGTGCATCGTCGACGAAGGGCTCGACGCCGCGCATCCGGACCTGGCGCCGAACTACGCCGGCGGTATCGACATCTTCGACCGCGACGGCGACCCCGACGTCGGTCCCGCCCTCGACGAGCAGCACGGCACGCAGGTGGCCGGCGTGGTCGCCGCCGCTCTCAACACGGTGGGCGTGCGCGGCGTCGCCTACGGTTCGCGCTTCTTCCAAGCCAGAGTGCTGCCCGGCGAGGGCTTCGGCCGCGCCAGCGACGTCATGGCGGGCGCCGACGCAGCGGTCGCCGCAAGCGGCTGCCGAGTCGTCAACATCAGCATCGGCGGCACCCGCAGCTCGGACATCGAGCGCGGCTTCTACGCCGACCTGCGCGCTCGCGGCGTGCTGGTCGTCGCCTCGGCCGGCAACGATGCGGTGGGTCCGATCACCTATCCCGGTGCATACGAAGCGGTGGTCGCGGTAGGTGCCGTCGACCGGCTGGGGGAGCACGCCCCGTTCTCGCAAACCGGGCCGGAGCTCGACCTGTCCGCGCCAGGCGTGGGCATCCTCACCACCGTCTCGCGCGGCGCCGGCGAGGAGGCGATGGTCAAGGCGAAGACGCGCTACGCCGCCGAAGTCGTGGCGTTCGCGGGACAGACCACGGCTGCCGGCGTCGCGGCCAAGCTGATCGACTGCGGCGAGGGCGCCTCGGCTGCCGACTTTTCCAGCAACGTGGCCGGCAATCTCGCCTTCGTGCGTCGCGGCGACGCGGAGCCGGCGACGCAGGTCGAGAACGCCATGGACGCCGGTGCCATCGGCGTCGTGCTCTACGGCGACGGTTCCGCCGAGACGACCCTCGGCGCGGCCCGAACGCCCGACGGGCGCGATTGGATCCCGGCGGTGGCGGTCTCGAGCGGCACCGGCACGACGCTGCGCAAGTCGCTCAACAAGGTGGTGACGATGGCGAGCTTCCCGTCGGACTGGGCGCCGGCATCGGGCACCTCGATGGCGGCGCCGTTCGTGTCCGGTGTCGCCGCGTTGATGCTGCAGGCCAACCCGGCGCTGTCGGCGGACGAGCTCGTCGAGATCCTCGAGCAGACGGCGACGCCGCTGGGCGACGAGGGGTGGGACGACATCTATGGCTGGGGGCTGGTGAACGCCGCCGCCGCCGTTCGCGCCGCGGCGGCACGCTGAGCGGGGCGCGGCGGATGCCGCTTTGCGGCGGGTTGCCGCTCTGCGGCATACCTGGGATATCCTCCCGCGCCCATGGCAGCCCACAAGATCCTCATCGCCGATTCCCTCGACCCGTCCGGCCTCGCTGCGCTCCAGCAGTCGGGCGCCGAAGTCCACGAGCTCACCAAGGACGAGCGACCGCGCCTGAAGGACCTGCTCGCCGATTACGACGCGCTCGTCGTGCGCAGCAGCACCAAAGTCACCGCCGACCTGCTGCGCGGCGGCAAGCGCCTCAAGGTCGTCGGACGCGCCGGCATCGGCGTCGACAACGTCGACGTCACGGCCGCAACCGAGATGGGCGTGCTCGTCGTCAACGCGCCGACCGCAAACCTGATCTCGGCCACCGAGCACACATTCGCGCTGCTCCTCGCTCTCGCGCGCAAAGTGCCCGCCGCGGACAGCGCCATGAAGCGCGAGGACTGGGACCGCAAGAGCTTCACCGGCTTCGAGCTGCACGGCAAACGGCTCGGCGTCATCGGCTTCGGCCGCATCGGCCAGGGCGTGGCGCGGCGGGCGCGCTCGTTCGAGATGGAGGTCGCGGCCTACGACCCGCACCTCGACGGCGCCGTCGCGCGCAACCTCGATACGCCGCTGATGTCGCTGCCCGAGCTGCTCGCGTGGGCGGACGTCGTCACGCTGCACATCCCGCTCACCGACGAGACGCGCAACCTCCTCGGCGCCTCCGAGCTGGCGCACATGAAGCCCGGCGCGCTGCTCGTCAACTGCGCCCGCGGCGGCGTCGTCGACGAAGCGGCGCTGCTCGCCGCGCTCGAGGCCGATAAGATCGGCGGCGCCGCCATCGACGTCTTCGCCGACGAGCCGCCCACCGACTGGAAGCTCGCCACCCACCCACGCGTCGTCTCGACGCCGCACATCGGGGCGCAGACAGTGGAGGCGCAGGAGCGCATCGCCCTCGAGACCAGCCGCATGGTGCTCGCCGCGCTCGACGGCTCGCTGGCGATCTCGGCCGTCAACCTGCCGTTCCGCCCCGCCGGCGCGCGCAGCGAGCCCTTCATGCGGCTCGGCGAGCAGCTCGGCCGGCTTGCCGGCTGTCTGCTCGGCGGCAGCGTCAACCGGCTGCGCGTGGAGCTCGCGGGCATCGACGAGCCGCTGCAAGTGCCGATCGCCATCGCCGCGGCCAAGGGCGTGCTCACCTGCTTCCTCGGGGAGGCGGTGAACTACGTCAACGCCGAGAAGCTCGCCAAGTCGCGCGGAATCGACATCGTGCGCTCCGTGCGCGAGCAAGCCGGCGACTACCCGCACCTCGTCACCGTGACCGTCGGCGGTGAGGGCGGTGAGGTCGAGCTGGCGGGCGCGCTCTTCGGCGAACGCGACGCGCGCGTCGTGCGCTTCCGCGGCTTCCAGCTCGAGTTCCGGCCCGAGGGGCGGCTGATGGTGCTGTCGAACCGCGACGTGCCCGGCGTCGTCGGGCGGCTCGGCACGATCCTCGGCGAGGCCGGCGTCAACATCGCCGAGATCCACCTCGCGCGCGTGGCCGACGGCGGCGATGCGATGGCGGTGCTGCGCCTCGACGAGCACCCGGCAGGCGAGGTGATGGCGAAGATCGCGGCGCTGCCCGAGATCCAGTCGGTGCAGATGGCGGACCTGCGGTGAGCGCGATCGCGCGGGGCGACGGTGCGCAGCGCGCACCCTACCGGCGTGGGGTGGAGGGTGGGGTAGGGTGCGCCGTGCGCATCAATGGTCCGGCGCGTATCCGCCACTGACGCGCCGCGCCTCGCCAAGAGCTACGCGACCGACGGTCGCTGCGCGCCGGTATCGCGTACCCATCCCTGCCATCCGATCGCCGCAGCCGCGCCTCGCTTCTGGCGTAGCCTTTGCTCGCCTCGTAGCCGCGGAGTCGACAGCGTGGAGGGTTGGCGATGGGTAAGCGGGTAGGTCTGGTCTTCGGTGGACGCAGCGTCGAGCACGAGGTGTCGATCAACTCGGCGCGCTCGGTGGCGGTCGGGCTTGCTGAGGCAGGGCATGAGGTGGTGCCTCTCGGCATCGCGCCCGACGGTTGCTGGCTCTCGCCGAGCGAATCGCAGCCGGCGCTCGACGGCAAGCTCAACGCGCTGCCGGCTCCCGGCGGTGACATCCCGCCCTCGCTGCGGCACCTGCTCGACGCCCGCGTCGACGTGATCTTCCCGCTCGTCCACGGCACCTGGGGGGAAGACGGCACGCTGCAGGGCCTCTGCGAGATGCTCGGCCTGCCCTACGTCGGCTGCGGCGTGCTGCCCAGCGCGGTGGCTATGGACAAGCTGCAGGCCAAGCGTCTGCTCGCGGCGGCCGGCGTGCCGGTGGTGGAGTTCCGCGCCACGTCGCGGCCGAGGTTCGAAGCTGACCCGCAGGCGTTCCTGCTGAGCTGCGCCGAGCTGCCGCTGCCGCTCTTCGTCAAACCGAGCGTCGGCGGCAGCAGCGTCGGCGTGCAAAAGGTGAAGACCAGCGACGCGTTGGAGGCGGCGGTGCGGTTGGCGCTGCGCTTCGACGACCAGGTCCTCGTCGAGCGCGGCGTGCAGGGCCGCGAGCTCGAAGTCGCCGTGCTCGGCCTCCACGACCTCGAAGCCTCCCGCGTCGGCGAGATCGTCCCCGGCGCCGAGTTCTACGACTACGCCGACAAGTACTTGACCGACGCTGCCCAGCTCATCGCCCCCGCCGAGCTCGAAGGCTTCGTCGAAGAACGCATCCGCCAGCAAGCCATCGACGCCTTCGCCGCCATCGGCGGCTGGGGCATGGCCCGGGTCGACTTCTTGCTCGAAGGCGACAAGCCGTACGTCAACGAGATCAACTCCATCCCCGGCTTCACCAGGATCTCGATGTACCCGCGCCTCTGGGCGCTGACCGGAGTGCCGCTGCCGATGCTCGTCGATCGCCTCGTCGACATCGCGATACGCAAGCACGCCGAGCGCACGAGCCTCGACGAAGGGATCAAGCAGTGGCTAGCGGAGCTGGCGAAGCGATAAGCCGCTCGCGTCACGTATCCGAGCTCTCCGGCGTCCCGATTGACCGCAGCTACTGCTAGGAGTACGCTCCATTAATAGCAACAGCCTGCGGACGGTCGTCGGGAGCGGTATTTATGAGCGGAACTCTTCGCAATTGGGACGAAACTGCACTTTGGAACGCTATCCAGACTAGCGAGGGGCCAGAACTCGAAGATATACGGGCCGCTCTCCGGGTCGCACTGTCAAAGATCCAAGCGGTGCTTGCATCTGGCGGATCCAGCCCCGCCGACTTTACCTTGCATGACGCCCAGCACAGCTTCCGCGTGGCCCAGCGGATGGCGGAGATCGTGCCGTCAGATGTTATGCGGGAGCTATCGATTTATGAACTCTCGTTGCTGCTACTAAGCGCGTACTTGCACGATATCGGTATGAGTCCGCCGCGAGACATGCTGAATGGCCTGGTTGAATTTGCGCTAACGGGCCAGAGCGCGAAACTATCCGCGAGCGATACGGCGACCTTTCAGGACTGGCTCGACGTAACAGGTTGGACCGCTGAAAGTGCGCCAAGCCTACAGTGGAAGGATGTTGAACGAGCAAACTTGGCAGTTGCTCACTACGTTCGCTCGCGCCACGTTGAATGGGGTGAGCGCTGGATTGACGGCAATCTACGCGACTTCAGGCTCGGTACCTATGCCCAAAGCTTGGATGACTTAAAGCTGTTGTGTAGTAGCCACCATTTTGATTATGGGGCGCTGCTGTCATCTGCGCTCGACCCTAAGCCGGTTAGTTCCACGGGGTCCATTGTCCATCTGCGCTATCTGTCAACTGTCTTGCGCGTAGCGGACGTAATCGAAATTGATCCGGAGAGAACGCCAGACGTAATCTTCCGCCACCGGGACATCTCTCCGGGCAGCATCATCTATTGGCACAAGGATCATCAGATCTCAACGCTGATCCAAGAGTCGCGCCTTGCGCTTAGTGCTGAGCCTCGCGACGCGAGGATCCATCGCGCTATTGAGCTCACGGTGAACAATATCGAAGCCGAGCTCGAAGTGGCCAGGCGACTCGCGGACGAGCGACCGTTTCACTCATCTTCGTTCCAGGGCAAGGCTCTTCCGCATCGATGGGACCTCCAAGGTCACGCACGTGTATTGATTCGACCCCGTGCGGATAGCTATGAGTACATTGACGGCGCGTTTCGGCCGAATACTGAGAAGCTACTTCATTTGCTCTCCGGCAGGAATCTCTACGGGGATCCGCTCGTGGCTTTTCGCGAAGTGTTGCAAAATGCATTTGATGCCGTGCGCGAACAGATTGCCTACGAGCGCCTTCAGAGGCGTGATCCAGGTGACGAGAAGTGGGAACAGATTTTCGGCGAGACCCATGAAATAGACTTGGACATGCGCCAAGATAAAGAAGGTGCGTGGTGGTTTGTGTGCGCCGATGACGGTGTTGGCATGAATAAGACGATCATCAGAGACTACCTTTTGGTTAGCGGGAATACGTTGAACCCTCGGCTTAGGCGACTTGAGAGAGATTGCGATGTGGCAGGCATTCCATTCTTCCGGTCGGGCCAGTTCGGGATAGGTGTTCTTAGCTACTTCCTGGTGGCGGACCTCGCCATCATTTCTACGCGGCGTAGCCCCTTGCCGGGGGATGCTGAATCTCACGGCTGGCGGTTTGAGAGTGAGGGAGTGGGCTCGTTCGGCGAGCTGCGGCGCGACGATTCAATCGGAAGCGGGACCACTGTCCGCCTTCGCCTGCGACCGGATGTGGTCAACGCATTGACAGCACGAGATGTGGCAGACGGAGCGCAAGGGCATGGTCAAGTCTTACCCCCGAGACGATTCCCCGCTATCGTGCGCGACTATGTTGAGAATGTAGTGCTTCACGCTCCCTGCAAGGTGGTTCTGCCGAGGGAGGAAGAGGAGAGTCGTCGTCACCTGAGCCGAGGGTGGAGTCGGTCTTCTGCCGATGTATGTGGAATCGATAGGATTGTCAGCTACCTGCGCGAAGGCGCGCGACAGGAGCCGGGACTTGTTTCGCAGGCGCAAAGATCGAAGTTAGGCGAACGGCGGGAATACGACCGCCGGCTCGCGGTACGGTTGGTCAATGATTGTCAGTGGAGAGTTGTCGAAGGCGAGTTGGCGAGTGCCTTTGGTTGGTTTCGGGCCCATATTGCGCTTTTTGCGAATGCTGATGGGTTGGCGCCACTGCTTCACGAGCCGCACCTGACGTCGGAATTGTTGTCAGAGCCAAACAGAGAATTCGTAGGCATTGCACGCGTGCTCGATGTCAGTTGGAAGGGCATTCGAGTCAAAGTCGAGGGTGATGCGTTGAAAAGGTTGTATGACGGAACTCATTTCTTCTTGCTGGAGTTAGATATTCGCGGATCGGGAGCTGGGACGATCTCGGTTGATCGCCATTCGGCTGTGGTCACCGATGCGATGATTCGCGCAGTGGCGGAGGTGGTCGACCAAGTTGCTGTGTGGCTTGCTGAGTTTGGTCAAAAAGTGGAGGTCTCCTCCTACGCCTCGCTCTTTATGACCCCAAAGGGTCTGGCCGCTTTTCACGATCAAGTAGGTGCACAAACGGAATGGTGGATCAGAGTGCCGGTCGACGGCGTTGATAAGCCTTCATTGTGGGGGCCGACTGCATATCCAATGGTGACGGCAGAACCGGGGGGGTTTCAATCTAAGGAGGATGATTTATGGAGGGGGGGATGGGCGGGTCGACTAGGTGGTCGACCCGTTACCTTTCTGAAGCGGCATCTCTTTTGGCGAACACTGGGGCCGACCGGATCAGGCACTGCGACTGTTGCTTGGCCGTGGTCGAAGTATCCGCCGGATCGCGTCGTCGGTGTCCGATGGAATGGGGTTGGACGGGTAGGAATGACCGGTGTTTATTCAGAGCGTCCAAGGCTGCGGCTGGCATTTCTGGGCGGCGGTTTGGCGCAGTTTCCTCGTGAGTGGTCTGAGGTGGTGCTTGCGGAGGTTGGTGGTCTCTGGTTGTGGAACGTCGGGCATCCGCTGGTTTCCATATGGGAGCGAAAACCCAATGAGCGTGATGGGCGGGTCCTCTCGGCTTTGAAAGGAGAATCCCTAGAGAAGGAATCTTTGGCCGATGCCATTACTGCTGATCTAGAGAAGCACTATCAGCTGCTGCTCGAAGAGCGTGATCTGGCCGCTATGTGGCTGTCATTGGCCGTAATGCGGTTGCGAGACGATGAGTGGATCGCACTTGCCGAGCGCGGTAAGTCTGTGCTTGAGGAGATCTGGTGTGGTCTTTTGGGCTCAGTTGAGAGCCGGTTGATTGTGTTGTCGGATCAAACCAAAGATCTTGCCGTGTACGTGAGGCAGCCCCTGTTTCCACTCTATGTTCGTGTCGTCACCGCGAGATCGGCTGAGGTTGTTAGAGAGGACGCCGTGGGGTGGCGGCTTGCGACGCCCTGTTCGGAATCGTTGCTGGAGATCGCTACTGTTGATCGGTCTCTGGCTTAGGGTGGGAATCGGTATCACCGTGCTAAGAGAGACCTTCGGTCGCCGCGTTTGACTGGCCGGGGTGACCGCGATCGTCGTAGGGCGCCGATGCTCGGGCTGACTCCGCTGGGCTTCAGTCGTCGAAGGCTGGCTAGCTGGCGACCGACAGAGCGTTACGCGGTCCAAACCGGGGCAAACGACTCTGGGCTCGACCGGAGTCGTTGCAAGGAACTTGGTGTTTCTAAGGCGAGGGTTTTGTCAAGGCTGGCTGAGGACGGGGCCGAGCCCGGCGCGCAGCACGACCGAGTGGTAGCCATGGCGCAGGAGCTGTTTCTGTGTCTGCTCGGCGTCGGCCCAGGCGGTGAAGGTGCCGACACGCACGCGATACCAGGGGAGCGATTGTTCAATCCGGGCGTCGGTAAAGTCGCCGGCGAGCTTCGCCAGCAACGCGTCGGCGCGGTCGCGGGTCTGGAAGGCGCCGACTTGCACGGTGAGGACGGTGTCGGTAGGGAGCGTCTGCTGGCCCATTTCGACGACGCGCAGCTCGATCTCAGCGGTGCCGGTGCGCACCATGTCGAGGGCGGTCGCCGCGCTGTAAGACAGATCGAGGATGCGGCCGCGGACGAAGGGGCCGCGGTCGTTGATGCGCACCTGCACGCGGCGGTCGTTGGCAAGGTTGGTGACCTCGACGACGGTGCCGATGGGTAGCTCGCGGTGGGCCGCCGTCATCAGGTACATGTCGTAGCGCTCGCCGCTGGCGGTGCGCTGGCCGTGGAAGGGGTTGCCATACCACGACGCCTCGCCGCGCTCGGTCCAGCCGATGCGGACGCGGTCGGTGGCGCTACGGCAGGCGGCGAGGACGAGGAGGACGCAGAGCGCCACTGCCAGCCTCGGCAGCGTCCCTCCAGGCGCGAATCTGCGTTCGTTCCCCCTCATTCGCAGCGATCGGGCCGCGATGGCCGAAAAGGCAAGTGCTCATCGATTATAGGCCAGTCTTGCCGCAGAGCGGCAGCGCGCCCGCTAACGCAGGTTGCTCTTCGGGAACTTCGCGCGCTCGGGTTCCGCCGTGAGACGACGCAGCAGCTCCTGGATGAGCCGGTTCTTCACCCGGCCGGCCTGCTTGGGATCGACCAGGTAGCGGAGGATCACCTCGAGCCAGGTGTTGTCGTTGACGCGGAAGAACACCGCCGGTTCCTGGCGCACCTCGAGATGGTCGACGGGCGTCTTGGCGAGCAGCTCACGGTAGGTGAGGACGCGCCGCGTCATCTGCTCGCCCACCTCCTGTTCGGCAACCTCCTTGATCGTCGCCGACACCCACTCGAGGTCGCTGTCGTAGGCGAGGTGGAACTTCACCTCGTTCCAGATGTACGGGAAGAGTGGCCACGAGTAGTTGTAGACGGACGTCGTCAGCACGTTGGAGTTGGGGAACTTGATCAACCGGCCGCTCGGATGGTCGGTCGACAGGTACTCGCCGCCGAACTCCCACAGCGTGGTGTCGAGGTAGCTGACGTCGATGACGTCGCCGGTCGCCTGGCCGATGCGGATGCGGTCGCCGACGCGGAACGGACGACGGACCAGGATGTAGATCCAGGCGAGCAAACTGGTGATCGGCGTCTGCAGCGCGAAGCCCAGGATCAGCGAGATGAGCCCCAGCGAAACGATCGCCGTGTACCAGTTGCGGAAGAGGATCGAGGCCCCGATGAAGGCGGCGGCCAGCACGGCGACGAGATCGGCGATGCGATGCAGGTTGTAACGGGAGACGGGATCGCGCATGCGAGCGATCACCAGCAGGGAGGTGACGCGCTCGGCGGCGAGGATCGCCATGACCACGGCGATGCCGCGGGCCACGCGCAGCGCGCCCTCCCGCGCCGGTGGCGGCAGCGGCAACCAGCGGTTCCAGACGCACAGATAGGCGACGACGACTACTGCGAGGAGCAGTCCCCACACCCCGATCCAGGCGCGATCGCGTCGAGCGAGCTGGGTCCTTGGTACCGCGGACGCTTCGTCTCCGCCCGCCGCCTGCTCGAGCGCGAATTGGACATCCTCTCGCTGCTCGAGCCGCTTGGCGACTTTCTGGGCAGAGGAGGCCATGCGGCCGCTAGGCCGCAAGCCGACTGCCAGGGTCTAGACGCGCGGCGCTTCGACGCTCGTCGCCGCGACGCGGGCGAGGCGCGGACGCGCGACCTCGGTGAGGAACTCGCGCGTCTGTGCGGCGGCGCGGCCGGTGAAGCGCGACGGCTCGAGCGCGGCTTCCATCTCTGCGGCGCTGAGGCCGAACGCGGCGTCGCCGGCGATGCTGGCCACCAACGGATTCGCGTCGCCGCGCTCGACTGCGGCCTGCGCGTCGAGCGAGTGGCGCCGCAGCTTCTCGTGCAGCTCCTGGCGATCGCCGCCGTGCAGTGAGGCCGTCATCAGCCAAGTCTCGGTGGCCATGAACGGCAGCTCTTGGCGGACGCGGCGCGCGACCGTCTCCTCGCGCACGCGCAGTCCTTGCGCGATATGCGCTGCGAGGTTCGCACACGCATCCGCCGTCAAGAACGCGTCGGGAATCACCAGCCGTCGGTTTGCCGAGTCGTCGAGGCTGCGTTCGAGCCACTGCGTCGCGGTGTTGAGCGGCCCGTTCGCCGCGTCGGTGAGCAGCCGGCGGGCGAGGCCGCACATGCGCTCGGCGCGCACCGGGTTGCGCTTGTAGGCCATCGCCGAGGAGCCCACCTGCGCCTCGTCGAACGGCTCGGCGAGCTCGCCGACGCCCTGCAGCAGTCGCAGGTCGGTGCCATATTTGTGGCAGCTCTCGCCGACGCCGGCGAGCGCGAAGAGCACTTGGCTGTCCTGCTTGCGCGAGTAGGTCTGGCCGGTGACGGGGAAGCTGCCGGCGAAGCCGAGGCGCTCGGCGAGGCGCCGATCGAGCTCGCGCACCTTTGCTTCGTCGCCGGCGAAGAGCGTCAGGAAGCTCGCTTGCGTACCGGTCGTGCCCTTGACGCCGCGGCAGCGCAGCTCGCGCCGCCGCCGTTCGACTTCGTCGAGGTCGATAAGGAAGTCCTGGATCCACAGGCACGCGCGCTTGCCGACGGTGGTGAGCTGCGCCGGTTGGAAGTGCGTGTAGGCGAGGCAGGGCAGCTCCGCCCACCGCTCGGCGAAATCGGCGAGCGCCGCCACGACCGCCGCGAGCCGCCCCTCGAGCAACTGCAGGCCCTCGCGCTGCAGCAGCACATCCGCGTTGTCGGTGAGAAACGCGCTTGTCGCGCCGAGGTGGAGGACGCCGCCGGCGTCGCCCGCCAGCTCCGCGAAGTGCCGCAGGTGAGCTACGACGTCGTGCCGCGTCGCGCGCTCGAGCTCGGCCACGCGCGCGAAGTCGATTTCGCCCTCCGCGCGCGTCAGCGACGCGAGCTGCTCGCGGCTGATCGGCAGCCCCAGCGCCGCCTGACACTCCGCCAACGTCACCCACAGCCGCCGCCACGTCGCATACCGATGCTGCGGCGAGAACACCGCCGCCATCTCGCGGCTGGCGTAGCGGTCGTAGAGCGGATTCGTCGGCTCCATCGCGCCGCGATTCTCCTACACGCCGGCCCCGTTCTGCGCGGGGGCGCTCTGATACCATCCCGCGCCGCCACACGGGATACCACGGCTTCCGCGGTCGGCTCCTCCGCCCGCGAGCGCAGCCGAGGATCGGGAGCTCACCCCCATGCCTCTTTCGGTGTACTCCGAGATCGGCCGCCTGCGCCGCGTGCTGTTGCACCGCCCCGGCCGCGAGATCGACTGGATGGTGCCCGCGATGATGGAGCACCTCCTCTTCGACGACATCCTCGACGGCGAGGAGGCGCGCGGCGAGCACGACACCTTCCGCACGCTCCTCGAGCGGCTGGGCGTCGAGACGCTCGATGCGACGCAGCTCCTCGCCGACGTGCTCGGCCACGACGACGCGTCGCGCCGCGAGCTGCTCGACGAGCTCGCCTCGCCCCATCACCGCATCTCCGAGCGCGCCCTTCGCCGCCTGCGCGAGCTGCCGCCGGCCGAGCTCGCCGCGGCCCTTGTCGGCGGCCTGCGTGGAGACGAACCACCGCGCCGTGGCGGTGGCCTGTTCGACATGCTGCCGGTGCCCAACTACTTCTTCCAGCGCGATCCGCAGATCGTGGTCGGCAACCGGGTCGTCGTCTCGTCGATGGCGACCGAGGCGCGCGAGCGCGAGCCGGTGCTGGCGGCGAGCATCTTCCGCCACCATCCGGCGCTGCAGGGCTACGAGGACCTCTTCCTCGTTCACGCGCCGCCGCACGAAGCGCCCGACTACGGGCCGGTGTACCCGTACCCGAGCCTCGAGGGCGGCGACGTGCTGGTGGTGGCGCCGGAGCTGCTCGTCGTCGGCATCAGCGAGCGCACCAACCGCCGGGGCCTCGAGGCGCTCGCCGACTACCTGCGCCGTGAGGACACGCCATTCCGCCACCTGATCGCCGTCGAGCTGCCGCCGCGCCGCGCCTTCATGCACCTCGACACGGTGTTCACGCTCGTCGACCACAACTTGTGCATCGGCTACGCGCCCGTGGTCGAGCCGGGAGGACCCGAGTCGGCCAGCGTCTACCGCGTCGATCTCGGCAGCGGCGAGCTGACCTTCACGCTGCAGGAGTCGCTGCTCGGCGCGCTGGCGTCGCTCGGGCTGGAGCTCGAGATGGTGCCGTGCGGCGGCGACGACTTCCTCGAGCAGCAGCGCGAGCAGTGGACCGACGGCGCCAACGCCTTCGCCGTGGCGCCCGGCGTCATCTTCCTCTACCACAAGAACCGTCACACGACCGACGGCCTCGCCAAACGCGGCTGGCGCGTGCTCACCGAGGAGGAGGCGCTGCAGGCGCCCGACCTCGGCAGCGGCAAGACCGTCATCACCTTCTCCGGCCGCGAGCTGTCGCGCGCCCGCGGCGGCCCGCGCTGTATGACGATGCCGCTCGAGCGCGAACCGCTCTGACCCGGTCACCCATCTTCTGAGGGATAGCAGCATGCCGCACTTCATCTCCATCCACGACCTCACCGCCGACCAGGTGGAGTCGATCTTCGCGCTCACCTCGGACCTCAAGCAGCAGCCGCAGAACTTCCGCACGTCGCTCGCCGGCAAGAGCCTGGCGATGATCTTCGAGAAGTCGTCGACGCGCACGCGGGTGAGCTTCGAGGTGGGGATGACCCAGCTCGGCGGCCACGCGCTGTTCCTCTCCTCGCGCGACATCCAGCTCGGGCGCGGCGAGCCGATCTCGGACACCGCCCAGGTGCTGTCGCGCTACGTCGACATCGTCATGGCGCGCACCTTCGCGCACCAGACGGTGCTCGACCTGGCGCGCTACGGCAGCGTGCCGGTGATCAACGGGCTGACTGACGAGCTCCATCCGTGCCAGGGGATGGCCGACTACTTCACGTTGCGCGAAGCGTTCGGCGACCTGCGCGGGCGCAAGATCGCCTACGTCGGGGACGGCAACAACGTGGCGCACTCGCTGATGTTCGGCGCCGCGAAGGTGGGGATGGACGTGGCGGTGGCGACGCCGCCGGGCTTCGAGCCGAAGCCGCACTACGTCGACCTGGCGCGGCAGGACGCCGAGGCCGCCGGCACCAGGGTCGTGGTGACCCAGGACGCGCGCGAGGCGGTCTCCGGCGCCTCCGCCGTCTACACCGACGTGTGGGCGTCGATGGGGCAGGAGGCCGAGGCCGAGGCGCGGCGCCAGGCCTTCGCCGGCTGGACGATCGACAACGCGCTGATGTCGAGTGCGCGGCCCGAGGCGGTGTTCCTCCACTGCCTGCCGGCCCACCGCGGCGAGGAGGTCGCCGCCGAGGTGATCGACGGTCCGCAGAGCCGCATCTTCGACGAGGCCGAGAACCGCCTCCACGTGCAGAAGGCGATCATGCTTTGGCTTCTGCTCGGTACCGGGCGGGAATCGTAGGCGGCCGCCGGCGGACGCGCCACAGCCAGTAGAACATCGCGCCGAACAGCAGCAGTATCGGCAACGCCCGCATCGGGCCGGTGGTGAAGGGCTCGGGCAAGATCCTCGCCACGCGCGCACGGATCGAGAAGAACGATCCGGCGGCGATGAAGAGCGCGAAGCACATCCGCCAGAGGTGACGCGCCAGCCGCCGCCCGCCGCGCAGGCCGCCCGCACGGATCATGCGCACGTCGCCGATCGCTGCCAGGCTCATGACCGTGGCGAGGACGAAGGACATCACGCCGACCGTGCGAGCCGGCACGCCGCCGGGGGTGAGGCTCGAGCTGCTGACCAGCTTCACGCCGCTCGCCGCGGTGGCGAGCGCGAGGAGGATGACGACCACCAGCGCCGTGACGTCGATGCGGCGAGTCCATGGCGACACCGGCCGGACGGTCATCAGCGCGGTGACGACGAAGTAAGCCGTCAAGAAGCCGGTGAACACGTTGCTGTCCGTGGGACTCTTGAGAAACCCGAGCACGGAGGCGCTGAAGCCCATGACGAGCATGGCGCCGACGAACAGCAGCCCGGCGCGGCAGTGGATGGTGCCGCCCTTCTTCGCGATCAGCGCCGTCGCACCGAGCAGGATGGCCAAGCCGCCGGCAGCGATGTGGATCGGCAGGATCACGTCGTGCATGTCGTGAGCTCCCGCCACCGCTCGATGCGCACTCCCTTGGTCAGCAGCCACACCGCGAAAGACATCTCACCAATAAACGCAGGAACCCCCATGACCATGAACATCGGGCCGGAGAGCCGGGGCGCGAGCACGAGCACGAAGCCGTTGAGCATGTAGCCCGCGCCGGCGAGCTGGTAGAGCACGCCGAGCGTTTTCGGGAAGTAGCCCGAAACGAAGGCGAGGTAGCCGGTGACGAAGAAGAATGGGCCGAACAGCAACAGGCCGATGCCGAAGCCGATGACGTGGGCCTTCATCGCCAGGGCCATCATCGCCTGCAGCTGAGCGGGCGTGAACGCCGCCAGGTAGGCATTGCTGCCCAGGGGGAACAGCGCCTCCACGAGCTGCATCGAGTAGGCGGCTTCGACGGCCGTGGCGACGAGACCGAAGACCATCGCCAGCAGCGCCAGCTCCTTGTGGACCGGCTTGGTGAGGACGTAGAGGATCACCGCCAGGACGATGGTGACGACGATCATCACCAGCTCGGCGGCGATGCCGAGCCGCCAGAGCAGCTCCATCTGCTTGAGATTGGCGAAGGTCGCGGCCGCATCTCCTGTCGCGATGCGTCCGCGGACGAAGAACTCCTGGAAGATGCCGAGCCCGATCAGGATCAAGTACAGGATGCCGCCCACTCGGGCCCAGGTGCGGGGATCGTTGTCCTTGCTCATGGTGCGCCTCCGGTTCGTCGTGCGTCCCAAATCGTGGCAGGACGCTGCTGAACGCATCCTGAACACTGCGTTCAGGCGCCGTTCAGGCGCCGCGCGGCACTCTCGATGCCATGAATCTCACACCCGAGCAACGGACCTACGCCCGCCTCGCCGGCATCTGCTTCCTCGCCAACTACGTCCTGCAGATGGCGGGCGACAGCGTCACGATCATCCTCCGTGGCGGCGAGACCGCGGCCGAGGTGGCGCGTTACGCCGCGAGCCACTACCTGCTCTGGCGCGTCTGCCTGCTCGAGGTCGGCCTGGCCTGGATCTCGACCGGGGTCCTCGCCTTCGCGCTCTACGTCGTGCTCGAGCCGGTCGACCGGCGCCTCGCGCAGCTCGCGGCGTGCATGCGCCTCGGCGCCTCGTTCGTGGGTACGGCGAGCATGATGTTTCGAGTCGCCCAGGGCCGGCTCTACTTAGAATCGGCGGCGGGAGATGTCCTTGCGCCCGAGCAGCTCCGCTTGCTCGTCTCGGTGCTGAAGCGCGGCGCGAGCGAGGGCGTCGAGCTCGCGTGGCTCTTCCAAGGCGCCGGCGCGGCGCTCTTCTTCTGGCTCTTCCTGCGCTCGCGCTACCTGCCGCGCTGGCTGGCGCGTCTGGGCCTCGCCGGCACGGCCGTGCTGATCCCGATGAGCGCCGCGATGTTCGTCTTCCCGCAGTACATCGGCCCGCTCAAGCTGGTGGGGCTGCCGGGCTTCGTCGCCGAGGTCGCCACCGCGGTCTGGCTCTTGCGCACGCCTAGAATGGCGCCGTCGCAGCGAGGCGCCTGACCGCGGTCGAGCATGAGGATCCTGATCGTCGAGGACGAGCCGCTGCTGGCGAGCCGGCTCGCCGCCACGCTCGGCGAGCGCGGGTATGCGGTCGACGTCGCCGCCGACGGGGAGCGCGCCGACTTCCTCGCCGGCACCGAGACTTACGACGCGATCGTCCTCGACCTCGGCCTGCCGAAGGTTGACGGGCTGACGCTGCTCGAGCGCTGGCGAGCCGAGGGCATCGCGGCGCCGGTGCTGGTCCTCACCGCCCGCGGCAGCTGGAGCGAGAAGGTGCGCGGCATCGACGGCGGCGCCGACGACTATCTGACGAAGCCGTTCCAGATGGAGGAGCTGCTGGCGCGGTTGCGCGCGCTGATCCGGCGCGCCAGCGGCCAGCTCACGCCCGAGCTTCGGCACGGCGCGCTGGTGCTCGACCCGCGCACGTCGCAAGTCACCCTCGACGGCCAGCCGGTGAAGCTGACGAGCCACGAGCTGCGCGTGCTCTCGTACCTCATGCACCACCGCGGCCGCGTCGTCTCGCAGAGCGAGCTCGTCGAGCACATCTACGCGCAGACGTTCGACCGCGACTCCAACACGGTCGAGGTGTTCATCGCACGTCTGCGCCGCAAGCTCGGCGCGGCGACGATCGAGACCGTGCGCGGGCTCGGCTACCGCATCCGGACGGACCGGGCGGAGCCGTGAAGGGCTCGCTCCGCGCGCGCCTCCTCGCCGGCGCCTTCGTCTGGATGACGGCGGTCTTTGTCACGGTCACGGCTCTGCTTCTCAAGCTGTCGCGTAATCATCCCGAGCTCGGGCTCAACGGTGCGACGTATCACCTGGTGCTGGGCATCTTCACTGTCGCGTTCGTGGTGGGAGGCCTGATCCTGGTGCGCCGTGCGCTGGCGCCGTTCACCGCTCTTCGCGCCAGCCTCTCTTCGGTACGAGAAGGGCGCGAGCCGCGCATCGAAGGTGCCTATCCGACCGAAGTGCAGCCGCTGGTGAACGACCTCAATGCGTTGCTGGAAGACCGCGAGCGGGCCGTCACCCGCGCCCGCGCGACCGCGGGCGACCTCGCGCACGGGTTGAAGACGCCGCTCGCCGTGCTGGAGCAGGAGGCGGACGTGGCGCGCGCCGCCGGCCACGACGAGCTCGCGGCGACGCTCCATCAGCAGGTCGAGCGCATGCAGCGCCAGATCGACTACCACCTGGCGCGTGCGCGAGCGACCGCATCGTCACACGCGGCGCCGGGCCTCCGCTGCGCCGTCCTGCCGTCGGTGGAAGGCCTCGTGCGCACGATGCGGCGCCTCTACGCGGATCGCGAGCTCGCGATCGACGCCTACGTCTCCCCGGCGCACGAGGTCCGCGGCCGCCGTGAAGACCTCGACGAGATGCTGGGCAACCTCATGGACAACGCCTGCAAGTGGGCCCGCTCGCGCGTCTCGATCGTGTCGGCGGTGGAGGACGCCCGGCTCGTGCTCGTCGTCGACGACGACGGCCCCGGCCTCGATCCCTCGATGCGCGCCCAGGTGCTGCAGCGCGGCGTGCGGGCCGACGAGCAGATCGGCGGATCGGGGCTCGGCCTCGCCATCGTCAGTGACCTCGCCGAGCTCTACGGCGGCTCGGTCGCTCTCGACGCTTCGCCGCTAGGCGGCACGCGCGCCCGGCTCGAGCTGCCGCGGCCCTGACCGGCGGCGCCGCGGACCGGCTAAGATCGGCCGACACGATGTTCAGGCTCCGCGGCATCATCGACGGCAGGGAGCGCTTCTTCCCTCTGGAGAGCGACGAGGTCCGCCTCGGCCGCGGCAGCGACAACGACGTGGTGCTGCCCGACTTCTCGGTGTCGCGCCGCCACGCCGCGCTACGCCGCGAGCCCGGCGGCTGGTTCGTCTACGACCTCAAGAGCACCAACGGCGTGCAGGTCAACGGCGTCACCGTCAAGAAGGGGCCGCTGCGCTCGGCCGATCGGCTGAAGGTCGGCATCTTCGAGTTCCTCGTCGAGGGCGAGCTGACGCACGAGGCGGGGCCCACCACGGCGCTCGAACAGGCGGGCGTCGTGCCGCCCGGCGGCGCCCAGCCGGCGGCGGGCATCTCCTCGGCCACCATCGTCCGCCGCCTCGCCGACTTCTCGGCCGACTACGGCCTCGAGCAGATCCTCTCGCCCGAGAGGAAGCGCGAAGACAAGAGGAAGGCGCTCGACCAGGCCTACAGCAACACCATCTTCGGCATCATGACGCGGCTCGCGCGGCTGCTCATCAAGGCCAACTCGGCCTACGAGGTGCTGGAGACGGTGCTTTCGGTCGGCTTCGAGGCGCTCTCCGTCGACCGCGGCTTCATCCTGCTGCGCGACGACCGCAGCGGCGAGCTCGTCTGCGAGCTGTCGCGCGTCGGCGACAAGGTGGAGATCCGCCCCGCCGAGGTGCCGGTGTCGCGCACGATGCTCGAGGCGGTGATCAAGGAGCGCGTGGCGCTCCTCACCTACGACGCGCAGTCGGACCAGCGTCTCGCCACCGGCGAATCGATCCGCATCCACCACATCCGCTCGGCGATGTGCGCACCGCTGTGGTCGGGCGACAACATCATCGGCGTCATGCAGGTCGACTCGCCGTTCCACGCCGGCACCTTCAACGAGGGCGACCTCGACCTCTTCACCGCGCTGTCGAACTACGCGGCGGTCGCCGTGGAGCGCATCCGCAACGCCGAGCGCGTCGAGCTCGAGAAGCAGGTGCGCAACCGGCTCGAGCGCTACCACTCGCCGGCGGTCATCGAGCTGGTGATGTCGCAGGAAGGGGCCGACGCCGAGCAAGCGGCGCACCGGCTCAAGTCGGCGCGCGTGACGGTGCTCTTCGCCGACGTCGTCGGCTTCACGCCGATGGCCGAGAACCTGCCGCCCGAAGAGATCGCCGAGGTGCTCGAGGGGTTCTTCACCCACTCGGTGGAGGCGATCTTCGCCAACGGCGGCACCCTCGACAAATTCATCGGCGACTGCGTCATGGCCTTCTTCGGCGCGCCGATGCCGCAGCCCGATCACGCGCAGCGCGCGGTGCGCGCGGCGGTCGAGATCCAGCGCGGCATCAAGAAGTGGAACGAGGAGCGCGCCTCGCGAGGCGGCGCGGCGCTGCTGTCGCGCATCGCGCTCAACAGCGGCCCGGTGGTCGTGGGCGACGTCGGCAGCGACAGGCGCGTCGACTACACGGTGCTCGGCAACACGGTGAACGTGGCGGCGCGCCTGGAGCAGGCGGCGACGGGGCCGGGCGAGATCGTCATCGGCGGCGCCACCTTGGCGGAGCTGGCGAGCAGCGACGGCGAGTTCCGCACCGAATCGCTGGGCGAGTTCTCGCTCAAGGGGCTGGTACAGAAGGTGCCGGTCTACCGGGTGCAGTGGGCGGAGTGAGCGGCGGCGCCGGCGGCACGGCGGCGATTCCAGCTTTCACGCTCGTCACCGGCAATCCCGACAAACGCCTCGAGGCGGAGCGCATCCTTGGGCGCCAGATCGACTGCGCGGCGATCGACCTGCCGGAGCCGCAGTCGCTCGACTTCCTCGAGGTCGTGCGCGCCAAAGCGGCCGAGGCGTTTCGCCGGCTCGGTACGCCGGTGGTTGTGGAGGAGGCCGGCCTCGAGCTCTCCGCGCTCAACGGCTTCCCGGGGCCGCTCGTGAAGTGGATGCTGGAAGCTGTCGGCGCCGGAGGGATCGCGCACACGGCGCTGGCGCTGGGCGAGCCGCGCGCGACGGCGCGCTGCCTGCTGCTGTGGACCGACGGCGCGCGCGAAGTGATCGGGGAAGGCACGACCACCGGCACGCTGGTCGAGCCGCGGGGCAGCGGCGGCTTCGGCTGGGACCCCGCCTTCCTGCCCGACGGCGAAGAGCGCACCTACGGCGAGCTGCCGGGCGCCGACAAGGACCGCCTCAGCCACCGCGGCCGCGCCTGGCGCGACCTGCTGGCGAAGCTCGTGCCTCAGTAGCGAAAGACCGCCGCCACCGGCCCGAGCGCGACGACTCCCGTGTCGGCGGTCACCGGAAAGGCGGCGCCGCCGTGGAAGAGCGTCTCGTGGACCGCGCGGTCGAGGAGGTCCTCGTCTCCCGGCTGCTGCTGCTCGTGCACCTCGAGCGAGCGGCGGGCGGGATCGAAGCGGCCCCAGCGCTGCACCGACGTGTCGCAGAGCAGCGTGTCGACACGCCCGTCGCCGGCCGCGAGAAGAACTTCCTCGAGGTCGCTGCTCGCCCGCGGCGTGCCGGCGAGCTCCTGGAAGCTCGCGGCGGCCCGCCGCGCCGCCTCGCCCCGCAGAGGCTCGACGATCGGTTGGGCGCGCTCGCGCAGCTCGGTCGCCGACAGATGCTCGACGTTGCCGTCGATTCCCTGCTCGAGGATGCGCGGGTGCTTGCTGGCGGCGCGGAACATCGCGCGCTCATACTCGACTCCGGCGAGCACCAGCGGCAGCGGCGGCTGGTGGCGGTGCCACACTCTTTCCAGGCTGCCGGTGAGCACCTCGAGGAAACGTTGTACCTGCTCCTTCGCGTCGTCGTCGACGACGCCATGGCCGTGGAACATCCCTTGGCGCCGGCTGGTGGGCACCGCCTGGCCGGCGGCGCTCGGACCGCCGCGCGAGCCGATCGTCTGCGGCGTCGACGGCGCCGAGTGGAGCTGCAGCGAGTGCTCGGTGGCGTCGTAGTGCAGCGCCTCCTGCACGCTGCGCGGCACGCCGGGCAGGTCGACTTCCTGCAGCCCGTCGCGGTCCCCGGCGAAGAGGCGCACGTTCTTCTGCGACAGCGCGAGCAGGTGGAAGTGGCCGTCGCCGTCGAGCAGCGGCAGCAGCGGCGCGAGGTGGAAGCGGCCGCCGACGGAAGCAAGCTCGCGGAACGGCTGGCTGACCCAGAAGTGCTGCGCGAAGCCTGGTGCCAGGAAGAGGGCTAGACCGTCGCTCGGGTGACGCCAGAACGCCGTGTCGGCCATCAAGTCGCGGCCGGGCGCCAGCAGCTCGTCGATGCCGGTCGAGCCGCGGTCCACCAGCTCCTCTTCGGCCCGGCGCAGCAGGTTCTTCAACCGCGTGCGGTTCTGCGGCATCTCGACCGCGGCGCGGTGGGTAGGCATGAAGAGGGAGACGCAAGGCGGGTGCGCGTGGCGCAGGAGACGCAGGTCTTCGCGTTGAATCGACGTCATCGTTGCGGACCTCCTTCGGCGAGGCGGTGCCGCAAGTCGCGTACCAGTGCATCGACCTGCTCGCGCAGGTGCACGGGGTCGCCGTCGTTGTGGAGCACGCGCTGCGCGGCAGCGCGGCGCGCGTCGCCACTGCCCTGCGCTTCGAGGCGGCGGCGGGCCTCAGCGGCGTCCAGCCCGCGCGCAATCGCGCGCGCGAGGCGCACTTCGAGCGGCGCCTCGACGGTGACGACGAGGTCGAAGGAGCTCGCCCAGCCGGCTTCGACGAGAAGAGTCGCTTCGAGCACGACGATGCCGCCGGCGCGGTCGGCGATCTCGCGGAAGCGCTCGCCGACGAGCGGGTGGATGGCGGCTTCCAGGCGCCGCCGGGCGTCCGGATCGGCGAAGGCGCGGGCGGAGAGCTTCGTGTGATCGACACTGCCGTCGGTGCGCAGCACGGCGTCGCCGAACAGCTCGCGCACGCGCGCCGCGCCAGGTTCGCCGGCGCGGTAGAGGTCGGCGACGAGGCGATCGGCGTCGACGACGGTGGCGCCACGCTCGGCGAGCAGGCGCGCCACCGTCGACTTGCCAGCGGCGAGCCCGCCGGTGAGCCCGACCAGCAGTCGCGGCGCGATCGCCGGCTGCTCGGACGCGTCGCCCATCTCAGCCGACTCTCGCCGCGGCGTGGATGGCGGGCCGGCCCTGCCGCGCCCGCGCCGCCGCCAGCGTGTTGACGAGCAGCATGGCGCGCGTCAGCGGCCCGACGCCGCCCGGCACCGGCGTGATGGCCGAGGCGATCGGCGCCACGCGGTCGAAGTCGACGTCACCCACCAGCAGCGAGCCCTTGTCGCGGAAGCGCGCGAGCTTGCCCGCGTCGTCGGGGAACGCGGCGCGCACCGCGTCCTCGCTGTCGAGTCGGTTGATGCCGACATCGATGACGACCGCGCCGGGCTTCACGTGCTCGGGGCCGACCATCGCGGCGCGGCCGACGGCGGCGACGAGCACGTCCGCCTGCCGCGTGATCGCCGGCAGGTTGCGCGTGCGCGAGTGGCAGACCGTCACCGTGCAGTGCGCGCGCAGCAGCAACCCCGCCATCGGCTTGCCGACGATGGCGCTGCGCCCGAGCACCACCGCGTGCGCGCCGGCGAGCGGCACCTCGTAGCGGCGCAGCAGCTCGAGGATGCCGGCGGGCGTGGCGGAGACGAAGCCGGGCTCGTCGAGCCAGAGCCGGCCGACGCTCACCGGGTGGAAGCCGTCGACGTCTTTCGCGGGATCGATGCGGTCGAGCACGCGCCGCCCCGACATGTGCGCCGGCAGCGGCAGCTGCACGAGGATGCCGTCGACCTCGTCGTCGGCGTTGAGCGCGTCGACGAGCGCCAGCAGCTCGGCCTCGCTCGTCGCGACCGGCAGCCGGTGCGTGCGGCTGACCATCCCAACCTCTTCGGAGTCGCGCCCCTTGCTCGCCACGTAGATCGACGAGGCCGGATCGTCCCCGACGAGCACCGCGGCGAGCCCGGGGCGCCGCCCGCCGCCGGCAACGAGCTCGGCGACTCCCGCGGCCACCTCGACGCGAATCTCGGCCGCCACCGCCTTGCCGTCGAGCACCTTCGTCATCGCGCCCGCCGCGCCGAGTAGAGACAGACGATGCCGCCCGCGAGGTCCTCCCAGCGGGCCTCGTCGAAGCCGGCGGCGCGGAAACGGTCGGCGAGCTCCTGCCGCTGCGGAAACGCGAGCACAGAGGCCGGCAAGTACGAGTAAGCGCCACCGTCGCGCGAGATCAACCGCCCGATGCGCGGTAGCAGCCGCCGGAAGTAGAAAAGGTAGAGCGCGCGCAATGGCCGCAACCGCGGCACCGCGAACTCGAGCACCGCCAGCTGCCCGCCGGGAGCGGTGACGCGCGCGATCTCGCCTATCGCCGCGTCGAGATCGACCACGTTGCGCAGCCCGAACGACACCGTGGCTGCTCTGAACCTGGCGGACGGGAAGGGGAGCGTGAGTGCATCGGCCACCATCGGTGCCGGCATCGCCGCGCGGCCCGCGGCGCCGTTGATCGATTGACGTCGCGCACGGCGAGCGAACTTCGTGCGGGCCAACGCCACCATCGGCAGGCAGAAATCAGCGGCCATCACCCGCGCCCCACGACGCTGCAGGGCCAGCGCCTGGTCACCCGTGCCGCAACACAGGTCCAGCGCGGGCGCCGCGCCGAGATCGATCGCCCGCGCCGCCTTCCGACGCCAGACGTGATCGAGCGACGCCGAGAGCAGGTGGTTGAGCAGGTCATAGACCGGCGCCACCCGCTCGAACATGCCGCGAATCGCCTCCGGCCGCTTGTCCAGCGGCGGCGCAGCCACTGCGGGCGTCGGAAGGGGGGCCGCGGGTGTTTCGACTGCCGCCATCGGCCGCGTAGTCTAGCCGCGCGCGATTGAGGCCACGTCTGTCGTCCCGGACAGCCCGATGTAGTAACGTACCTACATTGGGAGACTAGCCAATGGCGACGACCAAACTCTCGAGCCGCGAGCTCAATCAAGACGTCAGCCGCGCGAAGCGAGCTGCGCGGAAGGGACCGGTGATCATCACCGAGCGCGGGCGTCCGGCCCACGTGCTGTTGACGTTCGAGGCCTATCAGAGGTTGGTGGGAGCGAAGGGCAGCATCATCGAGTGGCTGGGGCAGCCAGCCGGAGTCGAAGACACTGAGCTGGAGATCCCGCCGCTCCGCGATCCGGCACGGCCCGCGGACCTGCGGTGACGTACCTACTCGACACCAACGTCGTAACGGAGCTGCGAAAGGCGAAGGCGGGCAAGGCCGATCCGGCCGTCGCCGCTTGGGCCGCGACGGTTCCGGCGGCGAGTCTCTTCCTCTCCGTCGTCACCGTGCAGGAGCTCGAGATCGGCGTTCTGCTCGTCGAGCGGCGCGACGCGCCGCAGGGAAGGGTCCTGCGCGCTTGGCTCGAGGATTACGTGCTCCCGGCGTTTGCCGATCGCATCCTGCCGGTCGACGTCGCCGTCGCCCGCCGCAGTGCGACTCTGCATGTCCCCGATCCGCGCCCAGTTCGAGACGCTCTCATCGCGGCAACGGCGCTCGTTCACGGGCTCTCGGTGGCGACGCGCAACATCGCTGACTTCGAGCTTACCGGCGTGCCGGTCGTGAACCCTTGGAGTTAACGCCCTAGCGCCTTGACACCGGCGCTGAGCCGCCCGTATCATCCAACGCCTTTGCGTCGGACCCGACGACGTGCCGGGTAGTCCTCGCCCGCCTCGAGCCTCTCACCTCGCAGGCTGCGATCCGATCCCGATTTCAGTTCTCCAATTGCAACTCGCGTCCGTGGAAGATGTAGAACGATGACCAGGACTTACAGCCCCAAGCAGGGCGAGGTGGAGCGCGGCTGGTACGTGGTGGATGCCGCCGGCATCCCGCTCGGCCGCCTGTCGACCGCCGTCGCCAAGGTGCTCGTCGGCAAGCACAAGCCGACCTACGCGCGCCACGAGGACACCGGCGACTTCGTGATCGTCGTCAACGCCGACCGCGTCGTGCTCACCGGCGACAAGTCGCAGGGCAAGCTCTACTGGCGCACCAGCGGCCGCCCGGGCGGTTTCAAGACGCAGACTGCCGCCGAGCTGCTCGCCAAGCACCCCGAGCGGCTCGTCGAAAAGGCGGTCAAGGGCATGCTGCCGAAGAACAAGCTGTCCCGCCGCCAGCACAAGAAGCTCAAGGTCTACGCCGGCGGCGAGCACCCGCACCAGGCGCAGAAGCCCCAGCCTTTGTCCGTCACGCTGTAAGGGAGAGCATGGTGAACGACGCTATCGAGTATTACGGCACCGGTCGGCGCAAGACCTCCACCGCGCGCGTCTTCCTGCGCCCCGGCGCCGGCAAGCTGGAGATCAACGGCCGCGAGATCGGCAACTACTTCTCGCGCGAAGTGCTGGTGATGCTCGTCAAGCAGCCGCTGGCGCTCACCGAGACGGCCGAGAAGTTCGACGTCACCGCCACGGTCGAGGGCGGCGGCGGCACCGGCCAGGCGGGCGCCGTCCGCCACGGCATCTCGCGCGCGCTGCTCGAGTTCAACGGCGAGCTGCGCGAGCGGTTGAAGTCGGCCGGGTTCCTGACCCGCGACGACCGCAAGAAGGAACGCAAGAAGTACGGACAGCCTGGGGCCCGCAAGCGGTTCCAGTTCAGCAAGCGCTAGAGCGCGAAGAGAAGAGGAGCTTCCGTGGTCGAAGTCAGCATGAAGCAGATGCTCGAGGCGGGGGTCCACTTCGGGCACCAGACGCGGCGCTGGAACCCGAAGATGAAGCCCTACATCTTCGGCAAGCGCAACGGCATCTACATCGTCGACCTGCAGAAGACCGAGCAGCTCTTCAAGGAGGCGGCGGAGTTTGTCCGCTGGCTCGGCCGCACCGGCCGCCGCATCCTCTTCGTCGGCACCAAGCGGCAGGCGCAGGACGTCATTGCCGAAGAGGCGGCGCGCTGCGGGCAGTACTCCGTCACCCACCGCTGGCTGGGCGGCACGCTCACCAACTTCGTCACCATCCGCTCGTCGATCGAGCGGCTGGAGGACGCCGAGCGCCGTCTCGACGACCCCGAGTCGCCGCTCACCAAGAAGGAGCGCGTGAGGCTCGAGCGCGAGCGCGAGAAGATGAAGCGCAACCTCGAGGGCATCCGCAAGCTCGAGTCGGTGCCCGACGCGCTGTTCGTCATCGACCCGAAGAAGGAAGACATCGCGATCTCCGAGGCCAACAAGCTCGGCATTCCGGTGGTGGCGGTGGTCGACACCAACTGCGACCCCGAGCTCGTCGACTACGTCATCCCCGGCAACGACGACGCCATCCGCTCGATCCGGCTCTTCGCCTCGCGCATCGCCGACGCCTACATGGACGGCGCCGGCGAGCTCGAGAAGGACCAGGAGCCGGCGGAAGGCGACGGTGGTCGCGCCAAGCAGGCGGCGCCGAGCGCGCCCGCCAAGCCCAAGCCCGAGCCGGCGGCCGAGCCGCAAGGCGACGAGGAGTCGGCGGAGACGATCCAGTAGAGCGCAAGCGCCCGGGCCCGCGGGGCCGCTCGAGGTCATCAAGATGGGTCAGTCGCGCCGCCTGGCAGACTGGCCCTTCTTGTATCGACAGAGTCAGTTCGACGATCGACAAGCAACGGGGCGTTCCAACGCCCGTGAAGAGGTGAGCAGATGAGCGTCACACCCCAGATGGTCAAGGAGCTTCGCGAGCGCACCGGCGCCGGCATGATGGACTGCAAGAACGCCCTCCTCGAGAGCAACGGCGACATCGAGGCGGCCATCGATGGGCTGCGCAAGAAGGGCCTGGCGAGCGCCGCGAAGAAGGCCGGCCGCGTCACCGCCGAAGGCGCGGTGGGCTGCTACATCCACGCCGGCGGCAAGATCGGCGTCCTCGTCGAGGTCAACTGCGAGACCGACTTCGTCGCCCGCACCGACGAGTTCCAGGAGCTGGTGCGCGACATCGCCATGCACATCGCCGCCGCCGACCCGCGCTTCGTGCGCCGCGAGGAGGTGACTTCGGACGTGCTCGACCGCGAGCGCGCCGTGCAGCGGGAGAAGACGCTCGCCGAGGGCAAGCCCGAGAAGGTGGTCGACAAGATCGTCGAGGGCCGCATGGAGAAGTTCTTCGCCGAGCAGGTGCTCCTCGAGCAGCCGTTCGTCAAGGACCCCGACAAGACGGTCGGCGACCTCGTCACCGCCAAGGTGGCGAAGATCGGCGAGAACATCCAGGTGCGCCGCTTCTCGCGCTTCAAGCTCGGCGAGGGGATCGAGAAGCGCAAGGACGACTTCGCGGCCGAGGTCGCGGCGCAGGTCGGCTGAGATGGATCAACCCGCCTTCAAGCGCGTCCTGCTCAAGCTCTCGGGCGAGGCGCTGATGGGCAATCAGCCCTTCGGCATCGACGAGAAGATCGTCGCCGCCATCGCCGACGAGCTGCAGGAGGTGTGGAAGGCAGGCGTCCAGGTCGCCATCGTCATCGGCGGCGGCAACATCATCCGCGGCCTCGCCGCCTCCCACCGCGGCATCGAGCGCGTCACCGGCGACTACATGGGCATGCTGGCCACGGTGATCAACGCCCTGGCGCTGCAGGACGCGCTCGAGAAGCGCAACGTCGACACGCGCGTGCTCTCGGCGGTCGACATCCGCGAGGTGGCGGAGCCCTTCATCCGCCGCCGCGCGCTGCGCCACCTCGAGAAGGGGAGGCTCGTGATCTTCGCCGCCGGCACCGGCAACCCGTTCTTCACCACCGACAGCGCCGCGGCGCTGCGCGCCAACGAGATCCACGCCGACGTGCTGCTCAAGGCCACCAACGTCGACGGCATCTACACCGCCGATCCGAACCGCGACAAGACCGCCGAGCTGCTGCCGCACGTCACCTACCAGCAGGTGCTCGAGAAGAACCTGCAGGTGATGGACGCCGCGGCGATCAGCCTCTGCCGCGAGAACGACCTGCCCATCGTCGTCTTCAAGCTGCTCGAGCGCGGCAACATCCGGCGCGTGGTCTGCGGCGAGCGGGTGGGATCGGTCGTGCGGACGACCGAGGCGGCGCCCACGGCCGCGCCCGCCAGGTAGATCGCGCGCGGCTGACGCTCGGGCGGCGCCGCCCGCCGCGTTGCCTGCGTTAGACTTCCGGCCCAACGCTACGGCAAGGCGCGGGAGGCGCGATGAAGGAAGTGTTCCGCGAGGTCGAGACCCACATGAAGCACGCTGCGGAGCACTTCCACAGCGAGCTCAAGCGGCTGCGCACCGGCCGCGCCTCACTCGCCATCCTCGAGCCGGTGGTGGTCGATTACTACGGCACGCCGACGCCGCTCAACCAGGTTGCCCACCTCTCGGTGGCGGACGCCAGCCTGATCGTGGCGCAGCCCTACGATCCTTCGACGATCCCCGCCATCCAGCGCGGCATCACACAGGCCAACCTCGGCCTCAACCCGTCGAGCGATGGCAAGGTGGTCCGCATCCCCATCCCGCCGCTCACCGAGGACCGCCGCAAGGAGCTGGTGAAGAAGGCGCACGACATCGCCGAGCACGCCCGCAACAACGTGCGCCAAGCGCGCCGCGAAGGCAACGACAAGCTCAAGGCGATGGAGAAGAAGCACGAGATCTCGCAGGACGACGAGCGCCGCGGGCTGGATGAAGTGCAGAAGCTGCACGACCACTACATCAAGGACGTCAACGATGCATTGGCGCACAAGGAGAAGGACATCCTGACCTTGTGAGCGCGGTCCACGCCTTGATTCCCGCCGCCGGCCGAGGCGTGCGCGCGGGCGGCGCGCTGCCCAAGCAGCTGCGCGAGGTGGCGGGGAGGCCGCTGGTGGCGTGGGCGGTGTCGCGGTTGCGGGCGGCGGGAGTGGCATCGTGCGTGGTGGCGGCGCCCGCGGACCTGATCGATGCGGTGACGGCGGCGCTTGCCGGCGAATCGGGCGTGCACGTCGTGGTGGGCGGAGCGACTCGGCAGGAATCCGTGGCGGCAGCGCTCCAAGCGAGCCCCGCGGCGCCGACAGATTGGATCGCCGTGCATGACGCGGCGCGCGCGGCTGTCCACCCCGACGATGTCGTCGCCGCGTTCGCCGCCGCGCGCGACAGCGACGGCGCCGTGCTCGGCCGCGGTGTCACCGACACCGTCAAGCGCCTCGAGGGCGGCCACGTGGCGGCCACCGTCGACCGATCGACCCTCTTTCGCGCCGAGACGCCGCAGGTCTTCCGCCGCGAGTTGCTCGATCGGGCCCTCAACCGCGCCGCCGCCGACGGCTTCGTTGGCACCGACGAGAGCTCGCTCGTCGAACGGCTGCCGGGCATCCACGTCGTCGCGGTGACCGCGTGCTTCCCCAACCCGAAGGTGACGTTCGCGTCCGACCTCGGCTGGGTGGAGTCGTTGCTCGCGGCCGCGGCGGTGCACGAAGACGCGGCAGCGCCGCCCGGAACCACGCGATGAAGCTGCGCGTCGGCCAGGGCTACGACGTGCACCGGCTCGTCGCCGGCCGCCCGCTGATGCTCGGCGGCGAGGCGATCCCGTTCGACAAAGGCCTCGACGGCCATAGCGATGCCGACGTGCTGCTCCACGCGCTCGGCGACGCGCTGCTCGGCGCCGCTGGCCTCGGCGACCTCGGCCAGCACTTCCCCCCCAGCGATGAACGCTGGCGCGGCGCCAGCAGCATGGACCTCCTCGGCCGCATCGTCGGCCTGGTGATGGGCGCCGGCTGGTTCGTGCTCTCCTGCGACCTGACGCTGATCGCCGAGGCGCCGAAGCTGGCGCCGTACCGCGACGGCATTCGCACCCGCATCGCCGCGGCGCTCGGCGTCGAGCTCGATGCCGTCGGCTTGAAGGCCACGACCAACGAAGGCCTCGGCGCGCTCGGCCGCGGCGAGGGCATGGCGGCGCTCGCGGTCGTGCTGCTCGGCGACCGCGAAGCGTCGCGCGGCGAGAGCAGCACCGGCACGCACGAGAAGCGCCGGAGCGGCGGGTGAGCGCCTCGCGCGCAACCGGCGGCGAGCTCGTCGCCGGTTTCCACCCCGTGCGCGAGGCGCTGCGCCACCGCCCGCAGGCAGTCCGCCGCGTTCTGGCCAGCGACCGCCGCGGCGGCGCCCGTCTGCGCGAGATCGAGGAGCTCTGCAACCGCCAGGGCGTCCGCTGCGATCGCGTCCCCGAGTCGGCGCTTGCCGCGCTAGGCGTGGCCGTGCACAACGGCTTCGCCGCCGAGCTCGCGCCACAGCGCGCGTCGACAGCTGCTGGCGGCGATCCTGATCTCGTCGTGCTGCTCGAAGACATCCAAGACCCGCGCAACCTCGGCGCCATCCTCCGCGTCTGCGACGGCGCCGGCGTCGGCCGCGTCCTAGTCCGCGACCGCGGAAGCGCCCCGCTCTCGCCCCTCGTCGCGCGCACGGCAGCCGGCGCGACGGAGTGGGTGACCGTCGAACGCATCACCAACACCGCCCAAGAGCTCGAACGCCTGAAGGCCGACGGCTTCTGGATCTACGGCGCCGCCGAGGGAGGCGTCCCGCCCTGGCAGCTCGATCTCTCCGGCAAGGTCGCGCTCTGTCTCGGCGGCGAGGAGAACGGCCTCCGCCACCGCACCCGCGAGCTCTGCGACGCACTGGTCGGCCTCCCCATGCGCGGTAAGGTCGAATCGCTCAACGTCTCGACTGCCGCCTCGGCGCTGCTCTACGAAGCCGTCCGCCAACGCACGAGCGCGTGACGTCGGGCGTCGTCCCTCTCCGGGAGCGAGCGAAGCAAAGCGACTCCGAGTCCGCTCCCGGCAGATGCCTGCTGTTAAAGGCGGCGAACCGCACGTCAGAGACGTGCGGTTCGGAGTGGATTCGCTCTTTCCGGCAAGCTCGCGCAGCGAGCGCAGCCCGGAACGACCGAATCCATCCGCCGCAGGCATTCGTGAGCGAAGCGAGCGAATGGTGGAGGCGGATGGATTCGAACCACCGTAGGGCGATGCCCAGCAGATTTACAGTCTGCCCCCTTTGGCCACTCGGGTACGCCTCCAACGTGCTCGCAAAGAACGAACTCAGGCCTGGAGCCGGCACCCGGAATTGAACCGGGGACCAACCGCTTACAAGGCGGTTGCTCTACCGCTGAGCTATGCCGGCGGGTGCCGCTCCGGATGCCCGGCCGGCCGCTGGCCGCGCAGGGCGGCCTACTTTACAGGCTGCCTCCGTAAGCTCGCAAGGCGCCGCGTTCGGCGACGCGGCGCCGTACGTCGCCGCGGCGAGGGCCTGCGAGGACCGAAGGCAGGGGCGGACGGCCGCCCCTGCCGCGCTCACTCGACGAGCAGCGATCCCTTCATCGTCGGATGGAGGGTGCACTTGTAGTCGAGCTGCCCCGCGGCGGTCGCGGTGTAGCTCCACGACTTGCCCGCGGGGATCTCCTTCGAGTCGAAGGCGCCGCGCTTGGCGGTCGCCGTGTGCACCAGCAGGTCCTTGTTCACCCACACGATGCGGTCGCCCACTTTGGCGTGGACGAACTTCGGCGCGAAGTTGGCGGCGTCGATCACCACCGTGTGCACTACCGGCTGGTGCTCGGCCTTCGCCGCTCCGCGCAGAGGCAGCGCGAGCACCAGCGCACAGGCGACGAGCGCCAGGCCGGTGATGACGCGAGGCATCACGGTCGCGCTCACTTCGCCAGCGAGCTCTGCAGCGCCCGCGCGTGCTCGAGGTGCGCGACGAAGGCGGGGCGCACCTTGACCAGCAGCGCCTTCAGCTCGGCATTGCTCGCGCTCGGGATGAGCACCTTGTCGACGGCGTCGAGCACCTGCTGGTGGTAAGCGACCTCGCGGTCGACGTACGCCTTGTCGAAGGCGGCGCCATGGAGGGTGTGCAAGTGGTCGACGTTGAGGTCGCCCTCCTTCTTGAGGCTCTGGCTGGTCGGGTTGTCCTCGGGCTTGACGCCGAGCTTGGTCACCAGCTCCACGGCCGAGTTGTTGACGGCGGTGTGGTCGCTGACCATGAGCTGGGCGAACTTCTTGACCTCGGCGTTGGTGGTGGTGGCGGCGGCGAGCTTGCCGGCGTCGACGTCGACCTGGTTGGCGGTGACGACGATCGAGGCGATCTGCGCGTCGTTGACGCCGGCGGCGCGCACGGCGGCCGGGGCGGCGAGCAGGGCGACGGCGAGGGCGGCGGTCGAGAGCTTCATGCGGGTCTCCTCTGATCCGGTACGAGGGCCCGTCCATCGGGCCTTCTAAAACGACGTAACCAGGCTATAGAAGGCGGGCGGAGCTGTCAAGTCTTAAACGGCCGCAGGTCGTTTTAGAATGGTGCATGGCCCAGGATCGCCTCCTGGCGGAGATCGCGGGCGTCTCGGCTCTGGCGGAGCCGGTACGGCGGGCGCTCTACCTCTACGTCTGTGGCACCGGGGCCGAGGTTACTCGCGACCAGGCTGCGGCGGCGGTCGACACCTCGCGCAGCATGGCCGGCTTCCACCTCGACCGGCTGGTGGAGGAGCGGCTGCTCGAGGCCTCGTTCCGGCGCCTCACCGGCCGCAGCGGGCCGGGTGCCGGCCGGCCATCGAAGCTCTATCGCCGCTCAGGGCGCCAGCTGTCGGTAAGCTTGCCGCCGCGCAGCTATGAGCTCGCCGCACGCATCCTCGCCAGCGCCATCGATGCGAAGCCGTCGGCGAAGCTGCGCGCGACGCTGAACGAGTCGGCCCGCGCACTGGGAGAGCGCATCGGCGCAGACGCCGCAGGACCGCCGGGTCCGGAGCCGCGTGGTGGCGAGCCGTTCGGCAAGCTGGGCGACGCTCTCGCCGCCACCGGCTTCGAGCCCGAGCGCAGGGGCGACGAGGTGCGCTTCCGCAACTGCCCCTTCCATGCGCTCACCGAAGAGCACCGCGAGCTCGTCTGCGGCATGAACCTCGCGCTCGTCGAGGGCATGGTCGCGGGCATCGGCCTGCCGAGCGCCAAGCCGCGCCTCGATCCACAGCCGGGGCACTGCTGCGTCTGCATCGACCTTCCGCGCGAGAGTCCGCGGCGCGGCGAGCGCTCCCGCGCGAAGGCCGGGCGCT
>JADMIO010897373.1_pt1 | contig 34698 bp, 30 predicted proteins | sample 8958161 | NCBI WGS metagenome assembly JADMIO01 (sample SAMN16585339, study PRJNA669376) | soil metagenome | isolation source: Crop rotation soil | place: USA: Cullars Rotation, Alabama | collected 2011
ATGACATATAGAGCCAGACGCCCAGACCGAGCCCGCCAGCGACCATGACGCCGACGATGCCGGCGAGTGTTTTGTTCTCTTGAGCCCAGTTCATTACTTGTCGAATTTCATGCCCTTAACCAACGGGAGACGGAACTTGAAGTCGTAAGCGAACCGGTCGTCTGCAAGACCCAAGTCCACCTCGACCTTATCCTCGGACGGAGCGAAGTATTCCAGCGCCTTCTTCAGGTCGTCGAAATACTTGTTCACGACCTGTTCGTTACCCAGCTCGTTCTTGCGCCACAGGCCCTTGACGTTGAGCATGTATACCGGCCCAGTCGCGGCCGGAAGAGCCCCCGTGGTGGAGGCCACTGATGGGGCAGGAGGGGGGGCGCCACCTGGTGTCATGGCGAGGGCGGGCGTCATGGATGCGCCATCCTTGAGCACCTCCATGGAAGTAAGCCACACGTAGTCGGTCTCGAACGCGTTGTTCATCATGTTGAGAAGCCGGCACCAGTAGGAGCGGTCATTGACGGCCTGCTCGAGCTGGGCGCTCTGCGTGGTAAGCAGATTAATCTGCTTGTCCGCGTCAATGAGGGCGGCGTCATACTTGGTAAGGCCGTCGAGGGTCGCCTGATCGGCCGCAAGGTGGGAGTGAACGGCCTCATCTGCCTTCTTAAAATAGAAAACCCCGACCAGCAGCGCGGCGAACAGACAAATCATGGCCATCACCAGGAAGGGAGCCCGCTTGGAAGAATCGCGGGCGGCAGCCACGCGATCCGGCACGAGCTCAACTTCGAGCGGAGCTGCGCCGGCATGCCGCAGGGCGAGGCCCACGAGTTCGGCCATGGAAGGTGCGTTCGCGTTCGCGTCAGACTGATTGACCCGGCGCTCCATCTGGACACCCCGGAGCGGATTGAGGAGTTCGACGGGCAGATTGAACTTTTCCGTGAAAAACTCGGCGATGAGGGGCGTCTGGGCGCCGCCGCCGCAGAGGAAGATGCGCCTGGGCGCGGTGCCGCCCTGCTGGCTGCGATAGAAGTTGATGGTGCGCACGACTTCGCCATGGAGGCGGGTCATGGTGTTGCGCATGATCTTGGAAACAGCCTCAACCGTCTCGTCGGCATTGGGCTCATAGGCTCCCCCGGGAGCGACATAGCCTTGTGTACGCTTGGCCTGCTCGGCTTCAGTGAAGTTAACACCGAGTTCCTTGGCGATGGCGCCTGTTACCGTGCTTCCACCCACCAGAATGTTGCGGGTGAAGACTCGGGGCCCCTCGACGAAGATCAGGTTGGTGGACTTGGAACCCAGGTCGATGACGAGGGTGCTCTCAACCACATCAGGATAGCTGAAGCGGAAGGCATTGAAGACGACGAGCGGCGCAAGATCGACGCCGCAGACCTTCACGCCGGTGGACTCAATCTGCTCGTTGATGTCATTGAGGGCCTCGGCCTTGATGGCCACGAGTGCCACTTCGCGCTCTCCGCCGGATTTCTCGCCAATGAATTCGTAGTCCCAAATGACTTCATTGATCGGAAAGGGGACGTTCTGCCGCGCCTCGAACTCAACGATCTGGTCCGCCTTGTCCTCATCGAAGGGAGGCAGCTTGACGAAGCGGGTGAAAACCACATGCCCGGCGATGGCGTACCAGACGGTCTTCCCACGGAGCTTGAGCTTGTCCGCAAGTTCCAGCACTGCGATGCGCAGCTGCGGCAGCCGTGTGGCTTCCACGCTTGGATCGCCTTGCATCTCGGCAAAAGCGAAGGACTTGAGAATGAGATCGCCGTTGCGGGCCTTGCTGAACACGGCACCGCCCACACGCTGCGAGCCGAGGTTGAGAACTGCAAAACTACTTTCCGCCATTGTCTTGTTTTTTGGGGCCGGGGTTCAAACACCTGAGCCTGCGCGCTGTCAAACGCTCGCGTCCGCTCATTTCACTCCATCACTTGCTGGTCTCCAGATCATAATCACCCCAAAGCGGAGCAAAAGGAGTCTTGTTCTTGGGGAGCAAGACGCCGTCGATGACGTTGAAATTGTCCGCCTTCTCCCACCAGCCGTTCGGGCCACCTTGATTGTAGAAGCCGCACAGGGCGCCACCCTTGGTGACCACGATGGCGACGGCCTGTGGGGTGATTTCAGGAGCGGTAAACTTGGGATTGGCAAGGACCTTGCCCAAGGCGGCGGGGCTCACGAACGCCATGGCATGCAGTTCGCGCTCCTCATCATTGAGGTTGATGTAAGTGATGCTCGCCGTGAGCACGGTGAGCTTGCCCTGGGCATCACGCTTGTTGAGCAGCACGTAATACTTGAAATCGAGGGCGTCGACAATGGGGCTGGGGTTTGGCTCCCCTTTCACCCTGCCTTTCTTCAATCCGAAGCCGGCATCGATCTCCAGCCAGATCTTGGGGTTCCAGCGCTTGTCCTTCACATTGGGCGCCTGAAACTGCGGGGTGTTCTGATCTTTGGCCTCCACCCTCTTGAAATCAACCTGCGCCTCCAGTGATTTCTCCTGAGCATGTGCGGTGGGGAGGATTACCGCTCCGAGGGCGGCGACGGCAAGGCAACGGATGAGGGTCATGGGTGGGAAAGTGGCGGTTTGTTTGGGCGACACACCATCCGCCGTGTTCCGCCTTCCGGTGGACACGGCGGACAATTGCCGTCGAATTACGCCCCGTTTTAGCAGGTTCGCGCCCTGAACATCAAGCGTGTATTCCAAGAAAGTCGCGAAAATATGTCACCGTTCTCCCAATCCCTTCGTCGAACGACACTTGTGGCTCCCATCCCAGCAGCTTTTTCGCCAGTGAGATGTCGGGTTTCCGCTGCTTCGGATCGTCTGTTGGAAGTGGAAGGAACGTGATGGGGACCTTGCTGCCAAGCTTCTCCAGAATCTTCTCGGCGAACTGCAGCACGGTCATTTCCCCCGGATTGCCAATATTAACCGGCTCATGGTAGTTGCCCTGGGAAAGGCGGTAGATGCCGTCGATCAGATCACTGACGTAACAGAAGCTGCGGGTTTGCGAGCCATCGCCAAAGACCGTCAGCGGCTTGCCCTGCAGCGACTGTCCGATGAATGCCGGCACCACGCGTCCATCTTCCAGCCGCATGCGCGGGCCGTAGGTGTTGAAGATGCGGACGATCTTCGTGTCCACGTTGTGGAACCGGTGGTAGGCCATCGTGATGGCCTCGGCAAAACGCTTGGCCTCGTCATAGCAGCCGCGAGGGCCGACGGGGTTGACGTTGCCCCAGTAGGTTTCCTTCTGCGGGTGCTCCAAGGGATCACCATAACACTCGCTGGTGCTCGCGATGAGGAATGTCGCGCCCTTCTCCTTCGCCAAGCCAAGCGCATTGTGGGTGCCCAGCGAGCCGACCTTGAGCGTCTGAATGGGGATCTGGAGGTAGTCGATCGGTGAAGCCGGTGACGCGAAGTGGAAGATGAGGTCGACCTGTCCCGGCAGGTAGATGAACTTCGTGACATCCTGCTTGATGAAGTCGAAGTCTTCGTTTTTCGCGAGGTGCTCGATGTTTCGCACGTTGCCGGTGATCAGGTTGTCCAGTCCGATGACCTTGTATCCTTCGGCCAGGAGCCGGTCGGAAAGATGGGAACCAAGAAATCCTGCGGCTCCAGTGACAACGGCGGTTTTCTTTTTGCTCATAGAGTTGAAATGCAAGGCGTGGCCAGATTTTGCGCGAGTACGCGCCCTCGGTCGAGGTTGCAAGCGGTTTCAGCGGAACTTGATCCGCCCTCAGTGCGCTCCCGAGCCACGCAGCACGGCAGGCAGCGTTTGCAGGAGGATGCGCAGGTCCAGCCACAGGGACCAGTTGTCAATGTAGCGCAGGTCGAGCGCGACCCATTCCTCGAAGCTGGTGATCTTGTTGCGGCCCATGACCTGCCAGAGGCAAGTGAGGCCGGGTTTTACGCTGAGACGCCGGCGCTGTGCGTGCTTCTCAATCCTGGCAATCTCATACACGGGCAGAGGACGCGGTCCCACGAGCGACATCTCTCCGCGGAGGACATTGAGCAACTGGGGCAACTCATCAATGCTTAAACGGCGCAGCCACCGTCCAAGCGGGAAGATGCGGGGATCGTGCTTCACCTTGAAGACAGGACCGGACATTTGGTTCTGCTTTTCCAGCTCCTTTTGCTTCGCCTCGGCGTCGATGCACATGGTGCGGAACTTGAACATGCGGAAGGTGCGGCCGGATTTGCCCGCGCGGTCCTGGGTGAAGAGGACGGGGCCGGGGGAGCTGAGCTTGATGCCGATGGCGGCGGCAATCCAGACTGGGGAGCTGAGGGCGATGATGATGAAGGCTCCGACGCGATCCAGGATATCCTTGATCCACAGGGCCCATGACACGTCCGGGGTGGTGTGGAAGACCAGCATGAGCTTGCCTCCCATGACGTCGAAGGTGGGTCGCGCGATGGCGGTCTGGAAGAAGTCCGCACTGAGCCAGGCTTCCACGCCCTCGGTTTCGCAGGCCAGCACGGCTTCCTCGATGCGCGCGAAGTGGCTGTGGTTCACTGCGAAGACGACGCGCGACACAGAGTGCTGATGGAGCTTGTCGACCAGCTCTGAGACCGACTCGCTGATCACGTCGTGGCTGCCGACCACCTCGATGTCGGCGAGCTGGTCGTCGCTCAAGTTGGCCCGCAGCACCTCCATGTCCTGCAACTGCCCGACGAGCAGCACCCGCTCCTTGTCCGCGTGCCCGGTGGCGAGGCGCTTGCGCAACACGCGCTTCAACACGGCCTCGCGAGCGAGAAGGGCGCAAGTCCCGACGATGGCTCCGATCACGACGACGGCACGGCTTTCAACACTCCACTTCAGAAACATCTCGCACAACCCCAAGAGCACCACGACGCGCAGCCCCGCGCCGGCAATCTGCCGCAGGCTGGTCATTGGTTTCTTCGAGAGAATATTCTGATAAAAGCCGCGGGACTCGAGAATGACCGGCGTGAAGGGAGCGATTACTGACACCAGCCAATAGAAGCGCGGGAACGGCGGAAGCTTTTCCAAGCCAGGCCAAAGGTCACGTGCCACCGTTCCGCGAAGCCAATAGGCGATCCACAAGCTGAGGACGAGAAGGGCGCAATCCACCAACTGGTTGAGCTGAAGATTGATTTCTTGTCGGCGACCAAGCATAGTTCGGCGATACGGAAAGTTAACAGTTATTTCAGAAAGTATAGATTTTATTGAGTTTACGGTATGCCTCAGTTTGTTTCCAGCAAAAATTTGCTTCAAAGCGCCCATCCGCTCGTGGTGGGGGCGGTGAGCCGGAAAGAAACGCTGGGGCAACTCGGGACCATGGAGGGTCTGGCCGACGCCTGTGATCTGCTCGAGCTGCGTCTCGATTCACTGGGGCTGCCTGCGGCCGAAATTCACGCGCAAGCTCGTGCCCTTCCCCTCCCTCTTCTGATCACCGCCCGACATCCCGAGGAAGGTGGAGATGGCAATCTGAGCGTCGGGGAACGTGCGACGCTGCTGGAGAGTCACCTGGACATCGCGGCCCTCATGGACGTGGAACTTCGCAGCGCCATGGACCTCCAGGCGGTCATCGCGAAGGCAAAGGCTCGCCACGTGGGTGTGATCGGCTCGTTTCACGACTTCAACTCCACGCCTGGCGACGAGGTGCTGAAGGGGGCGGTGGACTTTGGGCTGCAGTTCAAGTTCGATGCGGTGAAGATCGCCACGACGCTGCATTCGGCGGACGATCTGGCCCGGCTGCTGCACCTGCTGGCCGGCGAAAAGCGTATTCCCCTGAGCGTGATGGGGATGGGTGGGTTGGGGCGCGTTTCCCGGCTCACGCTGGCCCGATGTGGCAGCATTTTGAACTACGGTTACGTCGGTGAGTCCAATGCTGCGGGCCAGCTGCCAGCGCGCCGGCTCAAAGAAATGCTCAAAGAAGTGTGATGCGCCCCCGCGTGCACGCCGGCCCGCCCGATGGAGAAGATCAGAAGTCACACGTCAACAATCACCAGTCAGGGGTCGGCCGCGAATGGGTTGCGCGCCGGGCTTTTCTTTTGTCTTCTGGCCGTCGGGGGATGCCTGTGTTCGTGCGACGACCCGGCCAAGATGAACCTGGCCGTCGAGGCGCTGAAGACGCGGGAGACCAAGGTGGTGGCGCGCGAAACGGCCAGCCAGGAGCGCGAGGAACAGTTCGTGGAGAGGGAGCGCCAGCTCGCGGCTGCCGCGGCTTCTTTGGACAGGCAGCGGGCGGAGCTTGAGGAGCTCAAGAAGAAGCTCCTCGATGACATTGCGGAGACGAAGCGGCGTCAGGATGCACTGCTGTTGCGGGAGAAACGAGGGCCGGCTCCCGCCGTAAGCGCCCAGCGCGTCGCGATCATCGACCCAGCAACGGGAGATATCCTGGCGGAGAAGAATGCCGATCGTCGCGCGCCGGTAGCCAGCACCCAGAAGCTACTGACGGCGCTCATCATCATCGAAGCGGGCGGACTGGACGAGATGGTGACGATCGAGAAGGAAGACTCCAACTGTGCGCCGGTGAAGATCGCGCTGGCGGAAGGAGAAAAGTACAGCCGCCGCCAGTTGCTGGGCGTGCTGATGGTGAAAAGCTTCAACAATGTCGCGCGCGCTCTGGCGCGAGACAATGCGGGAAGCCCGGAGTTGTTCGCGGAGAAGATGAATGCGCGAGCGAAAGCCCTTGGGATGACCGACAGCCACTTCGTCAATCCCAACGGGCTGCCGGCCGATGAGCAGTACTCCACGGCCCATGACATGGCGCTGCTCGCCAGGGCGGCCGATGCGCTGCCGGAATTGCGCGCCATGGTGAGCACAAGATTCTTTGAATGGAAGCGCGCCAACGGAGCCGTCGACAAGTTCGAGAACACCAACCGCGTGCTGCGCACGTACGAGTTCTGCGATGGCATGAAGACGGGCTACACGGACGCGGCGGGGCACTGCCTGGTGGCGAGCGGCGAAAAGGATGGCCGGCGGCGCATCGTGGTGGTGCTCAGCGACACGACGGGGGCGGTGTGGAAGGATGCGGAGGCGCTGCTTGAGTGGAGCTTGAAGGGGTGACCCTTCGGGAAAACTCAAATTCCAAAAACCAAGGCTCAAGGAAAGCGAGCATCAGAGTTCGCGCCGCCTTCGGCACGTCGCGCACTAGGCGCATTTGGCGACGCAGATGGCTGGGGCATGTGCTCAAAAAAGAAGAGGCCGCAGCCATAGCTGCGGCCTCTTCGCACATTAGAAAAAGCTGCTTCTGTTACTTCAGCTCCCAGCATCCGCCTTCGACGGTGCTGCGGGCGAAGAGATGGTTGTAGGCCAGCACGGGATAGCTCCAGACCTTGCCATCGAGCAGGTCTTCGCGCTTGAGTTCCTTGTATCCTTTCGGGTCGGCCTTGAGGAAAACGACCTCGCCCTTGTCACTTAGAGCGACGACGGTATCGCCGCTGAGGATCACCTGGCCGGCACCGAAGCCGGGCTGGCTCCACTTGTCTTCGCCCGTGCGGATGTCCACGCAATTCACAGGACCGGTGCCGTATTCCTTGAAGCTGAACATACCATACAGATAGCCGTCCTTGACCACGGGGGTGCTCCAGTGATTCTGGCACTGGTTCTCGCGGCGCCACATCTGGGTGGCAGTGAATCCCGAGCCGCTCTTCGCGATCTTGAATGCCGCGGCGCCCACATTGTAGCCCGCAGAGCAATAGACAATATCCTCGAATACAACAGGCGAAGCCGCCGTGCTGGTCTTGTAGGGGAAGTCGGCGCGCCAGAGCACGGTGCCCTTCTGCGGATCGACAGCCACGAGCCCCTTTTGTGTGAAGAAGATACATTGGTGAACGCCAAGGATGTCCGCGATGACGGGGGTGGAGTGAGTCATCATGTCGTCCTCGCCCTTCCACACGACCTTGCCCGTGGCCTTGTCGAGGCCGAGCAATGCCTGTCCCTTGCCGCCGCCGGCCATGAGGAGCAGGTTGCCGTCGATCACGGGTGACGCCGCGCTGCTCCACTTGATGTTCACTCCGGAGTTTTCCTTCATGACATCGTGCTTCCAGACTTCCTTGCCGTCCTTGGCATCGAAGCAGAACACACAAAGCTGCGCGTCGATCACATAGACTTTTCCGTCGCTCACCGCGGGGGTCGAGCGCGGGCCATCGCCACCCTTGTTGTCCGGGGCGCCGGAGTCGCCACCCTTTCCGTCATACTTCTGGATGCTAAGTGGCTTGGCCCAAGCCTCCTTCCCCGTCTTCACATCGAGTGCCACGAGCACCTCAGTCGGGTTGCCCTCCACGTCACGCTCCACGACGGTGTACGCATTTCCGGAGCCGACGGCGAAGGAGCTGAAACCCGTGGGGGTCGGTACCTTCCAGTTTTTTGTGAGCTTGATCTTGCTCGCGTCCGGCACGGGCAACGCCGGGGCGTTTCCATTGGTGGCGCCGCGGAAGCCGGGCCAGTCCGCCGCAGTCGGGGTGCCTGGACGTGGAGGCAACGCAGCCTGGACGAGAACTGCCGCAACGGCCACGCCGCCCAGCACTAACGGTTTGATGAAACGAGACGTCATGGTGGAAGATGAGTATTTTTAGGAACCGCAATCAAGCACGAGCCCGGCGTGCCCTGCAACCAACGATTTCCATACGCAAGGTCTTTCGGCAGAGCGGATGAGTGGACGTCAGGCGTCCTCGAAACCCTTCGCGCGCGGCTCGCGATCGATGGTGTCGGCGTCGCTTGGTGAAGTGACGAACGGCCCGCCTGCCAGAGGAGCGATGCCGGTGAAGGCGACATTGGGCATTTCGCTTTCCTTGCCAGCGAGGGGGAACTCCTTGCGCAGGGGATAGAAGGGATAGCCCTCCCACATGAGAATGCGGCGCAGATCCGGATGTCCATCGAAGCGGATGCCCATCATGTCGAAGATCTCGCGCTCGTGCCAGTTCGCGGTCGGCCAGATATCGGTTGCGGTGGGTGCCTCCTGCTCGTCGGTGAGCGGTGTCTTCACACGCAGGTGCTGATGGTGGCCGAGGCCGTAGAGTTCATATACCATCTCAAAGCGCGGCTCGTTTTCGAAGTGATCCACACTGGAAATATCGATGAGGTAGTCGAAGCCGAGTTCATCCGCGCAATAGCGCAGCAACGGCTTGAGAGACTCGAGCTTGATCGTGAGCGAGTGTTCGCCGCGGAATTCGGTGGTAGAAGTGACGGCGTCACCGAACTTTTCGGCGAGGGCTTTGACCATCTGGGGCGCGTTCATCTCAAAAGCCTTTCGTGTGATTCACGTATTTCGCGGGAGTTGAATCAGGACATCGAGTCCACCAACTCGCGCTTCTGGTCCATGAAGGAGTGCTCGCCTTCGATCTTCTTCTGGAGGCGCATGAAGCCTTCGAGCAGCGCTTCAGGGCGAGGAGGGCAGCCGGAGATGTAGACGTCCACGGGGATCAGACGATCGATGCCCTGGAGGACGGCGTAGCTGCGATACATGCCGCCGCTGCTGGCGCAGGCGCCCATGGCGATGCACCACTTGGGCTCGGGCATCTGGTCCCAGATGCGCTTCACGGCGAGGGCCATCTTGTAAGTGACGGTGCCGGCGACGACCATGACGTCCGCCTGGCGAGGTGAGAAGCGGAACACTTCCGCGCCGAAGCGCGAGATGTCGAAGCGCGATGCGCCGGTGGCCATGAGTTCGATGGCGCAGCAGGCGAGGCCCATCGGCATGGGCCACAAGGAGTTCTTGCGCATCCAGTTGATGGCGGCATCGAGCTTGGTGATGACGACATTGCCCTCGATCTTCGAGTCGTAGGCGAAGGGGGTGGTGGTCGGCGCTTCAGGCAGCATGGCGAACGGAATGGGGTTACGGACATCGTAAGTCCGCAGGCGGAGGGGGCAACCGCTTTGTGAAATATTTCACAAGCCGTTCTTCGACGATTGAGGTGCGATTTCCATCGCGATACGGAATCCCACCGAGTGGTAGCCGCCGGTGCGGGAGCGGCCTTCGCCGGTGCAGAGGCTCATGCCGCTGCGGCCCGTGGAATACCAGGAGCCGCCGCGCACGTCGTTCACCTGCTTGCCGCGTTCCGCGCCATTGGTCGCGGTGATGATCGTGCGGGTCCATTCGTAGGCGTTGCCGGCCATGTCGTCGCAACCGTACGCGCTCCGGCCGGTGGGAAAGCTGCCGACGGGTGTGGTGTAGCCGCCGTTATCGACGAGCTTGCGGTAGATCTCCGTGTTCACGAACCCGGTGTTGGTGTTGTGATCGATCCAGGCATTCACGCTGCCGTCGGGGGTGAGGCTGAAGACCTGTCCATTGCTGGTCATGATGTCTTCCACGCGACCTTGCTCCCCTGCCCTGCCAGACTTGTCCACGTAGCTGGTGAGGGTCGCTGCTTCCTTGGTGAGCATGTAGGCGGCGCAGACGGCATTGTAGTTGAAGTGTGACTTGAGCTTGGCGTCGCTGTAGCTGCTGTCCTTGGTGTTGCCCCAGGGATAGAGCCATCCCTTTGGGCCGCGCGCGGCCTTTTCCCACTGCTCTGCGCTGGGTATCATGATGCTCCGCCCGGTTTTCTCGCGGACCCACGCGCAGTAGGCTTCCGCATCCACGAGTGACACGAACAACACAGGATGGTTTGCCTTTCCATCCGGATAGCTGCCGTCCTTCCAGTAGCGAGGCACACCGCGATGATGCGTGGCATCGAGGAAGGCCTTGTATTCGGCGTTGGTGACTTCAAAGCGACCGATGCCGTAAGCGTCGAGTTGCACTTCGCGCGCGTCAGCGCCTTCGCCGAAGACGAACTTTCCGGCGGGGATGTAGATCATGTTCGCTGGCAGCTTCACCACTGCCGAGCCATCGCGCACATCCACCGTGGTCGTATCCAGAGGCGAGAGAATCGGCGTGCCATCGCCTGCCGTGGTGATCGGCTGCGCGGCGAAGGCAAATGACGAGACGAAGGCGAAGAGAGTGGTGAGGCGGCGCATACGATGACTGACAAAACCACCGTGCTTCGCAAATGTTCCGCAACGATTCGCGTCCGCTCGTGTTCGAGATGCATCTCACTTTTTTATGAGCGTCTACATCTGCCTGAGCCGCCGCCGCCTGTTGCACAGCCTGCTTCTCACCACGGGCGGAGTGATCACGAGCAGCATTTATGCGGAGGCGCTCGCGCTGACGCCGCGGGCGACGGAGGGACCGTACTATCCGGATCATCTTCCGCTCGATCAGGACAACGATCTTGTGCAGATCGCCGGTGACAAGGCCACGGCGATCGGCACCATCGCGAACTTCGGCGGGCGCTTGTTGAATGCCGACGGCAAGCCGGTCAACAACGCGACGATCGAACTGTGGCAGGCGGACAACAACGGATGCTACATCCACAGCAACGGGGTGCAGCGCGGCAAGGAACGGGATGCGCACTTCCAAGGGATTCGGCAAGATCGAGACGAACGCGAAGGGCGAGTACCGTTTCCGCAGTATTGTGCCGGGGCTGTACACGGGACGCACGCGGCACTGGCACATTCGCGTGAAGGAGGGCGGCAAGAACATGCTGACGACGCAGCTTTTCCTCGCGGGTGAGCCGCAGAATGATCGTGATGGCATCCTCCGCAGCATGGGCACTGAAGCGCAGCGGCTTTCGGTGATCCGAGAGTTCAAGCCGGTGAGCGCAGACAGCAAAGAGCTGGTGGCCACGTGGGACATTGTGCTCGGCAGCACGCCGGAAGAAGCGGAGTCACGCCGGCCAGGAGGGCCGGGAGGTGGTCCGCCGCGGGATGGCAAAGGCAAAGGCCCCAAGGGGCCGCCACCCGGGGATTTTCCCAATCCGCTGAGTGTGCCGCCGCCGTTCTGAGGGTGAAGGAGGAGGCGTGAGCGAGTGGGAGGGAGGGAATCTTTGACCCTGCGAAAGCGGCAGAGGGCTGCCGCACTCCATGACGCTGACGCGACTGCGCGGCGCCGTACGTTGGTGAAGCTGTTACCCGGGGTGATGCGGGATGGTCATGACCCCGCGCGATTCATGCCGGCCATGAATTCTTTGCGGGAGACTCGTGCCTTGCATCCATCCGCATCCCTCTTATCCTGCGTACCCCGATCATGAACCAACTCGACCAGCTCAAGCAGCACACGACTGTCGTGTGCGACACCGGTGACTTCGAAGCCATGCGCGCCTACAAGCCGCAGGACGCGACGACGAATCCTTCGCTCATTCTCGCCGCCTCGCAGAAGGCCGAATACAAGCCGCTGGTGGACAAGGCCATCACGGACCACAAGGGCTCCAGCTTGAGCGGTGCGGCATTGGTGGACTCGGTGATCGATGCGATCCTTGTGAACTTCGGCGTCGAGATCCTGAAGATCGTCCCCGGCCGCGTGAGCACGGAGGTGGACGCGCGACTTTCCTTCGACACGCAGGCCACCATCGCAAAGGCCAGGCACATCATCGAGCTGTATGGCAAGGCGGGCGTGAAGCGCGAGCGCGTGCTCATCAAGATCGCGTCCACCTGGGAGGGCATCAAGGCCGCCGAGGTGCTGCAGAAGGAGGGCATCAACTGCAACCTCACGCTGCTATTCTCGCTCGCGCAGGCCATTGCTTGCGCTGAGGGCGGCATCAAGCTCATCTCCCCATTCGTGGGCCGCATCCTGGACTGGTTCAAGAAGAGCACGGGACAGGACTACACTCCTGCGGAAGATCCCGGCGTGAAATCCGTGACGGAGATCTACAACTACTACAAGCACTTCGACCACAAGACCGAGGTCATGGGCGCGAGCTTCCGCAACAAGGGGGAGATCACCGAACTCTGCGGGTGCGACCTGCTGACCATTAGCCCGGCGCTGCTTGGCGAACTCGCGGCGTCGAATGACCCGATCACTCCCAAGCTCAATGTCGCCGCTGCCAAGGCCGCGAAGCTGGAGCGCATCAAATGCGACGAGAAGTCCTTCCGCTGGATGTTCAACGAGGATGCGATGGCGGTGGACAAAACCGCGGAAGGCATCCGCAACTTCGCCAAGGATATCGTGAAGCTGGAGAAGCTGCTGCAGGCGGCCCTCTAGGCTCCGGTCACCTCCAAGGGAACCGCGTCATCTCACGCAGCCGCGCCCGGAAGGGTGCGGCTTGCTTGTTTAAAGTGAGAAAAGTGCACCCGAGCAGGAATGATCAGGCCACTTCGCAGCGTGACTTCCCTCGCGAATTGAACTCAGCTTTTCCCGGCTGCTTCGTTCCACCAACGCGCGCCTTCATTTCCTTTGCCATCGACGGCGATGCGTTCACAGTGGCCTTCCCCAGCTTAGTTCCATGCCAGAAGACTCCGAGTCCAAACCTGCCCTTGATCTCTCCGATCTCCGTTTGATGCCCAAGTGGGTGGCGGATTTCAGCAAGGCCGCGCCTTCCAAGTATGCGGACATGCCAGAAGGCGATACCCGCGACCGGCGCGGCCCGCGTGATGACGGTGGGCGTGGCCGGCGTGATGGAGGTGGTGGTGGCGGATTCCGCGGCGAACGCCGAGACGGCGGTGGCGGTTTTCGTGGAGAGAGGTCCGGCGGCCCGCCGCGTGGTGATCGCAGACCCACTGACAGACCTCCTGGCCCTGGTGGACGCCCCGGTGAACGCCGAGATGATCGCGGTGGTCCTCGCGGGGACAGACGAGGCGGTGGAGATCGTGGTGGATTCCGCGGACGCGATGACCGCGATCGCGGCGCGCGTTTCGAGGCTCCACCCACCGTGGCCGGACTGACGACGTTCATCGAGCCGGAGAAGAAATCGACGGAAGCGCTGGCCACGACGATTCGCGCAGCGGGCAAAGCCTTCAGTGTGTTCGATGCCGCGCGGCTGGTGTTGCAGAGTGGAGATCGCTTCCACGTGAAGTTCACGGTGCCGACGGCTTCGCAGGTGAAGTTGTGCACCATTCCCGCCGACGGCTCCGTGTGGCTGGGCCGCGAGGAGGCAGTTTCCCACTTTCTGCACAGCGAGGGCATCAAGGAGTTCTACCGCGTGGAAGAGACGGAGTTGGAAGAACCGAAGGGTGTCTTCACCAGCATCGCGGTCTGCGGCATGACCGGCGAGATTCTCGGACCCGCAAGCCATCACAGCTACCAGACAACGCTGCATCGCATCCATCGCGAAAGATTCAGCGACATGCGATTCGAGGACTACAAGCGCCGTGTGCGCACGGAGAACTCCCCGGAGATCATCGAGAAATGGAAGGAATCGCAGAAGCGCGGCCAGGTGTGGATCCATCTCACCCCCGCCCTTGAGGAAGGGGCGGAGCCACTCAAGCTCAAGTCGCGCAGCGATATGGAGGCGCACTTCCGCAAGACGCACGCGGAAACGCTGGTGCACGAGACCAATGACGCCTGGGTCGCTGGCAATATTCCCAAGCAGCATCTCTCTCCAGCACTCTATCATGCCCTGCGACGCGGCGTGGAGGACGCACGGAAGCATCTGCTGCCCGTCGCGCAGCTCCTGTGTTCCGGATTTGAAGGACATGGGCTCAAGCTCTTCAAGCGCCGCGGTGGCAAGTTGTGGGTGAGCCGGACTCGGCCCAAGGCGCTGGACAGCAGCGTGGTGCTTTCTGTTCGCATCGCAAGGATGCTGGAAGTGATCAAGGCGAAGCCAGGCATCGCGGTGAAGGACCTCGTCGAGATCGTCGCGCCAACCGTGCAGACGCCGGAGGTTGCCGTGCCAGCGGCGGCAGCGGCAACAGCGACAACGGATGCAGCTGTCGCGCCCGAGAACGTTGTCGCCGAAGCGCCAGCCACTCAAGATGGCGAGTCCTCCGCGACTGATGAAGCGCAGAAAGTCGAAGCTTCTGCCCCGGCGCCGGCCGAAGCACCGGCACAACACACGTGGAGCACGGACCAACTCCACGCGCTTCAGGATCTCCACTGGCTGAACAGCGAAGGCTACGTCATTGAGTATTCCGACGGCATTGTCTTCATCGGCGTGACGGAACCGCCGCCGCCGAAGCCGAAACCCGCGAAGCCGGCCCAGGCTGCGCCTTCTTCCACACCCGCGTCCGCGCCAGGAGAGGCTGAGGCGAAAGCCGATACTCTGGAGGCGACCGAGCCGGAAGCCCTGTCTGCCGAGTCCGACGTAGCTGCCAAGACCGAGACCGTAGAGTCCGAAAGTACGGTGCCTGAAACCAAGCCGCTGGAATCCACGGAGGCCGAGCTTGCCAAGGCTGCCATCGATTCCCTGTTCGAAAATCATCCTTTCCATGTGGAGCCTCCTCCAGAGATGATTGAGGAACCTGCAGTCGCCCCTTTCTCCTTCATGGATGATCCCGAAGAATCTGAGCCCGCTTCCGCAGTGAAGGCCGTGCCAGGTGCGGACAAGGCATGAAGCACAAGTAAGCTGAGGTTTGGACGCCCAGTGGGGTAGAACGAGATTGTATCTCGTGTACTGGTACGGCGAGTTATAAACTCGCTATACCAGCTTACGACTTCCAAAGTCGTTCTACCTATCCGCTCTGCTGAAATGAACCACTAACTGAGTTTTCGGTCGAGGGCCTGTTCCATGGCGCGCTCGATGAGCATGACGGCGAGCGACTGAGTGGATTCATCCAGAGCCTGGTTGGCTGTCTTCAGCGCCCTGGCGTCATGCGGTTCGGCATTCAACACTGTGCGCACTATCGCCGCACGGTGAAGGATGGCTTCCTTGTCGCTCTCCGTGACGAGATCCGCGCATTGAGCGAGGGCGTCGTCCACGGCGGCGAGGAGTTCTTCTCCCTTGAGCTTCGCCTCGGTCCAGATGCGCTCGTTCACATCCTCGAATGCGAAGTCCACGCTTTCGGAAATCATCTGCTCCACGCGCGCGTCATCCACATCCACGGCGGCACTCTGGATCTCGAGAACCGTGTCCGTGCTCGTCGCCGTATCGCGCGCGAGCACCTGCAGGATGCCATTCGCATCGAGCGAGAACTGCACGCCGACGCGGGCGCTGCCCTTCGGTCCCTGCGGGAAAGGCACCGCGATGCGGCCAAGATCCCAGTTGTCCTTCGCCAGTTCGCGTTCTCCCTGGAGCACGCGGATGAGCATCTCCGACTGGTTGGACACCGCATTCGTGAACATCTCGCCTGCCTTGCAGGGAATGGTCGAATTGCGCGGAATGATCACGTTCATCAGCCCGCCAAAAGTCTCAATGCCGAGCGAGAGCGGAGTGACGTCCAGCAAGACGACATTGCGCAAGGTGCCGCTGAGGATGCCCGACTGGATCACCGCTCCGAGCGCGATGGCTTCGTCGGGATTCTGGGAGATGTTTGGTTCTTTGCCGAAAATATCGCGGGCGAGCTGGCGCACGACCGGCATGCGAGTGCCACCACCCACGAGGATGATCTCATCCAGGTCCGCCGCTTTCACGCGCGCGTCGGACATGGCCCGCAGGCAATGTTTGCGAGTGCGCTCGATGATGGGCTGCGCGACTGCTTCGAGCGCCGTGCGGGTCATCTGCACCGCAATGCTGTGTGATCCCTCGAAGAACGGCAGTTCGATGGGGACTGCCTCTTCGGTGGAAAGCTTCTTCTTCGCTTCCTCGGCAGCCACAATCAGGCGCGTGCGTTGCATGGAAGGGAGCGCGGACACTCCTGTCCGCTGCGTCGTTGCATCGTTGCGGACAAGAGTGTCCGCGCTCCTCTCCAGGATCCACTCCGCGAGGGCGCGATCGATGTCGTCACCACCGAGCTGCGTGTCACCTGCCGTGGCGAGCACCTGGAAGACACCGTCGCGCATTTCCAAAATCGAGATGTCGAAGGTGCCACCGCCGAGATCGAAGACTGCGATCTTGCGATGTTCCTCCAGCTTGTCCAGACCATAAGCGAGCGCAGCAGCTGTAGGCTCGCTGAGGATGCGCTCAACGGTCAGCCCTGCGAGTTCTCCGGCGCGCTTGGTCGCGTTGCGTTGCGCGTCGTTGAAATAAGCGGGGACGGTGATGACCGCGCACGAGACTGGCAACTCGAGGGCCTGTTCCGCGATCTGCTTCAGATGTCGCAGGATATCCGCGGAGACGTCCACGGGCGTTTTCCCCAAGGCACGCAGATCATATTCGGGCTTCCACTCCGACTCCCCTTCCCTGCGACCGATGAGCCGCTTCACCGATGTCACCACGCGATCCGGCTGAAGCGCCCGCTGCCGTAGGGCGGCGGCACCTACCGTCACTGAATCGTCCGCACCGTAGCACACGGCGGAAGGCGCGAGACGCGAACCCTCGGCGTCGGCGAGCAGAATGGGAAATCCGCTGTCGACGGCGCCCACGAGCGAGTTCGTGGTGCCGAGGTCAATGCCGAGGATGAGATCAGTCATGAGATTACAAGAAACGCATGCCGTGTCGCTCGGGACTCACATCAGCGCAAGCAGCGTCTCCCGCACCTGGCCCTGCCACTTCGCGAGGTACGCGAGGCGGGCTTGGGTCATGGCGAGATGCTTCCAGGCATCCGCTCTTTGTTCCGCGAGTGCCATGTCCAGTGCCGGCAGGACCGCCTCCATCTCCTTTCTTCCGGCATCGATTTCGAAGCCGATGTTCTCAAGTGCCTCTCGATGCTTCATTTCCTCACCTGCCAGCAAGGCCTTCGCCAGCGCGCTGCCCGCCTTGCGTTTTCGCTCGAGGAAGTCCGTAGTAGATTGCATCGCTTTCCCGAGCTCTGAAAAGAGGCGCATCATCGACTCATCCAACGGGACCGTGCGCCAGGCAGAGGCCTCTGAGGGGCCTGCAATCTCAATGAGGTGCTTGAGCCGCTTTTCAGGATGCCGGAGGGTCTCGTAGGCGGCGTTGACTTGCGCGGCCATGGTTTCGCTTCCGCCATGATCGGGATGAGCGGTGCGGCTGCGTTCGGTGTAGGCACGGTGCAGCGTGGATTCATCGATCGCGGCTGCGCGAGGAAGGCCAAGAGCCGAGAAGTGATCCGCCGTTTCTCCTGATCTCATTGGCCCTTGTTGATGAACACGAACGTTCCGAGCTTCGACACGGTGAGAATGTCCGGCCGACCATCGGAGTTTACATCGGCTACCGTGACCTGGACGCCCACGCCCGATTTGTCATCAATGAAGTGCGGCACGAAAGTCGCGGCGCCCTTTCCGTCGCGCTTGAGCTGAAACCAATAAAGCACCGGCGGCGCGTCCGGCTCGATGTCCTTCGGAGGAGGATGGGCCCACATGCGCTTGCCGACGACGATGTCCTGCAGACCGTCGCCGTCGAGATCGGCCATCGCCAGTGCGTGCGGCTGGGAAAAGCAGACGCCGAACTTCTCCTCCTCGGTGCGATCTCCCATCAGCTTGTGTTCCTGGAAGGTGATCTGGCCGTCCTGTTTCACCTGCTCGAACCAGGCCAGGCCCCAGCCATGGGCGTTGAGGGACGTGATGATGTCCGGCAATCCATCGGCGTTCACATCGTATGCGAACATTTGCGCTCCGCCCTTTTCCTTGGAGAAGACAAACGGATGCGACAGCCACTGCGCGCTGTTGTCGGCGGGATGCTCCCACCAACCGTCATTGAGGATCAGGTCGAGGCGTCCGTCGCCATTCACATCACCGATGCCGGTGCCGTGATGGAACTGCTCCCACTTGCCCTTCGCCGTGATGGGATTGAACTGCCATGGCTGATCCGGCGCGGAGGCGTCAGGCTGGATGAACCCCCATTGGTCCTCCCAATGCGCGACCAGTTCTGGTTTGCCGTCGCCATCGACATCGAGAAACGGTGGCGACTCGCCCTTGATCCGCTCGAAGACGAAATGCTTCTTCCATGGTCCGTCTGTTCCTTTGGGATTCTCATACCAGAACGCCTGGTGAAGATGCACGCGTCCGAGCACGAGAATGTCCTGCCAGCCGTCGCCATTGAAATCCCAGACATAGCTGAACATGGAGTCTGTGGGAGAGGGCTTGGTGGGAAACTCCACCGCCGGATAGAAATCGTGTTTGGCTGTGAACGTCGGTCCTTCGTACCAATAGGGCCCGGCAACAATGTCCGGCTTGCCATCGCGGTTGAAGTCACCGGTGTTGATACCATCGCAGTAGTAGCGGTCGGTGAGGACGTGCTTCTCAAACGTGGGAGTGCCGATGGCAGCCGGAGGATTGGCGGCTGCGGCGATCCACGGCATGCCACACCACGGCGCCGCAAGGGAAAGAGCCAGGAGAACATCCATCGTCGTGTTTCGGAGGTCCTTCATGGGAGTGCTAAGGGACGTGGTTCGATTGAGGCAGGCAGCGAAAGGCGCACTAGAAAACACGGGCGCATTGACCACAAGTGCTGAAACTTGTCACCTGTGCGAGAGTAAACACCGACGATCTACAATCGACGACGACCCGCACCGATGAAGCGCACCGCTCGATCACTCCTCCCTTTGCGTCTCCTCGGCAAGGTGGCGCTGGCGTTGTCCTTCGCGAGCACGGTGCCGCTCACCATCACCCAGGCAAAGGACGCAGAGGTCATCGTCTATGGAGGAACTCCGGCTGGCGTGATGGCGGCGGTTGCCGCTGCCAGGCAAGGACACACCGTTGCGTTGATTGATCTCAACAACCACATCGGCGGCATGATCAGCGGCGGACTGGTGAACACCGACATCGGTGACCGAAAGACCGTAGGCGGGCTGGCCAAGGAGTTCCTTGAGCGTGCCGTGCAGTATTACGCACACAAGTATGGGAAGGACTCACCGCAGCTCGCAGCCTGCAAGAACTGGCGCAAGTTCGAGCCCCATGTCGCGGAACTGGTGTTCGACCAGATGATCTCCGAACAACCGCGTATCACCGTGTGGAAGCGCCATCGTTATCACTCGGTGATGGTTGAAAGCGGACGCATCACGGCGCTCGTCGTGGACGATCTGGCGGGCGGGTCCACGCGCACCTTCACCGGCGATGTGTTCATCGATGCCAGCTACGAGGGTGATCTTATGGCAGGTGCGCGCGTGCCGTACCGAGTCGGGCGCGAAGCTCGCGAGGAGTATGACGAGCCCCTGGCCGGCATCAGCGTGGGGCCTGACAAGGGCAAGGCGGACAAGGGAGTGATGGCCTACAACTACCGTGTCTCCATTACCGGGCGCACGGAGAACCGCGTATTGTTTCCGAAGCCCGCGAACTATGACCCTGAGCCATGGCGGCAGAAGTATGGACCGCGCATCGCGAGTGGAAAGATCAAGACCTTTGGAAACCTGTTCATCAGCAAGCCGGGCGCGAATGAGAAGCACGACGCCAACTGGTGCGACCTCGCCGGTGGAAGTGCCGGCTATCCCGACGGGGACTGGGACACGCGAGCGCAGATCGAGGCGCGGCATCGCGACTACTTCCTCAGTCTCCTCTACTTCCTGCAGAATGACCCGGACCTGCCCGAAGCTTTCCATGCCAGTGCGCAGCAGTGGGGCCTGCCCAAAGATGAATTCACCGACAACGGCCACTTTCCCTTCCAGCTCTATGTCCGTGAAGCACGCCGGATGGTGGGAAGCTACACGCTACGTGAAAGCGACCTCACGAAGGACCGCAGCAAGCTCGACGGCGTCTGCGCGGGAAGCTACGGAGTGGACTGCCACGTGGTGCAGATCCTCACGCTCAATGGCAAGGAGGTCGCCGACCGCACGCCCCACATTTTGGTGAAGCCGTACGACATTCCTTATGGCTGCCTCACGCCGCGCGAGCCCGGCAACCTCCTGGTGCCGGTCTGCTGCTCCGCCACACACGTCGCGTATTGCTCGCTGCGCATGGAACCGACTTACATGATGCTGGGCCATGCGGCAGGCGATGCCGCGCATCTTGCCATCGCCGGCCAGACGGCCGTGCAGAAAGTGGACGTGAAGGCGCTTCGGGAGTTGTTGCGCAAGGAGGGCGCGGTGCTCGACGCTGCACAGCCTGATTCTGCGGCGCCCGCGCCACCGGCAGCCGAAGACCCGCTCTCCTCCGACCTGAAGATGCTCGTGAACCAGAAGATCGTGGACTCACCGGACTACTGGCAGGCGCACGCCGTCAAAGGAGAGCAATGCGACGGCGCCATGGTCGGGGTGCTGCTGCTCAACATGGCCCGCCACTTTGAACCGAAGACCACCACCGCTGAAAGCATGGAGGTGCTCATCGCGCACAAGATTTTCCGATCAGCAAAATACTGGAAGGAAAAGGCGATCCCAGGCGGAAAATGCGGCGGAGACAATGTTCGCACGGTCATCCGGAACTTCGTTCAGGCGGTGGGAGTTCCACGACCCTGATAATCGCCGCGTCGCTTCGGTTCAGTCGCGCCCTCCCCCTGTGCTCAGGCTGCTGCATGAGGTCACGAGATGTGCGCGCTCCGAACCCCAAGCGTGAAATGGTGCATCCAATGTGACGAGGCTTCGCTCCGGGACGTCATCCGTACACCCATGGGTCCGGACGTGCCGGCACTCATGCTTGATGCAATTGACGGCGGGGTCGTCATTGAGATCACCTCCAATGGAACGTCGCATCGGGTGACCGACCGGGACGAGGCGCTGGCACTGCTCAGCGAAACCCTCGGATACTCCGAGTGCGGCTCCCATTCATGATAGCGACCGCCATGTGAAATCGGCGGAGTGGTGGGCTCGGTGGGGGTCGAACCCACGACCAAGAGATTAAGAGTCTCCTGCTCTACCACTGAGCTACAAGCCCGTGCGCCAGACGGCGGGCGGGGATTGTGCGCGGGATGGCGGAGGATGCAAGCTGATTTTCCCCTCTTCAGGCCGCAAAACTCTCGCCACACGAACAGGTGACGACGGCATTGGGGTTCTTCACCTTGAATCCGCCGCTCTGGAGGTCGTCGCTGTAGTCCAATTCACTCCCGCTCACGAAGAGGGCGCTCTTCGGATCGATGACCACGCGGACATCACTGGTGACGACCATGATGTCGCGGTTCGCAGGGCCATCCACGAGATCCATCTTGTATTGCAGTCCGGAGCAACCGCCGCCGACCACGGCAATGCGCAAGGCCCCGTGCTCGGCGCGCCCCTGCTTCTTCAGCAGGCCGGTGAGCCGATTGGAGGCATTGGGAAGCACCTTGATGAGCTTCTCGTTGCCGAGCTTGTATTGCGGAGCGTCTGCCATGTCACTAACACATACGCCTGTAATCAGGCTTCTGTCAGCAACTGCCTTCGCATTGCGGCAATGAAATCCGCGGCGTCATCGGCCCCGAGGTCCTCTTTCATGTAGGCGGCGTGGTCGAACTCCTCGATGTGAGTGGGATCCAGTTCCTTCAGGAAGGTGCTGGCCATGCAGGTCTGCTTCTGGCCCCACTTCATGCGGTAGCGGCAATGGCTCAACGTCAGCTTCCGCATGGCGCGGGTGATGCCCACGTAGAAGAGCCTGCGCTCTTCGTCGACGCGACCTTCGTCGACGGAGCGCTTGTGCGGCAAAATGCCCTGTTCCAGCCCAGGCAGATAGACGACGGGAAACTCAAGCCCCTTCGCGGCATGCATGGTAATCAGGCAGACCCCGGTTTTCTTTTCGATATCGTCCTTGTCTTCGCGGTCGTCGTTGAGACTCACTTCGTCCAGGAAGGCCTGGAGACTCTCGCCCTTGGCGCGCTCGTCGAAGCTCTTCAACGAGTCGAGGAATTGCTTCACTCCGATCTCCAGCGTCATCAGGTCTTCTTCGGTCTTCGCCAGCTTCTTGAGGTGGTCAGCGTAGCCGATCTCGAAGAGCAGGCGCTCCGCAAGCGGCGCATACGAGGTGAGCGGGGTACAGGCGAGGCCGCGGAAGCGCTCGATGGTGTCCACGAATCCCATGATGGCGGTCTTGGCGCGGTCAGACAGGTGCAGGTGGAATTCCGGATCGCGGAGGGCCGCGAAGACGCTGCCCTTCATCTTCGAGGAATGCTCCCGCGCCATTTCCGCGGTGGTGCTGCCAATGCCGCGCGCCGGCGTGTTCAGGATTCGCAACAGGGAGATGTCATCGTCCGGACTGACGATGGTGGTCAGGTAGGCGATCAGGTCCTTCACCTCGCGCCGGTCGAAGAAGCTGCGCGCACCGACGACGCGGTACGGAATCTTCTTTTTCCGGAACTCGGATTCGAGCACACGACTCTGGTCATTCGTCCGGAAGAGCACGGCGAAGTCATCCCACTTTGTGCCTCGCGAATTCTCCTGCGTCACCTCGTCGGCGATGACCTCCGCCTCCTCCTTTTCATCCTCGGTGACGACCATGCGCACCTTGTCGACGCCCTTGTTGCCACTCCAGAGGTTCTTGCCGCGGCGGCCCACGTTGTGGCGGATGAGGCTGTTCGCCGTGTGGAGAATGGGCGTGGTGCTGCGGTAGTTCTCCTCGAGCTTGATGATGACCGGGCCGGGGAAGAAGGATTCGAATTCGTTGATGTTGGTGATGTCCGCGCCGCGCCAACCATAGATGCTCTGGTCGTCGTCACCCACAACGCAGATGTTGTGCGGTGGGGGCACCAGGGCGCGCAGGAGGCGCATCTGGAGCGCATTCGTGTCCTGGAACTCATCGACCATGACATAGCGATACTTTCTCTGGACGGCCAGGCGGACCTCGTCGTGTTCCTCAAGCAGTTCGACAGCCTTAAGGAGGAGGTCATCGAAGTCCATGGCATTCATGGCCCGCAATTCATCGTGATAGATCTGGAAGAGCGCGCCATCGAGCGTCTCATTGGGATCGCCCATGCTGAGACCGTGGTTCTTGGCGCGGCTGATGCGGCTCAAGGCGGTGCCAGGATCATAGTTCTCCTCCTTCACGAGGAGGCGCGAGAGGACTTTCTTCACGAGTCCCTGCTGTTCGCCCTGGTCGTAGATGGTGAAGTTGCTCTTGTACCCGATGGCGTCCGCGTGCTGCCGCAAAAGGCGCACGCAGAAGGCGTGGAAGGTGCCGATGGTGAGCGCCTTCGACGCGGCGGGGGTGACCATGCCAGCGATGCGCGTGCGCATCTCGTTCGCGGCCTTGTTGGTGAAAGTGACTGATAGAATGCTTCCAGGATCGATCCCCTCCTCCACCATGTAGGTGATGCGCATGGTGATGACGCGCGTCTTGCCCGTGCCCGCTCCCGCGAGAATCAACACCGGGCCGTGGATGGTCTTGACGGCTTCACGCTGTTGGGGATTGAGAAGGGCGTAGGAGAAGGACATTCAGGGGGCGCGGAAGAAAGCCACAAATCGCAAAACACAAAGCACAAGATGCACCGAATTGCGGACTGACGTGCCGCATCTGATCATCTTGTCATTTGCACCTTGAGTTTTGTCAGTTTGCCACGGGCAGGCCCAGCTGACGCCACTCACCCAGCACCTTGGGCAGCAGCTTGTGCTCTTCCATCTGGATGCGGGCGAAGAGGCCGTCCACGGTATCGTCAGGATGGATGGGCACCTTCGATTGAGCGAGGATGCGCCCGCTGTCGATGTCTTCACTCACGAGGTGCACGGTGCAGCCAGTCTCGGTCTCACCTGCCTCGAACGCCTGCTTCCAGGCGGCGACCCCCTTGAACTTGGGCAGGAGGGACGGATGGATGTTGACGATGCGGTCGCGGAATTCGCCGAGCACGGGTTCCTTCAAGACGCGCATGAAGCCGGTGAGCACGACGACCTGTACCTGATGGCGGTGCAGATGATCGCGGATTTCCTTCTGCGCATCCGCGGGGAGTTTGCGAGTGTTGGAGCCGGGGTTCACATGAACCGTTCGCAAGCCCGCCGCCTTGGCCTTGCGCAGGATGGGTGAATCCGCCACATCCGAAATCACCACGCTGATCTCCGCATTCAGGCTGCCATCGGTGACAGCGCGGAGGATGGAGTCAAAGTTCGTGCCCTGGCCGCTGCCCAGAATGCCGAGGCGGAGCTTCGTGGAGGAGGCATCGGCTGGTGCAACATCGGTGCCCAGTTGCAGCCGCTGGAGTGTCGCCGTGGTCGAGCGTCCCTGTACCAGGGGAAGAATCTGGATTTCGGCACCGGCTCTCTCCAAGGCGGCGCGCTCCTCCGGATTGAGCGAGTCGACGGTGTAATCGCCGCCCTTCGTATAGACGTGGGGCTGAATGGCCTCGATGAGCTTCGTGGCGCGGGTCTCCTCAAAAAGGACGACGGCATCCACGCAAGCGAGCGCTCGCAGGGTCTCCGCGCGATCGTCCTGCGAATTGACCGGGCGCGTGGGGCCTTTGAGAGCACGGACAGAGTCGTCGGAGTTCAGGGCGATCACGAGGGCATCCCCGAGGGCGCGGGCCTGCCGCAGGTAGCGCACATGGCCGACGTGAAGCACATCAAACACGCCGTTGGTGAAGACGAGCTTCTTTCCCTGCGCGTGGAGCTTCGCACGAAGGTTGCGGACTTCGTCGACAGTGGAGAGCCAGGTGGCGGGTTCGGGCATGGGAGGAGGCGCAGGGGTCGAGCACAGTCTTACCGCAGAGGGGCAGAGAAGCAAAGGGCGCAGTCGGCTACGCCATCAAGCTCGTCCGGCACAGCGCGGCATAGAGTCCGTTCTGCGCGAGCAGCTGCTCGTGGGTGCCGCTCTCGATGACGCAGCCGTGCTCGAGGACATAGATGCGGTCGGCATTTCGCACGGTGCTGAGCCGGTGCGCGATGACGAAACTGGTGCGGCCCTGCATGAGCTGGTCGAGGGCCTGCTGGATCTGGCGCTCGGTCTCGGTGTCCACGCTGGCCGTGGCTTCATCCAGGAGGAGGATGGGTGGATTGCGCAGGAGAGCACGGGCGATGGAAACGCGCTGTTTCTCACCGACACTGAGCTTGATGCCGCGCTCGCCCACCTTGGTATCGAGACTGTCCGGGAGGGCTTCGACGAAGTGCTTTGCATTGGCGGAGGCAAGGGCGCTCCAAAGCTCTTCATCCGTCGCGTCGCGGCGGCCGATGCGGAGATTGTCGCGGACGGTGCCGTTGAAGAGGAAGCTCTCCTGGGTGACGTAACCGATGTTCGTGCGCAGCCAGGACTTGTTCAACTCGTGGACGGGCACGCCATCGAGCAGGATCTGGCCCCGGTCGTATTCGTAGAAGCGCGTGAGGAGATTGATGAGCGTGCTTTTGCCCGCCCCGGTGGGGCCGACGAGGGCAATGGTCTCGCCGGGTTTCGCCTCCAGGCTCACCTCATTGACCGTCGGCACGGAGCCATAGGCGAAATGCACCTTGTCATAGATGATGTGCCCGGTGATGCGCTCGAGCCTGCGGCCCACATCCACGTCTTTCTCCTCTTCGGCATCGAGGATGTCGAAAACACGCTCGCCGGCGCTGCGGCCAGCGACGAAGAGCTGGTTGAGCGCGTGGATCTGGCCGATGGGCTCATAGAAGGAGCGAAGCAGGACGATGAAGGCCGTGAGTTCGCCAAAGGTGAGCGTGCCATCGTGAACCGCGTGACCACCCACCCAGAGCAGAAGAATGAAGCCGGTGCTCCCCACAAAGCTCATGGAAGGACGATAGATGGACCACACGCGCATGATGTGGAGCGTGGCGCGGCGGAGGGCGTCGCTGGCCAAATTGAAGCGTTCATGCTCTTCGCGTTCCATGGCGTAGGCCTTGATCTGGCGCATGCCGGCGACGTTGTCGTGCAGTAGCGAATTCATGGCGCTGCTGGCCTTGCGCACCTTGCGAGCGCGGTCCTTGGCCGTGAGTGTGTAGACGAGTGCGCCGAGTGCAATCACAGGAACGGGGGCGCAGGTGGCCCACGCCAGCGCAGTGTTGGTGTGGAACATGAAGGCGCCCACGATGGCGATCTGGAGGACCGCGATGGCACCCTGCTCGATGCCGTCGATCAGCACCCGCTCCACCGCGGGAATGTCCTCACTTACAGTGGTCATGATATCGCCGGTGGGGCGATTGTCGAACCAGCGCAGGGGAAGGCGCTGCAGGCGCTCATAAAGCGCGCTTCGGAGGTCGAAGATGACGAGTTGCTCGAACGTGTTGTTGAGCTGAATGCGGAGGGAGTTCAGCAACTCCTGCAGGAAGTAAGCTCCAAGTCCCAACAAGATAAGGCCGGGCAGACGATCCATCTGATCCCGCGGCAACACTTCATCCACGATGGTCTTGGTGACAAAGGGCACCACCAGCACCAACAGTGTGCCGACCAACGCGCATGACAACTGCCCCGCCGCCATCCAGGGATAACGGCGGACGTAGGAGAAGACGCGGAGGACGGTTCTCATTCAGCAGCAAGAGGTCTTACGACGCAAATGCCGTGTAGGTCTTCAACTCTTCGAGCCGGGCCTTCACTTCCTCCGTGGACACTTTCTCGAGACGCTGGGTGCTGAAGGCCTCGCAGGTGAAGCTGGCAGTGACGCTGCCGTGGGCGACGGCCGTCTTCAGATCGGTGAAGGTGGGGTTGGTCTTCCCTGCGCCAGCGAGCCAGCCGACCATGCCGCCGAGGAAGCTGTCGCCCGCGCCGGTGGGATCGAAGACGCTGCTGAGCGGATAGGCGGAGCATGCGAAGAACTCCTCCACGCCCTTGCCGAACAAGAAGCTGCCGTGCTCGCCGCGCTTCACGACGACATATTTTGGCCCCTTCTCTTGAAGACGGCGGCCGGCTTCGACGAGGTTGGTGGTTTGCGTGAACTGCTTGGCTTCGCCGTCATTGATCACGAGAAGGTGGAGGCGCTTGAGGACGTCGTGCAGGCGCTCGTTGGCGATGTTGATCCAGAGATCCATCGTGTCCGCGGCGATGAACTCGACCGCATTGCACTGTTCGAGCACCTGGAGTTGGTTGTCAGGGCTCATGTTGCCGAGCACGGCGAACTTCGAGGCAGCGGCCTGGGGGGCGAGCTTGGGCGTCCAGTTCTCGAGGACGTTGATGCCGACCTTGAGCGTGTCGCGGACGTTCATGTCCTCGTGGTACTCGCCGGTCCAGGTGAAGCTCTCCCCCTGGCTGCGCTCAAGGCTGTCGAATGAGATTCCTTTGCTCTTCAGGAGATCGAGATAGGAGGGAGGGAAGTCGTGGCCGACGACGCCGGCAAGGTGCACGTCCTTCGTGAAGAGGCTGGCGGCGAGCGCGGCGTAGGCAGCGGAACCTCCGAGCAATCCGTCCTGGCGGCTCTTGGTGGTGATGATGTTGTCGATGGCAACGGTGCCGGCGATGAGGAGAGACATGGGGTATTCGGTTTTGCGGTTCGCGGTTCCCGATTCGGGGGGACGGGAGTTTGGCGGTGGGCGAGGTCTCCGCAAATTGAATTTGCAGCATGAGGTGCCTTACACGCGAACCCGAATGGTCCAGAACTTCGCTGACAATTTCTTGGATTGCGCGCTGGCGGGGGAGTATCTTTCCCTCGGTTGCGCATGCGCTCGATCTTCGCCTCCATCCTCCTGCTCGCCCTTCCCGCGTTGCTGCTTGCTCATCTGCAGCACTACGCCTCCACGCTGCACCCATCCTTGTCCCTGCAGGCAGAAAAGGCGCTGAAGGCACCGGAATTCGCGCAGGTGGAGGTCTCCTTGAACTACCTGGACGTGACGCTGAAAGGCCACGTGGCAGACCTCGACACACGTGAGAGAGCGAGAAAGCTTGTGGACGACATTTTGGGTCTGCGTTGCAGGGAACAAGACAACCTCCTTCACGTGACCTCGAAACTGAACAGCAAGCTCGAAGGCAAGCGGCTGCTGCTTTCCGGATGGGTTCATGATGATGTCGCGCTGCGGGATGCTGCCGGGTGGCTCTCGGCCGCCCGACCGGGCATCGAGGTGGTCACGCGTGACGTCAAGGTAAGCCCGCATGTGACGGTCGAGGAATTACCCGCGGGAGGCGGCGTTCCGGCGGCGTTCCGCCCGGCGTGGGCGGCCATTGAAGAGCCTGCCTCCTTAAAGGTCGTGCGGGAGGGCTCGACTCTCTCCGCGTCGGGGAACTTGCGGAGCCCGACCCTCAAGAATGCGATCATCGAAGCGCTGACCAAGAGCGCCGGCTCTGGCACGGTGGACGCATCCCAGCTGGCAACCGGCGCATATGTGCACGAGGCAAGATTCGCGGTCGAAGAACTGCTGCCCGCGTTCCTCGAGGCTTTTTTCGGCACCCCGGGAGCGAGGAGATTCGAAGCGGATGCGAAAGCGGTGCACGTCTCCGCTGATGCCACACCGACGGTGAAACACGATTGGCTGGAGTTGCTCGAACCTCTCACCAGGGAAGCAAAACTGGATGCGCAGATCCGCGTGTTTCCATCCGTGTACCATTTCCCCGAACGCACCCGTGAGTCCCAAGGCTCGGCGGCGGAGCTGGCGATCCTGCAGGATGTCCTTGCGGCGTCCGTCATCAACTTCGAGCTTGGCAACGTCACGGCAACTGAGACGGAGCAGCCGAAGATCATCGCCGCTTCCAGTGCCATCATCGCCGTGGGTCCTGCCCTCCGGATCGTGGTTGGAGGGCACATGGACGTCACGGGCGATCCCAAGGAAAACGCCGTCATGGCGCGGCGGCGCGCCGAAGGTGTGCTTGCGGAGCTTGTCACCAAGGGCGTGGCACCACAGGTCCTGGAGGTTGCGGTGTTTGAGCCGGTACCGGATGATCTTGATCACAGCCGGCAAGTTGAACTTCTCATCAAGTAGCTCGAAAGTCACCCCATGCCGCCGCGCATTGCCTCCTTAACGGACCTGCTGAACAGCCTCGACGCGGCGACGTATTTTTTTGTCAGCAGCACCATGGTCATTGCCGTGGCGGCGTTGCTGTTCTTTGTGCTGGGACTCTGGCTTGGCCAGATCCTGTGGAAGCGCTACAAGCGTTTTTTCCGCCAATCCGAAGAGGTCATCGAATCCTACAAGGGCGAGGTGGCACAGCTCAAGCGCAGGCTTGCGGAGCAGTCGACTCGCCCGATGCCCGGCATGGGGCCGAGTCCGCTGCAGTCGATTGCATTCAGGGCAGCCGCTCCGAGGCCGTCGCTACCTCCCGCGGATAGAGTACCCCCGCTGGAGGTTCCGTTCGTGCCCAAGGTCCCTGTGGTGGCTGACAACGTCACGAGCCTGCAAACGGAATCTGGCGAGAAAAATGAAGCAGCTCAGGAAAGCAGTGCAGTGCCGAGCGCCGCCCCCCGGGATTGGCCGACGTCGAACACAAGGCGCGCTGCTGTGCCTGGTTTCGCCCCGAAAGGCACAAGCCCGAACCTGCGGCGCCCCGGCATCGAGTTGCTCTTCACCCTGGCAGAGGTGCTGATGGTTCCGCGCAGCCGAGCATTCTGCCTTTGGACGAGCCGCGACTGGCATCCCCCTGAGATCAGGAGCGCTCCGGCGTTGCCGGCATGCGGATTCGCCCTCTGGACAGAACCGGATTTCCAGCCTGCCTGCGGAGGCCCGCGGTGGCCCAGCAAGGCCCACACTGTGTGGACATCTCCCGGATGGGCGTCGCCCTACAAGCCCGGCCCCCCGGCTCGCTCCGCGCGCGCCTTTACCCTCTGGACGGAGCCGGGATGGAGGTCCGCGTGGTACCCTCAATCGAGCAAAGCATTCACCCTTTGGACGGAGGAAGCATGGAGCCCGGCTCCAGTCTTGCCGCAGCGGGTCCCGCCAGCGAAATCGTTCACCGTTTGGACGGAGGCTGGGTGGCAGCGAATGCTGATCCTTCCGTGGAGCAAGGCATTCTCCGTGTGGACTGATCCCGAGTGGTCGCCATCGCCCATCAAGGCTGCACCATGGCCTGCGAGTGAGGCGGGATCGCTTTGGACCTCATCGGAGTTCGAGCCGGCCTGCCGTGGTGTGCTTCTGTCCAGCCGTGCGTTCACGAAGTGGACAGAGAAGGGCTGGTCTCCCCCGTCCGTGCGGCGGCAGGCGCTACCTGCTGGAAAACCCTTCACGCTTTGGGGAGAGCCGCCACGAGTTGCCTCACCCCAGGGATTCGTCGCCCGTACCCTCGCGGCGGCCAAGCAGGCGCTGGGCTTGGGAGACACCAAAACCGGCGTTGCCACGCGAGCCGCCGATGCGCCTGCAGGTTCTGCCAGCGAGAGCCAGGCCGTCGCGGAGGTGCCCTCGTCTGCCGGACCATTTCCGCCCAGCGCGGCATTCACGCTCTGGGGTGGAGCGCCTGGGTCCGAAAGTGCCAGGCCTGCCGAGCATCAGGCTGGCGAGGCAAACGGCCGCCACTCATCGTTGCGTCCACCGCTCGACCTGGAGCCTTTGAGTGTGCCCGTCGAAGGGTCACCTGTCTGAACACGTCCGCGTGTCGGAACTTAACTCTTTTCACCAGTCAGGATCCCCCGCACGCGCCGCACCTCGGCACGCGTATCGGGCGCCTGCAGAAAGGCCGAAACAATCACCACGCGGCGCGCGCCCGCCGCGAGTATCCGCGGAAGGCGATCCCGGTTCACGCCACCGATGCAGAAGACTGGCACCGTGGACAATTTTTCCACCTGCGCAATCGCATCCAGTCCCACGGGAGTGTAGTCCGGCTTGGTTCCGGTCGCGAACAGTGGGCCGAAGCCGATATAATCGGGTGCTTCGTCCATGGCCGCACGCGCCTGCGCTTCGCTATGGGTGGACTTGCCGACAAAACACGACGGGCCGACCATGCGGCGCGTCTCTGCCACGCTGAGATCGTCCTGTCCCACGTGCACTCCCTCGCTGCCCACGACACCCGCCACTTCGGGGTGGTCGTTGATCACGAGAGGAGTTCCTGCATCCCGGGTCAGCGGCAGCATGCCCCGGGCGAAAGCCTCCACCTCGCGCGGAGCGAAGTGCTTGGCACGCAACTGCAGGATATCCACCCCGCCTTCCAGCAGGGCCCGGGTCATCTCCAGGACGTTTTCCGGCCTTACGTAGCCGAGGTCGAGAATGCCGTAGAGATTACAATCGCAAAGTGCGCGCATGGGGGTGGGAAATTACAAACGACAAAACACAAACTGCAAGATGAGAGAAGCGTGCGATTCATCTTGTGAATTGTGCTTTGTAGTTTGAGATTTTCCGCTAACGCATTCTCGCATGACCAATCCCACCCTCCTTATCCTCGCCGCCGGCATGGGCAGCCGCTATGGCGGTCTCAAGCAACTCGACCCCATGGGCCCGAACGGCGAAACCGTGCTGGACTACTCCGTGTTCGACGCGTTGCGCGCGGGGTTCGGCAAGGTGGTGTTCGTCATCCGCCGCGATTTCGAGGACGAATTCAAGCAGAAGGTCGGGAGCCGCTTCACGCACAAGGTGCCGGTGGAATATGCCTTCCAGTCACTGACGGATCTTCCCGCTGGATTCAGCGTTCCTGAAGGCCGGGTCAAGCCGTGGGGCACCACGCATGCGGTGCTCGCGGCGGAGGAGGTGATCCACGAGCCGTTCGCGATGATCAATGCCGATGACTTTTATGGGCACGACGCCTTCGCGAAGCTCGCCACCGACCTGCGCAAACCGCGCCCGGCCGGAGCTGCGGTGAAGAACTACTCCATGGTCGGCTTCCAACTCAGAAGGACACTCTCTGAGCATGGCAGCGTGGCTCGCGGCGTGTGCACCAGCAAGAACGGAAAGCTCGAGTCGGTGACCGAGATGACGAAGATCGTCAAGACGGCCCATGGTGCGCGCAATGAAGAGGATGGGTCGAAGCCTGTGGAACTCACCGGGGATGAACTGGTGAGCATGAACTTTTGGGGCTTCACACCGGAACTCTTTCCGCAACTGCGCGAGGCGTTCGTGGACTTCCTCAAGCAACACGGCACCGAGCAGAAATCGGAGTGCTACGTGCCCAAGGTGGTGGACGCGCTGATCAAGGCCGGAAAGGCGGAAGTGGAAGTGCTCGAAACCACCAGTTCCTGGTTTGGCGTGACCTATCCAGAGGACAAGCCGATCGTGGTCAACAGCATCAAGAAGCTCACGGACGCGAAAGAGTATCCGGCGCCGCTTTGGAAGTAGCCGCGGGAAGCTGGCGTGGCATCGTCACGAAGGGAGCGCTGAGATAGATCGGCTCCAATATCTGCAGCGCCAACCGTTGGAGTTCTTCTTCGGAGAGCGATGCAGCGATCTTTGCCAGCCGAGATGCCGACGGACTGACGCATCCCACGCCGGGCAATGCCAGCGGCGGCTTTGGATCGAAGGTGAACCAAGGGACAGACTCGTGAGATGCGGCGTGGCGGCGGCGCATGTCCTCTGCGTCCATGGTCAGGATGTCTGCTGTCAGGGCTCCCTCGCGAACTTCGGCAACAAAGTAGGAACCGCGCCGCGCATCGCCACAGACGAAGAAGCGGCCGGCGGAAGCGGAAGCGACATCGGCCGCGAGCACGGATGGCAGTCCAATGACCGGGATATTTCGTGAGAGCGCCATTCCTTGAGCGGCGGCGATGCCGATGCGCACCCCGGTGTACGACGCGGGGCCCGTTCCCACCACGATGGCGCGCAGGGATGATTCACTGGTGTCGAGGGCCTCCCGAAGCGGAGCAAAGAGCTGCGAGTTATGTGACCGCTCGGAGGTGAAGGATTTCTCGAAGCAAGTCTCGTCGCCACGCACCACCGCCACGCTTCCGAGAGGCGTGGAGGTTTCGATGGCGAGGATGGAAGACATGGGATCAGCGTTCTTAGTTCTTGGTTCTTAGTTCTTGGTTTTCGGTTCAGCCGTCCAATTCGTCTGCTTGGGTTGAACGGTTGGAATCTGGGCTGTTGGCGCTTGATGGTTCCACCTCCTCCACACTGCGCGTGCCGTCAGGCAAGATGTTGAAACGAAACCATCGGGCACTGGCAGGAAGGAGTTCGGGGAACTTGTCTGCCCATTCCACGATGACGACACCATCGGCATCCAGATAATCGTCCCATCCGATGTTGATCACCTCCGCTGCAGACATGAGGCGGTAGAAGTCGAAATGGAAAGCGGTCAAAGTCGGGCCCGGGTACTCGTGAACGAGCGTGAAGGTGGGACTGCTGACCTCCATGGCAGAGCCCAGGCCTGCGACGATGCCTTTCGCCGCATGCGTCTTGCCCGCGCCGAGCGTGCCGACCAGCGCCACCACATCCCCCGCTGCCAAGGTGGCCGCGAGTGCACGGCCCCAAGCCATGGTGGCTTCCACGTTGTCGAGTCGCGTCATACTGGGGAGGCGGTGGCGAAGTGATCCCATCCTGCGCCGCTGAAGGATGGCGCGCGCCCTTGTCCCGCCTCGACAAAGCGACCGATGCAGGTCAGTGGCACGTCGGGAAAGACGCGCTGCCAGCGGCGGCGCTGCCGATTCGTGAGGGGCGCCGGCAACGCGAACAGCATTTCGTAATCCTCGCCGTCCGCCCAGGCTTGCGCGGGGGTGCAGTCTTTATTCACGGGCAGTGACGGCTCGTCGAGAACGAAGCCGACGCTGCTGGCCAGGGCCATGCGGGGGAGGTCTTTGGCCAGGCCATCGCTCAGATCCATCATCGCATGGAGAGGCAGATGCTTCGCCAGCCATTGGGCTTCCTCCACTCTCGGCATGAACTCGAGATGGTGTCCGCGCATGGAGCCGCCGAGGCGTCCGGTGACGTGGATGGCATCGCCCGGCTTCGCGCCGCCACGAGGCACGCAACGCTTTTCCGCAACGCTTCCCACCAGACTGACGCTGACGACGATCTGTGCTCCACGTGACATTTCGCCGCCCACGATGCTGATGTTGAACTTCTCTGCACAGCGCCGAAGCCCGCTGTAGAGCTGCTCCACATACGTGACCGCCAGATCGGTCGGCAGAACGAGGGTCACGAGCGCATGTTGCGGGCTGCCACCCATGGCGGCGATGTCGCTCACGACGCGCGCCATGGCCTTCCAGCCCACTCGGTCAGGCGCGGCTTCGCGGAGGAAATGCACACCCTCCACGATGCAGTCGGTCTTGAGCAACTGCAGCAGGCGTCCGCGCAGTGGACGCACCACGGCACAATCGTCGCCGGGACCGGTGACGACACCGGTGCCGGGCTTGAGTGACGCCGTGAGGCCTTTCCAGCACAGTGGGATCCGAAGCTTGGAATTCACGTGACTTGAAGTCGC
>JADMIO011283422.1_pt1 | contig 34686 bp, 24 predicted proteins | sample 8958161 | NCBI WGS metagenome assembly JADMIO01 (sample SAMN16585339, study PRJNA669376) | soil metagenome | isolation source: Crop rotation soil | place: USA: Cullars Rotation, Alabama | collected 2011
CGCGACAACTTGTCCACGTGGAATTCTAAGCTTAGGATCCCAATGTGCTGGAAAGGAGACCGAGGCCATGCCCAACCGCGACATCAGCATCTGCGCCGCCGGCTACCGCTTGCAGGTGCCGGTAACTGTGCACGTCGGCGTGGGCTACGACATCATCCACGAGCATCCCAACTGCGACGGCGCGGCGCTGGGCGCGACCACGTACCGCGACTTCCTGATCATCGCCCAGACCATCTCGCGCCTGCAGGGCGGGGCGGTCATCAGCGCCGGCTCGCAGGTGATGGCGCCCGAAGTGTTCCTCAAGGCGCTGGCCATGAACCGGAATGTGGCGAGGCAGCGGGGCGAATCGATCAACCACTTTACGACGGCGGTGTTCGACCTGACCGACCCCAGCCCCAATATCCACCAGGAAGCGCCCAAGAACCAGGCGGCGTACTACTTCCGGCCGTTCAAGACCCTGCTGATCCGCACCGTGGCCGACGGCGGCGAGAGCTTTTACATCCAGGGCATGTACCGGCAGAATTTTCCAGTGCTGTACCGCCAGATCATCGAGCGGCTGGCCTGATGGATGCCGAGCGCTTAAAGTCGCTGCTGAAGCGCTTCGCCGGCGTCACCGTGCTGGTGGTCGGCGATTTTTTTCTCGACAAGTACCTGGATATCAACCCCAAGCTCAGCGAGCCGTCGCTGGAGACCGGGCTGGAGGCATACCAGGTGACGGGTGTGCGCCGCTATGCCGGCGCGGCCGGCACCGTAGTCAACAACCTGCGGGCGCTGGGGGTCAGCGTGCTGGCGCTGGGCGTGGTGGGGGTGGACGGCGAAGGCGACGATCTGCGGCGGGCGCTGGAGCGAATCGGCGTGGCGGGCGATTCGCTCATCCAGGCGCCCGAGCGCTTTACGCCCACCTACCTGAAGCCGATGCTCCACATCGGCGGCAACCCGGCGCGCGAGCTGAACCGGTTTGACACCAAGAACCGCACGCCGCTCGGCGCCGAATTGGAGGCAGAGGTCGTCAGCCGGCTGGGCAGCCTGCTGCCGCAGGTGCAGGGGGTGGTGATCTCCGACCAGGTGTCGGAGCCCAACTGCGGCGTTATCACCGACCGGGTGCGAGCGGTGCTGGGCGAGCTGGCACGGGCCAACCCGGGCATTGTATTCGCGGCGGATTCGCGAGAGCGAATCGGGCAATATACCGATGTGGTTCTTAAGCCGAATGCCGGCGAGGCGGCGCGCGCCACCGGGCTGGTGGACCTGCGCGCGGCCGGCCAGGAGCTTTACCGCCGCACGCGGCGGCCGGTGGTGATCACCGAGGGCGACCAGGGGATGCGGGTATTTGATGGCGGCGCCGAGCGGCGCATACCGGGCATTACCGTGGCCGGGCCAATTGATGTGGTGGGAGCAGGGGATAGCGCGATGGCGGGGCTGGTGGCGGGGTTGTGCGCGGGGGGAACGCTGGACGAGGCGGCGATGGTGGGGAATTTGGCGGCTTCGCTCACGATACAGCAGTTGGGGGTGACGGGGACGGCGACGCAGGATGAGGTGGTGGCGAGGTTTGAGGAGGTGAGCGCCCGACGATAAGAACCTGGATGGTTCACCCGTATAGAACTCCAACCTTCCATAATCGTCACGTCTGAACAATTGCTGGACAAGTGAACAAATAATTCGGTATGCTCTCCACACTGGCCCGCCAATAACCCTGGCGGCGCGCTTACCAACCGCATAACCACCACATGTTGAGACCGCCGCCCAGCGGGCTCATTCAGGCCGCCTGCACCACCCCGCGAAAAAACTGATTTGCCCAAACAGGGTCACCAAGGTCACCATGGTCACCCCAACCCACTAACCCCCTCTCCCGGAGGGAGAGGGCAGGGGTGAGGGAGAAATGTTTTGCTTATACCCAATCTGTCTCTAAGGCACCCTTCCCCTGCGGGATTTTCCGCGGGGGAAGGGCAGGGGATGGGGGCCATCTCCCACCCCGCGAAAAAAAAGATTTGCCCAAACGGGGCCACCCGGGCCACCCGGGGCCACCCCAATACTTGTCATTCCGAGCGAAGCGAGGAATCTCCATTCCCCTTCTCTTCTACAACAAGCCCGCCATCTCCAGTCTCGCCGTGTTTGGCTGGTCCCAAAACCACCCACCCCGCGAAAAAAAAGATTTGCCCAAAAGGGGTCACCAGTATCACCAGGGGTCACCACCAGAAAAAAAGATTTGCCCAGCCGGGGTCACCGGTCTCACCGGGGTCACCGCGCCACGTGAAAAACAAACTTACGCTACGGTGATGGGGCTTAGGTTGATTCGTTTTCGCCGTGGTAAAGGACGGACCGGCCGCCGTCGACCACCAGGCTGGCGCCGTTGATGAAGCCGGCTTCGTCGCTGGCTAGGAAGACGGCCGGCCAGGCCACTTCGTCGGGGGTGCCGATGCGGCCCGGGGGGTGCAGGTCGTACGCGCGCTGGCGCTCGGCGGCCGGGTCGGGGAACGTATCCCAGTAGTCAAACGAAATGGGTGTTTCGATGTAGCCGGGGCAGATGGCGTTGACCCGGATGTTTTTGGCTGCGTATTCGATGGCCAGGGCGCGGGTGAGGCCCAGCAGGCCGTGCTTGGCCACCGGGTACGGGAAGCAGTGCGGGATGATCTGGAAGGCGTGGACCGAGGCGATGTTGACGATGCTGCCCCGGCCGCCGGCCAGCATGTGGGGCAGCACTGCCCGGCAGCAGTGCCACACGCCGTTGAGGTCGATGCGGAAGCAGCGCTCCCACTCGGAGAAGGGCATTTCCAGCGGGTTGTGAAAGACATTGATGCCGGCGTTGTTCACCAGCACGTCCGGCGGCCCAAACTGCTCGATGGCGGCCTCCACCATGCGTTGGATCGAATCGGGATCGCCCACGTCTGTTTGTACGGCCACCGCCTCGAGGCCGGCCTCCCGCAGCTTGGCCGCCATGGCCTCGCCGGTGGTCGGGTTCAGCTCAGCGATGACCACCTTCGCGCCGGACTCGGCGAAGCGGGTGGCAATGGCGGCGCCGATGCCCTGGCCGGCGCCGGTGACGATGGCGATGCGGCCGCCCAAGCGCGCCGAGCGGGTGCTGGGGGCAGGTGAAGGCGCAGGTTGCGGGGTGTGCGTGTCCATTGATAACCCTTTCACCAATCCAGGATCGCGCCGTCGTGCGCGCGGGCGTTCAAGGCGTGGATCACTTCCTGCTTGAAGGGGTGCTTGGCGGCGGCGGCTTCATCCACCTCGATGCCCAGCCCGGGGGCCGTGGCGGGCAGCCAGTAGCCGTTTTCGGTCTTAAGCGATGATTGCACCACATCCCAGCGCCAGGGCACGTCGCCGAGCATGTCTTCCTGGATCAGGAAGTTGGGCGTGCTGAGGGCGAAGTGCAGGGCGGCGGCGTTGGCCACCGGGCCCAGCGGGTTGTGCGGCGCCACGCCAACGTAATAGGCCTCGGCCATGGCGGCGATCTTCTTGGCTTCCCACAGGCCGCCGCAGTGGCACAGGTCGGGCTGGACGATATCGGCGGCGTGCTTTTCCAGCACGGGCCTGAAGTCGTGGCGGGTGAGCAGCCGCTCGCCTGTGGCGATGGGCACCGGGCTGGCATGGCGCACCTCCGCCATGGCGTCCACATTTTCGGGCGGCACCGGCTCTTCCACGAAGTACGGGCGGTAGGGCGCCAGCACCCGGCAAAACTCCAGCGCATTGGCGGGCGAGTGGCGGCCGTGGCAATCGACCATGATGTCCACGTCGTCGCCCACGGCCCGGCGCATGGCTTCCATGCCCCGCGCGGCATAGTGGTAGGCCGCGATGCTGTTGAGCGCCTCGGTCGGCGGCGTGATGAGCACTTTTACGGCGGTGTAGCCCTTGGCCACCACCTCGGCCGCCCGGTCGGCGAAGACGGTGGGGTCGGGGCTGTTGTGGGTTTCGTAGACCGCCCGCATGTCGCCGCCGCCCAAGTGGGTGTACATGCGCACCCGGTCGCGCACGCGGCCGCCCAGCAGGTCGTACACCGGCCGGTTGAGGACCTTGCCCTTGATGTCCCACAGGGCCTGGTCGATGCCGGAGATGGCAGACAGGCCAATGGCGCCCACGCGCCAGAACGATTGGCGGTAGAGCTTTTGGAAGATGTGCTCGATGCGGTTGGGGTCTTCGCCCACCAGCATGGGCGCGAAGTCGTCCACGGCGCCGACGACGGCGCGGGTCTTCCACTCCAGTGAGGCTTCGCCCCAGCCGATGAGGCCGGGCTGGTCGGTTTCGATTTTGACGAATACCCAGTTGCGCATTTCCGCGTTGACGACGACGGTTTTGAGAGCCGTTATTTGCATCCAGAGTCTCCTGCGATTAGTGTGAGGCGGGGAGTATGGATTGAATTGTGGAAAACTGCTAGAGGGACGATGGCGAGATGGGAGAGGGCATAGTTGACGGCAGGGATGACGGGAATGGAGACTCTTCGCTTCGCTCAGAGTGACAAGAATATGTGCGGGAGTGACGGGTTGGTGAGGCTTAGGCGGTGTTAGGGCAGGGACTGAAAGCTGACGTCATCCAGGAACAGGCTGCTGCTGAGGTTGTCGTCGGTGGTGATTTGGATGCGGATGGCGGCCTGGGCGCCGGCATAGGCGGAGAGATTGACAACGTGCTTGGCCCAGCCATTGGTGTTGGCGCCGGTGCACAGGCCGTAGCTGTTGACCGCTGCGTTGTTGACCCAGACCGTGACGACGTCGAAGGAGCAGCTCGCTTCGGCGGAGGTGAGCCAGTGCCAGTAGGCCAGGTACGGGGCCGAGGCCGGCACAGCGACGGTCTGGAGCAGGTAGGCAGTTTCGTCGTGATCGCTGCCCAGCCAGGCGAGCCAGCCGCCCGAGTGGGGCGTGACGCCCTGGCCGGTGACCGCGCCGGCGGTGACGATCATGGTGCGTTGCCGGGCCGATACGGTAATCCAGTCGGCCGGGCCGCTCTCGAAGCCGCCGTTGGGGAAGCCGGCGTTGCCGCTGGTGAGCGGGAATATCGGCATAAAGACACGCGGGGTCAGCGAGGCCGTGGCGGACTGGACGACAGCGGAGGAAGCCTGGTTATCGCCAATGGGGTGGCCGGCCAGCTCGGGCGTATCGCTCGTAAAGGTTTCGCAGGTGCCAGCCTGCTGCTCGTGCTCGCACAGCATCAAGGAGACGTTGGCGCCGACCTTTACCGAAGAGATGGCGTCGTTGGGCAGGCCCAGCGAGGGTACGGTGGAATAGGCGCCGGCGCCCTTGATGACGCAGGCGCCGCCGTAGTGGGGATAGACGAACAGCGCCACCTGGTTGGCGTTCGGCGCGCAGGCGCCCTGCACCGTGGTCACCGCGCCATGGATGACGTCGCTGTCGATCGTCAACGGGGCGCCGCCCCAGCCTTCGGAATGGCCGCCAGTGTACTGCCGCAGCCGCTGGGAGTTGGTCCACAGGCTGTCGTCGAGGCAGTTGGTGCTGAACCCAAATACGGGCACATTCTGCTCGTAGCTCGAAAATTCCCAACGGGCCAGCCAGACCGTGTCGGGCACGTTCGGGTTGGCCGACATATCGGCCACATAGGAGCCGCAGGGCGAGCCGTAGACGCCGGATAGGCTCCCGTGGGCGTGCAGGCCGGCGGTCCAGCCGTTGATGAACGCCTGCATGGCCTGGCGGCAGGCCGGGTTATCGGGCGGCGGGTTGTAGTGCTCGATGTCGTAATACAGGATGGTGCCCGACTGGCCGGCCAGGGTGAAGCCCAGGGCGGCGGCCGCATTCAAGGCCAGGTCGGCATCGATGAGCCCCTGATTGTAGGCGGTGGGCAGGTCCCAACTGATCTTGTGGGCCACGTTGGCGCAGGGCGGCTGTGGGCCAACCCAGGTGGGGATGAATACCCAGCCTTGCTGGGCCAGCGACTGAACATAGGCTGGGGTGAGGTGGCCGCAGTCGGGCAGGCTGGCGCCGCCCAGGTACAAGTTACGCACCCGGTAGGGGCTGTTGATAAACCAGTTCTGCATTACGTCCAGGCTGGGCAGCTCGCCGATCTTGCAGGTATCGAACCCGTCGCCGTTGTAGATCAGGGTGAGGCTGGGTGCGCTGCCGGCGGCCGCCGGGCTCGAGGCCTCGTGCGGTGGCGCGGAAAAGCTGTGTTGGAGCGACGTCTGGCCGTCTGGCAGCGGGACGGCGGTCCAGGTGCGGCCGCCATCGGCGGTCTGGAGCAGTTGGGTGTTAAGCTGGCAGGCCTGGTTCTGGCACTCGCCCGAAACGGATTTCGACCAGCCGGCATCGGCCGTGGCCATACTCAGGTCGGCCGGGTTTTCCGGCTCAGTGACGGCAGGGTCCTTGGGTTCAGCGGTCTGTCGCTGCCAGGTGCGGCCGCCATCGTGGGTGGCGTAGCGCTCGAACGCCGGCGAGCCGCTGTCGAGCACGCCATCGTTGGCATTCGCAAAGTGGATGGGCCCGCCGGCGGGGATAGCCAGGCGCTCCCAGGTTTGGCCGCCGTCCCTGGTTTTGAACAGGGTGCCCAGGCTGAACAGGCTGCTCGTGTCCTGCTTGACCGCCAGCCAGCCGGTGCGGGAGTCGCTGAGTTGCAAGAACAGGTCGCCCGCCAGCCCGGCCACATCGGCGGGCAGGGGCAGGTTGGTGGTTTGCCAGGAGGCGCCTGAATCTGACGTTTGAAGAAGATAGAAGGTCTGCCCGGCCTCCGCCAGGCTGCCCGCTACGAGCCAGCCGGTGTGCGCGTCGGCAAACGAGACGGCCCGGATGGCGCTGCCGGCCGGGATGGGCGGCAAGACGGCGCGCCACCGCTTGCCGCCTGAATCGGTCCAGTAGAGACCGCTGCCGATGAGCACCCAGCCGGTACCAGGCGCGACGAGCTGAAATGCGCGCAGGTCGGCCGAGGCCGGCAGCGCAGTGGGCACCGGGCTCGGCTGGGCAGCGCTGGCGGGCACAAAGCCGCCCAGCAATATGAACAGGCCGGCCAGAAGCCGCACAATCCGTGAGGTAAGTTTGGCCAAGGGCATTAATCTATTTTCCCATGAAAGAACAGGAGATGCTCAAGTATACATAAGGGGTGCAGTGGATTCTTGTACACTTATTAGGACGTCCGGCCCACCCCAAAAGTGCCATATAATCCATCAGATTAGCTCGTAAGCCTATTGTCATCCCTTGCACTTATGCTGCCAGACCAAGCCCCCGAAGCCAACGACCTCCAACAGCATCTGAATCTGGCCCTCCAAGCGGCGCGGATGGTCGCCTGGTCGTGGGACCCGGTCCGTGACCGGGTGGAAACCATCGGCAACCTGGAAGAGATTTACGGCCTGCCAGCCGTGGCTTACGCCGAAAAGGGGTTCTCGCTTATCCATCCTGACGATGTGGCCGCCCATCGCGCGCGGGTTGACGCGGCCGTGGCCAGCGGAACGCCGTACCGGTCAGAATTCCGGATTGTTCGGCCGGACAATGGCCAGGTCGTGTGGATCGAGGAACACGGCCGGCCGGTTGTGGACGCGGCCGGAACGCTGCAAAAGCTGACCGGCACCGTAATGGATGTGACCGAGCGCAAGCGCTCGGAGGCCGGGTTCGACCAGGCCAAGACTCTGCTGGATCTGACCTTTGCCAGCCTGGACCAGGCCGTGCTGGTGGTTGAACCCACCACGCGCAAGATCATATCCGCCAACGCCGCCGTAGAGCGGGTGTTTGGCTACCGGCCGGCCGAGCTGCTGCAGCGAAGTACCGAGCTGTTTTATGCGACTCATGAGGCATACGCCGCCGTCGGCGAACAGCTTGTGGCCGCGCTCGACCAGGCCGGCGTGTTTCACACCGAATTGGAGATGCGCCGCAAGGGCGGCCAACCGTTCTACGCCGAGATCAGCGCCAGCGAAATAAAGAACGCTGACGGGCGCCGCACCGGGATGGTGAGCCTCATCCGCGATATCAGCGCCCGGCGCCAGGCCGACGAGGCCTTGTATGCGGCGAAAGTGGCGGCCGAGCGCGCTGCCTACCGCACCTCGCTCTTGCAGCAGGTGACCGGCGCGCTCACGCCTATCCTGCCGGCGCCGGAAGTGTCGCGAATCATCGTGGAGCAAAGCGCGGCGGCGCTGGGCGCCAGCGCCGCCGCCGTTTACCTGGCCGAGCCCGGCGGCGACTGGCTGGATCTGGCAAGCAGCACCGGCTACCCGCCGGCTGTGCGGCAGGCCGTGCAGCGCCTGCCGGCGGCGGCCAGCCTGCCCGGGCCCGAGGTTTTTCGGGCCGGCGAGCCGCTGTGGCTCCGCTCGAATGCGGAGCTGGTAGAGCATTATCCGGCCCTGGCCAGCACCCGCTCGGTCACCGGCAACGAGGCCGTGGCCGTCATTCCGCTGATTATCGGCGGCCAGCCGGCCGGCGTGCTGGCCCTGAGCTTTAGCGAACCGCGCCCGTTCGAGCCGGCAGAGCGCGATCTGCTGCTGACCCTGGCGGGCCAATGCGCGCTGGCGCTGGAGCGCACCCGCCTGTACGAAGCCCAGCACCGGGCCCGCCAGCAGGCCGAGCTGACGGCCGACCGGCTGGCGCGGCTGCAACGCATGACTGGCCTGCTGGCCAGCGCAGACAGCGCCATCGACGTAGCCCAGGTGGTCATCGGTCAGGGCTGCGCTGGGTTTGGCACCGCCGCGGGCTCCTTGTTCCGGCTCACCAAAGAAGGCACGGAGCTGGCCATGGTGGGCACCTACAACGTGCCGCCCGAGGCCGCCGCGCACTACCAGTTCTTGCCTGTCACCGCGCCCTTTCCGGTGGCCGAGGCCGCCCGCACCGGCCAGCCGCTGCTGTTTGCCTCCGATGCGCCGCTGGCAAAGCTGTACCCCGCCATCATCGGCACCCGCGACCCGCGGAACCAGGCGCTGGCCGCCATCCCGCTACTGCTGGGCGACGAGGTCACGGGTGCTTTCTCATTTAGCCTGCGCGAAGAGCATACCTTCAACGACCAGGAGCAGGATTACCTGTTGGCACTTGGCCGGCAGGCGGCGCAGGCCCTCGAGCGTATCCGGTTATCCGATATCGAGGCCGAATCGCACTCGGCCGAGGTCCAAGAAATCGAGGCCCGGTTCCGGGCCCTGGTAAACAGTGTGCAGGACTATGCCATCTTCATGCTCGACACCGACGGCCGGGTGGCCAACTGGAATACCGGCGCTGTGCGGATTAAAGGCTACCTGGCGGAAGAGATCATCGGCCAGCACTTCTCGAAATTCTACTCAGCCGAGGATGTGGAGCGGGGCGTCCCGCAGCGCAACCTGCGGGTGGCATTGAAGGAAGGCCGCTATGAGGCCGAGGGCTGGCGGTTCCGCAAGGACGGCACGCGCTTTTGGGCAAACGTGGTGATCACGCCGGTGTATGGAGACGGCGGCGGGTTGCTGGGCTTTGCCAAGGTCACCCGCGACCTCACTGAGCGCCGCAAGGCCGAAGAGCAGTTCCGCCAGAGCGAGCGCCGGCTGGCCGAAGCCCAGCACCTGGCGCGGCTGGGAAGCTGGCACTGGGACGTGCCGTCGAATATCGTTTCCTGGTCCGACGAGATGTACCGCATCTACGGTCTGCGGCCGCAGGCCGAGGCAGTGACCTACGAGCGGTTTCTAGATTTCGTTCACCCAGACGACCGGGCCATGGTGCATGCCAGCATAAGCCGAACCCTACTGGACCATGAGCCGTTCGCCTTTGACCACCGCATCGCCCGGGCCGATGGGGCGGAGCGCACGCTGCAGGCCCGCGGCGAGGCCATGGTGGACAGCGAGGGGCGGCTGATCGCTATTGCCGGCACCGGCCAGGATGTGACCGAGCGCCGCGAGATAGAAGCCCAATTGGAGCAGTCGCGCGAGCGGCTCCAGCAGCTTTCGGCCCACGTGGAGGTGGCGCGAGAGGAGGAGCGGGCGCGGATGGCGCGCGAAATCCACGACGAGCTGGGCGGGATGCTGACGGGGCTAAAGATGGACGTTGCCCAAATGCGCCGCGCCGGCAAGCTGGAGCCGCCCGCAATCGCAAAGCTCGACGCGTTTTCGCAGGCGATTGACCAATCGGTGCAGACCGTGCGGCGCATCGCCAGCGACCTGCGGCCGGCCGTGCTCGACGATTTTGGGCTGCTGGCGGCTATGGAATGGCAGTTGGGCGAATTCCAACGCCGGTCAGGCATCACCTGCCTATGGAGCTCGGAGCTAAAGACGGTGAACCTGAGCCGCGAAGATTCCACCGCCATCTTCCGGATCTTCCAGGAAAGCCTGACAAATGTGGCCCGGCATGCCCAGGCCACCCACGTCATGGTCACCGCCCAGGCCGAGAACCACCACCTGGTGCTGCAAATTCGCGACAATGGCCGTGGAATCACGCGGGAGGAGAGCCAGGGCAGCCAATCGCTGGGGCTGGCGGGCATGCGCGAGCGGGTGGGGCTGCTGGCGGGTGAGCTGGTGGTGGAGGGCAGCGAGGGCGCCGGCACCAACGTGCTGGTGCGCATTCCTCTGCCGGCCGCCGGCGAGTAACCGGGCGCGGCGGCTCCGCCCACCATCCCGCCGCCATCCGGCCTGCCGGCGGCACCCCCATGCCGCTGCCTGTTGCCCCGAATTCTCCGCGGATTCCGCGCATTTTCAGCTTCGCCGGGCCCACTTTCCGATTCGGTCTGCTGCTGGTATAAGTAGCAGCTATGTTACAGGCACGTTATGTCCCGTGCGAGCACTGCGGCAGCCCGCGCGACCCCAACCTGGCAGAACCCTGCCCGCTGTGCAATTCCCGCCGCTATCCCCTGATTGGATACAGCTATCAACATGAGGCCCGGACCCTGATGACCATGGGCGTGGTCATCACCGTCCTGGCCTTGCTGACCGTCCTGATCGGCGCCGGGGTGCTGGTGGCCCTGGAGACGGGCCTGCGGGCGCTTTGAGCCCAGCCGCCCGGAGAGCCTAGGCCAGCCATGTGGAATTCGCGCGTCACGTTGACGGTGGCCGCCAGCCTGGCGGTGCTGATCGGCATCTGCGCCGTCCTGGGCAGCCTGTATGCGCCATCCTACACCGCCCGCCGCAGCGCCCGTCTCACGGACAACGCCAATACTCAGATTGCGGCCACCGTGGCGGCCACCGAGGCCGTGGGTGCCACCCAGGTTGCCCACCGGCCCACCGAAACCGCCATCGCCGGCGCCACCCAGACCGAGGTGGCTCGGCCCACCATCACCCCCACGCCCACCCGGACACCCACGCCCACCTTTACACCCACGGCCACCCCGCCGGCGGCCGTGGTGGAATGCCCGGCCACTGTAGCGGGCACCGACCGCTTTATGTACCCGGTGCCGGGCGGCGGCCGGGTGGCCGATGCCATCCTGCTCGACCGCGATAGTACCGTAACGGTGATCGGGCGGCTCAAGGACCAGGGCTGGGTGCACGTCGAGATAACGGGCGGGGCGCAAGGCTGGATGCGGAGCGACGTGCTCTCGCCGCAGCTCTCTGGCTGCCAGGCAAACGTGTACGACCTGTCGTACCTGCTGGGCCTGGCCGACCCGGCCTCCGGGAATGAAGTGGTAGTGGACGATACGTTTGTGAGCAACGAGAATGGCTGGGTGAATGCCGCGGGCGAGGGGCTTTCGCCGGTGCTTTCCAACAGCGGCGACGCCGAGCTGGTGCTGTCCACCAATACGCTCGAGCTGCTGCAGCCGAGCCGGGCGCGGGTAAAAGACGTGCCGGCCTTCCAGGTGGCCACCTCTTTCAACCGCGAGAATTTCTTCTCCGACAGCTTTATCGGCGTCCGCTTCCGGGACAACGGGCTGACGTATTACGAAGTCCGCATCCTGCGCAACTGCCAGGTCGCGGTATATGCCGTCAATCAGCGGATTTTTACCCGCCCCATCGATGCCGGCGCCAATAACTGCACCGACCAGCAGGATGACTGGCTTATGGTATCGTTTACCGCAGACTATCGGCTCACGATCGAAATCAACGACGCCGAGCCGGTGGAAGTGCGGCTGGAAGACCCGGCCGGGCTGTACACAGGCGGGGGGATCGAGCTGGTGGTGGGGCGGGCGCGGGCCACCTTTAGCTTTGTCGTGATCACGCAGCCGGGCCAGCCTTAGGAGCGACGCATGGCGGTTGAGAATCTCCCGCGGGAGATTGCCTTCTGGGGGCCTTCAAGCTCGGGCAAGACCTGGCTGATGCAGTCGCTGGCGCGGTCACTGCACAAGATCAACCAGGACGACGCCGAGTTCGAGTACGTCCTGGCCCAGCCGGAGGCGCTGGCGCCGGCCAACGTGGTCCAGGCGCCCCAGAACCAGGCTACTTCGGATGCCTACGATAAGGTGTGGCTGTTCCAGCGCAAAGTGCGCCCGGAGCACGACGATCCCGCGCACCGCATGAGCGCCCACAGCCACAGCATTGTGGTGCGTGACGCGCCCGGCGAGCTGCTGATGCAGGGCGTAAACAACGTGGTGATGGTGCCACTGCGCGACGCCCAATGCGTGATCGCGGTTCTGGACCCCAGTCTGATCGACACCGCCGAGGCCGCCCCGGCGGCCCAGCCCGAGCGGGCAGCCACCCAGGGCTTGGCGTCCCTGTTCGGCAGCAGCAGCAGCGGGCCGAGCGCCCCCACGCCCAGCTATGGGGTCTCCTTCCAGTACACCCAGGCCCAATACACCCAGATGATGAGCAACCTGCTGCTGCTGCTCTCCAGCGCGCCGCAGCCCAACCGGCACGTGGCGGTGTGCATCACCAAGGTGGACCAGCTTGGCGTGCAGGGCCGCAGCCCGTGGCAGGTAGTGGAGGTGTTCTTTGGGGCCGAAATGGCCAAGCTGCTGCGGAGCTACGAGACCAAGATGGCGATCGAGACCTTTACGGTCTCGGCCGCCGGCTACCTGGACGCCTACCGGCAGCAGCCGAACTTCGACCCCGGCACGCGCAGCCTACTCTCGCCGGAGCGTTGGACGCCGTTCGCGGTGGAGACGCCATTCTTCTGGTTGTTCAGCCACCTGGAGCGGCAGCGGCTGGCCGAGGGGGGGGGGGGGGGGTGCCGCGGTGGTATTTCAAGAAGGAGCGGCTGGCGCGATATATTGGATATCCGACAAGGCAGTATTAGGCAGCCTACGTGCACCCCGTAACAGCCGCCACTCGGCTTGAGGCAGCATGATCCGGCCGCATGTGCCGTTTGCGGTGCGGTATGTGGACTATGGCAAGGTGTTTGTGCCGAATGGCGCGCTGGACTTCAGCGCGCTGGCGTTTTCAGACGATGACACCGCGCGGTTTGGTCCGCAGCTTTTTAACCGCGGGCTGGTTTTCCCCGAAACGTCTTACTTCGCCAAACAAATAGGCTCCATCACCGCCGCCCTGCTGATGTTCGAGGGCGGCTATTTGTTCAGCCTGGTGCAGCGGCGGCGCGAAGGCGAGCTGAGCAGCGACCCGCGCACCGACCGGCCCTTCAACCAGGTTCGGTTCATGATCCTGACCCGCGAAATGATCCAGGAGGCGTTTGCGGCCCGGGCGGCGCTGTACAGCGGGCTGGCGGAGATGGCGCACGACACGGGCGCGCTGGTGTGGCTGCGCGACTACACCACCGGCGGGGCCCAGATGGCCTGGAGCCCATCGGTTGAGCGGCTGGACCCGCTGGCGCCGAATGAGGACGCGGTGCGTTTTGTGGCGAACGCGCTGGTGACCGCGGCCGGGCAGGCGACCGCCGCCCAGCCTATCAGTGTGCCGCTACCGCCGGGCGGTGACCTTCTCGAAAAGCTGCGGCTGGTGGAGGCGGTGCAGTATTGGGTGATGCCGCGGCTGGGCGTGATCTCGTTCGCGCTCGATTACGTCAGTATCCAAAACGTCAGCCTGCGGCTGTTTGCGCTGCCGCCGGATGCACCCGCGCCACTGCCGCCGGACCGGATATTTACGCCCGGCTCCGACGACGGCCGGTTCAAGCACGATTACTTCGGCGCGGTGCGGACGCTGGACCATGAGGCACTGTACGACCCGGCCTTGCCGGCGCTGCTGGCTCTGCCGATCGACCCGGCGGAGGCGGTAAGCTTGTTCAAGATCGAAAAACAGGCTGAGCCGTTCGCTGGGGCCGAAGCGCAGCGGCTTTACCCGGAACTAGGCCAACTGGGTGAGCGGCGCGCCGGCCTCCTACGCCGTGTGCCGCGCGAAGACCTGATCGGCTTGCTGGGCGACGCCGACCTGGCCGCCGACCTGCGGCTGGAGCTGCTCCAGGCGGCCTTCGAGTCCGCGCATGGCCTCCTGGTGCACTATGGGCCGGCGCACCTGGCGGTGCCGCGGGCGGCCCGGGCCGACGAGCGCGTGCGGGCGCTGCTGCGGGCGGCGCTGGCTAAGAGCCCCGAGGCGGCGCTCGATCTGGGCACGCCTGACGAGCAGACCGAGCTCTACCGCGACCTGCTGCTGGCCCGCCGCGCGGCGCCGCCCAACGGCCGCGGGCCGATTGCGCCGCCCACGCCGCTGGTGCTCTCCACCGGTCAGACTCTGCTGGAAGCCCTGCTGCTTTGGCGCCGGACGCCGGCGCTGGCGGCCGCCATGCAGGCGGTGGGTGAGCAGGACGCCTCGCTGTTTGGCGAAGCGCTGGCAGTGCTGGATAAGGCGACCGACCTGCCGGGCGTGTTGTGGCTGTGGCGGACGGCCGGCCAGCGCGACGTGAAACACTACCGGGAGCTGCTGGAGCGGGTGGTGCAGCCGGCCTGGTACCCGGCCCTGGTGCGCGAAGCGGGCGCCTGGCGCGAATTGCTGGAAGACGGCCGCGCGCTGGCCACGCCGCCGCCGGATAGCGGCGACACCCAGCCCGATGCCGGCCGCCTGCTGCGCTCGCTGCCGCGGCCGCTGGTGCCGTTTGTGTGGCAGGCCTGCCTGGCCACCGCCGCGCACGACGCTGCCTTTGGGGAGTGGTGGTTGTTCAACGAGGCGGTAGCCGTGCCAGAGCAATTGCCGGCGCTGTGGGAGGCGCTGCAGAAGCTGCCGGCCGGCACGCTGGCAGATGCCGGGCCCCGCCTGAACTTCATCCTGGGGCGGGCCACTGGGCTCTCGCTGCTCGCGGCTTGCACCGCGCCGGGCGAGACGGCGGCCGACGAGAGCCTGTACGCCACCGTGCTGCGCGGCTGGCTGGCCAGCAATTTTCGGTCGCCGGTGGGCGACCTGGCCCTGGCGGCGGACGACCTGACGTTCCTGGTGGGGCACTTGCCGGGCAGCAACGACATCCTGGCGGCAATTGCGGTCTCGCCGGCCCAGGCCCCAGCGATGCGGCTGACGCCACCAGAGGCGGCGCTGCGCTGGGCGAAATCGGCCCAAGGGCCGCGCCGCGATCCGTACCGGGTGGAGGGGCGCGACCTGCTGTTTGCGCGGCTGCTCGACCTGGTGTCGCCCGACGAGCCGCTGCTATGGCACCTGCTGACGGCCGATGATGGCAGCGCGCCCAACGTGATGGCCTGGCCGGCCTATCTGTCGTTGGCCGCGCGCATTACCGAAGGCGCCGACGCGCTCGGGCTGCCGCCGGAAACGCGCATGCGGTCGTACCTGGCGGCCGTTAGTGCCCTGGAGAATCAGGCGGCCGCCGAGACATTTGCCACCTACCTGATCGACCTGCGGCAGGTGCTGGCGCTGTTGGCAACCCATTCCACCGAGCCGGACAGCGGCGGCGACCTGATGGACAGCCTGCTGCCCCTGGCGGTGTTCCACCTGCAGGAGACGAGCCTGTATCTGCAGGAGCGGGCGGCGGCGCTGCTGCGGGCGGCCCTGCAGCAGCCGGCCATTCCCAGCCACCTGCATGCGCTGCCCGACGACGTGCTAAATTACCTGAAGCAAAATTTCTGCAAAGGGCAGCCGGCCCTGGCGCCCGCCGGCCACTGGATCGATGCCGAGCTGCTGCGGCGGCACAACGCGCTGCGGGTGGAGACGCCGGTGAAGACGGCCACGATCCAAACGCGCTCCGCGATGGTGAAGCCCACCGAGCCGGCCCCGGCGCCGGCCGCCAACACCGTGCCCGCTACCCTGGCAACCGCACACTTTGCCGGCGCACCCCCGGCCCAGGAAGCGGCCGCGCCGGCGAGACAAGCGCCGGCGGCGCTGCCGGCCGCACCGGCAGGCGAGCGGCTGGCCGAAGCGACCGATGAAGCTGAAAAGGCCGCGGCCCGCAGCGCGCGCATGATGGCGGCTCCGGTGCCGCTGGTGGGCTCCCTGGCGCTGCCGGGCAGCACGCCCAAGAAGCGCGACGGCGCGCGGTGGCTGTGGGTGCTGATCATCGCAATCGTTGTGATTATTCTGCTGGTAATGATTGCGGCGGTGGCGTATATACAGTCGCTGCCGAACGCGGGGGTGCCATTCGCGACGTTGTCGCGTTGGGCCGCCGGGTTGATGTAAATCACATAGGGCCAGGGCACACGTAGGGGCGCACGGCCGTGCGGCCTTACCTGCATACAAAAAGGCGCTGCTCAACCTGAGCAGCGCCTTTTTTGTATTTTGCGTTTCAGTCTATACGTCCGCGTGGACCCAGCCCAACATGCGGCCGGCCTTGCTGGAGTCGAACAGGGCGCGGTGGCCGGAGATGTCGCCCGTGATGGGCACTTCTGGATAGGCGTGCTGGACCAGCTCGAGTGACGGGTGAGCGGAGCTGGTGCGGGGGGCGACGATGTAGAAGACCTCGTGGCCTTTGAAATCGGCCTTGATGGCCAGCTCGCAGGCGCGGGCGGCCTCGCTGATGAGGGTCCAGCTCCACAGGCCGCGCGCCCGGCCTTCTTCCTTGGTGGTGAGCGGGTCTTCATTCGGCGTCACTGGCTCATCGGGCAGGCCGCTGAAGCGCAGGCTGCTGATGGTCAGGTCGTGATTGCGGCGGGCAAATGAGTCGCCCTGCTGCTCAAGCACCCACTTGGAAAGCGAGTAATCATCTTCGTTATAGGACGGGTGGCGCTCATCCACCGGGAAGTAGTCGTAGCGGCCCTCTTTGCTGGCCAGGTGGCCGATGGCGTTGATGCTGGACGCCATGCAGATCTTGCGGATATCCAGCATGGAGGCGGCGTTGAGCACGTTGTGGCTGATGATGGTGTTGTTGGAGTACACCAGCCCCGGCGGGTGGCCAAATGGGCCGGGGAAAGCCGCTAGGTGGATGATGGCGTCCACGCCGCGCACGGCCTCCATCAGCGCGTCCAGGTTGTTCATATCCACGTCGGTAAAGCTCAGCGGGGAGGGGGAGGGTAGGGCCAGCCGGGCCGCCTGCGACTCGGGCGGGGTCACCCGGTCGAGGCTGCGCACGGTGTGGCCATGCTCCAGCAGTTGATCGATCAGCACTCGTCCGAGGCGGCCGCTGCCGCCGGTGACTGCAATATTCATCGTCAGAGTTTCCTATGGGGTGAGATGGAGTGCCGCGAGCTTATCGGCCGGGCCGGTGTAGAAGAGGGCGGTGGAGGCTGGCTTGAGGTCGACGCAGAACTCGCGGGCGCCGCGCGCCAGCTCGCGGTTGTTGAACAGGTCGAAGACCACTTCCGCTTCGCGCGGCAGCTTGAAATTGCGCTGCCCGCCGGCCACCGTGTGCACCGCCAGCAGCTCGGGCGTGGCGTAGAGCACATCCCCCTCTTCACTGTACAGATGCACCCCCGCGTGGCGGGCGATGCCCCGCAGGAGCTGCGGCGGCAGGTTGGGCGTGGCGTTGTAGACCGAGTGCCACGGCTGCGCCGATGCCGCCGGCTGGACGGTCTTGATCCCCAGCCCCGGCTGGCAGCGGCCCAGGCCGTAGACGACTTCGCCCAAGATTGCGGCATCCGGATCGGCCAGGTGGAAGATGGGGGCAATCGAGCGGGTGGTGCCCCAGAACAGGTCCTGGGGGATGCAGCGGGTGATGGGGTGGGTGAAGTCGGTGACGTGCATGAATGGCGACCAGAAGCTCCCGCCGCGGCCGAAGGTGAAGCCGGTCAGGTCGGTCATGGCGGCGGTGGTCAGGGACTGCTCGGGCCGGTCGGAGTTGATATAGCCGGGGGCGTACAGCCACAGGGCGGTCTTGCCGCCGGAGCCGAGCTGCGCGTGGAGCGCCTGGCGGCGCTTGTCGTTCAGGTGAAACGGATTGAGAAAGACATACAGCTTGTACTCCCGCAGGAGGCGGCCTTCGAGCAGGTCGTTGAGCAGGTAGACGTCGTGGGGGGCGCCGAAGCGGTTGAGGGTGATGACCCGCTGCTGCCAGATGAGGGGCAAGTCGATGTGGTTGCGGTTGCCTTCGTACATCAGCGACTCGTCGTCCAGAAATACCGCCACTTCCGCCGACGGCCGCCGGTCGAACTGCTGAACGTGCCAGTTGCCAATCTCGTTGTAGCGAACCTGCAGGCGGCGCGCCTCGGGCAGGATGGCGGGGTCTTCCACGAAAGCATCATTCTCCAGCCAGGTGATGCCTTGGCCGCGCGTGAGCACCTGGGCAAAGTTGCGCTCGTAAATGGCAATCGAGCGCGAGGTGGGGTGCATGCGCTTACCCGGAGGGGGGTCGAAGTTGTTGTGCATCAGGGTGTCTTCTTCGAACAAGTACAGCTTGCCATGGATGCGCAGCGACTCGCTTGGCTGCATCGAGAGCCCATCGCCGCCCAGGCCGCGGAAACCGTAGCTGTACGGGCTCACCAGGTAATCGAGGTCGGGCGAGCGCAGCACCTTTTGCAGGCCCAGGTGCCCGCTGCGCTGGACGGTGGACACCTCGGCGGCGTCCTGGTCGTCGCGGCTGTCGTTGAAGAAGCAGTTGTTCCAGGCCAGCTCCATGATGTAGCCAAAGAAGGCGCCGGTGAGCTTCTCGTTGTGGGTCTCTGCCTTGACCGTCCGGCAGAAGTCGAGCAGCGCGTCGGCGCACAGCTCGGCGTAGGCTTCGTAGAAATCGATGACCTTGCGCTCCTTCTGGGGATTGCGGAACAGGTAGTGAGTGGTGGCGTCCTGCTCGGCGCCGGAGGGCACCTCGGCCGCCGCTAACGTCACCGCCGGGTCGTTCCAGGCGGCCCGGAGAGCGGCATCGTCTGGGTATTTGCGGCTGAGCCAGGAGCGGAAGTAGCGCCGCATGGGCTCGCTAAAGTCGCCCGAGGGCGGGCTCATGGACGACCAGTCCTTGATCCACTCGCCGCATGTGCCCACGCAGATCTGGTAGCCGATTACCCGGTCATAAAAGCCGGCCTCACGCAGATAAGCCACATAGCCCCGCAGAACCTCTTTAACCTGGTTCTGCCACTCGAGCGAGGCGTACGAGGCGGCCGGACGGCTGCCGTCGGAGAGCACTTCCAGCTCGTCGGGATAGGCCTTGTGCCACCAGTCGTCGAGCAGGTAGCGCGTTTCGATCATGATACGAAGATTGAACAGTGCCTGGGGGTCGGCATCGACCGCCTGCTGGAGGCGCGGCCCGACCGTGGAGAAATCGTACGGGCGGGGGTCGCCTTCGATGGGGCCGCGCCACTCGTTGGCCAGGGCGTCGGTGGTGTAAATGTGCACGCCGGTGCCGGCGAAGCCGCGGATGGCGGTCTGGATCGGGCCGATCGTTTCCGGGTTCAGGAAACCGGTCCAGTGCATGTTGGCGAAGACCGGCTTGCCGTCCAGGAACAGGGTCGGCGTGCCGTTGTGCTGCTTGACTTGGGCTTTCATTTCAGATCCTTAGAGTTTGGGCGACGGCAGGGGGCTAATCGGTCCAGGTGCCGTCGTCGATGATGGACTTCATATAGTCTTTGCGCAGGGTGATGCCCAGGCCGGGGCCGTTGGGCAATTGCAGCTTGCCATTCTTGACCGTGATGCCCTCTTCGGCCATCTCTTCGTGCAGGTCCTGCCCGCGCCCGGGGATGCGGCTCTCGGTCATCACGAAGTTGCGGGTCATGGCGCCATAGTGGCCGGTGGCGATGAGCTGGATATAGCTCCCGGCCATATGGGTGGCCATGGGAATGTAAAACAGCTCGCCCAGGTCGGCGATCTTGCGGCCGCCGGTGAAGCCGCCGATAAAGGCCAGGTCGGGGTGCATGGCGTCCACGGCGCCGTTCTGCATAAACTGCAAGAATTCGGCCGGGTGCTCCAGCTTTTCGCCGGTCATCACCCGTACCTTCGAGGCTGCTTTGTAGACCTTCCAGGTGTCCGAATACAGCACCGGCAGCGCGTCTTCCACCCACAGCGGCTTGATGGGCGCCACTGCTTCGGAAATACCCAGGGCGGTGGGCAGGTCCCACTCATTGTGGCAGTGGATGATGATGTCGTGCTCCCAGCCCAGGGCCTCGCGGGCGTTCTCGTAGCCCTGCCGGATGCGGTTGAGCTCGGCCGGGGTGAGCATCAGCGACGGCTGGCCGCCCAGGTGGCGGTTGCCGTGAAATGGCTTGCCGTCGAAGCCGGTCATGTAATCGAAGCCCAGCTTGACCGTGCGGAAACCGAGCGGGTCGGCCTTGAACTCATCGGCCCAGTCGCGGCAGGCGATGGGGTCAAGCCAGTTCTTGGGCCCGCCGTTGTTGACGTACATCGGAATTTCTTCACGGAAACGGCCGGTGAGCAGGCGCGAGACCGAGGTGTTGAAGTATTTGCCGGCGATATCCCATAGCGCGTTTTCGATGCCGCTGATGACCGGGTTTTGCACCCAGTGGGCGTGCCACTGCGAGCGCTGGCGGGTCATGCGGAAATAGCACTTTTCGATATCGAGCGCATCCTGGCCGAGGAGATTTTCCTTGTTCCACTCGATGTAGGCCCGGGCGTTAATGGCCGGCAGGCCGGCCTCGCCGATGCCGTCAATGCCGGCGTCGGTGCGGACGCGGATGATGGATTGGATGCTGTGGCCTTTGAGCTGGAAGACCTCGATGGCGGTGATGTGAACGCGGCCGCGCTCGGTTGGGTTCTGGGCAAGGGGGGAGGCAGTCATGAGATGTCCGTTGGTGATTGATAAAGCGGCAATCAGCGCTTAAGCGAGTACTCGGGCTTCCAGCCGAGCACTTTTTTGGCGCGGCTGCTGTTGAGCAGCGAATCGTAGCCTTTCAGCCCGCGCTGCTCGGCCTCGGGGTAATACCGGCTGGCGTACTCGCTGGTGGGCATATCCACGCACGAGTCGTCTGCGGCTACAAACAGCACGGTGTGGCTGTTGGCCGGAAGGGGCGCCGTGGCCGCCAGGTAGCAGGCCCGGGCGGCGTCTTCGACGTGGACGTAGGTGTAGAGCGCGGCGTTAGGCCACTCGCCGTCCTTCACCGGCATCTGGGCATAAATCTCCGGCTTGGCGATCATCGGGAAGCGGATGCTGACCACCGTCAGGCCCCAATGGTGGGCAAAGCCATCGGCGATGACCTCGCCTACCAGCTTGCCGATGCTGTAGTCTTCCTGGGGCGAAACCGGGTGCGCCTCATCCACCGGCAGGTACTCGTACTTGATGGGCGTGCGCGGGGTGATGGTGTGGTTCACCTGCACGCTGGACGCGATGACCACCCGCTTGATGCCCAGGCGGCCCGCGGCCTCCAGCACGTTCCAGGTCATGCCCACGTTGTTCATAAAGGTGTGGGCGGCCGGGAATACCCGCTGGGCGGCAATGGCCGCCAGGTGGATTACGGCGTCGGCGCCGTGGATGACGTCGTACATCTGGCCCAGGTCGGTGAGCTCGGCGCTCATAAAGCGGAAGGTGTCGTCTGGCCCGGGCCGGCCGGCCACGTCTACGCCTAAAACGTCGGCGCCGGCTTGCTGGCAGTACCGCGCGGTGGGGGCGCCCAGCAGGCCGCGGGCGCCGGTAACGACGATGCGCATGGTGATCTAGGAACCTTTCTCGATGAGATTAATGGACGCCCGCATCCAGCCCATGGCATAGGCCATGCCGGCATGCCACGGCGCGGCGCAGGCGGTGGCGGGCGTGTGGTCGGGGATGAGCACGCCCTGGTACTGGTTGCGGTGCAGGATGCGCAGCAGCTCGGTCATATCGGTGTCGCCTTCATCCACAAACACTTCCTGGAAGTGAGGGGCCTTGCCCCGCACGTTGCGGAAGTGGATGTAGCCGATGCGGCCGGCGCGGCTGATGCGGTCGAGGGTGGCATAGATGTCGCCGCCGGGCATCTCGGACAGCGTGCCCAGGCAGACCTCGAGCGCGTTGGCCGGGCTGGGGTTGAGGTCCAGCACCTGCTCGTAACGCTCCAGCGAATAGGACAGGCGGTGGGTACCGCGCAGAGACGGCATAGGCGGATCATCGGGGTGCAGCGCGAGCCGCACGCCGGCTTCCTCCGCCACCGGCACCATCTGGTCCAGGAACTCCGCGAACCGCCCGCGAATTTCCTCGTCCGACACCGGCGCCAGCACCTTCTCCGGATTGTTCGGGTCGAAGTTGTCCGGGTCGTAGACCATGTTCCAGACCATGCCGGTGGGGATTGGGGTCTCCACCGGGTCGTCCATGCCTACCGACACCGCTCCGCCGCGCGCGAACGGGCCCTCGATGCGGCCCCAGACGCCCGCCAGGCTGAAGTAGTAGCCCATGATAGGGATGCCCACCCGGCCAATATTGCGGATGTGGTTCTTGAGCAGCTCGTATTGCTGGCCCTTACGCGGGCCATCGAGCAGGATATCGGACCAATGGGCCGGCGCGAAATTCTCCAACGCCTCGAGTTCCAGGCCCTCGCCGTTGACCATCGCCTTCAGATCGCGCAGGCCTTCGTAGGTCCACAGCGGGTCGTCCGGGTCGGAATAGCCAAAACCGGCCTTCGGCCCGAAGGCCGCCGTCAGCGCCGCGCTCTTCTCGCTGCCCGTTCCGCCGGGCATGTGCACCACCGCGTGGGTGGCCCCCACCTGGCGGGCGAAGCGCATCTCCGCCGGCACCAGCATATTGCGGTAAACCCCAAAACCCAGTTTCATTGTATGATTCCTTTCGGACGTAATCATATAGTTAAATTGCCCACCTGAACAACCAGTTTTGAAACGAGCCCCCTCCAAGGACGTCTAATCCCTCCGCGCGGCCAGCCTGGCCGGCTGCGCAAGCCCCCATTCCATGTTTCGCAAATTACTCGATCGGAGTCTCGGCCGCTCGCTCGGCAATAATTCCTGGTACCTGGTGGTCGAGATCTTCTGGGCCTCCATCTACGCCGCTTCGCAGGCGTTTAACGGCGCGTTCGCCATCCGGCTGGGCGCCAGCAACACCGAAGTCTCGCTGCTCAGCTCTATTCCGGCGCTGATGGCGGCGGTGATCATGATGCCGGCGGCGCGTTTCCTGGCTTCGCGCGACCGCCGCAAGCAGTGGCTGCTGGGCAGCCTGCTGGCCTCGCGGGCGGGCACGCTGCTGTTCGTGCTGGTGCCGTTCCTTCACCTGCCGGGCATCAGCCAGGGAACATTATTCGTCATCATCGTGGTCCTGTGGACGGCGCCGGCCCATTTTTTCAACCTGGGGTTTATCCCATTCCTGTCGCAGGCCGTCAAGCCGGAAAACCGGGCCGATGTCTTCTCGATCCGCAACGCCCTCTCGGGCGCCATCCTGTCCGTGTTTACCTACCTGCTGGGCAAGTGGCTGGTGACGGCGCCGTTTCCGGCCAACTATCAGGCGATGTTCCTGGTGGGCTTTGGGTTTGGGATGCTCAGCCTGTTTTACCTTGGCCGGGTAAACGTCTCGGAGGTGCCGCGCGTCAGCGTCTCGAGTGCGGCTTTGCCATTCTGGAAATCGCTGGTGGAACAGTGGGCGGCGCTGCGCCGTGGGCTGGACCGGGTGCCGGGCTTCCGGCAGATCATCATTAATACGTTCCTTCACTCGTTCGGGCTGTGGATGGCGGGGCCGCTGTACGTGCTGTATTTCATCCGCGGGCTGAACGCCGGCGAGGCCTGGCTGGGTATCTTCGGTTCGATCGGCAGCCTGACCACGATCTTTGGGTTTTTATTCTGGCGCCGGTTCGTGGCCCGCCGCGGCGAGCCGCGCACCCTGCAGTTGACCATCGTACTCATCGGCGTTTACCCCCTGCTGGTGGGGCTGGTGCCGTCGCTCAACGCCATCCTGGTCATCGCGGCCCTCAACGGGCTGATCACGCCCGGCGTCAGCCTCAGCCATTTCAATACGTTTCTCAAGCTCATCCCCGACGAGCAGCGCCACGAGTATACGGCTCTGTACATGACGCTGATGAACATCGGGGCGTTCGTGTGCCCGTTCATCGGCGTGGAGCTGGCGAACGTGTTCGGGTTTGCGCCGGTCCTGGCGGCCTGTGGCCTGCTCTCCATCCTTGGCTCGACCTCGTTCTGGTGGTGGCCGGTGGTAAAGGCCGACGAAAGACGAAGGACGATGGACGAAGGACCGGCGGCATAAGGCCAAAGTCGGGCAGTTGTTGACCGAAGCCGTCGAATTCGGTAGGATTATGAGGGCCTGTGCCGTGCCCGGCGCCGGTTGAGAAATGCAGGTCTGGCCACTGGCCAGGAAGGAGTCTCCGAACATGGCAACCGCTGAAATGACCGAGCCGCACGTTTACGAAAAGTACCGCGTCAGCGTGGAGGAGTACCGGCGCTTCCGGGAGCAGGGTTTCCTGGTCATCAAAGGCCTGGTGCCGCAGGCCGACGTCGATGAGATGAACGAATTCATGGACGACATGCTCTCGGGCCGCAAGACCATTGATGGCGCGCTGATCATGAAGAACCTGGGCCAGACGCCCAAGTCGCCCGAGGAATTCCTGAGGATCCACATGCTCCACCGCAAGTCGCCCCTCCACGAGCGCTTCCTGCTCCACCCGCGCATCCTGGATGGGCTGGAGGCGCTGATTGGGCCCGACGTGCTCGCGCTCCAATCGATGCTGTTCTTCAAGCAGGCCGGCCAGCCGGGGCAGGGGTATCACCAGGACTCGTACTACATTCCCACCTTCCCGGATACCCTGTGTGGCGCCTGGCTGGCGCTGACGCCGGCCACCTTGGAAAATGGCTGCCTGTGGTACGCGGTGGGCTCACAGAACGAGCCGGTCTACCCCGATCCTACCGGCATGGGCGCCGCCATGAGCAGCAATATCGGCGACCTGGGCACGATCGAGAACGCCAGCGCGCCCGATGAGGCCCGTAACGGGCTGACGCGCATCGTCCGCAAATACGCCGACCGCCTGACGCCGGTGGAAGCGGAGCCGGGCGACGTGGTGTACTTTGGCGGCCACGTGGTCCACTGGTCGCATCCCAACAAGTCGAAGACGGCCCGGCGCTCCTTTGTGGGCCACTATTGCAATGCCCGCTCGCTGGTGCCCTGGAACCACGGCGAGCCCTGGGAAGGTGAGGCGGCCAACTACCTGCATATTTTGGGCCGGGGCCATACCCACATGGAATATGCCCAGCCGCTGTATGGCACGCCCTGCGCTGCCAATGCGCCCAAGGCCACGGTGGACCCGGGCGACCTCAAGTCGATGATGGGCATGCCCGACGACATGATGGCGCCCATGCCGCATGGCGACGAAGACGACCATGACCACGAAGATTAGAGGCGGAATAGCGAACTAACGTCCAAGTAGAGACGCCCCGCTGGGGCGTCTCCTTTTCTTGGGCTGGCTACAAATGAAAGCCGGGGACTATGAGAGCGAAAACTCTCACGGTCCCCGGCTTTTTGTATTGAGGTAGAGCGCTGGCGTCTAGTCCGCGATGTGGTCCAGCGCGTACATCAGCCGGTCAACGTCTTCGGTGTTGTTAAAGTGGGCCGTCGCGGCCCGCACCACGTTGAAATGCGGCACCACGCGCGTATAGATATTGGACTTCTCGCGCAGCTCGGTGGCGATATCGGCGCAGTTGCGGTCCTGGAACACAAAGCTCACCAGCCCCGATGACTCCTCGAACGGCACCGGGCTGTGGAGCTTAAGGTACGGCCGGTCCATCACCGCCTGCTTCAGGTAGCCGCTGAGGGCGGCAATGTGCCCGTAAACCTTGTCCCAGCCGATGCTCTCGAACCAATCCAGGCTGAAGCCCAGCCCCGCCTGGAGGCCCCAGGCGCGCGTGCCATACTCGAACCGCTGGCCGGTGTGGAACGGCTCGGCCTCGCCCGTCGCCAGGTCCACCTTCTCCAGCGAGCCGGCGCCCACGTGCGCGGGCGAAAGCTCTTCCAGGCGCTCCCGTTTGCAGTAGAAGATGCCGGTGCCCTTCGGGCCGCTGAGCCACTTGTGGCCGTTGGAGGCGTAGAAGTCGCATCCGATGTCTTTCACGTCAATTTTGATGGCGCCCGAGACCTGGGCGCCGTCGAGCAGCACCCGCACGCCGCGGGCCGCGCCCCACTCGCTGACGGCGTACACCGGCAGGCGGGTGCCGGTCTCGCAGGTGACAAAGCTCACGGCCACCAGCCGGGTGCGGCTGGTGGCGGCCGCGTCAAGCCGCTCGCGCATCAGGTCGGCCTTGGGGGTCACCTGCACCCGCACCACCTTGATACCCTTGGTCTTCTGAAGATAGAGCAGGGGGTGGTTCATTGCCTCGTGCTCTTCGTCGGTGGTGATCACCTCGTCGCCCGGTTTCCAATCAATGCCCGACAGCACCAGGTTGATGCCGTCGGTGGCGTTGCGGGTAAAGGCAATCTCTTCGGTCTCGGCGCCAATTAGCTTGGCGATGCGCTCGCGAGTCTCCTCGGCCTTGCGCCCAAACTGGTGGCCGCTGGCCACGCCGCGCCGCTCGAACTCCGCCAGCATGTCCAGGAATGGGGCCAGGGCCGGCTCGGGCATGATGCCGTAAGTGCCGATATTGAGGTAAACCACTTCTTTCAACACTGGGAATGCTTCGCGCACCCGCGGCTCCTGAAGCACACCCGCTACCATCGTTGCCATGCTCTCTCCTTGAACAGATTTTGCGATCGGACCCCGGCTATCTAACACCCTGCCGCGGGCTTTGTCAATGGAGTCTGGCCGCCGCAATTGCGGCTAAAACCGCCTGAATCTATGCTAAACTATCGGCGCCCGTTGGATGCCTGCCTGAACCTCCACGCCGCGCCGGCCCTGCGTGATGTGTGCCAGGACCGCGCTCGATTGCACCCGTCGCCGAGCGAACTGAACCGAACCCGAATGGATTGGGCCAGCCGGCCCCTTTGATTGAGACCGACTCTATGGAACCGACCTTCATCAAATACCCGCTCTCGAACGGATTTATCGACAACTGGCTTGTCGCCGGCCCGCTGGCCCGGCCTTCGGCGCAGGCGCCCTCGCCGGCCCAAGCCGCACCCGGCTCGGGCGTCACCGAACCTGTGGTGGATTATGGCCCGCTCGGAGCGCTGACCGAGGAAAAAGAGACGCTGCGCTGGCGCTACACGCACGTGCGCGCCGACCATTTGGTCAACTTCACGGCCAGCCACCCGGCTGCCACCACCCTGCGCGCCTGGGCCTATGCCCGCCTGCGGGTCACCGCGGCGCAGGCCGTGCGCCTGGCGCTCACCAGCTACGGCCCGGCCGAAATTTGGCTCAACGGCCAGAGCGCCGGCCGGTGGGACGGGGGTGCCACCCAGAAACTCCACACCCAGGTATTCCCGGCCGAGCTCCAGGCCGGCGACAACGAGATCCTCATCCATTTCGAGGCTTCCGGTATCGGCGCGGTGCCGTACGCGGCGGCGCTCCAGGTGCAGGGGCTGGCGGAGACCGGGGCCGAGGTGGTGCTGCCGACCAACATCGATGAGAAACTGATCGAGAAGCGCCAGGGGCTGGAAACGCTGATCGATGGCGCCATTATCGAGCGCTACGTGTATGGCTACCTGGGCGGTGATACGTACGACCGCAACGAGCCCATCGGGCTGCGCTTCGCCGAAAACCTGACGGTCGAAGGCGAAATGAGCTGGCGGCTGGAGAGCTTGAAGTCTGATATTTTCCAGGAGGGCACTAAGGTCCTGGGGCCTGGCAGCAAGGTGGATATGGCGCGCAGATTCCCGCTGCGCAATGGCGCGCATATCCTGGCGCTTTCGCCCACGCGGGGCGACTTTTACGAGAAGCTGCTTCGCTTCGAGCGCAAGGAGCTGTTTTACGTCGCGCGCTCGCCCTACGGCCTGACGCCCGATCCGCAGCCGGTGGAGCGGCGCCAGCAGGCGCTGGAAGATGCTGCCAAGCGGCGGAATGAGAGCATCTACGTCGAGCTGGCCAAGATGGCGCTGGGGCAGTGGGACAAGGTCGAACGCAAAATTATCGACCGGGCCGTGGCCGGCATCGAGCAGAGCCGCAACGGCTCGGTGGCCGATTTATTGGGCCTGCTGGGCGCCGCGCTGAGGCACAAAAAGAAGCAGCCGCTCATTCGTGACCTGCGCAAATCGCTGCAGGCCGCCGCTGGAAAATTCTTGTTTTCAGCCGAGGATGCGGCCGAGGTCGCCGTGATTGAAGGCATCGATTTCGACGGGGAGAGCCGCCAAATCCTGTTCTACGCCAGCGAAATTCTGGCGGGCCAGGCTTTCCCCGCTGCCGTTTTTGGCCCGACCGGCAAGGATGGCGATTGGCATCAGGCGCGCGGCGAAGAGCGCGCCATTGCCTGGATGAAGGCGCGCGGCCGCTATGGGTTCCGCGAGTGGAATTCGCCGGCCGGGACGGAAGCGGCTGTCGCAGCGCTCTCCCACCTGGCCGACCTGGCCAGCAGCGACACAGTCCGCGAGCTGGCGTCGGTGCTGCTGGACAAGATCTTTTTTAGCCTGGCGGCCAACTCCTTCCGGGGCGGGTACGGCGGCGCCAGCGGCGCCAGCGACACGGGCAGCGTCATCAGCCCGCGCCTGCAGCCCACCTCGGGCATCAACCGCCTGCTGTGGGGTACCGGCAACATCAACGAGCACCTTCTGGGGACCGTGAGCCTGGCCACGTGCAAGGAGTATGGCCTGCCGTCGGTCATCTACCGCATCGCGGCCGAGCCGGACAAGGCGGTTTGGTCGCAGGAGCGGCATGTGGCGGCAGGCGAGGGCGAGCAGTGGGCGGACGAGGCGGTCATCGCCAGCTTCAAAACTCCCGATTACCTGCTGGCCTGCGCCCAGGATTACCGCCCCGGCCAGCCGGGCCGCGCCGAGCACATCTGGCAGGCCACGCTGGGAGCGGACGCGGTGGTGTTCGTGAACCACCCCAGCAACATGAGCGAAAACGACAGCCACCGGCCCAACCTGTGGGCGGGCAACGGCGTTCTGCCAAAGGCCGCGCAGTGGGGCGACCTGCTGATCGCCGCCTATAAGCTGCCCGACGACGATTGGCTGGGCTTTACCCACGCCTACTTTCCAGGCAAAGCCTTCGACGAATACGAGGTGGACGAAAAGTGGGCCTTTGCCCGCAAAGGCCAGGGGTATGTGGCCCTCGCCGCCTCGGGCGGGCTGGATTACATCTGGACCGGCCAGACCGCCGGCCGCGAGCTGCGCTCGCCCGGCCTGCAGAACGTGTGGCTGTGCCACATGGGCCAGCAATCGCTGGACGGCACGTTCGAGGAGTTTCAGAAGAAGATCAAGGCCATGGACCTGGCTTTTGACGGCCTAACGGTGAAACTGCAAAGCTTGCGCGGCGAGGCGATCGAGTTTGGCTGGGACAGCCCCATGCTCATCAATGGCGCCGCGCAGCCGCTGGCGGCCTCGCGCCATATCGAGAGCCCCTACTGCGTGGCCGACTTGCCGGCCGTCCAAATGGAGATCGTCCACGGCGGCAGCGGTGTCCGGCTGAAGTTCGAGTAGACGCGGCGCCGAAAAAAATAAGCGGGGCAGGGCCATTGGCCTTGCCCCGCTTTTTGTTTGGCGCGAACGGCCGCGCTTAGCTCCGGATATTGGGGTCCAGGGCGTCGCGCACCCCGTCGCCCAGGAGGATCCAGGCCAGCATCGTCAGGGCCAACACGATAGACGGGAACACCACCAGGTGCGGCGCGGTGCGGACGAAGCCGGCATAGACGCCGATCATCTGGCCCCAAGACGGCGTGGGGGCGGCGATGCCCAGCCCCAGGAAGCTCAGGCCGGCCTCCGCAAACATCGCGCCCGGCACGCCCAGGGTCATGCTGACGATGATCGGCGTCAGCGTGTTGCGCACCACGTGGTTTTTTAGGATCCAGCCTGTGCCCGCGCCCATCGAGCGCGAAGCCCGCACGAAATCGGATTCCTTCAAGGTATACACCTGGCCGCGAATCAGGCGCGCGATGCCGATCCAGCCCGTTATGGAAAAGGCAATGATGATGCTCCGGAGGCCGGCCCCCAGGGCAATGACCAGCAGAATATACAGCAGGTACCCCGGGATCGACGACAGGATGTCGATGATGCGCGACAGGGCGTAGTCGAACCAGCCGCCCCACAGGGCGGCCAGGGCGCCAATCGGCATGCCGATTATCACCAGCACGATCTGGCTCAACACACCTACCGTGTACGACACGCGCGTGCCGTAAATGATGCGGCTGAGCGCATCTCGGCCGAGGTCGTCCACCCCCATCAGGTGCTTGGCGCTGGGCGGGGCATACGTGACGGTGTAATCGCTGAAGTACGGGTCGTACGGAGCGATCTGCTTGGCGAAGATGGCCACCAGGACCTGGAGCAAGATGAATACAAGTGACACGACCGCGGCCTTGTTGCGCATAAAGCGGCGCGCGGCCAGGGCGGCGGTGCTGGAGCGCTTTTGAACGATGGTCTGCGGGACCCCGGAGGCGGTGGTAACGGCCATGGTCTCAGTGCTCCTTCACGAAGGTCACGCGGGGGTCAATCACGGCGTACAGAACGTCGGTCACCAGGTAGATGATGCTGATGACGGCCGTGGTGGCCAGGGTGGTAGCCATGATCAGAGGGTAATCGCGGGTCTGGGCCGCACCGACGAAGTAGCCGCCCACGCCCGGGATGCGGAACACGCTCTCCACAAACAGCGACCCGCCGAAGATGCCGGCCACCATGGGGCCGCCCACCGTGACGAGCGGGGTCAGCGCATTCTTGAAGACGTGAATGAAGGTAACGGTGGCGGCCGGCATGCCCTTGGCCCGGGCGGTGCGGACGTAGTTGGAGCCCAGCACGTCGGCCACGCTGGCGCGCGTGAAGCGCTGCAAAATAAGGATGGGGCCCAGCGAATTGGCCAGCACGGGCAGCACCCACTGTTGCGGTGTATCCCAGCCGCCGGTGGGCACCCAGTGCAGCTTTACCGCAAAGATGATCTGCAGCATCACGGCGAGCACGAAGCTCGGGGTGGCCAGGCAGAAAATCGCCACGCCGGTGCCGAAGTAGTCTATCCACGTGCGCTGGTTCATGGCCGCGGCAATGCCCAGCCCGCCGCCGACCACGGCCGAAAACAGCAGGGTCATCAAACCAAGCTGGATCGAGTACGGCCACTGGCGCGACAGCATCTCCACCACCGTCTGGCCCGGGTTGTAAAAGGAATTGCCAAAATCCAGCCGGGCAGCATTCTTCATGAAGATGAGATATTGCTCCCAGATCGGCTTATCCAGGCCGTACAGGCTGTTCAAATGCGCCATGACGCCGGCCGGGATGGTGATGGACCGATCGAGTCCCATCATGTCGAACGGGCCGCCGGGCACGGTATGCATCAGGAAAAACGTGATCGCCGACACAGCCAGCAAGACGCCTACGACGCCAGCCAAACGGTTAAGGAAGTAACGAGCCATTCCAGACTCCTTGTCTTCTGGCCGCTAAAATCAGTTGATCGTCTTGCCCGCCTCGGCGAAGTGGCAGGCCGCAAACTGGCCGGGCACCACTTCACGCAGCGGCGGAAGCTCGACCTTGCAGATGTCTTGCGCCCACGGGCAGCGCGGGTGAAACGGGCAGCCCGACGGGCGATTGATGGGGCTGGGCACATCGCCCGACAGCGAGCGCTTCTTGCCGCGCGCCTGGGGCTCCGCATCGGGAACGGCGCTGATCAGCGCCATCGTGTACGGGTGGAGCGGCGCGTTCACAATCGCATGGCTCGGGCCGATCTCCACCAGCCGGCCCAGGTACATCACGCCGATGCGCTTGCTCATGAAGGCGGTAACCGCGATGTTGTGCGAGATGAACAGATACGTCAGGTTGAATTGGGCCTGCAGATCGCGCAGCAAGTTGAGAATCTGGGCCTGGACCGAGACGTCGAGAGCCGAGACGGGCTCATCGCACACGAGCAGCTTGGGCTGCAGGGCCAGCGCCCGGGCAATGCCGATGCGCTGCTGCTGGCCGCCGGAGAACTCGGTAGGGAAGCGGGCCGCGGCATCCACCGGCATACCGGTCACCTGCAGCAGCCGGCTCACGGTCTCGAGGCGTTCCTGGTTCGTGCCCACCTTCTGGATGTCGAGCGGTTCGCGGACCACCTCTTCTACCACCATGCGCGGGTCGAGCGAGGCCAGCGGGTCCTGGAAGATCATCTGCATCTGGCGGCGGCTCTGCGACATGGCCTGCCCGTCGAGACCGGCCAGGTCCTTGCCTTCGAACAAAATCTGCCCGCTGGTGGGCTCGTAGAGCTTCATAATGGTCAGCCCCAGCGTGGTCTTGCCGCAGCCCGATTCGCCTACCAGCCCTAGCGTCTCACCCTTATTGATCACCAGGTTGACGTTGTCCACGGCCTGCAGGCGGAGCTTGTTCTGGCCAAACAGCCCGCTGCGAATGGGAAAGCTTTTGACGAGATCAACTGTTTGGAGCAGGACGTCGCTCATGGCTAAACCGCTGCCTTCTGCTCGATGCCGGCTGCCACCCAGCACGCGGCGGTGTGGTCTGGCTCCAGCTCCATGAGAGGTGGGTTTTCCACCAGGCAGCGGTCCACGTGCACCGGGCAGCGCGGGTAGAACGGGCAGCCTGTAATCTCGGCGGTCAGGCTGGGCGGGGCGCCTTCGATGGTGGTCAGGCGCTCGGGCCAATTGCGGAGGCGCGGCACGGCGCCCAGCAGGGCCTGTGTATAGGGGTGCTTGGGCGACCTGAAAATATCTGTCACCGAGCCATGCTCTACCACGTGGCCGGCATACATCACCGCCACCTGGTCGGCCATGCTGGCCACCACGCCCAGGTCGTGGGTGATGATGATCACCGACGTGTGGAAGTCGTCGCGCAGCTCGTTGATCAGGTCCACGATCTGGGCCTGGATGGTCACGTCGAGCGCCGTGGTCGGCTCGTCGGCGATCAGCAGCCGGGGCTGGCAGGCCAGGGCCATGGCGATCATCACGCGCTGGCGCATGCCGCCGGAAAATTGGTGCGGGTAGTCTTTCATGCGCAGCGCTGGCTGCGGAATGCCCACCCGCGCCAGCAGCTTGACGGCGGCATCCCGGGCGGCGGTCTCGCCCAGGTGGCGGTGCTGTTTGAGCGGCTCCGTGAGCTGGTAGCCGATACTCAGCACCGGGTTGAGCGACGTCATGGGGTCCTGGAAGATCATGGAGATCTTGTTGCCGCGCACGTCTTCCAGCTCGGCCGGGGTGAGCTGCATCAGGTCAACGCTGCCGCTCTCGTCGTGGAAAATGATTTCCCCGCCCACGATTCGGCCTGGGGCATCGATCAGGCGCAGGATAGACAGGGCCGTAACGCTCTTGCCGCTGCCAGACTCGCCCACAATGCCCAGCACCTGGCCCTCACCGAGCTCGAATGTCACGCCATTTACGGCGTGGACCACCCCTCGAGCCAGGCGGAATTCGGTTCTGAGGTCGTTTACTTCGAGCAAAGGTTTATTCATCGCGGTCTGCCTGGCCCGATAGATGTAAAAGCCCGTAACCAGCCCCGCCGCTTTCGACCGTTCTGCGGCCGAAAGGGCGGAGCCGATTACGGGCTTTCCCTTTTGCTTAGCTTTCCGTCACGATGGGCTGATTACTTGTACTGAGCCTTCAGCTCATCCACATCCGCGCGGATGTAGCCCTGCGAGAATGCGATGTCCAGCCAGCGGTAAACCACGTTGCCGAACTGGTCAGGGTGGAAGCCGGTCACCCACGGCCACCAGATCTGGAATACGATTTGGTGGGCGAGGAAGATGACGCCGATGTCCTCGATCAGGATCTTCTGGGCGTCCTGGTAGTCCTTGATGCGCTTGTCAACGTCCGTCTCGGTATCGGCGGCGTCCACCAGCGCGTCGTAGTCATCGCTCTTCCAGTTGTGGCGCACCGAGCCCCACGGCTCCGTCTTGCCTTCCGGCGCCGGGATGGAGTGGAACAGGCCGGTCAGCAGGTTCGACGGGTCCACGAAGTCGTACTCGTAGGTGCCCACGTTCACCTGCATCTTGTGGTCCACGCGGTCCTGGCCCCAGGTGGCCGCGTTCTCGATGATCTCAGACGCGACGCCCAGGTTGGTCTGCCACTGCTGCTGGACGAAGCCCAGCCAGCGGTCGTCGTCGCCGGCGCGGGAGTAAAGCTTGATCTTCACCGAGGCCGGGTCGATACCGCTCTTGGCCAGGTCGGCCTTGGCGGCATCCACGTTGTATTCCTGGGCGGCCTTGTTCTCGTCGGTGTAGCCAGGGAACCCGGGCGGCAGCATTTCGTGGCCGGCCACCTGGGTGCCGCCGAACACTTGCTGGGCCAGCGTGTTGCGGTCGATGGCCTTCGCCAGGGCCGAGCGGAAGTCCTTGTTGTCCATCGGCGGGTGCAGCGTATCGATCTGCAGATACGTGCTCTGGAAGTTCGGGAAGAAGTGGATCAACGGGTTGAGCTTGGGGTCCGACCGGGCAGCGGCCAGGTCGGCGGGGCCCAGGATGTGCAGCAGGTCCACTTCCTGGTTCAGGAAGGCATTGAACCCGTTGACGGTGGTGCCGGTGGGCACCAGCTGGCTCCGCTGGATCTGGATGTAGGGCTTGTGGGGGCCGTTGTACTTCGGGTTGATCGTGAATTCGATCGACTTGGCGTGATCCCACTTGCTGCAGATGTACGGGCCGCTGGAGATGGCGCCTTCGGGCGTATCGGCCCAGTGCTCCTTTCCAGCACAGTGGGATCCGAAGCTTGGAATTCACGTGACTTGAAGTCGCGGC
>JADMIO010634472.1_pt1 | contig 34682 bp, 34 predicted proteins | sample 8958161 | NCBI WGS metagenome assembly JADMIO01 (sample SAMN16585339, study PRJNA669376) | soil metagenome | isolation source: Crop rotation soil | place: USA: Cullars Rotation, Alabama | collected 2011
AAGTGTTTGCCGCGATGCATACGCATCACCGCCTTGCCAGGCCAAAGACAGCATCGACTTCAGCTTTACTTATGGTGCTGCAACCTCATCCGTGTCACCCGTGTTCATCCGCGGCTCTATCCCAACTTGGAACTTGGAACCGACAAATGCTCAACTTGAGCGCACCGCCATTTCAACCCAAAATCCGAACTCCACTGCTCCCAATAACTTACGGCCGACGATGAACCTCGTCGTAATGAAAAAACTTCTAACTTTAGCGCGCAACCCTCGACGTAAACCCTTAAACTTTGATTCTCGAACATTGAACTGCCACAAGGACCTCCTCATGCGACCAAACTTCCTCTCCCTTGCCGCGACGATGCTCCTCGCCGCTCTCGCCTCAACAGCCGCCTCGCTCCAGGCAGCCGACAAGCCCAACCTCGTCATCTTCTATGCCGACGATCTCGGCTGGGGTGAAACCGGTTGTTACGGCTGCAAAGACATTCCCACACCAAACATCGATTCGCTGGCGGCCAACGGCGTCAAATTCACGCAGGGCTACGTTGCCGCCACCTACTGCAGCCCGTCCCGCGCCGGCCTCATGACCGGCCGCTATCCGACCCGCTTCGGCCACGAATTCAACAGCGTCGCCAACGTCACCGGCCTCCGTCTCGATCAAACCACAATTGCCAATCGCCTCAAGGACCTCGGCTACGCCACCGCCTGCGTCGGCAAATGGCATCTAGGAAACAAACCCGAGTATCGCCCGACCAAACGCGGCTTCGATGAATTCTTCGGCACTCTCGCCAACACGCCCTTCTATCACCCCACGAACTTCGTCGATTCGCGCATCAACGACGACGTGCGTGAAATCAAAGACGACTCGTTCTACACCACCGATCAATACGCCGAACGTTCGCTCGACTGGATCGACAAAAACAAAGACAAGCCAAAATTTCTCTATCTCCCCTTCAACGCCCAGCACGCTCCGCTGCAAGCGCCACAAAAGTACCTCGATCGCTTTAAGAACATCCAGGATGAAAAGCGTCAAACGTTCGCCGCCATGATGTACGGCATGGACGAGGCCATCGGCCGCGTCATCAAGAAAATTCGCGATCTGGGCCAGGAAGACAACACGATTTACTTCTTCATTGGCGACAACGGCGGCCCCACGCAAAGCACCACCTCCGCCAACGGCGGCCTCAACGGTTTCAAGATGACGACTTACGAAGGCGGCCCCCGCGTGCCCTTCATCGCCCAATGGAAAGCCAAATTTCCCAAAGGCAAGGTCTATGACCTGCCGGTCATGAACTTGGATGTGCTGCCAACCGCCGTTACTGCCGCCGGCGGCAAGATCGAAACCACTGCCCAGATCGACGGCGTTGACATCACGCCTTACGTCACTGGCGAAAACAAAGCCCGGCCGCATGAAACGATGTATTGGCGCTACGGCCCTCAGTGGGCCGTTCGTCACGGCGACTGGAAGCTCGTCGTCTCGCGCGGCGGCAGCGGTAAGCCAGAGCTCTTCAATCTGGCTACCGACCTTGCTGAATCCAAAGACCTCGCCTCGGCGCAGCCCGACAAGGTCAAACAGCTCCAGGCCCTCTATGACACCTGGAACAAGGAACAGTCCGAACCCAGCGCTCCCGACGCTCCCGCCGGCAAAGCCAAAAACAAGAACAAGGCCAAAGCCAAGGCCGCGGGATAATGCGTAACTGCTAGCTGCCGCTGCTAAACCGCTGCTTCAGCGCCGCCGGATTTGCCACGTCGCTAGCAGTCTGATTGAGTTTGTTGTTTGTCCGGCTGCCAACCAGCGTAACCCCGGCGACGGCGGCCAGCGCAATTAGCGCTGCGACCGTCGCGTACTGCGTCGTGCTAATTCCCCGGCGAATTCGGCGACTAATCATGGCGTTTGAACCTCGAATAGATGGTCTGTTAAAAGCTACTCCACGCCGGCCCGAGCTGCCGGCAATCGGTTAAGTGTCGTAACGATGCTTGGAACATTCACGGAGCGTAAAACCCACATATTCGGCCCCATTAATACGAACTTAGCGCCACAATCGCATTGCTTTCAGCCGCGACTAGCAGTACTTTTCGCGGCGCAATGTCCTTCCGAGTCGCTATTTCGGTGTCGCTCTGTGCGTTAGCGCTCGCCACTGGCTGCGCGCCAATTGTCGCGCTCCCAACCCGATCCGAAACCAAAAAATCCAATCCCTTACCCTCGGGCAAACTGCCGCCCGATGCCGTAGTTCTCGATCTCGCTTTCGCTTCGCTCAAAGCGGGCGACGACGAAACCTACGCCGCGATTTGGAACTCCGCCGATGAGCAACCGCTACCTCCCGAACTCCGCAAAAGCCTCGCGACCAACGGCCTCCGGGTTGGCATCTATGGCCAGCAATTGCCCAACCAATTGGTCACGCTACTTGATGCCAAACCGAACCTGCTCGAATCGATCAGCTCTGGTGGCTCGGGCGAACTGGACCTCGACGGCGGCCGCCGCCAACTACCGCTTCGTGCCGGTCATCGCTCGATCATCAACGTCTCGCAAGTGTTCCCGAATTTGCCGGTCTTGATCAGCGACGATGGCCAAGTCCGCGGCCAACAACTCGTGGCAGCCCGCTGCGTCCTGTCGCTCAAGTCTTACCCGCTGGGAGACGGCCGTGCGAAACTCGTGCTCACACCGGAAATCGAGCACGGAGAGGCCAAAACCCGTTGGATGGGCAGCGAAGGCATGATGATCCAGCAGACGGCGCAGGATCGACTCACGCTCGACCGCCTGCGGTGGGAAATCGTGCTCCGCCCGGGTGAATCGATGGTCGTCGGTCCCACAACCGATCACAAAGGCCTTGGTGAGTACTTTTTCACCCAAACCAGCGGCGGCAACGCCCGCAACCGACTGCTTGTCATGCGGTTTTCGCAGACGCAATTCGATGATCTGTTCGCCCGCGAGCAAACGTCCGCCCCACTGGCGACTCCAGGGGAATAAGCCGCTCCCTTACGCTTCGGTGTTTGATCGGCCACTGTCGCCCGCCATTGCGACCACGGTCGATTCGCTCAATAATCGCTGGAGTTCGGCCACTCCGCCTTTCGCACTCTGCCCGATTGGAGCCGCCCATGTCGCTCGTCCCCCTCCGCACCGTTCTCGATCACGCCGCCGCCAACAACTACGGCGTGGCCGCGTTCAACGTCAATGACATGGAGCAGATCCAGGCGATCATGGAAGCAGCCAAGGAGACCGATTCGCCCGTGATCGTTCAAGCTTCGCGCGGTGCTCGGGCCTATTCGCAGGATGCGTACTTGAAGCACTTGATGATGGCCGCCACGGAGCTCTATCCCGAGATTCCCACAGTCATGCATCAGGACCATGGCAACAGCCCCGCCACTTGCGCCAGCGCCATCGCCAACAATTTCACGAGCGTCATGATGGATGGCTCGCTGAAGGAGGACGGCAAGACTCCTGCCGATTACGACTACAACGTGCGCGTCACAGCAGAAGTCGTAAAGCTGGCCCATCCGAAAAACGTCTCCGTGGAAGGCGAGCTCGGCTGCCTCGGCTCGCTCGAGCACGGCGAGGGCGAGCAGGAAGACGGCCACGGCGCCGTGGGCAAGCTCTCTCGCGAGCAGCTTCTCACTGATCCCGATCAAGCTGAAGACTTCGTCAAGAAAACAGGCGTCGATGCTCTCGCCGTCGCCATTGGAACCAGCCACGGCGCTTACAAGTTCACACGCAAACCCGACGGCGAAGTGCTCGCGATGGACCGGATCGTCGCGATCCACAAAAAGCTTCCAAACTGCCACCTGGTCATGCACGGCAGCTCGTCGGTGCCGCAGGATCTGCAGGATGAACTGCGAAAATACGGCGGCGAAATGAAGCAGACCTGGGGTGTTCCTGTCGAAGAAATCCAACGCGGAATCAAGCACGGTGTCCGCAAGATCAACGTCGATACCGACTGCCGTATCGCCATTACGGCCGCAATTCGTAAGGTGCTACAGACGACCCCCGAGAAATTCGATCCACGGGATTATCTCAAACCGGCCCGCGAAGCGATGAAGAAAGTTTGCATCGCCCGCATGGTCTCCTTTGGCCAAGCTGGCAACGCCAGCAAGCTGCGAGCAGCCATTTAGAACGCTGAGATCAAGCGGTCTAAAACTCGCCTATGCTCATGCCGTCGTAGCGGTTGCCCAAAAACTGAAACGTCGTCTTGTCGATGTTGTAGCTGATGCCGCGGATTGATCCGTCGCACAAAACGACGTTGAACACCGACGGATGGGCGCTGCCAAAAACCTGAAGATTACCCAAGTTGGGACTATCGGCCTTCGGCGGCCAATACGTGCCGGGGCTCGTCGAGCGGTAGTGATCATTGTCGAAGCCGACATACATATTTTCGTTGTCGGACGGATCGGTTCCGTCGATCCATTTTCTGGGATTCAAGAATTTTTCGCCAACCATGAACGTCTGTGTCGTCCCATCAGTTATTTCGGCGAGACGGATTGCGCTGCAGGCGAACGAGATCCCGGTGTAGGTGCGCGGGCCTAGATCAACTCCAGGTGGTACCTGTTCAGGACGGAGCGGATTTGACGGAATCAGCCCGGGAGGACCCTCGCTATATTCGTTCCACTGCTGATCGCCGCAATTGGCGCCATAGTCCGACTTTGCGCCAAAGAAAACCTGAGGAAAGTTCTTGTGCGACGTTGAAGAGATTGGCCAAATTTGAGCTTTTCGCCGCGACGGGCAAATGTATGTCTTAACCGGTATCTGGACCATCCTGGTCAGAGCATCCTGCTTGGGTTGACCGGGCGAGCCGCCGCTCATGTCATAAATAGTCTTTTGCTCGATGTACGGCAGAATGTTGAATGGCCACGAACCGGTTTGCCCCTTACCAGTGCCGAGATCCGCGTCACCAACCCAGCCCCAGCCCCAACCGCCGGTCGGCAAGTGACCATTGATGTCGTTGTTGTTATGAAAACCGAGACCGATTTGCTTCAGGTTATTGGTGCACTGGGTTCGCCGGGCTGCTTCGCGTGCTGCTTGCACAGCCGGCAAGAGTAGTGCAACCAGCACGCCGATAATGGCGATGACGACCAGTAGCTCAACCAAGGTGAAGCCCGGCCTGCGGGCCTTTTTCTGGATCCGGCGGCAGATGAAAAGATTCGATTCCATATCCATACTCTCAAAATTCTGGATGGCTGCTGATTGTCTTGGAAAAAAAATTGCCAACAGCGACAGGTCAGGCGGTCGCCGAGTTGCGAACCTAGCCACTACGTTGCTCTCGAGCCGGGAGAATGAAACGGCGCGAACAGTCCCCGAAGCCTGGATTCTCCAGCCTACTGATTCCAGCCAAAGCCTTCAAGTTGCTGGGGAAAGTTTGTCATTTTCCCTTCCCGCGGGTGGTTATTCGCAGCAAATGTTGGCGTTGACCGACTTTGGGCCGGCGCGGATAATCCGCCACCTTTTACTTCCTACTTTCCAGGCTGCGGATGCCGCGCTCGCTCGCAATTTCGCGGAAATTGCTGCTTCCTGCGCTGATTTTATCCATCGCAGGCGCTACTTTCTCCGTGCGCGCCGATCCTCCCAATCCACTTCGCCCCGCGGAGTTCACATCAGGGTCCATACGGATTGTGCCGTTGCCGATCAATCCGCCCGTTGCCGCGAAGCGGCTGACCGATGATCAGCCAGAACCCGAATTTCCGTCGATCGTCGAAAACAGACTGACGCAACCGGAGTTAATTCCAGCACCAAGTTCAACGGCGTCCGAAATGGGCGACTACTTCACGCCGCCGGATCTCGGCGACCCGGCGCCTTGGCAGCATATGGTGCACCCGCTGTTTGCCGAGCCTTGGTTTTCGCACGGCGATCCCAACGATCCCCAGCGACATATTGGCATCGGCCAGCCGCTCATTGGCACGAGCTGGCGGAACCGCCCTGTCTATTTCGGCACCTTTGTTGGGGGCATCATGATGGACGACTTGGTGCCTAACCGCATTTACCAAAACGACACGACATTTATCGGTGCCCGGCTCGGATACGACTTCGACCACTTTTGGGGCCTTGAAGCCCGTTGGGCGTTTGCTCGGGCGGACCTGGCCGACAGCAATGGGCAGTTCTTGCCTGCCAGCCGTGATAATTTTGCCGATGTGTCCCTTGTGTTTTATCCGCTTGGCGACACGCGTTGGCGGCCTTATCTTCTGGCTGGCCTGGGCTTTCAAACCTTTCGCTTCAACAACGACCAAGGACAGCGAATCAGCGAATCCCCCATGGCGATTCCGCTTGGCGCGGGGATCAAGTATTTTTACGGGCCGTGGTTCACACTGCGGTTCGATTTTGTGGACAATCTCAGCGTCGGCAATTCGCGCGTCAGCGGCATGAACAACATCTCGCTGATGGCGGGGGCCGAATTCCGCCTAGGCGGCTCACGCCCGAGTTATTTTCCTTGGCATAGTAATACGGCGTATTGGTAATTTGCCGGCCGGCGAATCATGATGGCCGAAGACAACTTGAACAGGAAACAACCATGAATCGGCCGTACTTCCCGCTCCTAACCGCCATCCTGCTATTGGCAGCTGCTCCCGTATTGGGCCAGCTGCCCCCACCTCCGCCCCCGCAACCTTCCGAACCGCCACCGCGCACTGAGTCGCGCCGCGAGGTCATCGTTCGCTGGAGTCTCGGCGAGCAAGCGTGGAATTTTGACGACATTCGTACGGCCTACGACCCGGTTCGCGGTTATTTGGAGCCACGCCCGAACCAGGGCAACCTGGCCGTTTGGAAGCTGCGGATGGTGAAGGATTTCGAAGAGGGTGCCGCCCGTTTTCACGAAGAGATGCGGGGTTCACCGTTCAAGGTGGTGCTCCTTGATGCCGACCGCTCTGTAATCAACGCCGGAGAGGTGCCAGTCCAGATCCACACGCCGGTTTCGGGCAAGATGGACGATACGATTGAGTTGCTTATCGGATTGCCTGACGATTCGATACTTAGGAACGTCAAACTTATCCGTATTCAGCGGCGGACGGATGTGGGCTTCTGAGGCTCCGTCCGGCTATTGGATCAGGTCGATCCGCCGATTCGCCTCACGCACGACATCCGCGTGAACTATGTCCGCAGGTCGGTCTGCGTCGATTACGACAACTCTCTCCGGTTGCTGGCGGGCCTCTGCCAAAAAACCTTGGCGGACCGATTCTAAGAAATCCAGTCCTTGGGCCTCCATCCGATCCGCGGCCCGCTGAATTCGGGCCGCGGCGCGCTCAGCCGGCATGTCGAGAACAAAAACCAGATCGGGCATCAATCCGCCGACCGTGATTTCACCGACTCGCCAAATGTCAGCGGGAGCGAGTCCTCCGGCGTGACCTTGATAAACCACATTTGCCAACAAATAGCGGTCGCTAATCACCGTTCTGCCGGCTGCGAGCGCCGGGCGAATGATCTCCTCCACAAGCTGTGCTCGCGAAGCCATATAGAGCAGCATTTCACTGCGTCGATGGATCTCCAGTCCGTGGTGATCGAGCAAAATCTCCCGCAATCGCTCTCCCAGCGGCGTCGCCCCTGGATCGCGACAAGTCACGACCTCCTGACCGCGACCGCGGAGCGCCTCGGCCAGCAGACGAATCTGCGTCGATTTGCCAACGCCGTCAACACCGTCGAAACTGAAAAACATGGTTATCCAACAAAAAACGGAATGCCAAACATCAGTGATTCGCACGAACGCCAAACAAACGATCAGCGTTGATTAGTGTAGATTAGTGTTCACTCTTTGTCCCTAGTTATCAGCGTCACCTGCCGCGTGTCACAGCAAGCCACGATAACGGTTGAACCTGTTTCTGCTCCCCTCCGCGGCCGGATTCGCCCACCTGGGTCCAAAAGCATCACTAACCGCGCGCTTGTTTGTGCGGCGCTGGCGAATGGCACGAGCGTCCTCACTGGCGCACTCGACAGCGAAGACACGCGGGTAATGATTGAGAGCCTTGCTCGGCTCGGAATTCGCGTCGAATCTGCCGATAACGGTACCACACTCCGCGTCCACGGCTGCGGCGGCCAAATCCCAGCTTCGGCAGCCGACCTATTTGTCGGCAACAGCGGCACAACGATTCGCTTTTTGACTGCCGTATGCGCGCTCGGTCAAGGAACATACCGATTGGATGGCGTCGAGCGAATGCGGGAGCGACCAATTGGTGATTTGCTCGCGGCACTAAACCAGCTCGGCGCCGATTGCGGCTGCGAGAAGCGCGACGGCCTTCCACCCGTAGTCGTCAAAAGCAGCGGCCTGCGTGGCGGTTGCGTTGCTGTGCGCGGTGATACATCCAGCCAGTTTCTGAGTGGCTTGATGCTGGCCGCACCGTACGCAGGCCACGACGTCGAAATCAAAGTGCAAGGCGAACTGGTTTCCAAACCGTATGTCGACATGACGCGGCGCATTATGGCCATTTTTGGGGCAACCGTCGCTGAGAATTCCTTGGCCGAATTCAATATTGCTGCGCCGACAAAATATGCTGCACAAGACTTTACCATCGAGCCCGACGCCTCGGCCGCAAGTTATTTTTGGGCCGCGGCTGCGATCACCGGCGGCGAAGTAACCGTCGAAGGCCTGAGCCGCGACTCATTGCAGGGCGACGTGAAACTTGTCGAGTGCCTAATGCAGATGGGCTGTAACGTGGACTATTCATCCACCAGCGTCACAGTATCGGGTCGCGCCGAGCACGGTATCGACATCGACATGAACGCCATCAGCGACACGGCACAAACGCTGGCTGTCGTCGCTCTCTTCGCGAAGGGACCCACCACAATTCGCGGGATTGCCCACAACCGGCATAAGGAAACGGATCGCATCGGTGACCTGGCCTGTGAACTTCGTAAGTTCGGTGCAACAGTCGAAGAGTTATCCGACGGTCTTCGGGTCACGCCGCCGACAGGATTAGCGGCCGGCCCCATCGAGATCGAAACCTACAACGACCATCGTATGGCCATGAGCTTCGCTATCGCCGGCCTCGCCCATCCCGGCGTCGTCATTCGCAATCCCGGCTGCACCGCCAAGACCTACCCTGGTTTTTTTGACGATCTAGCGGCCCTGTGTCGCTCCCCCGTTGCTCGGTAGCGACCACTCAGAACTTTCCAGACCCGAAGGGGGCAACGCTAGACGAGACCCTTTTTGACCGCCCAGACGGCGGCTTCGGTACGGTCGCCGGCTTCAAGCTTACGAAGAATGTTCTGCACGTGTTCTTTCACGGTTTCGATGCTGATATCGAGGGAGCGGCCAATTTCGCGATTGGAGAGCCCGAGAGCGACATGCCGAAGCACCTGCACTTCGCGGTTCGTGAGTGGGATGTCCTCGTCATAGGTCGGCCGGCGTCGGGCCATCGTATTCCGGACTTTGCCCATCAGGCTGTCGGTTTCTGGCGGCAGGCCGGTGTGGGCCCGGTTGATGGCACCGACGATCTCGTCTCGCGTCGCGCCCTTCATCACGAAGCCGGCGGCGCCAAGTGCGACAGCCCGGGCGATGTACGTTGGATTATCGTGACCAGTGAACATCACAACTTTCGTGCGCGGCGAGCGATCGGTAATGCGCTCCAGCGCTTCAAGTCCGTCGGTATCGGGCATGCGGACGTCCAAGAGGACGACGTCGGGTTGCAGGTTCATCGCCCGTTCGATCGCCTGATTCCCGGTTTCGGCCTCAGCGACCACCTGGATATCTGAGCCTTTGAGGATTGTGGCGACGCCCTCACGGACGACGGCGTGATCGTCCGCCACCAACAGCTTAATTTTCATGTTGCTTCCCAAGCTCACCTCTCGGTGGGCGCGCCAAACTTCATCGGCAGCAAAAATCTCAAAAAAACGCCCTAACGGCAACGATTCGTACAGTAACCGCAGCAGCGCGATCAACTTAAGTCATCTTGCTGCCGCCGTAAACTAGTCATGCTCTTGGAAAGTTCCTGAGTACTTCTAAAACTGGACTTTCTGGGGGCAAAGAGCACACTCTAGCACTATCTAAGTGCATAACATACCGTGAACCCGAATTTACTGCGAGTCTTTTTGTGGCTGTTTGATAAGCCTTTAGCGGCAAATGGCTTGTATCGCGTCGGATTTGCCAAAAACTGCAGATTTGAGGCTTGTCTGGTTCATGGCCGGAGCCGGTACTATCGCCGTAATCAGGATATACGGTAGCTGTCATCCAGTTTGTTGACCGGCGGCAACCATGAACTAGGTTCCCTACGGCGGAAGATCCTCCCATGTTGCCGCCAGACTACACTCGCCGCGGGAACCGGCCATGAAGCACGGCAATTTACTGCTCGTTGATGACGATCGTATGGTTTTGGACTCCATGGCCGATTGGCTGCGCCAACAGGGCTACGAGGTCGCTGCGGCACCCGGCCGCGAGACGGCGCTTGCTGAATTGAGTAAGCGGTCGTTCGATTTGGTGTTATGCGATGTGCGACTGGCCGATGGTGACGGCTTTGAGGTGCTCGCGCATTGCAAACAAAAATGTCCCGGAACCGCGGTGGTGTTGATCACCGGATACGCGACAGTGGAGACGGGAATCGAAGCGCTGCGAGCCGGTGCTTTTGATTTGCTGACGAAGCCGTTGATCGACGACGAACTGAGCATGGCGATCGATCGGGCGCTCACGCAACGTGAGGTGATCGAGGAAAATCAAAAACTAAAAGCACAACTCGACCTGCGGTTTGGGTTGGAGAATATCGTCGGCCACGACCACCGTATGCAGCGTGTGTTCGACATGGTCGATCGGATTGCGGATACAAAGGCCTCCGTACTGATCACGGGTGAGAGTGGAACGGGCAAGTCGCTGTTGGCGCGGGCCATTCACCGACGCAGCGGCCGGCGGGAACAATCGTTCGTTGAAGTGGCTTGTGGAGCAATGCCGGAGACTCTGCTCGAGAGTGAATTGTTCGGCCATGCGGCTGGATCGTTCACGGGCGCCACCGGTGACCGGATTGGAAAATTTACGCAAGCGGACAAGGGGACGATCTTTCTCGACGAGATTGGCACATCGTCACCGGGATTGCAGGTGAAGCTGTTGCGCGTGCTCCAGGAATTTGAATTCGAACCGGTGGGCAGCACGAAGACACAGCATGTGGATACGCGAGTCATTTTGGCAACGAACGAGGATCTGTCTGTTGCGGTGCAACAGGGCCGGTTCCGTCAGGATTTGTATTATCGAGTCAATGTCGTCAATATCGAGCTGCCGCCGCTGCGGGAGCGGCTGGCGGACATTCCGCTGCTTGCCGAACACTTTTTGCAGCGGACTTGCGACGAAACGGGCAAGCCGACGGGTCGGTTCGGCGAGGATGCGGTGGCTGCTTTGCAGCACTATTCGTGGCCGGGCAACGTTCGTGAATTGCAGAACGCGGTGGAGCGAGCGGTGCTGCTCAGCCGGGGTCCGGAAATTCATGCGGAGGATCTGCCCGGTCATTTGACGAATGGTCAACCGATGCATTTGCAATCGACGGCCGGTAAGGCTCTTAAGGATGCGATGGAAGCGCCGGAGCGGCAGATCATTCGGGAAGTGCTGGAGTTGAATAATTGGAATCGGAATGCGACGGCGGATGCGTTGGGGATCAATCGGACGACGTTGTACAAGAAGATGAAGCGGTTGGGATTGATGGATGGGCCGCGGGGTGGCCAAATCCAAGTTCAAAATTCGGTGATCAAAGTTCCGGGTTGAGCCGACTGACTCGCAAGCGGCCGTCGTCATTGTGGCGACTGAATTGACGCCGGCTGCGGTGCACTTCTACAATCTGGCGTTTCTCTTTTTTAGGGCGCGCCCAGCTATGTCGAATCCGTATGAGTCGCCGCAGTTCGTTGGCCAGGCGATTGAGGTTGGACCTGCCGACCGGGAGTATCTGCGTCGCGTGGCACGGCGTCAGCAATGGGTGCTGTATGCTCTGCTCGCGCAAATCATCGTTTACATGGCGATGTTCGCAGCGCAGGGGGCTGACGCGCCCGCTGCGGCTGCCGTCTTGAGCTTGCTTTTCTTGGGTATTGCCATCTTCAGCATGGTGGCCGTCTTTTTGCTTGCCAGGGAACTGCTGCACATCGTGATTGCGGTGATCTGCACGGTGTTGATGCTCGTTCCGTGCATTTCGCTGCTTACTCTCGTTATTGTGAATGGCCGGGCAACGCGACTTTTGCAGAAGCACGGTGTGAAAGTTGGATTGATGGGAGCGAATCCGGATTTGATCTAAGGTTGTGCTGTTCACGCGGCCGGTGGGCACAGCCCACCCTTCGCTCTACGCGCGAAGCCAGGTGGGAAGTTGGCCGGCGGGGGGAAGTTCGAGGACGCGAATGCTGGTAATGTCAGGGTGGGCAGAGACTTCGGCGAGGGCGGCGGGAGGGGGAAGGGCGTCGAGATTGAGGACACCGATGGCACCGCCGCCGGGAGCGGCGCGGCCGACGGACATTTGGGCGATGTTGACTTTGTGATTGCCAAAGATCGTGCCGACGGCACCGATGATGCCGGGGCGGTCGTTGTGGGTGAAAACGAACAAATTGCCATCGAGATAGGCTTCGAGTCGGAATTCGCCGAGTCGAATGAGGCGCGGCATGTCGGCGCCGAAGAGCGTGCCGCTGGCATTCATCTTTTCGCCTGAAGCGCCGGTGACTTCGACGGCAATCGAGGAGCTGAATGCGCCGGGTTGGGCTTGCGACTCCTCGGTGAGTTTAATGCCCCGTTCTTGGAGCAATAGTTGAGCGTTGACGACGTTGACGTCTTGATCGAGGGCCCTTTCGAGCAGACCGGCGCAGAAGGCGGCGGTGATGAGCTTGGTGTTTTTCTGCGTGATGTCGCCGCGGTAGGTGAGATGGCAGGCGGTGGCGCCGCTAGTGTGCCACTGGGCCATGAGAAGGCCAAGTCGATGGGCCAGATCGAGATAGCCGCGGACGGCTTCGAGCGTTTTGGGGTCGATGGCGGCCATGTTGACCGCGTGGCGGACTTCGCCTTTGGTGAAGTAGTTGATCAGGAGCTCGACGGCTTCGATCGCGACTTGGGTTTGAGCTTCTTCCGTGCTGGCGCCGAGGTGTGGAGTGCAAAGGACGTTGGGCATGCCGAAGAGGGGGCTGCTCGTGCAGGGCTCTTCGACGAAGACGTCAAGGGCCACGCCGCCGATCTTGCCGCTTTTGAGGCCTTCGACGAGCGCCTCTTCGTTGTAGATGCCGCCGCGAGCCGCGTTGATGAGCCGGACACCGGGCTTCATGATCTCGAGGGCCGCTTTGTCGACGAGGTTGGTGGTTTCGGGAGTGAGCGGCGTGTGGACGGTGAGGTAATCGACGTGCGGGAGCATCTCGCGGACGGTTTCGACGCGTTTGATGCCGAGCTTGGCGGCTTGTTCGGGGGAGAGGAATGGATCGTAGCCGAGAACGCGCATTTGGAAGGCGAGGGCCCGCTTGGCGACTTCCTGGCCGATGCGGCCGAGGCCGACAATGCCGAGCGTCTTGTCGGCGAGCTGTGTGCCCAGGAATGTTTTGCGGTCCCATTTGCCTTCTTTTAGCTTGGCGAAGGCTTCAGCGACGCGACGGCTGAGGGCGAGCATCAGTGTGAAGGCGTGCTCGGCGGTGCTGAGCGTGTTGCCGGTGGGCGTGTTCATGACGACGATGCCGAGGCGCGTCGCGGCTTCTTTGTCGATGTTGTCGGTGCCGACGCCGGCGCGGGCGATGGCGCGGAGACGTTTGTTGCCTTCGAGTACGTCGCCGCTGATGGTGACGCCGCTACGGCAGATCGCGCCGTCGGCCTCGGCGAGGGCTTTTTTGAGGTCGGCGCCTTTGAGGCCGGTTTTGACTTCGTAGTCGATGCCGTTGGCCTTGGCGGCCTTCAGCATTTGAATGCCTTCTTCGGCGATTGGGTCGAGGATGAGGATGCGGGGCATGGGCGGCGAGAGGTCAGAGGTCGGAGAGCAGATGTCAGAGCGCTAAAGTTTGAAAATTTTTTTGTGCGGGGGACTTTAGCGCGGGCTGTAAGTTGTTGGGAGTTTTGAAGTTCGGATTTTCGGTTGAATTGCCAGTGCGCTAAAGTTTAACGCGACTTTAGAGTCTAAGGTCCAAGGTCAGAGCCGTCGGGGGGTGCGCTAACATTTTGCAACAATTTTTCTCCCCGGAGGCGAGCTTAATTTTTCGGAAGTTGGCGGCTGGTCGAGAGTTGCTGCGACTAACATTTTCAACCAGGGGCTAACATTGCGGTTGGTGTAAGCGCGGGCGCGAGTTTCAGGTTCCAAGTTTCAGGTTTCGAGTTGGGTAACAGCATTTGCGGCGGATGAACGCGGATGAAAATCGTGACAAGCGGTGATGGCGAGGGAGGAATATTTTGAAAAAGTGTTTGAGGAATAATCCGGAAGTCGCCTGGTGGCTGGGAGTTGCATGGGTGGGGGGAGGAATAATCCCAGGAATATTCCTGGCAGCAGGCAGTAGCCGGCGGCCCGTTGCCAGTAAGCAGTGAACCAGCGCCTGGATGGGCAGCCGCGGCTGTTTGGTGAGGTCAACCAGGTTGAGAAAGAGGGTCGTACTTTTTTGGCAGGTGGGCCAAAATGGCAGTCCTGTTTTGAACACTTGTACACATGCAAATGGTGTGCCAAAAAGGAGGGATTTGGCGGGATTCTTTGCGAGGTTAATTTGATCGATCCGCGGTTGCGAGATGGCATTTCCGGGTCCGGTGACGTTGTCGGCGTGTCGGACCGATTGATATTGCGTAGATGTGCATTAGCGCTTCGGCGGATGAGAGCGAAGCAGTTTGGCGAGTCTGGCTTCCAGCTTCGAGCGATATGACCGACGCCTCGCTAGAGTTTGTAAGGTGGGACTAGCCAAGCCTAATAATCTCCTGAATTGATTGCAGGTTGATATTCGCAGACGGCGGCTCAGCTTGCTGTCGCGATTCGAAGGCAAGAAAGAATCTCGACCAGCGGCACAAGGATGCACCAGATTTCAATCACAACTACCAGAGATCCGTCTGGGTATGGGCCGACACTTTACTCGGCTTCGACAAAATCCCGAAGCTCGCGCACATATTGTTTGTAAAGCTCGACGGCTGTTGCTGTTTGACCGTCACGCACCAACGACATGAGCGGTGTGACTAAGCCTTCGAATACACTCTGATACAGCGCGCGTGCGTCTGGTCTGGCCTCGATCCGTCGAACGATCTGTGGGGCAATAGAATAGTATTCAGCGATTAGCCCCGGGCCCTCTGGCAAGAGATTGACGTGCAAGTCTCGGAACATACGAAGCTCGTCGAGTAGCGTTTCAGCATGTTCGACTGACAACGAGCGAAGGCACGCGGTCGTCAAGAAGCATCCTCCTCCGCCACCACCCCCTTCGCCGCCGCCTCCCTCTCCTCCTTCCCCGCCTACGTCACCGCCGCTTTCACCTCCAGCCTCTCCCCCGCCCGACGTGCACTCACCTCCGGTGCTCGCTGGGTCATTCCCCGAGTTGCACGTACCGCCCGAGCCTTGTTCGCCCCCTCCCTGATTGCCTCCCGAGCCACCTGTATCCCCCGGATGTCCATGCCCTCCTTCATCAAAGCCGCCCATCTTTTCACTACCCTGCTGATCCGATGCGGCCCCAGCATCATCCTCCGCGCCTGAGCCCCAAGCGCCGCCACCGTCGCTTCCGCCCTCAACGTCTTCTGACGTAGCTTCCGTCGCCTCGCTTTCGAACACGCTTTCATAGTTGATGCCGAGTGAGTATTGTTTTTGAGATGCTGTGCTGCTCACCCCCGATACACCGAGCGAGTAGCTCTTCTCCGACATCGGCTCGAGCAATCCTTCAGAGAGCTCTTCGAGTCGTTGCATTTCAATTTCAATATGAGCCCGCGCCTCAAACAAATCAACGTTGAAATTAGGATCGGAGCCCAGGATCATTCCGAGCGCATTATTCAGTAAATCTTTTTCTTCATAGGCTTGTAGCAACTGTTGGCCTGACATCAACCTGCCCGGAATGGCAATCAAGTCATATCTCACTAACCCCGTCATTTCGTTACCCCAACCCGCTAGGGAAACGAGATTGACAGCCCGCTGCGTGGCTTCCTCCAGCGAAACGCCTTCGGATTCCATGATTTCTTTGGTAGCCCATTGCACCATTCGCGCGTTAGAACTTACGTGGCGATAAAAATCCTTCATTTCAGTGACGGCTTTCGAATCGCCAGCGGCAGGACCGAATCCGATGGGAAGCAGTTCCGGGGAATAGCGGCCACCGTAGGAATAGCGGTCGGGAGCCTGATATTGCTCACGAAACTTTCCAAACTCGCCGCGTGACCCAATCCCAATTACATCGCGGGTGCCAATTGCCCCAGTACTAACAGCATCGTGAATGGCCTGCCCAAGGTCGCGGTAAGCTTCCGATTCGGCGATTTTCGCTCGGCCGATGGTCTCCAGTACCGATGGGCGCTCCGGCTCTTCCGCCGCTTGCGGCGGATCAGCCTGTTCTAGCGAAGTCGATTCCGAAGGTCCCTCGCTCATTAGAACCTCGGTGAACAGTCTTCTATTCGACAACCGCTCAGCCTCGGCGGGAGAAAGAATGGAATCGCTAAGGAGCCGCTCCTGCTGGATCTGGGTTATGAAATTCTCGCGTCGATGCTCCGCCGTTTTTTCACCGGGCTGAAGGAATGACGGTGACTTGCTTGACGTAGCCAGTAGTTCCAGCGACGGTTCGTAAGATGTTGGTTTCCTTACCGGATCGAGAGTTTTCCCGATGTCGTAAGCCTCCGGTTTGGCGAGCGGGATATGGCGCTCAACTTGTGTGCTCGGCTCCGGACGCAATAGAAGCGCTGAGATGGCCCGCAGAGTATCACTCCCTAGGGCCGGCGCTGCATTGACGACGAAGTCGAGGGCCTTGTCTGGCTGCACGGTCTGAATCGTGCGGTCCGGCTGTACCAGCAATGGATAACCAACGCCGGTAGCAAAACTCGAATTGGTCGACCTCCCCGGAGATACTCTGGTAATTGCACCTATGGCTGAGCGATCGTCCTCGTGAAATGGGTCGCTTAACTGACCGAGGGTGGCGATTTGGCTGTCGGTTTGGATTCTTATTTGACGAAGCTCGCGATTCGTTCCAGGCGAGGAAGCGGACACGAGAGTTACTATGACGCTGCCGTCGCGGATGATCTGCCTTTGGACCTGCCACTCCTGCCGAGCCGAATGTGGTGCTCTCATGGGCACGAATTGTGACTCGCGCTCCACGGGTGGCCGCTCAACCGCACTGCGCTCCACTAGCGGCCGAGGCACGTGCCGTTCTTTGGCTGAAACTTCGGTTTGGACATCCACAGATCGTACTCCAGGAGCTACCGAGAACGTTTGAGCCGGCGTGCGATCCCGTACGATTTTCGCGTCGCGGAACTTAACGAAACGCCCCCGACGGTCGTCACCGCCGCGCCGGCGCTCCAAAATGACTCATTGATGCCACCAGGCATGTCTGATTGCGGTAGAACAGTTCTGATGCGGAAAGTCCATTTTTTCCCGGACGGAAAGCTGCTTAGCCCGCGTGCGCCCGTCAGCGGCGCATTCGGAATCAAGATCACATCGCTACCGTTTCCAATTTGGCGTAGTACAGCAAACGCGCCACCCGGAGCAGTGATCGTCCACTTCACAATGAAAATGGGCATCGCAGCACTGCGAGTGATTGTCGGAGAGGAAGGCGTATTCGGACGCGTTCGAGTTGAAAAGTCGTCCGACCACGGCGAAACGCCGTCTGCGTTTTTCGATTGAACGGCAAGGACGTATTTCTTCGTAGGCGATAATCCGCTGAATGTGAAAGGACGACTGACGTCCGCTGTCATATTCGTCGCGCCGCCTTCATCGGTAATTCGCGCGTTATAGGACTGCGCCCCCGCGGCATCAGGCCAAGTGACCGTCAAGGAATCAAAACCGCGGGCGTCATCGTTGACTAGTGAAGGGGGTAGTGGTTTCTGTGGCAGCGCCATACCGACACCTCGGTTCAATCGGACCGAATTCTTTCGGCCTAACCGCTAACTGAGAATGAGTTTGGTATCGTCTCGATCAAAGGCGTAGTTGAGGGGCAAGAGGCGACGTGTGCCATTCGGCGGGTTCGTAATCTGAATGATTACCTCCCATTCATCGTTATCGGCGTCGTGGCCGCGTACCGCCACGATCCGACCTCCATCAATTTGAACTGGCACGCCATTCTCAAAAAGGTTGTCGATGACAACTTTTACCTTATCGTCAAGACGCACGCTACTGCGGCATAAGATGCTGCCCACCAAGAGCAAGACCTCGTCATCTTCAACTCGGACCAAGGGCTCACCGGCCTGAATGCTTTCCCCGGCATTCTTGTAAACAGCCGTCACGATTCCTGGAAGAGGCGACACGAGAAACGTATGCGCGAAATTCAACTGAAGTTTTGCGACTTCGGCATCCAGCATGCTTAATTCATTTTTCCAGATTTGGAGCAAATCAAGCACGCGCAGCGCATACGTGGAATTCCCTAGGACTTCATCCTGTAAATCAACTTGTGTCCGATTGTTTCGAATATGGTTGTCTAGCAGTGGAAAGGCGTAGTCCGTGAGAAAGCTCTTACTCGATTGGTCGAGAATGGTTCCTTGCCCCTTCGGATACGTTGACGTTGTCTTGGATGCGTTGTAATACGCGTCCGCTCCCCCAAACGAACCCCCGTCGTATTTGTGCGGCTCGGTAAACACATCGGGGGTCTTGATACTCTCACTTACTTCACCGCTCACCGAAGTCTCGTAGGCTAACTGTTTCATCTGGACCGCGCGAACGTCCGTATCCGCCGTCACAACATTAGAATCGGTGTAGAGAACGGTATTGTCATGGTCGGTGTTCTGCTGCTTTACGATCGTGGCACGATTGATTCCGTCCGGTCCGGGTCCGGCCGCGTAGTCTGCATGGATTTGATCATGTCGAGTTTGGTGATCATTCCTCAGCTGCAGCAGACGATTTACTTTGCTTCCCGGAGTAGTTGCACCGACGGGGTCAGCCGCCGTAGTCGGAAATAACTCTCGCACCAATGCCAATCGCTTAGCATCGTGCTTGTACTTTTCGAGAAAGGCACTTTGTCTTTGCAGGATGAGCTGTTGAACGCCGACGCGCAGCGACTCGTTACGAAGCACAAACAGAGCATGCGGCAACAAAGTAGTACTGATGGCCGTAGCCGGCATGGTCATGCTGCCGTCAGCGGCTGGCTGCCCCAACTTATCATAAAGTTCGGTTTTCAGATCGAACGGAGTGCCGGCGGGATTACCTTCCGGGCTTGTCAACGTGATTCGCTGGCCCAAAGTTGCCAACGGAGTCCTTTGGGCCAAGATCCCAGGCATGTTTAGCGACAAGTCGGCCGACCGCAGAGGACGAACGGTCATATTGCGAATCCGGGCTTCTGGCATGGTTATGGCTCCAAAGTTGACGTAGCTCGATTACGATGTGGCAGACGAGTAATGAAGACAGCAATACACTTGTGCATCTACCTTCGGATCAACACATTTTGCCCAAATCCCGCGCAATCCTTTTAGAGAAAGCGTGAAGGATTCACCGGCCTGGAGGATGCCTAACGTCTTGATAGGGTTGCTCGTATTGTCCCGACGGCCAAAGACGATGTTCTCGCCAAGCTCATCGACGCGCAGAGTAAAGAACATCGATGCATCAAGTGGCTCATCGACCTTTTCGCCACCCCACAGGTAGGTGACGGGTTGCTTAGGATGTACTTTTACTTTCCATACTTCCATTGCACTGGCTCCTACGGCAGGGCGAATCGCTAGCCTGAAAAAACGAAGAAGGTTATAGGGGAAGCCACGATTGGCTTGGTTCATCAAAACGCTGCCAAGCGACGTCCGCATCGCTAAAGCGGACGATCATGAGTGGGTCGGGGGAATTCGCTACGGTAATGCGAGCGGTTCTCGTGGTGATCCACTGCACATAAACTGGCGCGCTTGACGAAAGTGAAACTGCCCGGGAGGGCGTAAGGGTAACCGCACCCACGCCTCCTTTTTTCCAGGCGAATAGCTGAACGGTGCCATCGCACGCACCGTACCGAACAGCGAAGGCGCCAAAATCGCTCTCTGGCGCCAAGACGATTTGATCGTGACAATGTAAGTTCAGCGCCTGATCGATCGTCCAAGTCTGGACTTCATCTCTGAAATACGCCTCCAGCTTGTTGAAACGCGCACCGGAAACTTGAATTTTCAAGTCATCTGGATCCGAGCCTACTTGGTAGAACGTAGAGCAGGTTGAGGTTGGACAGCATACGCGGTGTCCAAACGCTTCCACGGGTGCAGTTACCCCGATTTGGAGCGCCACAATTAGAAGGACGGACAACCCAGTGTTGCACGATCGGTAACCGCTCATGAATTCACTCTCCTAACAATTTGGCAAGCAAAGTTTGCGCAGGCTTCGCATCTTAAACACCGTTTTACCTCTGTCAAGTTTGTTTAATACCCTTTGTTTGCGGATAAATGTATAGCCATGAACTAGGTAATAATCAGGATCTGCAACCTCGGATTTCAACCATCCTTGCAAGGGTGCGACGCGATCTCGTCCCCGTTACCACGCTCTCGATTACGGTCAAGCCGAGCGATACGTCCGCGATTTGGCCCTCCTCTCGATCCCCTGGTTCACTTTGCCCAAAGTGGCGATCCGGGCCCGATTTTGAATCACCGCGCTCGCTGGGAGCCCCGGCCACTTGAATGGGCTGCGCGGCCGCTACGTTCTGCTCGATTTTGGACTACCAAGTGCGGCCCTTGCGTGGCCAAGCTGGGTGAAGTCGAACTTCTGCGCGAGCGTTTCGCGGCTGACAAGAAACTGGAAGCGCCTGAATCTCGACGCCGATCGCTCTCGCGTCGAGTCCTTCCTACAATTGACAAAACTTACCTGAATCCGTGTGCCTCTCGGCATCAGCTTAGAAAGGCAGGTTCGTCCATTGTCGCGGATCGCAGCACAATACCGCCTATTCCTTGACCATTGGACGACGGTTTTAGCGCAGGGGCCCGATACCTCGACAGCAATTTGGCTCAGTCGCTTGCCAGCTTCGGTGATACCGACCGAGGGCAATTCAGCCGGAGCGCTTGGGCGCCTCGGTCACATCGCCCGGGGTGACTTCGGCGTGTCGGACTGACACGCGTAACGTAACCTCCTACGGCTGTGTCGTTAAGCATTGGTGGATGCTTCGGGGCTCCTCAAGGCGGGGGGAACATTTTTCGGGCCCGGCTGTATAACCTCTCAGCGGAGATTAGTGCGGCAAAGTAGAGCGCCATGAACGAGGACCTCGATGCGATCCAACGGGTACTGGCGGACGACGTCGAGTCGTTCCGCCAGCTCGTGGAGCGCTACCAGCGCCCGGTTTTGACCCTGGTCCGCAACCTGACGCCGAGAGACACCGACCACGAGGGAATCGCCCAGGAGGTATTCCTGGCGGTGTTCCGCTGCCTGGCATCGTTCGACGCAAAGCGGTCGGCGTTCTCGACCTGGCTGTTCACCATCGCCCGCAACCGCTGCCGCAACGAACTCGCCCGCCGGCGGCCGGTCGCGGGGGTCGAACTGCCTGAGTGCGTCGATCTACGCTCGCCCGAGCGGGAGGCTTCGGAAGCGGAACTATTCCGCCAGCTCGACGCGGCCCTGGGTGCCCTGCCGTTCGAGCAGCGTTCCGCCTTCGTGCTCTCGCAGTTGCAAGGCCTTTCCTACGAGGACGTCGGTCGGATCGAGGGCGTCGGCTTGGGCACCGTAAAGTCGCGAGTCGCCAGGGCCCGTGAGAAACTTCGCTGTCTCCTTCGTCACGTAACCGAGCCGCAATCATGAACGACGAACTTTTCGATCAGTGGATCCTACGGGCTCATGCCGAGGCACCCGCTGACTTCGCCGACCACGTCATGGACGCTGTCCGCCGAGAGCCGCTGCCGTCGTCGAAGGGCGTCCGGGTCCGGCTGCTGTCGTCACCCGCCGTGCGCGTGGCTGCCTGCGTCTTGGCGAGCCTCGCTTGCCTGTATCGCATGGCGGCCGTTGTTGCTGTCTTTTTTGTCCGATGAACTCCGTAATGAGGAGGATTTCCCTTGAGTACCCCTAACGCATCTGCCCGCAGTCCGCTGATCGCCGTGATTCTATCGCTCGCCGCCACCGGACTCGGCCAGATTTACTGCGGCCGTATCGTCCGCGGCCTATTGATGTTCCTCGGCTCGCTACTGTTCGCGCCGGCGATTGTGGCAGCCGCCCTGTTGCCACCGGCGACCCTTGTTCTGGTCGGCCTGATCCTTGCACTTCTGACCGTGCTGGGGGTCTATGTCTTTGCGGTCGTGGACGCCTTCCGCCTGGCCCGCCGCGGCGGTGATCTCTTCCAGTCAATGGACTACAACCATCCGCTGGTCTACGCACTGTTCATCCTGGTAGGACTGACGTACTCGGCGGGCGGGGTGTACTTCATCCGCAGCAACGTCTTCGAGGCCTTTGCGATTCCAATGGCCAGCGAGATCCCGACGTTGCTCCCCGGTGATCGGTTTCTCGTGAACAAGACGACTTACCAGAGGCGATTCGTGCGCCGCGGCGACGAGGTGGTGTTTCGCGTGCGGTCGGAGGGGGTGAAGTGGGCCAAGCGTGTCATCGCGCTGCCTGGCGATACCGTCGAGGTGAAGGACAACAAGGTGTTCGTCAATGGGCAGCAGTTGGCTCGCGAGCCGGCACCACTGGCGAGCCTCGGGGCCGCGGCGCAAGAGGTCAAGGGGGAACTATTCGAGGAAACCAACGCCGGCCGCCGCTACCGGATTCTCTTCGCCGCCGATACGAAGCCGCTAGCGGACTATCCCCAGGCAAAAGTGCCGGAAGGGGCGTGCTTCGTGCTGGGCGACAACCGGAACAACTCGCGCGACAGTCGCACGATAGGCTTCGTGGCCCTGGGGGACGTGCTCGGCGACGTGCAGTACCGGTACTGGCCAGTCGCGACGTGGACACGGTTCGGCGTTCTGACCGAATAAGCGATGGCCTGATTCTAATCTCGCCCCGAAGAAACGGTTGAGAATCCGAGACCAATGTTGGGCGCGACGTCAGCTCTGGCGCCCCATTCATCTTGTCTTCAGAGTTTTGCTGTCCGATTTCGATGCATCGGCGCTATAACTAGTTGGCGATTGAAAAAACAACGGATGACACCTTGGACGAGCAATTAGAACATCGCATTCGGTTCTTGCGGAGAGTAAACGCGAACGACATGCCGCATACCGAAAGTAGCCTGTTGGACCACTTGCTTGGCACCCGGCAATTGCTAGTGGAATGGGGAGCACGGCCAGCCCTTTGTGACGCCGGCTTGTTTCATTCGATTTACAGCACCGAACATTACGAGCATCAAGCGTTGCCACTCACCAGGCGGGAGGAGGTGCGGGAGTTGATTGGTAATGAGGCGGAGTCGCTGGTGTGGCTGTTTTGCCTGATGCGCCGCGAAACCTTTTTCATGGACCTTGCAAAAAACCGCAGTACTTCAATCGAGCACCGTGAGACAGGCGAGCAGATTGCTCTGAGCGGCACCCAGCATCAGGATTTGCTCACGCTGCTACTTGCCAATTCCTTGGAGGCGTTTCCCACATGTTCCTGGCCCGAGCGGCACAGTCTCCGCTGGACTATCCGATGCTATCGGAAGTTTGCTGTTCCCGTGGTTCAAAGGGCGCTCGACCGATATGCCGTTCGGTGGTGGGAGATTTGGAAATGAGCAGGAACTGGATCATCGCAGGCGTCGCCGCCCTGATTCTTGGCGCCATACTGTCGCGAGTGATCGAGGCGGGCGTCCGCGTCGAAAAAATACTGCTGACTCCAAACACGCCCGCGCTTCGAATTTTCCCTGCCGTGCCTGGTCCGCATCCCATTGCGCTCCTTGCTCATGGAAACGGCGGCTCGAAAGAAATGCTCTTTCGCTTCGGCGAGGCACTCGCCGCCGCCGGCTTTGATTGCTACTGCGTGGATCAGGCAGGATATGGAGAATCGCCGCAATCGTGCTCCCGCCCCAACGTCCGGCTCCATTTCCTGGAGGCTCAGCGGGCACTTGGAGCGGTCGACGTCTTCATCGGCCATTCGATGGGGTGTGGAACTGGCTCTTGGAGCGTGCGTGAAGCGGGATTTCGCCCCAAGCTTTTTATTGGGGTCGGCCGCCCGAGCGAGTTGGGCGAGCATGGGACTCCGGTGCTCTTGTTAGCAGGTTTATTTGACCAATTCTTTCGACCAGCCGATTTACGAGCAGTGAAGAATGCTCAGGTGGTCATCTCTCCCTGGTGCGAGCACATCCTTGAAGTCTACGATCCAGTGCTCGTGAATGCGGCTGTCAAAGCGGCGTGCGATACCGTCGGCAAACCCGTGCCCGTTACTCCAACCGCTTGGCTGTGGAGATTCACCGGGCTTGTGATGGGAATCTCGGGGGCGCTCGTTCTGATGTTTTGCTCGCCTGAACTTCATCCCCGCCTGGCGCGGATTCGTGGGTTTATTGTTCCCGGTGTTCTGCTGCTCGCGCTCGGCCTGACACTGGGTCCGTGGTTCGGCGTGCTTCCGCAATTGCGACGCATCCCTTACCAGCTTGTTCTGCTGCCCATCATCTGGCTGGCGCTGGCCGGCCTCGGCTGGCTGCGGCTGCCCCGATGGAGCCTGGCTGGGGTCACTGGGATCCTGGCACTTGTCTTCCTGGCAATTGCTAGATACCTGGCTTATCCGCAGTTCGAGAATAGCTTTTTTCTCACCTACACGCTCTTTTGCGCCCTGGGGCTCAGCACGCTGTTGTTGTTGCCCAGCACATTCGTCGGCCGAATCGCCACGCGCGACGGGTCGCGGAGAGACGGCGACATTGCCATGGCCATCTTTGCGAGTTACGTCATCGGGCAATTCATGCCACTGTTTTATTGAAGAGCGGAATTCCGGAACCGCAGGAGATTGTAGAGCGACGGGTCATGCGCTGGCGGGTGTCGCAATTGAACAAGCACGCCGTTTCGTATCAAAGGCCCCCGAGAAAAGTCGTGAATGCTCGAATTAACCGTTGGCTCGTTGCCGCAGCCGTCGCCGCCCTGATTCTTGGCGCCATACTGTCGCGAGTGATCGAGCCGGGGGTCCACGTCGAAAAAATAATGCTGACGACAAACACACCCGCGCTTCGACTTTTCCCAATAGCGCCGGGTCCGCATCCCATTGTGCTCCTCGCTCATGGAAGCGGCGCCTCGAAAGAAATGCTCTTTCGTTTCGGCGAGGCGCTGGCCGCCGCCGGTTTTGATTGCTACTGCGTGGATTTGGCGGGACACGGAGAATCGCCGCATTCCTACTCCCCCACCAACTGCCGGCTCAATTTCCTGGAGACCGCGCGGGCACTTGGAGAGGTGGACGTCTTCATCGGCCAGTCGATGGGGAGTGGAACTGGCTCTTGGAGCGTGCGTGAAGCGGGGTTTCGCCCCAAGCTTTTTGTTGCGGTCGGCAACACGGCCACGTTGGGCGAGCACGGGCCGCCGGCGCTCCTGTTGTTTGGCCGATTCGAGGAATTTGGGATACCAGCACAGACGAATGCGCAGGTCGTCATTTCTCCGTGGTCCGACCACGCCCTCGAAGCCTTCGATCCGGTGCTCGTGAATGCGGCTGTCAACGCCGCGTGTGCCACAGCGGGCAAGCCAATGCCTGCTGTTCCGACCGCGTGGCGTTGGCGACTAGCCGGACTTGTGCTGGGAATGGCGGGCGGGCTGGTCCTGATGTTTCGCCTGCCTGAACTTCACCCCCGCCTGTTACGAGCCCGAAGAGTCATTGTTCCCGCCATCCTGCTCATTGCCATGATCCTGACGATGGGGACATGGATCGGCATGACGCCGCAGTGGCGTCGCATCCCCCAGCAGCTTGTCCTGTTAGTTTTCATCTGGTTGGCTCTCGCCGGTCTGAGCAGGCTGCGGCTGCCCCGATGGAGCCTGCCTGTGGTTACGGGAATATTGACGATTGTCTTTGGGTTGGTGCATTTCAGCATACCACTTGCCTACGTGAAAGGCATTTTTCTTTCTGGCGTTCTCATGACCATCTTGGTGATGATCACGGTGTCGTTTTTACCGAGCTTGCTAGTCGGCAGAATCGCAGCTCGTGGCGGGTCGAGGCGTGACGGCGACATTGCCGTAGCCATCTTTGCGAGTTATGGCATCGGGCAATTCATGCCGCTGTTTTATTGAAGAGCGAGTCCAAAGCCGCTTAGCCATGCGCTTGCGCTTTCCGTTGCCATCGGAGCTGCGATCGGTGGGGCAATCTGGCATCGTTACTATCGCAACCCAACCCGGCAGATAGCGCCGAGCGAGTTGCAGGAACAGCCCGCGATAAATAACTTCTTCCTGCGAGCGGCAAGTTGTCTTGTGAACGTCGAGGGCGCCCGGCGTTTCAATAGTGGAGTGTGTCATGCCAGATTAAGACCCGCGGCTGTCGAAATCTTACATGCAGAAACTCGCATGTAGTCCGAAGTTCCTATCAATCCACAGTGTCCTCGGAATTTGCCCCGCCACTACGTGCTTGTGCGCGTTGGTCACATTGGCCGCGTGGGTGCTTACCGACGCGCGCCAGTTGTGTGGATTTAATAGTCACGGCATTGGCGAGCAAATCTCAATAAGAATGCCATTGCGGTCACGGACGTGGCCTACGATTTGGCCCCAGGGTTTCTTCTCGGGAGACTTCACTTCGACCGCTCCGGCCGCCAACGCCTGACGAAACGCGGAATCAACGTCCTCGGCCGTCATCGCCAACTCGAAGGGAGGCGCGGGTTTGTTCAACCCCGATTGCACGAAGTCAACTGGAATCATGTTGCGTACCAATTCATTCGCGGCGAAAGCCAGCCGCGTTCCTCCCGTTTCTAACTCGCCGTAATTCTTCGTGTCGTCCAGCATCCGGCGTTCTAAGCCGAATGCCCTCTCATAGAATTCCAGCGTTTCTTCCACGTTATCGACGTACAGAATCACGTATCCCAACTTCATGGTCTGCTGCTCCATTTTTCCCACGGCGGTTACGCACGGCGCGGTTGTCCGATCGCCTGATGTTGTGGCATCTTAGGCCGATGACCGGTCCACGTATTGGACAAAACGGTCATTGGTTGTGTTGACACAAGTAACGGGCCGGGCTGATTCCTGCGAGATCTCGGAAATCGCGGATCATGTGGGCCTGATCGTAATACCCGCAATCGAGGGCCAGCTTGGGCATGTCATATTCGCCGGACCGCATACGCGTGATGGCATGGCGGAATCGGAGAATACGTGCCAGTTGCTTGGGAGCGAGTCCTGAATGCTTGAGGCACGTTCGGCGGAGTTGTCGTGCGCTCACTCCCGCCACGGCAGAGAAATCTTCGACTGAAAGTTGACCCTTGCGGCCCACCAGTTCTCCAATCGCCCTCTGCACTCTCGTAACGGTCGGCAGACCAGTCAGCCAACCCTCCAGCGCAGCGATCCTGGGCCCAACCTCAGAGCGGCGGCCGACGAATCGGACCAAATCATTTGCGGTGGACCCGCAAACGGATTGAATTGGCACTTGACGATCATTGAGGGCCCGGATGTCGCAGTGCAGACAAGCGCCTGCCATACCTGGGTGGAACCGAACGCCCAGCACAGAGGTACCCGCAGCGAGCGGCACGATGTGCGGTCGAGTCATCACGCCGACGACTTGCGTCTCGATCAGCTCCTTCCTGCGCGTGATGAAGAGAATGTCAGCACAGCCGTCCGGTAGGATGCGCGCTAAAGAGTCGTTAAGGATATCTCCTGTCCAAAAACATTCGACGAACGGGGCGAGATTCGGCGAAGGAGTGAATTCACGATACGTCGAGTCCATCACCAAAGATTACTGGCGCTTCGTAGGTGAAGCAATTTGAAAATCTACGGTCGCCTGTCGTACGTGACTGGAGGTGAACTCGAACAGGTCTCCCGCAGCGCGACGCTTCAGGCTGTAAAGGGAATTTTTGAGGCGGGAATACTGGGAGGGCCGCAGTTTCGATATTCCTGATGCCAAACCTCGATCTTGGTGTCGTACGAATCGAAGCAGAACGTTGGCGCGTATTGGTTCAGCCACATGCCGGCGGCGCTCTGCAAAGCGTAGCCGTTGAGGCTGGTATCGGCGCCGAGCGAGCCTTCATAGCCACTGGGAAAGTAAACCGAAAAATCGAGATCGAAAACAAACCCGGTGGCGTGCGGGTTGAATCCTCGCGGCGCGTAAGCGAGGTGCAACTGATGAAACAGGTTTTTGGCCAAATCCTGATTCCAGCCCGGAGCTTCGGCGACGTGTTTCATGAACACATAGAGTCGCGGATTGTTAGGGCCACCCAATTCGCTCATGGCTTCTGCTTCTAGACTGGCGGGAAACACGACGTTTTTGAAAGCCGGGTCGCGCGACATGATGAGTTTGAGGATGCGCAGGTACTCGCGACCTTGGGATTCGTCGTCGGGCCGCCAACCATTCTGAATCACGGCGCTGCGGATGCTCCAATCGTCGATGTATTCGCCGTATTCGAGCATCGCGGTCATGAGCAGGTCCGCATGAGCCATGACATCGGGGTGCAGTTGGGCTTTGCCGTTGCTGCCCTTGCCCTTGTAGATCGGGAGTTTTTGATTCGGAAACGTCTTGAGGTCAGGGTACTTCGTGGGCCGAGAAGCGTAGTTGGAGTGCGTGGCCGGCATTGGGAACACATAATATTGATGGTTCTTGATTTTTTTCTTGACCGCCGCATCGAGTTGCAGTTGAAGCATCGGTTGGCCCACCTTCGTTCATGGGGTTGGTTGCCTTGTGCTTCACGTGAGCGAGGCATCAAGGTCCACGATTGCACCGTATTTCGCCGGTCCTTACCGCGGAGCTAGAACTGTGCCGAACCCAGGCAATCTCAACACAGCAGCGGAATGCGTTTTAATCCGTAAATGCAGACCTATATAAGGCTAATACCCAATGGCGCTCAAAACGGGCCACATTTTTTCCGGGCTTTCGCGGCCTTCGGCTGCAGAGGTTTTTGAGCCGTTGCTCGACGGTCCCGGGTTTCGGCTCGAGCGAATTATTTCAACCGGCCAGCGGACACCTGCTGATGAGTGGTTGGTTCAGGAGTGGGATGAGTGGGTCCTGCTGTTGAGCGGGGCCGCAAAGCTGCTGATTGAAGGTGAAGCGGCACCGCGCGACTTGCAAGCAGGTGACTGGATAAACATTCCGGCTGCAGTTCGACATCGGGTGGAATGGACGTGCAAGGATCCGCCGACCGTGTGGTTGGCATTGCACTACAAGCTTCTCTAACCGCGGGAAGTGAATTGATTAGCGGTCTGGGGCTGCTCCTGAAATGTGTTCGCCAATCTGCTGACCAGGCCGAGCGCATCTCGCGCGCTGGCAGTGGCTCCCTCGAAATTTCTGAATTTGGCAAGCGCGTACGTAACGCTTTGGCCGGTTTGTGGCATTCGGACGGTAAGCGGTGAGTTTGTGTGCCGCTCAACGAAAAACGGCTAGTCGCGGCACCTAGGCCAATACGGCCGGAACTGAGGCCATGGCTCTGGACTTCGATCGCGAAGTGCCGCTTTTTCGAATTTCTATCTGAGAATCCTTGTCCCGAAGGAAAAAACGATGTCGCGCGCTCATATGTCAAATCGCCGGTCCCGCTCTGCTATTCGGTCGCTGCAATCGCGGCGGATGTTTGTGGAGCCGCTGGAAAACCGAAATTTGCTAGCGACGATTACTGTTACCGGCACTGGCGACGCTTTCGACCTCGATAACTTAACGGCACTGCGCGAGGCGATTGACTCGGTCAACCTTCAGTCTGACACCAACGCCGATGTGACGCTGAATCGATCGGGAATCTATGCGTCGCTTCCTGGTGGGACGCCGGACGTAATTAACTTCAACATCGCGGGAGCGGGAGTACACAAGATTTCCGCCGTCACTTCCCAACCGACGATCGCAAGGCCGGTGTTGATCAATGGTTATTCGCAACCGGGTGCCTCGGTCAACACGCTGGCTAATGCGGACAACGCGGTCATTCTCATTCAACTTGATGGTGCAAATGCAGTTGTTGCCGGGGAAGCGTTGACCTTGGGAGCGGGAAGCGGCGGCAGCACGATTCGTGGGCTGGATATCACTAACTTTTCGGGCGATGGCATTGTCGTCCAGAGTAATGGCAACTCCATCATCGGCAACTTCATCGGGGTTGATCCGACGGGCACGATGCGCGCACCCAACGGGGTGTTTCCTGCGAGCGGCGACGGCATCCTGGTCGTGAGCGGCTCGAGCAACCAGATCGGCTCGATAAATAAGGCCGATCGCAACATTGTCTCGGGTAATTCACTGAGTGGGATCCATATTGTTGGAACGCTGAACGCACCGGCCCAATTTAACCATGTTCTGGGGAATTTCGTGGGTGTCGGCGCCGATGGGAAATCGGGCGTCGGTACTCGCACCGAGCCGGCCCCGGCGCCGGGTTCCGTGGAGGGCAACAATTTATTCGGTATCGAGATCAGCGGCGGGACTTCCAATGAGATCGGTGGGCTGGGGGGACGCAATGTCATCGGTTTCAATGCTGACGGCATCGAGTTGGACAACGGCGCGCAGCAAAACACCTTTGTGGAAAATTATGTAGGTCTGGGGGCGGACGGTGTGACTGCGGCGGGGAAGCTCCAACGGATTCAACCCGCCACTCGGCCCCGCGCAGCCGAATGAGCCGGGAGTGTCGTTCAATACGATCGGCGGTACCTTTCTTGGAGCGGTTAACTTCGTGGCATACAACGGCGCCTCGGGCATTGCGATCTTCGGCAATCCGGTGTCGGCGTCTGGGCAGGCCAATGTCGGCAATGCCATCGTGGGTAACAGCATCTTTCAAAACGGCCGCAGCTATTTAACTGTGGCGTCGGCCCCGACACCGTTGGTCGGCATTGACCTGACCAACGGCTTTGTGTTTCCAAAAGACGACGGCGCAACGCCGAACGACTCGCAGGGGCACGGCGCGGCCAACGACCCGAACAATTTCCAAAACGCTCCCGTGTTGACTTCTGCCAACACCAACGGGACGACCACGACCATATCGGGAACGCTGCATGGCACTCCCAACCAGAACTTTCGAATTGAACTGTTTGCGAACGACATCGATCCACTCGGTCTTCCGGCTGAAGGTCGGATAATCCTCGATTTTATCAACGTAAACACCAACGCGAGCGGCGACGTTACGTTTAGCAAAACGGTCAATGTCGGGGTGGACACCAGCCAGACGATCACAGCGACTGCTACCGAAGCGACCGGCAATACGTCTGAATTTTCGGCGGGAATCGCGGTCACGTTCGGGTTGCCGACGTGCAACATTGAGACGTTGAATTCCGTGGGCGCAGCGGGCACAGCGACGATTGAGTCGGACCTCGATCATCCGGGCGACGAAGTCTTGATCGTCACCGGCACGAGCAAGAACGATGTCATCATCGTCGAGCCGCGGCCCAGTAACACGACGCAAGTGCGCGTGAAGAACACCGGCAAGTTGCTGGGCATCTTTGATAATGCCACATTCGCGCATATTGTCGTCTTTGCCCAGGGTGGCAACGACACGGTGATTGTCGATCCGCGCATCCACCTATCCACGATTTTATTCGGCGGCATCGGCAACGATGTGCTCTACGGCGGGGGCGGCGACGATCAAATCTCGGGCGATGATGGAAACGATGTAATTTTCGGTGGGGCCGGCATCGACACGCTCTGCGGCGACAACGGCAACGATGTCGTCCAAGGTGGCCAGGGCAATGACACGCTGTTTGGCGAGGTTGGCAACGATACGCTGCGCGGCGACGCGGGCGATGACCTGCTGCTTGGCGACATTGGCAACGACACGCTCGACGGCGGGATCGGCAACGATCATCTCTATGGCCAGCTGGGCAATGACACGCTTCTTGGCGGGATCGGCAACAACATCGTCGTGGGCGGCGACGGCAACGACAAAATTATCGCTCTGGTCGGCCGCAATATCCTCATTGGTGGCAATGGGGCCGATAAGCTCTACGGCAACGCGAAGGACGACATCCTGATTGCCGGCTCAACGGCCCACGATGAGGACGATGCGGCGTTACTAGCCATTCTCGACGAATGGACCTCCGGAGACAGCTACGACAATCGCGTGAGCTTCATTCGCAATGGCGGCGGCGCTAATGGCGCGGCAATCTTCGACGATACCACGGTCTTCGACGACGGCTTGGCTGATTTGTTGGTCGGCGACGGCGGGCGCGATTGGTACTGGGCCGGGGTCAAGGACAAGATCCAGGGCAAGGCCAGCAATGAGATCGTGAACTAAGGTCCGGCGGCGAAGAAGCGGCTGACTTGCCAGAGGGCGCCGATGAGATGCCAGATGACGGAGTAGTGGCCACCGGAATACCATTTGATGGGCGGTTGGCCGAGAGCGGTCCATAAGGCGTCGGTGCAGGGGCGCGGAATGACTTCGTCGTGGGTGGCGTTGAGCATCAAGATTCGTTTGCCACGGGCGGATGCGGCGTAGGTAACGGGATCGACGGCGCTGAGGATTTGGACGAACTCGTCGCGCGTGCCGCCTGTGGCGAGCCAATTGTCGCGGAGCGGCTTGGCCTCGGCGGCGTCCCAGCCGGCTTGGCCAATGGAGCCGCCGGCGAGGAGGAGGCAGACGTTTTTAATTCGCGGCTCGGCGGTTGCAGCCAAGGCACCGGTGATGCCGCCGAGGCTGATGCCAAAAATGCCGAGTTCTTGAGCATCGACCTCGGGGCGATTGGCGAGCCAGGCGGCTGCATAGCGAATGTCGAGCACTGCTTGCGTCATGCCGGCGACTGTTTCGCGCGGATCGGGGCTGACCATGCGACGGCGCGAGGCGGGATCGCGTCGTGGTCCGTAGTAGGGCATTTTGACGAAGAGCGCGTGGACACCGTGCTGTGCCAAAGCGTTGCAGAATAAACGCGAGAGCGGAAAGTCGCCGCCGAGGATGTGCAGGACGATGACGGCGGGTCGTTTTCCGGCCTGTCGTGATTGAAAGTATTCGCAGTGAACGGTGTTATTGACTTCTTCGGGCGTTTTGATGGGCGAGGGGAATGTGACGTTCCAGATCGCGAAGTGGTCGCTGACGGTCGAAATTCGCTCGGCTTGCCAGTCGAACGTTGTCGATGGCAGACGAAAGCGATCGGCCGTTGGTGGTTCGGTCGATGCGGCCGTGAAAGAGATTGTGCCACGCTCAATCGGCCGCGGTTCGTCGGCTGATGAGACTGGGTGACAGAGGGCGATCAGTAGGAGCAGCGTGCCCGCTCTCATTTGCCGTCTTCCTTCTCGGCGTCGTTCTTTTCGGCAACGGCGACCTGTTCGTTGAGCCATTTCAGATAGCCGGCGCTGACTTCGACGACGGCAGTGCCGATGATTTCTGGCTGATCGTAGGGGTGTTGCTCCAAAAGCAGGCGTTCCAATCGCTTGTAGAGGTCGCGACGAGTTTTTATCGTAAGCAGCCATTCGGAGGCTTTCTCGATGCGGCCGTTCCACCAGTAGCGGCTGTCGATGGGTCCGCTGATTTGTACGCAAGCGGCGAGACGGCTGTCGAGCACCGCGTCGGCGAGGGTTTCGGCATCCTTTCGTTCGGCCGTGGTGGTGACAACTTGGATTGCTTCAACGGGCATCGTGTCTCCTGTTTTTCTTCGTTCGCCAATCGGTCCGAATGCTGGCGGGTACAGATCCTACGGTTGTTACTCGTGCTACTATCAAAATTGAGCCTCTTCACGTAGCTTAGCGGTGATGGGGAGCGGTGCAAAGTTCATGTCTGGAGCCATCACGATGCGCAAGGCGATTTCCGTTGCGTTGTTGATACTGCTGGTAGGCGGGACCCTCGTGGCCATGCAAGTGGTCGAATACAAGAGCGGAATTATTTGGCCGGAACCGCCGGTGATCGATCCGGGGCCGCAAGGCGGAGTGCCGAGCGATGCGATTGTGCTCTTTGACGGCAAGTCTCTGGACCCATGGGAGAATGGCGAGAAGTGGAAGATCGAGGAGGGCGTTGCGACATCAGCCGGCGCGACGATTACATCGAAGCAGAAATTCGGCGATTGCCAGTTGCACGTCGAGTTTGCAACGCCTGCGGAGGTGAAAGGGAGCGGGCAAGGACGTGGCAATAGTGGCATTTACTTGATGAGTCGTTACGAGGTGCAAGTGCTCGATTCGTATGACAACACGACGTATTTTGACGGGCAGTGTGGGGCGATTTATAAGGAGCAGCCTCCGACAGTGAATGCCTGCCGTAAGCCGGGGGAGTGGCAGACCTATGACATCGTGTTCAACGCGCCACGATTCAATGAGGATGGCACTCTGCAGAGTCCTGGTTATGTCACGGTGCTACACAACGGCATTTTGATTCATAACCACTTCGAGCTCTTGGGCGCGACCTCGTACACCGAGCCGGCGAAGTATGCGGCGCATGCCGAACGCGAGCCGATTCAGATTCAGTTTCACGGCAACCCGGTTCGGTTTCGGAATATTTGGATTCGCGAGAATATCAAGCCGCTGATGGGCCTGTCGCCCGACCCGCGGCCGAACAGCGTGGAAACGAAGCTTCCGAAGAATCTGGACGAAGTGATTCCAAAGAACGACAAGTAAGCGATGGCTGCGGTCAAATGTTCCAAGTGCGGTGAAGAGTTGCTCGGCGCGGTGAACCGCTGCTGGCGGTGTGGGCAGGCGTTTACGGCTCCGGAGCAAGCCGTCGTGGTAGCTAGCGCGGCGTTGCCGCAGGCGAACACTGGTGGGCAGGCCATTGAGGCGGCGATTGTCGAGAAGAGTGGCGCCAACGGTGTGGCGGCGGGGGG
>JADMIO010823457.1_pt1 | contig 34682 bp, 32 predicted proteins | sample 8958161 | NCBI WGS metagenome assembly JADMIO01 (sample SAMN16585339, study PRJNA669376) | soil metagenome | isolation source: Crop rotation soil | place: USA: Cullars Rotation, Alabama | collected 2011
CCGCGACAACTTGTCCACGTGGAATTCTAAGCTTAGGATCCCAATGTGCTGGAAAGCAATCTTATGCTCCTCATATTGCATGCTAGACATGGCGGGGATTGAGCAATCACAAGTATAATCATGCACATAATCTCTCATACCAGCACTGCCAGTAACCGAATAACTACAATTATAATCATGCACATATCCATTAACTTGATAGCATGATTCATAATTATAGTTCGTACCTTTACAAGCGCCGGAGTGTGGTGATGGCTGTTCCAAAATATGTTGGGAGTCAGTGTCCGGATAAGCATAGGAATAGTTCATCCCCCTCTCAACTCTACTGCCTCTTGCAAAATCATAACCCCTTATAGATTTCTCATCATTAGAAAATATACCAAACCCCTCAGACCCTTGTGGATAGTTAGCAGCTTCAATTGATGCTTCATAGGGACTCAACTCATATCCCACATCACTAGAATTACAGTGAGTCCACCCATCTTCATATCTGGGATCATAAGAAACAAAACAACATTCCTCCTCACTAACCAACCCACAATCACAAGGGGTTGACACGATCTCGTCCCAATTTTAGCAGGTGACTAGTAGCTCACTTAGGTATATAACCAACAAAAATATTTCGTGCTTGGGTGTTGATGGCAGCTCAAACGCAAAAGAATAAAATAATTCAGCAAGAACTTCAAGAATGACCCAACAATGTTCTCAATCAGATGATAAGCATATGGATGTTAACCCTGAACAGATGAGAGCTCAAACAACCAAAATCCAACGTATGAATAGATGATTCATATAGCATGAAAATGATCCAGAGATGATAAACAAAGCACAAATATCAGACTAGTAAACCAACAAATTCCAGAACCCAAACAAGACAAGGCAATGATTTCACCGTAAAATACAGAAAAAATGGTAGGACGCAGATGGAATCAGAAGTTGCAGTCTCTAATTTTCAAGGTTCTAAAAATCATACCAGGGACATGGAAACGCTTCAAAGGGACTGAGACGAAACACAAACGCCTCGCCAGAAGTTAACGCGCGGTACCCTGGAGCGGTGATGGCTCCGGTCGGGTAATGAGAAGAATCACGGCGGAAACCTGAGCCGAGCTGGAAAAAAACCGTAAGGGAGGCACCGTGGAGCAGCCTTGAGCTCCGCTACCAAATGATGAGCTTCGAGAATCGGAGAGCTTTTCGAACCAGATCTAGCCCCTTTTTGCACCGGTGGTTGTAGGTGGGTCGAATCCTTTGGAGAACGCGCAGTGGGAATAATGGAGGTTTATGGTTGAAGGTTTGAATGTGTTTTAATGGAGGTTTGAAGAAAGAGATTAAAGATAAAGAGATGAACAAATAATCTCAGATTTGCTCATTCATGGATGACGGCCTAGATCGGACCAAAAGGGTGTAGGCACCGATTATATTAACAAAATCCTAAATCGCTCAGATGGGCAAGGCCTTAATGGCCATGAGCTTGAAAGAGAAGCACAATAGTGTCTTTCAAAATACAAATCAAGCTAAGGTCCTAAGAGGAACAAGCTCCTCTATTTATAGTTCGTCAATAAGTGCATAAAAGACAACATAGGAAATCGACGAAAAGGGCGGTCTGCACGTCAAAGCGGTCTACCTCTTTGCCATAGCGGTATACCTCTTTGGGGAAAAGTGGTCTACCATTTTGCCAAAGTGGTCTACCGCTTTGGACCTCCCAAGGCTCTGCCAACCGCTACCCGATAACGGTCTACCGTTTCTGCTGAAGCTCCAGAATGTCTCGCGTCGTTTCAGCCTCTTCCACTCCGAATCTGAATAAACTCAAAACATAAAAGTTGTAGAGGACACTCTGAAGGTTCTTTCCTTAAAATTTCAACCTCATCGGAGCATGGTAAGACACTCAAAAGACTAATCTTCTGAGAAGATGGATAGTTGAGTTGACATGTCATTTGACCCGTGCTCCGCTTCGAGATATGCATCAACGAGGTACGCCTACTCATCAAGGAGCTCCGTGAGCTGAAGGAGACCATCTCTGACAAGTACGTGACCAACCCCACTGAAGCAGCGTTCGCCGGATTCATGGCGAACGACGATGACGCCGACTCCTCCACCGCATCACAGGACCCCAGCGACTGAGTCGCCACCAGGTCGTACTCCTTCCCCCCTGAACAATACCTTTTCCAACCCCCTCTCCCGAACAATTATTGATTGCAGCTTCCAAACCGCACTTAGGGGACTTCGTGTTCCTTAAGTGTGGGGAGGTGGAAGTTCCGCTGTTTCTTCTTTATTTTGCTTTAATTTTTCGTTTTTGCATGTTTTTTGTGTTATGTGTTATTTTAATTCCAGTTGAGTCGAGTCGGCTAGTCTGCCACTTTTGCGTGTTTTGATGTGTTTTCAGACCTGTCCACCACCCTTTGCCTGACCTGCCACACTAGTGCTTACTGACCTGTTTTGAGCCTGTTGGTAGACCAACTCTTAGTATTGTACTAGGGTAGTTTAATGGCTTTATATTATCAATGCCTATAGGGTGTGTTATCCTTACACCTCTTTAGCCTGGTCATTAGGAAGTAGATTAACCTTGCATGTAATCATTTTGGGACCCACATCACTGCTGATGACTCGTCGCCACGTGTTTTTCTTAGAAGCTCTTACGGCCAACTGTCCCTAGGAACACTAGCTAAGGTGTCAGCTCCTAAAGCAAGAGTTGGCAATACCTTAGAACTATTTCCGAAGGATAGGAAGTTGTAATCTTTGCCCCATACTTGGTTGTTTTTATTTCCAGGCCGGGCTCTGTACACTACACCCCGACCTTAGTTTAGACTTTATTATTTTCATGCAATTTTCAATTCCATGTACATTGAAATATCTATATATTCTTCCCTCTCCAAAAATAAAAAATAAAAAAATGATGAAGGAGAGGAAGACAATTCGATTAGTTGTACAAATATTTAGTAGAATTGCATTCTCTCTATCTTTTCTCCCTTCAACCAGGTCTGGGAAAGTTAACACATGTGCGGTGGAAATTAGGTGTGTTGTGGTCGGCACTTTTTGGTTATATTCGAGGGTCTTTTATTTTCCTATATGACCGGATAATGGTATTGATAGGACCCTAGTATAATATTAAAGAGTTGGTATATGAACATCGTCAGGCAACGAGGTTCTCACTGGTCTAGCACGAAGGTAATGGTTGGTCTGGATACGGTTGCTTTTTGAGTCTGTCTGCATGATGTAGGTCTAGCGTCTGTCTCGAGTCTGCCCTTGAGTATTTTTCCTGCTCGGTTAGTCTTTTTCATTTTCTTATTTTCTTCTTTGTTTATGCTTGAGGGTAAGCATATCTTAAGTGTGGAGATGTGACTAAACACATATTTTGTGCTATTTTACATTGATAAAATAGCTGATTTTCCGCTTTTTATATTGGATAATGACGCGTTTTTCCATGTGTGCAGTTTTCCCAATTCCGAGGACCAAAAGAGCGCAATCGTGCATTTAGCAGGGCAGGAAGGCGTGACTTTGTGCCCAAGGAAAGATCCCTTCCCGGACCAGATAGCGTAGTGGACCGGGTCGGCTAGCTGATAGGATTTACCTTTTTTCTTACATAGTAAGTTAGCTAAAAAAGGGAGACAATTTTAATTAGCTATTTATTTTTGTAATTTTAAAAGACCTCTATATAAAGGAGGCGATCGACCATTATAAGGTCGGTCGGGATTTCTAGGGTTTATTAAGAAAGGTTTCCTTCTTTTCATACCCGCCGTCACCTTCTTCCCCTTTTCCAGATTTCTTTCCTTTTTCGTCATCTTCACCATGCTTACGCCTTTGGCTGCACAAATCATGTGTAGCTAAACCCCATTCTTGACAGAGGTGTTTTAGAGTAATTTTTCCTCACAAATACTTGTGAGATGTAATCCTTCTCCATATCTGTTTGTTGTATCCCACCTGTGTTGATCGCCATCCCCATAAGTGGATCTGAACCACGTCTGTTGTCTGATCAGCACCAGTCGGAGAGAAAGGTCTTAACGCCAGTGGTTGCACGGAACGAAAGTTGACCAACCACGGAAGGAGCGCAAATAGCACGAGGAGTCCAAACCCAGCAGGCTGGCAACTTAGGGCTTCGCAGCAGTACACGGTAACCGAGTTTGGGTGTTGTCTTCTCGTGCACCATCGAAGACTGTAACCGGCTCGAGACAGCAGTCTGGGGTTGCTTTGTGGGCTTTGCCAGGCCTGCCTGACACACATAGCCAGCTCTGCCCTATAAGCAACGCCAGACAAGGATCTTTGGTTAGGGAGTCCGTGCCACTAATTAGAAGAGGAGAGAAGCAGGAGGGTAAGATAGCTCTTCTATCTATAGCATCGCTATTGCAAGCAGAGAACATCCTTGAATCAATGATCAAGTGAACGGGGACGAATACTCGCCAACCTCTGTCAGGAATCCTCTCCATCCAGAGCTTCCTTCCATCAACATCCTGACCCCAATCGACCTTGCCCGACGAGTCGACAATAGACGACTTTCGGTTTACAGCTTTCTTTACTTATGTTTTTGCACCAGTGGCGAGACACCACATCCAGACCCGCACAACTACAAGAGCCAGCCGCAATCTCTGAGGACAAACCTCTTACCACTACTACAAGTTAGGAGTGATAAGTTGTACTCTCTTTTCCCCCTTTCCTCTCTATTTTTGACACGTTCGACGCGTGAGCATCAGTTATGCAAGAGTCTCTTGCTGAGATGAAGACCAAAAAAGATCTTTATGAGGCTGCCGCTCTAGCACAGACGAGTACTCAAGAACTTTTACAAGGAGACGATTCGATCATATATCAGATATAACAGTGAAAAACAAGACGAAATGATACCGGTTAATGCAGCCTTCGCGCAGCACATACCACCGAGTGCCGAATGTAATTTTCCTAATGGAGGTGGTCAATATTCATATAGAAATCATCCAACATTCAGGTGGAGGCAGACCGAAGATGCACCTGACTCGACACCCTACTACTGTCGTTAATGATAGTAGGATGGTCAAATATAGATCAATTTATATGGATGTAGGTTTATTAAAGGGTTGGAGAGGAGTGTGTTACAACTTAGCACTAAACCGTAGAATAGTGGTAAGAGGGTCGAACCACAGAGAGGGTCGTCGTGATCTTTGTTGCTTGTGAGTGTGTATGAGATCGAGGGGGTTGTTTGGCTACATGCCACCTGATTGCAGAAATAGAAATAAAATAAAAGTAAAACAAAATTGGGAATTCTGGTCGACTTACAATAGTAGTTGGGTCGAGCAGTAGAGCAAGTTGTTGAGTGGTCGAGGTAATATGATTAAGGGGTGTTCCTGATGAGGTTTGATAGATCCTTGTGCAGTCGATCATGAGCTCGGAGATTAACCCTCCTGGTTGCAGTGTGCTTTCAGATAGGAGTACGGTCGCTCACTATCTTCCTCCTTATACCTGTTAGAAACTCGGTCAGTGTCAGTGCCGGATCCTGATCGACTACTAATCGACCGCTGGCTCGAGTAGAACTCGATCGCTCGAAGGAGACACACTTATCTTCGGATTCTTCTGCTCGATCTCCCTCGCTGTCTGGCTGAGCTCGATCGCACGAAAGTACTCCTCGACGAAAACCTGCAAAATAGAGTGGGAATGGAATAATATCCTATCTTTATATCCAAAAATACTAAGATAATTGAATAATAAATGATAGAAATAAAGCGTCGACCAGACATCCCCACACTTAAACTTTGCTTGCCCTCAAGCAAAAACTAAAAGTGAAAAGAGAAGACTAGACGTAGACTAGACTCGACCAACATGTGCTTGACCTTCAAACCATCTTTTCTCCTGATCGACTCTCGAATTGCAATTAGGCATCAGTGTTGTCCTCGAGCTAAAATGATCAGTCGACAATTCTATCAAATCACAATTCTCAGCATCATGCAGTCACTTCTATAATCAATCATACAAGTAGAAATATTGAATATGCAATGAGAATTTTTGAAAAGACCTATTTAGTTTTGATCGACCATTTTGAAAACCAACAATGCTTTCTCAAAACCCATCTTTTATTTTCTTCCCATCATGCAGCTTCAGATAAGTCTGGCGATAGCCAACAAGATTTCTCTTACGCTAGGTCGGAGCCCTTGGCCAGATATACTGCGGTTAGTTCCAAGTCCCCAGACAAATCTTCCACTACAATCAGGGTTCCTTTGATGAGGACAGAGCTTACCCTTTCTTGGGGTTACCACCTTTGCCTCGTGGTCGAGCGTAGGTTCTACCTTTTGCTTCGATAACCAAACACCTTTTTTAAAAAAAAATTCTTTTTTTCTGATCTATCACTGTTTTTGGTTTGGCTGGGAACAGAGCTTACCCATTGGCTGCACCTTTGTCCCATAAAATCAAAGGGGGTATTTTTTTTCTAGATGACTTTTTTGGTTTTTTTCAAAAGCAGTTACTGATGATCGAGTGGTTTTTCAAAACATGCTTAAGTAATTTTCAAAAATCACAGTACAATTCTCAATTCCTAATGTCATGGTTAAATACAGATTTGAGTGTAAGATTCTGAAAAATGTGGTTTTCAAAAAATGTTGTCATGATGCGAAATTTTAGGTCGAGGACAGCAGTCATGCTTGGGTGGTCATGTCGAGCCTAAAAATTGAAAATTTGAATCTGTTGGTCAAGTCCATGCGGTCTAGCTAACTAGCCTAGACCTTCCCCACACTTAGACTAAAAACTAAAAGAAAAATTAATCTAAGAAATAGAAAGTGCATAACTTGACCCTCCCCACACTTGAACATCGCAATGTCCTCATGCGAGAATAAGTCTAAAAGAAATGACAGTAAATAAAAAGAAACGAAAAGAAAGGAAAAGAAAAGAAACGACCTGGTGGTTATGCACAGGTGGAGTCGAGGGGTGGATGGTGGTCGACCGCCTCAGGTCGAGCGGGGTTCCTCGTGCTCGTCGAGGTCATCAGGTGCGTCAATCGTTGGGATCTCCCGGATTGGGGCTCGAACTGTGGTGCGCTCGACGCAAGCAGGGCATGGAGTCTGCCTGAGTGTGTTGATAGTGTGATGAAGTTGGTGACGACTCTGGCCTGCTCTGTGCGGAATTGCTGGTAGTCCTCCTGGAGAGCTTTGAATTGCTGCTCGAGGGAGGCTTGCGAATTGGCGTTGGTGTTGGTTTCACTAACCAATTGCTCGATCTGCTCCAGGAAGGATTCTTTGTCCTGAGTCCTCAAGACTGCTGCAGCTTCACGCTGTTCCTCTATCATTCTTTTGGCGGCAGCAGTGTTGGCAGATAGTTTCTTGGGGAGATGTTGCACCCATTCGTGCAGTTTGGTGAAGTTGAAATGAACTTTCTCCATCCAAGGGGTGAGATCTCTTTCTTCCGGGATTTGGAATGAAGGAGAGGAGATGTTGAGGATCAGAGTGGGTGGAGTCGAGGGGTTGTGTAGAGCACTGGCAGAAGTTTGACCAAATTCTGGCCTTTTGGGAGTGGTGTGCTCGACCACCTCTTGTTGTGGAGATGGGGGTGGAGTTGGAAGAAAAGGGGAAGTGCTCCTTCCTTTCTCTATCAGGTTGGTGCTGGTCTCAAGAAATTGTTGCTCGAGAGCATGACCTTCAGCAGTCTCTTATGCCTGAATGGTTCTTTCAAATTGCTCAGCAATGGGGTCGACTCTGCCCTCCCCAGTGGGTTCAATTCTGTGTTCTTCCAGGTCGCCGGCCTCAGTCGGAGTCCTCTGATCCTCAGGGATAGAGGTGGAAGCAGGTTCTTCTTCAGTAGAAGCGTTGATCACCTCGTGCATATGCTCGATTTGAGCAATAGGAAAGATTGCAGATGCGTCCTTGGTGGTCGAAGGATCAGCTTCTAAGGTTGTGTCGACCGAAGAGGTGGGCATAATTTCAGGTGCTTGAGAAGTGCCAAGTTCCTCGGTTCTTGCTGCCGTAGACTGGGGGTCGAACTCAAGTGCTTCTTGAAGCTGGACCATCTGCTGAACCGGAACCGTTGGGGTAACTGGTTCCTTCTTCATTTTGCTTGATCTAGGAGCCCTTTTTGTATTGAGTGTCCTGGTTAGCTGGGGTTTCTTGGCTGTTTTGGTCGAAGCGGTTCGCTTGATCGCTTGGCTTTTCTTCCCACTGGTGATGGTGGTCTTCTGCCGAGGTTGGTCATCTTGGGGTGGAGCCACCTGCCTCTTGGCTTCTTCCAGAATTTGCTTCGCCTTTCTCTGAATTTATATCAATGAATTTCCATTTGCCCTTGTGATTCTTGCTGCGGGCGTGCTCCGCGAGTGGAGTGAAACCTGGTTCACAAAAGAGATAATGGTTGTAAATATTAAAATACCCCATGTCATCAAAGGAATTGAATGTTATTTGTTGGGGTAGAACAGGGTTGAGAAGGGAGAGATTGAAGGATTTGGCACGCTCTGCTAGTCTGGTAAGGATGGATCCGAATAGTATCCTACTGTTGTCACATATAAGATTCATCTGGTCGATGATCCAGAATCCTAGGTTGACTGGCTTCTGTTGTATCATGCACTCTAAGAAGAGTATTTCTGCATTTGTAAATCTGCTGGTGGAGCTGTCTTTTCATGTGTAGTTGGTTGCCAGCAAGCGATAGATGAACCGTAGATTGTTGTCTAGGACCATCATCGACTTTTTGGTCTTCTTTGTGCCTTGTTGGCTAGCCCAGATTTGGTAAGCCTCTTCCCCTATCAGTCCCTTATACGCTTCATTGACATCCCACTCCTTAGGTGCTCCATGGAGTACGTCGGCTGGACAGGCGAATCCCATTTCCTGGATAAACTCATCAAAGGTGTAACTAAAGGATTGACCTAGAAGCTGAAAATTAATGGAATTGGGGAAATTCATGGTTGCACATTTGAGAGCCCCCCTCATGGATGTTTAAGGTAGAGTAGAATTCTAGGCATAACTCTCGGTAAACAGGGTAATTAACATCCTCAATGAGCCATTTTTCCCATTCTATAGCAGCGATGCATTCCCTAATCCTTTTAGACAATCCCATTTGATTTAGAAATGACCAGTCTAATCTATAGTGTGGGATGATTCTAGATATATGTAAGAGTTCCAATTTTTTTCTAATTGTGGGGTCATTTAAATTGATAAAAGAATAGTACGAATGGATTTCTTCAAGGGTTGGTGGTGTAGATGACGTACCTGGCTCGACCACACGCGTGGCCGAGCTAGTCTTAGAGGTGGAACTTAATTTGGTCCTTTTGACCGGAGCAGCGGCAGATTCATCGCGAGGGCGCTTCTGCTTTCGTTTCTTCTTGTCCATCGCCGGGGAATTCTCCTGAGTCTGCTCGACGGAGGTCACTTCAACATTCGACTCGGCACCGGAGGCCGGAGTTGGTTGGGTCAGTTCGTTTTGCAGCGGCGCGACGGTTCTAGAGGCCCGTGGTATAGGGAAATTGAAGGATTCAGAAGAACCGGCGCGTTCTTGGGAAGACATTTTTACTGATGAAGTATTCTGAGATTTGGAGAAAAAGATTGAGAGCTTTTTACTGCCATTGAAAGCTTGAGGGTAGCGAAAGTGGTGATGGTGGTAGTGGAGGTCGTGGCTAAATAGGGTTTTGGGTCGAGTGCCACGTGCCCCACTGTCCTGGTAGAAGTTAAGGCTATCAACCCTAGCCGCTGGTTACAAGAAAAAACTGCACCTGCTGGGCTTCTCTTTGCAACGGCCTTTTTTAGTTTCATCATTACCCCCAATTCTTTTTGTCTTTTCAGTCACCTCTTCGTCTTCTTCTACCCACGTGGGCTGGCTGACATCGTTTGACTTGAGTGGTGGTGGTTCAAGTGGAGTGGCCAATCCTTGAGATACACCTGTAATGCTTGTTAGAGCGATCGACCTTGCAGGGGTCAAGTTGCTGCATAAGACAATCTCAGATGAATGTTTAGAGTCGAGCTGATTAGCTCTGTCATCAATTGATTTCTTAATATCAAGGAAATTGACACTATACTGACCACTTGGGTTATCCTCGGTGTCAGACGGATCGAACTTGGCAGTGTTACCAAAGAAGTCTAAGCTGATCGACCACTCAGAGCAGTTGATCTTGGCTTTAGCTGTTCTAAGGAACGGTCGACCGAGCAATACATCCATCTGACACGAAGGTAAATCCGAACTCAAGTCGATGACATAAAAATCAACAGGGTAAATAAAATCATTGACTTTGACCAAAACATCCTCGACCACACCCTCTGGGTGAAGGATGTTTTGATCGGCTACCTGTATGGTCACGCTTGTCGGCTTGAGCGGACCCATCTCCATGCTTTGGTATTCCTTGAGTGATAGCATGTTGATACATGCGCCTGGATCGCAGAATGCTCGAGGAATAGTTTTGTCACCGATCACACATGGGATGGTAAAGGTACCTTTGTCTTGAAGTTTTTCTAGGATCTGAAAAGAGGTTAGTGCAGAAATAGTAGCAATAGATTGAATCTTTTCAGCAAATTTTCTTTTGTTAGTGAAAATTTATTTCAAAAATTTAGCGTAAGAAGGAACTTTGGAAAGTAAAGTAAGCATAGGGATGTTAACCGCAATCTTACTAAACATGGAAAGGATTTCAGCTTATTCTTCTGCCTTGTTTTCTTTGATCGGGTTGGCAGGAGGATAAGGAAATTGCACTTCTGGGGTCGACTTCTCTTTCTCCTTTTGTTCTGCTCGAGCGAATTGCGTTGAAGTAGAGGCTCAAGAGGAATCATTAGGGGTAGGAGCTCGACCTGATGCAGCATTGGAGTTGGATGCTCGAGCAGTGTCGGTCTTGGGTAAGAATTGGTCGATCGATAGATCATAAGGCCTCGAGCCTTTTTGCTTAGGATCGATCTTCTTTGCTTGCTCGACCACAGCTTCCCTCTCTCTTTCCGGAAGAATCAACCCGCTTCTTAGAGTAACCGCATGAAGGGTCTTTGGGTTGTTTTCGGTCGAGGATGGAAGTTTGCCTTGTTGACTTCCAGCAGTTAGCTTCCGAATCTGCTCTTGCATAACTTTCATGGATTCATTCTGTTGAGCTATGTAGGTTTCCAAACGGTCTTCACTGGTGCCTTGCTTCTGTTGTCGGGCTTGATTGTTATTCCAGCCTTGATTAGATTGTTGGCCTTGGTTGTTCCAGTTCGACTGGTTGTTGTTATTGTCGGCTTGACCGCCTCTGTTGTTCTGTCGACCCCATTGGGCTTGATTGTTGTTTTGATTAGGCGGTTGCCCTTGATTGCTTAGTTGAGCTCGACCAGACTGATTCTGTTGATTCCACTTGAAACCTGGTTGATACCTAAATTGGTATTGGCTACCTCCATAAGGGAAACCTGGTCCAACTGGTATGTCTTGGGCGAACACAGCATTAGCTGGAATCAGCTCATCTGAACTCTGAACTGACACATTGTTAGATATCGAGCCATCATCGTTCATATCACCTTGCTGCTCGACCAGAGAGAAATTACTTTCTTGAATGGCATAGATCGTCTTGGCCTCGATCTGATATTGCAGACTTTGATGTCGTTTTTCCATGCCTTCGATGGATTTGTTCATCTTTGCAAGTTGAGCAGTGAATGGTCCCATGTCTTTCGAAGGAACCGTCTCTTCTTCTTGCAGAGATCGTAGTTCAAACACCGTCTCGATCAGCTTCATCTTCTCGTCGTTAGTCATTTGACCCAAATCTTTGCAAGTTGTCCATCTGAGCTTTTCTTGCTCCTCAGCACTTAGACCTGAGATGAAATAACCAATAATCTGCTTTCTCGAGAGAGAAGTCTGTGGCCATAGATCTTGATTCTTCTTCCATAGAAGGTAATACTCTGCGTAACTCATGCCTGGCTTCTGCTTAAGAGCTACAATTTCTTTCTCAAAGTTTTGAGCTCTTGAGTTCGACCAGAACTTCTTCATGAAGGTCGAGTACATTTGTTGCCAAGTAGTGATCGAGTTGGGAGTCAAGCTGTCATACCATACTTTTGCAGCTTTTTCCAGTGACCAAGGAAAAGCTTTGAGCTTGGCTCTTTCGATGTTGACTGCAGTTGGCTTGATCGTCTCACAATGATTGTGCAGATCTTTCAAGTGAGAGTGAGGATTCTCATTGACGCTCCCATAGAATTTAGGCAAGTTCGCCATGATGTTAGACTTGATCGACCAGTCGGCAGCACCTGGAGCTAATGGTGGAAGGTTGATGGCTTGATATTCTTCTCGTTCATATTGCTCATCGTCACTTAAGCCTTCCTCCTCGTAGAAGTTTCTACGGTGGTTGTTGTGCTGCTCGACCACAGGGTCGTCTCTGAGATGTTCTGCCATTTCTGGATGTAGGTTGAGTCGACTTGCTTTCAGAAGTAGTCGAGCTCTCTGTTGAGGTTCTGATTCTGGAGAAACAAGTTGTTGCTTCTTGGATCTCGTGATCATACACTGTCAAAAGAGAAACAAAGAACACAGTTGCCCTCCCCGGCAACGGCGCCAAAATTTGACTAGACACCCTACTACTGTCGTTAATGATAGTAGGATGGTCAAATATAGATCAATTTATATGGATGTAGGTTTATTAAAGGGTTGGAGAGGAGTGTGTTACAACTTAGCACTAAACCGTAGAATAGTGGTAAGAGGGTCGAACCACAGAGAGGGTCGTCGTGATCTTTGTTGCTTGTGAGTGTGTATGAGATCGAGGGGGTTGTTTGGCTACATGCCACCTGATTGCAGAAATAGAAATAAAATAAAAGTAAAACAAAATTGGGAATTCTGGTCGACTTACAATAGTAGTTGGGTCGAGCAGTAGAGCAAGTTGTTGAGTGGTCGAGGTAATATGATTAAGGGGTGTTCCTGATGAGGTTTGATAGATCCTTGTGCAGTCGATCATGAGCTCGGAGATTAACCCTCCTGGTTGCAGTGTGCTTTCAGATAGGAGTACGGTCGCTCACTATCTTCCTCCTTATACCTGTTAGAAACTCGGTCAGTGTCAGTGCCGGATCCTGATCGACTACTAATCGACCGCTGGCTCGAGTAGAACTCGATCGCTCGAAGGAGACACACTTATCTTCACGGTTACCTCCCGATTGAGGCCCTAGCTTGTCAAGACTGGTCGGAGATAACACCAGAGATGACCTACCCGAGTTACTGTCTCGATGTCTGCTGGGTCGACCTTGCGACTGTCACCGGAACAAGGTCGTCGACGGTAAATCTCGGCCAACTGTACAAAGGTGATCAGGCTTTGCAAGTTGGCGTCGATCACTTCACTAAGCCCACCGATCTATTTTTCCAGAACCAAATCAGGCGTCACTCATCTTCGTGATCTGGAAAAATAGACGATGTTCTTATCTATCTTCAAGTCTTCAACGAATACAACCTGGGTTTTGAAGCACAAATCGGCTTCACAAATACACAAGATCTATCTAAAACACCTCACCAAGAACACAAAGGATTTAGCTATGCATAGGCATAGCTAAATAAACAATAAATGATCTGGGGAGATTCATAAAGGAAAGATATTGTATTAATGATAAAAAAGGCTGCGCCTTTACAGAGATGAGAGCCAAAGCTCTGAGCGCTAGCTGCTAAACTAAAAACTCCCTGCTAAAACTGCTGCCCTAACTTGGGATCGCTGCCTTTTTATACTGGAAATTAGGAAACCCTACTTCTAGTGTCTTCCAGGAATATTCTTTCTTGGAGAGTAAGTTGGGCAAATAGGCGAGTTGGGCCGAGGACTTGGGCTTCGTACATTTGATCGTCAAGGCCCGAAAGCTTCCAAGTCCAAGCGATCCCCAGTTGAGCGCAAAGGTCTTCTCTCCAGATTCTTCTACTCGATCTCCCTCGCTGTCTGGCTGAGCTCGATCGCGCGAAAGTACTCCTCGACGAAAACCTGCAAAATAGAGTGGGAATGTAATAATATCCTATCTTTATATCCAAAAATACTAAGATAATTGAATAATAAATGATAGAAATAAAGCATCGATCAACACCCAACTAGACCGAACAGAGGCAGGGGAACAACCAAGGTCTCAACTTTCAAAATTTCCATCCGAGACCTTAGAGAAAACAAATCAGTGATGAGTTCTTAGGTAAGTTCATTTCTGGTACCAACGCCAATTTTATTTCAATAAAGGAGCAGATAGAGAAACTGGTAAGCGCTATACAACCGAAAGTAGGTGGCAAACTCCCAGCCGCGACAGTTGATAATCCAAAACACCTTCATGCAATGAACCTGAGGAGTGGGCTAGCAATACCGGAAAGAGAAGCGGAGATAGAAAAGATTGTGGAGCAACGTAAGGAAGACCCCCCCATCAAGTTGCTCACAAACTTGTACGATTTGCATGAGGAGTATTTAGACCCACAACATGGGTCTACTTTCCCAAAATCTCCTGGTTGACCAAGATCCCCAAGGTCGTGATCTAGAAAGACAAAGGAAAGACCGATAATTGACATTCCTTTTCCATTTCCCCCTCCTAAACAACTCACACAGAAGAAAGCCGAGGAAGAGGCAGAAACCCTATCCGTCTTCAGCAAAATAACGGTTAATATGCCTATGCTCACTCTACTCTCTAAAGTACCTTCTTATGCTAAATTCTTAAAAGAATTTTTCACTAATAATTGAAAGTTTGCAGAGAAAGTCCATTCCACAAGCGCTGTTTCTTCAGTCTTATAATTGTAGGTACCATAAAAGTTGGAAGATAAGGGGACATTCACTATCCCTTGTACCATAAGAGAAAATACCATCCCAAGGGCATTATGTGACTTAGGAGCAGGAATCAACATGCTTTCAGCAAAGGAGTATGCCACTATGGAGATGGGACCACTAAAATCCACCAATATTACAATACAAGTGGCAGACCGATCCATCCTAAGACCAAAAGGTGGGGTAGAGGATGTATTGGTCAAGGTTAACAATTTCATTTGCCCGGTGGATTTTTATGTCGTTGATATGAATCCTAACTTTCCTTCCTGCCAGACTGATGTGTTATTAGGAAGACCGTTTTTAAGAACTGCTAGAGCGAAAACAGATTGCTTTGATGGAACAATAATCTTAGAATTCTGTGGAGACACAACCAAGTTCAATATTTCTGATGCACTTGATTTTCCCGATGATAAGAATTGTGTTAATTTCTTGATGTTTTTGAACCTATCACTAAGGAAATTTCTGACATTGATTCTAAAGATCTACTTGAGCTCATGATAAGCAGGAGCCTGACCAAAACGGGAGTAAATCAGTTGGAGAGCTCCTCTGGCAAGCAAGAAGAGCTGACCAAAATTCTACCGGATTGAAACAGAAACGGGCCTTATGAAGAAGGTAAGCAAAATTTGGCTCTAGAAGAGCTCGAAACTAAACAATTGCCATTTGTCTTGCAGGAACCCGAGCTAGAATTAAAACCCCTTCCACAGAACCTAAAGTATGCATATGTAGGTGATGGCAATACACTACCAGTCATTATCTCCGCAAAATTGACCACTTCCGAGGAGGAGAAGCTTGTAAACCTTTTTAAATTCCATAAGAAGGCTATAGGTTGGACTTTAGCCGATATCCCTGGAATCTCACCATCAATATGTACCCACAAGAAACATATTGTAGAGGACAAGAGGCCAATAAGACAGCCCCAAAGAAGACTGAATCCACCTATGATGGAGGTGGTAAAGAAAGAGATAATCAAGTTAAAAGATGCCGGGGTAATCTTTCATTTCTGACAGCGGATGGGTATCACCAGTACAAACAGTGCCAAAGAAGACCGGAATCACGATTTAGGAAGGAGAGGATGGAGTGAAAAGAGCGGCCAGAATACAAAACGGATGAAGGGTCTGCATTGATTACAGACGCCTCAATCTCGTGACCCGAAAAGACCACTTCCCTCTTCCTTTCATAGATCAGATGATAGAAATATTATCGGGAAGGTCTCACTATTGTTTTCTTGATGGTTTTTCAGGTTTTCATCAAATACTAGTCGCTCTAGAGGACCAGGAAAAGACCACTTTTACCTGCCCATTCGGAACATTTGCATACAGACGAATGCCATTCGGTCTGTGCAACGCCCCAATAACTTTTCAGAGGTGCATGGTTTCTATCTTTTCTAAATTCGTAGAGAAAACCATGGAAGTCTTCATGGATGATTTTACCGTCCATGGTACCGATTTTGATAACTGTCTTTTTAACCTTGAACAAGTGCTGAAACAATGTATAGAAAGTTGTTTAGTCCTGAACTATGAGAAGTGTCATTTCATGGTAGACCAAGGCATCGAAGTAGATCCAACAAAAGTAGCAACAATCAAGAACCTGTCATACCCTACTACGGTAAGAGATGTACGAAGCTTTTTGGGACATTCAGGATTTTACCGACGCTTCATCAAAGACTTCTCCAAAGTAGCAGAGCCCATGTGCAAACTGCTACAAAAAGAGGCAGATTTTGTTTTTGACCAACCTTGTATGGATTCCTTCAACCTACTCAAAGAGAAACTAACAACCACACTAGTAATCCAACAACCTGACTGGACTTTACCTTTTGAGCTGATGTGCAATGCAAGCGATAAGGCAGTAGGAGTCGTCTTAGGTCAGAGAAGAGGAAAAGAGCCGCATGTAACACAATATGCATCCAAGATGCTTGACGACGCCCAACAAAACTATACAACCACAGAGAAGGAGTTCTTTTCTGTAGTCTTTGCTCTAGAGAAATCCAGATCATATATTGTTGGAACTAAAGTCATTATATTTACTGACCATGCATCACTCAAGTATCTAATGAAGAAACATGAAGCGAAACCAAGACTAATAAGATGGGTGCTCTTGTTGCAGGAATTTGACTACGAGTTTAGAGACAAACCCGGAAAGGAAAATTTGGTAGCAGACCACCTCAGTAGATGCTGGCCGAAGGAAATGGAATGAGGAGAAAGTAGCGAAGTAAGAGCGGAATTCCCAAATGAACAGCTCTATGCAGTAAGAGTCACAAGACCATGGTTTGCAGACATGGTCAACTACCTAGCAACTGGACAAATGCATGGAGCATTAGAAGCCGACGAAAAAGCTAAGATCAGGTATGATAGTAAGTACTATGTATGGGATGAGCCATACCTATGGAGAAGAGTATCTGATCAGATATTGAGGAGATGTATCCTCGAAAAAGAGCAAAAAATCGTGCTTGAATTTTGCCACTCTTTCGCATGTGGTGGACACTTTGGTCCACGAAAGACCGCTTTTAAAATTCTAGAATCAGGATTCTATTGGCCAACATTATTTCACGATTGTTACAAGTATTGTATGTCTTGCGAACGATGCCAGAAGATGGGGAGCATAAGCCAACAAAATCAGTTGCCAATGAAACCTATAATCTTAGTGGCGATTTTTGATTTATGGGGTATTGATTTCATGGGACCTTTTCCTAATTATAACGGAAATATCTATATATTGCTTGCAGTAGATTATGTTTCAAAATGGGTGGAAGCCAAAGCCACCAAGTTGGATGATGCAAAGACCATAGTGAAGTTCCTCAAGACTAACATTTTGAACATGGAATTCCGAGAGGAATTATCTCAGACAGAGGAACCCATTTCTGTAATAAGGTAGTGCATAATTTGTTTAAGAATTATGGTATTACTCACAAAATTTCTACAGGTTATCATCCGCAGACCAATGGATTAGCGAAATTGAGCAACAAAGAGATCAATTTTTTTTTGGCAAGGACGGTCAATCTAGATCGGAAAGACTGGAGCCAGAAGTTAGATGATTCTCTTTGGGCGTATCGCACTGCTTATAAAACCCCAATTGGGATGACTCCATACAAACTGGTCTATGGTAAGAACTACAATCTACCATTGAGCATCCAACACAGAGCGGATTGGGCGATTCGCAAATGCAACACTGAATATGATAAAGCAGGAAGAGAAAGGAAGCTGCAACTGCATGAATTGGAAGAGCTAAGTAGCCAAGCATATGATAACCAACTACTTCAGAAGATCACAATGAAAGAGTATCATGACCACAAAATAATACCTAAGGATCTACGTCCTGGACAGAGAGTCATTTTATTCAATCTCGTTTCAAATATTTTGCTGGTAAGCTTCGCTCAAAATGGATGGGTCCGTTTACTATCGAAGTCTTTTCTCATGGTGCAGTGAACTTGTTAAACGAAGAAATTGGAGTTGTCTTCAAAGTTAATGGGCAGAGGCTAAAACCTTATTTGGGTGAATGTATGAGAATGGTGGACAAAACCGTTTTGGAGGATCCACCTCCAGACTCAGACTACGCCAAGCAGAAGGATCAAGCCTAGGACATAAAATAAGGGCGCTAAATGGGAGGCAACCCATCAGGGAGTTTTTAATTTTTTGTCTTCATTTATTTTATTTCGGTCTTCACTGTTGCTTATAAGAAAATTACATGCTCTTAAACAGACCGCAAAAGCAGCACAGACCGGAACATCTTGGAAATAAATAAGTCTGGAGAACGCGATACAAAAGACAGATCGGTCTAGCACGCTCAATCAGGTCGTATCTTTCCAACCCCTCTTATTGAACTTTTCAAATTGCACCTTTCCAAACCACATGAGGACATTGCGGTGTTTAAGTGTGGGGAGGAGGAGAGGTGTTGTTTATTAAGCATTGCATGCATTTGGGTGTAAATTTTTCAAATTTTTTCATACATTTTGATTGTTTTTGACGTGAATCGAGTCTTTTGCATGATCAATAGAGTCTGCCTGATAACGTGTTTTGATATTATTTTCGGTCTTTCCAAATTTTCATCACCTGGTCTGTCTGATCTATTAAGACCACCTTTGTCCCAAACTTGTTTTAAGACCAAACTCTTGGTTTTTTAGTTACACTCCTGTCAATGCCATTTTGGTGGGTCTCTAGAAGAGAGATGAACTTCACATAATATCACTTAGAGTCCCATATTCCATTCCATCTGTATTGTCGGTTGCCTCATGCTAATCTTAGAACCAAAAGTGGAAGAGTGTATCTAACTATCGAAACACTGGCCAATGTATCAACTCCTAAGTCAAGAGTTGATAATACCTTGGAACTATTTCCGAGCCAGAGGACTACACCCCTCTACTCTAGGTTTGGTCTCCTAAGAGAATTTCTTTTCTAGAAAAGGCTTCCCACATCAATACTTGAAGTCTGTCATCACTATTTGAGGTCTTACATCAATATTAAGGATAATCAAGGTTATTTATATTTCATGTAATCATCGTCTTATGTAATCTTGATGTATTTTCCAGCATGGAAAAAAAAGATAAAAGAAAAAGTTTACATGTGCTGTATTTTTCTTTTTACATGTATTGTATATCCTTTAGTCTGCACCTCTTCCCCACTCTTCTCATCTCCCGATCTCTAGAGAAAAGGTTATGCATGATCAATGCTAAAAGGAGGTCTTGTGGTAGTCAGTTTTTGATTGCATCTGGAGGGCCTCTGTTTTCTACGAGGTTCATTTAAAGGTATTGACAGGATCCTGGAACAGGGGCGATCAAAGGTATATTAATCGGTTTTGCACAAAGGTGGTGATCAGTTTGGATAAAACCAAATTTTGTGTCTGTCTGCATGTAGTGAGTCGGTCGTCTTGCTCTTAAAAGTGTGTGCCTGCATTTGAGTCTTTTTATTTGTATTTTTTCCTTTATTTGTACGAGGGCAAGCGTAGTTTAAGTCTGGAGATTTATGGTTCACACATAATTTACTTATATATTACCTTCTAAAACCTTTTGGCTTAGAGATAAAATACAAGTTATTTCACCTATTTCCCTATATTTTCAGAGAAATCCTGCTGGAGCAGAACTGATCTTCTTAAGACCAAGCAGGCGGTCATAAGAGAATGGCTAGCAGAGCGCAAAAATATGAGTGGTCTTCGGAAGAGCGAGTGGAAGCACTGTCATGACACTTCCGAAATCACAACTCTACTGTCTGAAGAGCCGGCGCTAGAGCGGATTTTTCGCTCTACAGCTCATCGATCTCAACCGCCAGATTTCAAATTTAAATAAAGATTGCATCCAAAGGTTTGAGATAGGATTTGATTTATTTTGTTATTATCTTAGATTTAAATTACAATTTCGAATTCGAATTTCTCCCTGCTATATAAAGGGAACGACCTCACATTTGTGAAGGTGTGTACTTTTGGAATAATTTTGAGATTAATAAAGTTTAAGTTTTTGGTTTTGGTTTTATTTCCTTTCCTTTTATTTTATTCATCTAGTTATATCTTCAAGGCATAACTAAACCCCTCTTCATTCTTGGCGAGGAGCATCAAGAAGACCAGATATGATCTGTGAAGTCTAAACGTGTCATAATTCAACTCTTGTATTCAAGAATCGCTTGAAGTTTAATTGCGTGAAGCGGTCGACATCGGTTAGCAAGGCTTGATCAACTTTGTACTTTCGATTGAGATCTAACGTCACGATTTTTACTCTGTGACCGTGCAGGTAAAGATCGACCAAGTAGGCGACTCAGGACCAACCTGATAAGTAGATTTTTGATCTAGACTAGACCAGATTGACAACCTAGGGCCTCGATTGGGAGGTAAGTTGGTCTAGGCAGTGTCTTCATCTACGCCATCGAGCTCTACTCGAGCCAGCGGTCTAGACAAGGTGCTAGATCAGGATATAGCGGAGGTGCCCAAACTCCAACTAGATTTGAATAGGTAAGAAGTAGGATAGTGAGGTGCCCATACTCCTATCTATAACATTGCTACATTTTGTTCAACAAATTATTGAACTCATGATCGGTCTATCTGTGTCTAATAGCTCTTGCCAAGGATGATCTTCCTCTCTGCTATTTTCCGTTATTCACCATTATTCACTCTTGCCTTCACAATCGACTTCACTTGCAAGTAGATTGGGTTGTTTACTTTTTGCTCTTATTATTTTCTGTTCAAGTGGCGAGTAGCCGAAACACGCATACCCCCTCTTTTCCCATCACCAGTCGGTCTTCGTAAGACCGCCTCCGCCAACAAAATCAAAGACAAAAGTGGTCTTGAAAGACCATTTTTTCGCAGACTACAAGAAAACCACATTCAAACACCAACCTTTCTGTGGATCGATCCTCTTACCGCTACTACAGTTTTACTACATAGTGATAAGTTGTACTTTTTTACATTCACATTCAATCTCTTATTCTATATTTGATAACCCTACGACAGGTCAAATCATGGTGTGTGGCTCTAACAAGTTGTGGGCGGGCATAGTTCGGGCGAGGTACGGTATCCACTACGTTGTAGATCTTTGGGCAGCATCAACTCGGCACCACTCCCCCATTTGGTCTGGTACCCTGAAGGTTTGTGGTAGGGGTACAAGCCAATTCTCATTTTGGGTCAGGCATATGAGGGTGCAGATCGGGAATGGAGAAACGCTGAGATTTTGGTGGGATTTATGGCATGGAACTCGTCCCCTTGCGATTACCCATCGCAGCCTATATAACGTCTCAGCTTCCCATTCGTTAACGCTTGCGGCATTTGGGGATCACCAGGTTGGGTGGGTATGTGACCTGTACGAATGGGAACAGTCTTCGGTGGATGAACTTTGGGCCTCCTTCAATCAGCTGTGGTTTACCTCCAACATGGACGGATATGTGTGGGACTTGGAAGACACTGGTATGTTTACGATCAATTCTTGCAGCAAAGGGTTATTTATGCTTAGAGAAAATCTGCAGCAGAATGAGTTATTACAATCTTGTTGGTCGAAGATCATCCCTTTTAGGATTGCTCTATTCTCATGGCTTGCCCTGCAAGCTGCTCTATCCACGCGTGACTACTTGCACCGTCATCATGTCATCCCCGATACCAACCTTCGCTGCGTCCTCTGCTAGGCGGCAGTAGAAAGCTCGGGTAACCTATTTGTATTATGCAAAGTCGCCTCCTCCATATGGAACCAGTTTGGGTCATGGGTAGGATCATCATGGGTGCTTTCGGGGTCATTGAAAGCACGGTGGATGGAGTGGCCTCATCTCGTCCCCACTTCCAGCCGAGAGGCGTCTGCTATGTGAGCTCCCTTGAGAGTCTCTATTCTTTGGAATTTATGGCTTCAGAGGAACTCAATTATGTTTCAAGGCTCCAATCAAAGTTTTGATCAGCTCCTCTTTAAAGTGTATCCCCTTTGGCAGAATTGGTTGCAAGCTTGTGATCCCACGTTTCCCTACTCTGTGTCGATCATGATGCTCTCTCCAAGCTGGCTGCTCAGTTGGTCCTCTTCCTCCAGACGCCAGCGGCAGCATCATCCTAGAGCTCGAGCACGTAGTCCCGCCCAAGGTCCACACAGCCTCGTGTCTAACCCCCCGATCTGTAATTGTCTTTGGTTTCTCATTCTTGTTCGTGTAGCGTGGTCTATTGTGCTCAAAGTTTGTATCTGGTGTAGACTTTTAAGGCGGCTCAGTCATTTCTGACACCCTGTTTATAATATACATCACAACTTATAAAAAAAAACATGATTTTTAAAGTTTCTTTATCACTGCCTCATAACTCAATTTATGATTTTTTTATGATTTGTTAAATTTTCTCTCAAATTTTTTTTTAATGACATAACATACTCTTGGTGTTCTGCTGTAAAATAAAATAAAAATATGCTTGAACTTTCACAAATTAATTAATTGAGATCCTTAATTATCAATTTAATATTTTGAATTCTTAAATTTTAATAAAATTGGCAAATTTCAGCCCTATCGTAATTGATCGCTTGCGTAGAAGTATTATGTGTCACACGTAGACACTTACTGTATAACCACACCAACTGTTATATAAGTGAATATGTTAAGTGGCAAGTGATAAGTGGATTATTCTTATGTGACATTCGCTTACATGAAAGCTGACGTGATTGAACGATTGGTGTCGGCAATGACATATAACACTGTCACACAAGTAGTTAATTACGATAGGGTTAAAATTTGACATTTTCGTCAAAATTCAGAGATCCAAAATATCAAATTGATAGTTTAAGGTTCCGATTAATTAATTTATAAATATCAAATTGATAGTTTAAAGTTCCGATTAATTAATTTATAAAAATCCAACAATAGTTGTTGGCAAAAAGACATTAAAGAATTTGTTCTTTAATTGATTTTTTTTCTCAACGCTATTCTTTTTTGTTTGTTTGATTACAACCCTGAAGTTTGCAAAATTGTTTGATTACAACAAAACTATCACGGTATGCTGACGTGGCACTGTTTTCTTCCATGTCACCTACTGACTTGATGCCATGTTACCCGCTGACTCGCTGCCATGTCAGCAACTTTAGGATTTTTTTTAAAATTTTTTATGGTGAGCCTTATACCACGTGTCAATCCATATTATCAGTATTTTATTATTTTAATAAGCATAATTTTTTATTATATACAATGGTAATTGACCTATCAAAACAAAATATAAGTCAAAATCTAACCTTTAAATGCAATATAAAGTTAAAATTAACCGCAACAGTACCTTGCAACCAAAGGTTTTAAGTCAACTCATCCTCGCCAAAACAACAGCTAGCTAAATGCCTAAAAGCAACTCAATAATCCACGTGCCAGTAATAATTATGTATATTTAACGTAACCTTGAAATATCAAGTGATTTAACAAAATAGGATTATGTCACTTTTATTTGATGGTAGAGTTTGTAATCCAACAAAAAATATTAAATTTTATGATTGTAATCAAATAAATAAAATAAAAATAAAATTGTAAAAAAAAAAATCAATTAAAGAATAAGGTTTTTTATGTTATTTTACTATATTTGTTTAGGTTTACATCTTCTTGATTTCGGAAAAAACCTCTAATTTCTGATCAAATATGATTAGTTATTCAATCACTTTTGAACGGATGTGATTAAAACTTTTATAATTAATGAATTTATTTATTAATTGGTCAACTCATTAATGATTTGTACTTCTAATCTCATCCCTCCAAAAGTGATTGTGCGGATGGAATTCTTTTAACATGACCGGTCATACCAATTGAGGCTAGCTCAAGCGGTACTTCTTAGCAATAAGGAGGGCAAGAGCATGAGTTCGAAACCCAGACTTATCTGCTTCTGCCTATTGAAAAAAATATGACTTGTCATATTCCAACAAAAAATAGAGAATCTGGATCCATAATTTCATATATAACTGATTCATGCTTAATTTCTATCTTTTTACGCTCATTTATCTTAGTATTTTCAGATAAAAAGATAGAATATTTCACCTATTCCCTTACATTTTGGCAGGTTTTCCAATGGAGCACATCTGAGTCAACCTTAACCAGACCAGTTGAAGGAGAAACGAAGAAGTGAACCGGAAGGGGAACTTGACCGATCAACACTTGAGTCAGGCGCTCAACTGACCAAGTGATCAACTTTCGCGATGCACTCAACTTTTCAGAAGCGGTCAACTCACATGGACCGCTCAACATTAGAAGCACGCAGACAAGTTGAAGACCGAAGGATCTAGAAGCAAGAAGATCACGGTCAACATTAGTATTCCTAGTCTACTTAGACTTAGTTTTTCTATTCAATAAAGGACTTCTAGTCCTAGTCTAAGTAGAATAGGACCTTGTTTTTCATTATAAAAGGAGTTGTGCTCCAAGACAATCAATATCTTTTTCCTCTTGAATTCAATTGTGACAGAGTTGAGTTCATTCAATAAAACCATCTTTATTTTCGTTTATCATAAGTTCATTTTTTTTATTTTTTTATTTTGGATATGTCTAGACGTAGCTAAATCCTTTCGTTCTTGGTGAGGGGTTAAGATAGACCGTGTGTATTCGTGAAGCCAAATTGCGCTTCAACTCAAGGCTGTATTCGAAGGAAACTTGAAGATAAATTAAGTGCTCAAGTCGACCGTCGGGTTACAAAGAAGAATTGACAACTTGTTTGAATCCGATAAAGAGTTTGAGCGTTTAAGTGAAGCGGTCTACATCAGCTTGTAAAGATTGATCACCTCTGCATAGTTGGTCGCGGCCTACCGTCAACAACCTTGACTCGACGTGACCGATCAAGGTTGATCAGTAGACAATGAGATAGTAACTCGGGTAAGTTTTCCTTTGATATTATTCCTAACCAGTTTTGACAGGCTAGGGTCTCAATCGTGAGATAACTTGAGAATAAGTGTGTCTCCTCTGCGCCATCAAGCCTTGCTTGAGAAAGCGGTCAACATTCAGAGTTGATCAGGATCCGGGAATCATTGACAGTATATTGACCGAGTTTTAATAGTAAAGAAGAAGGATAGTGAGGTACCCAAACTCCTATTTATAGCACAGTACAGCCGGACGAGTTCATCACTGCGCTAATGATCAAATACACATTGGGGTCTATCGAACCTTCACCAGGAATGCCCTCAATCTATTGATTCACACTAAACCAATTTCAACCGCTCAACCTTGCTTTCCAGTCAACTTTCACTGTAAGTTGACCACTTGTTTAATTCAAATTTTATTACTTTTAGTTTCTTTTACTGCTTTTTCAGGTGGCGTGCAGCCAAAATAACCAACACACACCCAGTCAACATTCATACACCGCTCAACATTCACTTGTTAACAACCTACCTCTCTGTGGACCGACCCTCTTACCGCTACTACAGTTCTACTGCATAGTGATAAGTTGCATCATATTCTACCTTTCATTCATTATTATCTATATTTGAATACTAACGACAGGTACAATCAATAACCTCATGACTCAACTCATATTTTTTCGGTAGTAGTAAAATTATATTTCGGATGCAAACATCCAAATTCACCCTTTTAACATGTTGTCATGTTTATTTATGGGATCTGGCTCCTCTAAAGTGTTTAGGAACTTTATTGGTAAAGTTCAACGAATCTCATCCGCACAATCACTTTGGATGGTTAGGATTAGAAGTATGAGCGAATAATGAGTTAATTAATTAATAAAAAAATAATTAATTAATTATAAAAGTTTTAATCTCATCCGTCCAAATGATTGTGCGGATAAGATTCGTTGAACTTTACCAGTAAAGTTTTTAGGAACTTTAGAGAAGTCAATCCTTATTTATGAATTTAGTGCACCCATTCCTCCAACTCATTATCTCGATCAACCCACTAGATAATTCACACTTTTTATTTATAAGTAAATATAGATACATAAATACAAGTTGCTTAAGGGATATTATCTTTTGATCAAATTGAGCTCAAAGGATAACAATCTCATGCAACAATGCTCCATCAAATTACACGATATTTCACACTTTTATTTATAGGTAAATGTAGATGCATAGATATATAGTCGCTTGAGTGATGTTGTCGTTTGTTCAAATTGAACTAACAAGATCAGCATCTCGTGCAGTTGATGCTTCATTAACTACACGACAGTTCAATCTGATCTCTCCTTCAATCCCGGTTAACAGTCCAATGTCCCCCATTTTTATCATGGAATTCACAAAGTCTTCAAAGAAGGCGGTCTGATTTTCACTATAGAGGTTGACAAGTGCAATAGTATCATTAGCTCCAAGGGTAGAGAAGAGTTCTTGATCACTCTGAAGTAAACCTTCTCCAACTACAAGACTCGAGAAGTAGTTTTTGTCAAAAACATCTGGTGTGGTGTGATCAAGATTGGTCATTACAGTTCCATTCCCTCCGTCCGGACACAATTGACGAAGCGATTCCAATATAGTTACGTTCAATGTTGGATCAGGAACCCCGGTGCCGCTAAAGTTGTATAAGCGACCAACAAATGTTCGGCATTGAGCTCGGCCAAATGTATGAGCCCCTAATACGAAAAGATAATATCAATTAACATATCGTAGTGAAAAGTAGTCATGTTATGATTAATGCTTAATTATATTTCTTGCAAATAAAAAAAAAGTACCGGATAGTGCAACAAGATCAACATTATCATTGAGGCCGACATTGGTAAAGCTTTGTCTGAGAATTGGGAGGGTGTCAAATGGACCTGGCAGAAAGGCATTGGCTGTTGTACGACTTGCATTAAAACCATCTCTTCTTCCTAAGAGATTTGTCCAAGATGGACCTCCTGACTGTGGTGTAAGTAAATTAACAGCCATGTATACAGAAAGAGAGAGAGATAAAGAAATGATGAAAATAAATTGAATAATCCATAAATTAACATGAGATTTACCAATGTAACAGATTCTTGAGATGCAATAGTGAGTATATCAGCACAAGAAACAGTGGCAGGGCAAGCAGCCTCCAACCTTGCCTTCATTGTATCAACAACCTCAAAACCTCTTGCGGAATTGCTGTTGCCAAATGCAAATTTCTCACTGTCTATGGTGCTGCTGTTGTCCAACAGAACTGATCCTTCACAACCCTGAAATGAAAATTTTGAAGTCAACAATGAATTTTTTATGGATATTTTTTTCCAATATTCCAATAACATTTTCGATAAATTGTAAGTTTTCACATATAATTTGGAAAATTAAATATTCTCCTCAACTCGGACTCCTTACATCGACGAAGCAGTCATGGAAGTGAAGCCTGATGAGGCTGGCACCAAGTCGTGGATCAGATGGCAAAGTCTCCAAAATGACTTGTCGGATAATATTTGTCACGTTTGGGCAGCTCTCATCGTAGAAAGTTGGGCTCAGTTGGCTACTGCCCAATCTTCTTCCGATCAAAAATGCATAGATGAAAGCCACCACAACAGCTTTAGCAAAATGGACCATCTCTTTTAAATTTTCTTGTAATTTTGATGTTCTACCTCAAATAATTATGGTATAATTGCTCTTCTCTATTTATAGTCACAAAAAGGGTTGAGGAGATATGTTTTGGAAATTTCAAATTAGGACACATTATTATAAATTTCTTTTATTTAATTTTCTTGGTTGGTGCCGGTTGAGTGTTATAAATAATAAAGAATAGCTAAAAAAAAATATTTAACTTTCTATTATACTACGAGTTATATATATAACTGTCACTATGCATAAGAAAGTAAGTAGAGATTAATATTTTTAAGAGAAAAAGACGGATTGACACCTAAGAGATTTTGTAGTGACCAAATTTGCCACCAACATATGAGATTGACCAACTTAACCACCAATATTTTCTCCGTTAGACAAGTTAGCACCTGACATTATATCCGTTAGACAAATAAACCACCGAACCACCCACTTTTCAACTAACTTTTTCTAACACCGTTAACTATTTTCCGTTAGATGATTAAATTACTAAATAACCTAAATTTCATCTAAAAAATACATAAAACCTAATACTTATTTTTTTCTATTTCCCTTTAAAAATCATAACCCTCTTCGTTCCTTACCCATTCTCATGGTTTCTTCATGTAGAAACTGACCCATTTTTTTCATTGCACTATGCTAAAGATCTAACTCTCTCGTTTTGATCCATTTCATTCCATAAATCAATTTACAGGAGTGAAACAAGCTATTTCAGCACATAATCATGCTTCCACCATCATCAATAATTTTCTATTGTGGTCTTACTATGCTAGTGTATGTTATGTATGAATGCAGGTTGGAATTCCAATTGCAGCAGGGATGCTACTGCCGATAACCGGTACCATGCTGACTCCATCAATTGGTGGAGGACGCATGGGTTTGAGTTCTATAGGAGTAATGACAAATTCTTTACTTTTGAGTTTTAAAATCTCCGCAAAACAGAACAAGTTCATGGAGCATCTCTAAACTCCAGACATGATTTTGATTCTATCCTATTCGCAGACAAGAGGGAGAAACTGAAACAACATTATTCTTCTGATCCTAAATGGAGATAGGCATGGTTAAAAACTTAAAACGAAGAGCCATACCAGTCTAGATGCGGGAAGAATTGCTATTACAGGTTTTGTAGATGTGCCTAGAACTGGATGCTAGAATTGAGAGGTGAACAAAGATCCAAGAGATTTTATTGGCATATGACTCATGGAATTGCCCTTGTTAGTTGGATAGTCGTTCCTTCTTCCTTCACAATATTTAATTTTGGAATCCAGAAAGTTGTAAAGAACTGTTAAACTCTCGTCTTGTTCCTATCTTTTATCCTTTATTGAGAAATTTGTATTTAAATTGATTTTTTTTATGGTTTCTACGGCTACGCTAATCATATGAACCTGGAATTATCTATCACACTTGTGGGACAAAAAAATAAAGATTTACAATCAGGGTTAAGAAACATCTTTTCGAAGCTGTTGTTTCCCTGGAATTATCTTTTCGAAGCTGTTGTTTTCATCAGTTAAAGATAGCACCTTCTTTGAAAGTTGCGGTGTAGCTGATCTCATCACAACATGCTGCAAGGAAGAATGTCAATTCTTCATTGTTTTCAAAGTATGGTGTTCTTTGTTAGTAATCATAGTATTTATGGCAGTGGGAGGAAGAAACAGGAAAGTTGCTGACGCTTTTGCAAGGAATGGTGGTAAAAGGTAAACGTTTTGTCACTTGTTGGATCACGAGCTCGCTAGACTGATTTAGTATGAAACCTTAAGATTACTCTAATCTGCAGGTCTTTTGATGAGCTTGAAGCTGAGATGTTGCAGGGCCAAAAGTTACAGGTACGTAGACAGATAGTACTAACAACACACTCTTACCTCATGTAAACTGGGAAACCTTGATAGGAGTCAAACAGAAGAGTATGACTATGTAGTATATGCAGTCATTGTTACTTCATCCTGTACTTGCAGGGTGTTTCAACAGCAAAAGAGGTGTATGAGGTTCTAAGGCATCGAGGATGGCTAGAGGTGTTCCCACTGTTCGCAACAGTCCATGAGATCAGCATCGGCAACCTTCCACCAACAGCCATTGTTGAGTACTGTGAACACAAGCCTAATTTGTCCTTGGTAGAAGGCGGAGATAAATACTATTGACTTCTCCTAGCATGAAACCATCACATTTTCAGGTATCAAAGCTTTAAAGCAACTAACTGCCTTTTATATGGTTATGCATATTCGCACAGAACAGAAGACTGAGTCTAATAAACTGAATTCCGTATTGCAGGCCAGTATAACAAGAAATGCAGGTATTCCAGTGTTTATTCAAGGGATATGCATATCAACAACAATAATTATTCCAGTGATTGAATAACTCCTCATGGTTTATCCTTACGTTATTATATCTTAATTTATTCCAATGTTGTTAATCCTTATCGTTATGATTCAATAACTCCTCTGCAATGCAACAACATATCAACACCAGCTACGCTTGTTGTGTGAATGGGTTAAGAAAAAAAGAGGGTTTATAATTTTTACGAGAAAATAGAAAAAAATAAGTATTAGGTTTTATTTATTTTTTAGATAAAATTTGGGTTGTTCGGTAATTTAATCATCTAACGAAAATAGTTAACGGTGTTAGAAAAAATTAGTTGAAAAGTGGGTGGCTCGGTGGCTTATTTGTCTAACAGATATAATATCAGATGTTAAGTTGTCTAACGGAGAAAATGTTGGTGGCTAAGTTGGTCAATCCCATATGTTGGTGGCAAAATTGGTCACTACAAAATTTCTTGGGTGTCAATCCGTCTTTTTCCCTATTTTTAAAATAGGAGTAAGCGAGTCAAGTAGCCGTACTTTAAAGAAAAATCATTACTAATGATTAATTGATAAGAATAATAAATTTCGTAAATAATCGATTGAGCTAAGCTCGATCGGTACTTCTTTGAAATAAGGAGGGCAATGGTCATGGGTTCAAATCCCAGCGTTGTCAAAATCTGCCTATTAAAAAAAAAATTTGGTAAATAAACTATAACTAAACTTTGCTCCTGAAAAAAAATAGCAGCCTCATTTTATTTATTTATTTTATAGGTAGTTTGTGGATAAAAAGATTCAATTTCGAGATCTTATCCTCGAGCTATAAATTCATTGGCAATCTCATTCATATATTTGTTTTTTCATAGGCTGATTTTAACAATCCTGGGATTTGAACCCGGGTACTTGCCTCCTTATTTCAAAGGAGTACCACTAAAGCACTTGCCACTGGACTAATGCCTCATTGGTAATCTCATTCATATTAACGTAAGATTTATTATTTTTAGCTATAAAATTACCTTGTCGATCATTCTATTAAGAGGAAATTACAGTTTAGATCCATTTACTTACATTTTTGACTGATTAAATTTATATATTTTTACTTATAAAACACATAAAATAAAATAATAATACACCACTTTTTATGATTATTACAATTTTGATTTATTTGATAATATTTTCACACAAGATATTTAACAGACATTCTAAATTTCTAACCCAAAAATCAAATTCTCCTTTAAGTGATAGCTTTAATCAATTGTCCCAACTAATATTTATTTCTTACAAAATTATCCTTGAATGACCTAAAATCCAAAAAAAACAGGGAAGGGAGACGATGTTGACTATGGGTGAGTGTTCAATTTTTGGATGGAATGAATTCGAATTTGAAAAATTCAAATAATATTTATCGGATTTTCAGATGACAATTAACTAATAATTAATTAATTATATATATTAATTATAGAATAGAGATACAAGTTTACATAGTTGAACCCTACAACTACTTCATTTTATAAATCTTTTTCTAAGAATGGTAATCATCAATCATTATCTCGAGAGAAGACAATAGGTAAAATCATCTCAAAAGTGAATTATTCAACATAATAATAAAAATAAAATCATTCAATAACAATAGTTGTTTTATACATAATTTATAAAATATGATAAAAAGACTATATAAAAAAAGTTGAGATACGAATACAGATTCATATAAGTTACATTACCACATCCGCAAATACCTTCAATCAAAGTCGAATCAATTCAAATTTTATAAGTTCGGATGAAATTAGTCGGATTCGTAAATCGGAGCTCGCCAGAGAGTAGACAAGGGGACAATAACCAAAACGAAAGCCATGTTTACTGACCCATGTGTTGGTCTACACATACTTCGTTGCTGATACAAAACCATGTTTGTACGCGAAACAGAGTGATCTTAAATTATATAAATAGTAGTTTAATGTCAAATTTCCCTACAATAATATCCAATAACAAAATATTATTTAATTTTATATAAAAAATATTAAATAAAGACAAAAGAATATAGTATGTTATTTTAGCTTTTTTTTTTTTTCCATAAGCTGATGTATTTTTATAAACAAGAGTAGCAATCGCAAGGAGCGACCCTACTATAGTAGAACAAAACTGGCGAACCAGAAACAAACTGCACAGCTTAGGTTCACGATTACATGATAAAAAAACGCATGTAATCGCCCTGTGATGGCAGGAAGCTACCAAGTAGATACAAAATAGACAAAATAAGCATAACACTACTCATAGCTCACTCAGGCATTTTTACAAACACCTGGGGCGGACCGCCCATGCACTCACAACTTGTCATGTTTTAGCTCCTCCATTAAATTAATAGATAATTAGTTTTGAGCTTTCATTGAATAATTGATAATTTAAAATGACCAAAAAATAAATAAACTAATGAATGATTCGTTTGTGGTCAATTATTGAAAGTAAATTTTATTTTTAGTCATTAAACTAAGTTATAAAGAAACTGATGAAATAAATGAAAACAAACACAAAAGAAATGTCTACCATAAGGTGACACCATAATTAGCAATATATATATTAATAAATTGATCATAAACGAATCTTTCATTAATTTATTTATCTTTGGTCATTTTAAATTATACATTTAATCAATGGAGACTCAAAACGAATTATCAATTAATCACATGACAAGCTAAGCAAGGATTGGTCACCCCTCTAAGGTGTTGCCCATCTTCTAGTCTTTAAGTATTATGTTTAAATTACAAGTAATATTGTACCTCTATATAATAAAACATTACATTAAAAAATAGTAATAATTCTTATTTTTATACTTTTATTTATTGACCAGTGGTCCATCACAGCAAGTCCCTGAATATGAAACTGAAAGAGTGGAATAAATCCGTTTTTGGACGTAGTGATCATCAACTTAAGGAGATGAGAAGAAGAGAGGAGGAGCTAGAGTTGATCAGGAACGACAGAGATCTGTCGGAAGAGGAACTTTCTGAGCAATCGATCATGTGGCAATACATTCAGGTTTTGCAAGAGCGATCGGAGGGTTTGTGGAGACAGAAGTCGAGGGCTAAGTGGACTATTCAGGGAGACAGGAACATGGCTTTCTTTCACCGTAGTGCAAAATCTCTAGAGCTCCGCGGCAAATCACCCAAATATGTTCTGGCCAATCTCTTCTGTCCGATCCCGCCGCCATCAAAGAGGATGTGGCTGAGTACTTCTCCAATTTATATAAGGAAGGAAATAGAGAGCATGCGCGGATGAATGGAGTGCAATTCAGTAAAATCTCCATTGGTTCTGCGGCTTCCCTTGAAAGAGAGGTGACGGTGGTGACAAGACTCCTGGCCCGGATGACTTCAGTATCCATTTTCTCCAAAAGGTGTGGTCGATTCTGGGAGGTGACTTGTGCGCATTCGTTTTTTATTTCTTTCGGGCTGGTAGGCTCCCTACGGGAGCTCGTTCCTCTTTTGTCACCCTTATTCCTAAAAGATCAGAAGCTATGGAATGTAAGGATTTTAGGCCTATTTCTCTAGTCTTTAGCTACTATAAGATTATTTCTAAAATCTTAGCAGCTAGACTCAGCTCGGTGATGGAAGAATTTTTGGGTGTTTATCAGCATGGTTTTAGGCCTGGGATGCAGACTCTTGATTGTATTATTGTAGCCAATGAGATCATTCATCATCATCGTTCGGGAAAACACAATGATTTTCTTCTCAAACTTGACTTTGAGAAGGCATATGATACAGTGCATTGGGGCTATCTGGAAGATGTCTTGAATCATATGGGTTTTGGTAAGATATGGATTTCTTGGGTTATGGACTATATGAGATCTAACAGGATGTCCATTCTGGTTAATGGTTCTCCGACTCGTGAGTTTGGAGTTGGCAAATGCTTGAGACAGGGATGTTCTCTATCTCCCATGCTTTTTCATCTGGTTGCTGAGGGGCTTAGTCGGATGTTATTAAAAGCTAAGTCTCTTGGATTGATTTCGGGTCTTGGGGATGTGGAAGAAGGATGGAATTTCATCCATATCCAGTATGCTGGCGATACCCTCCTGTTTGTGATGGATGATATTCATGATCTTATGACTACCCAGGGTGTTCTTTTGTGGTTTGAAGCTTTCTCCGGTCTCTTGGTGAATTATTCTAAGAGCTCCCTGGTAGGAATTGGTATGCCCGAGTCCAGAGTGCTTGAAACTGCGCAGACTTTTGGATGTTTACAGGAGCATTTGCCTTTCAATTATCTTGGGTCTCAAGTGGGTTTTCAACCTTCAAGTCTTGCGAGCTGGACGTTCATAGTGGAGCGTTTCAGAAAGAAGTTAGCTAGTTGGAAAGGTAGACTGCTCTCGATAGGTGGTCGCCTCACTCTTATAAAATCGGTCATTTCTAGTATGTCGGTCTACCACTGCTTCTTGTATGTGATGCCTAAGGGTGTCATTGCCAGTGTGAAAAGATGATTAGGCAATATCTATGGGCTGGTGAAGAAGGCAGAAATGGTTTTGCAAAAGTCAATCGGGGTGGTCTTGTAATTGATGATTTGGCTCTTTGCAATCGAGCTCTGTTGTTTAAACGCATTTGGCAAGTGGGTAATGGTGTGGGAAGCCTCTAGGCGGATTTGTTGCGGCGTAGATATCGGTGGGCTTCCGTGGGTGATCTTTGGAGATCGGAAAGCAAAGGATTTTTAGATATGATGAAAGGTATTCTAGCTCACTGATCCGGTCTGTCGCTTGACCGAATACAAATATAAAGTGATGGAATAATTGGGAAATAAGACAGTAGTGTGTTATGGTTACAACTTATCACTAGACTACAAATAAATGTGGCGTTAGCGGTAAGAGGATCGATCCACAGAGAGGTTGGTTGTTGATCGATGTGAT
>JADMIO011346980.1_pt1 | contig 34677 bp, 32 predicted proteins | sample 8958161 | NCBI WGS metagenome assembly JADMIO01 (sample SAMN16585339, study PRJNA669376) | soil metagenome | isolation source: Crop rotation soil | place: USA: Cullars Rotation, Alabama | collected 2011
GCCGCGACTTCAAGTCACGTGAATTCCAAGCTTCGGATCCCACTGTGCTGGAAAGTCTGCCGGTGGGAGCCAATCTGGTTTCGTTTTCCCGCGCGAAAACCGAAAAGGGGATCGCGTATCGGATCGAAGCCAAGCAGAGTGGCTGGACCTTTATCCTGAAGGGAAACCTCCTGCCCGGGTCCCGGTACTATGTGAATGGCCGGCCGACTGCATTCGATAAAGGCGGGATTAGGCTGCACGGACGTCGCAACGACGTGCTGGTCATTCCTCAGTAGAGACGAGCCCCCGGGCGGCCCCGCTCGCGGTTGTGCCTGACCGTATTTTCATGCAAATTCCCTTCTCCGATCCAGGCTCCGATACTGAATCGCCTCGCTGACGTGGGCCGTGGTCAGCTCTGCCGCCCCGGCCAGATCGGCGATCGTGCGCGCGATCTTGAGCACCCGATGATACGCTCGCGCGGAAAGACCGAGTCGGGTGACTGCCTGCCGGAGCACCGACTCCACCGGCTCGCTCAGCCGGCAGTGGCGGCGGAGGTCGCGGGCGGTCATGTGCGCGTTGGCATGGACCCCGCGCTGCCCCTGGAACCGCGCTCTTTGAATTGCTCGGGCCCGCTCCACCCGGCCCCGAATGACCTCGCTGGTCTCGCCCGACTGCTCGCCGACCAAGTCGCCATAGGCCACCGCCGGCACCTCGAGGTGAATGTCGATCCGATCGAGTAATGGCCCGGAGATCCGCGAACGATAGCGCTCGATGAGCAGCGGCCCGCAGCTGCAGGGATGCACCGGATCGCCGAAGTAGCCGCAGGGACAGGGATTCATCGCCGCTGCCAGCATGAAGCGCGCGGGATAGGTGAGGCTCATCGCGGCCCGGCTCAGCGTGACTACGCCGTCTTCCATCGGCTGCCGCAGCACCTCGAGCACGTTCCGGCGAAACTCGGGCAACTCGTCGAGGAAGAGGACCCCGCCGTGCGCCAGGCTCACCTCGCCCGGACGAGGTGAGGAGCCCCCGCCGATGAGGCCGGCGTCGCTGATGGTGTGATGGGGCGCGCGAAAGGGTCGCACGCTGAGCAGGGAGCGACCCAGGGCAAGGGTGCCGGCGACACTGTGGATCTTGGTGGTCTCCAGCGCCTCTTCCAGGCTCATCGAAGGCAGGATCGACGGAAGCCGGCGGGCCAGCATGGTCTTGCCGGCGCCGGGAGCGCCGATGAGCAGAATGTTGTGGCTCCCGGCCGCCGCCACCTCCAGCGCCCGCTTGGCCGCCGCCTGGCTCTTCACGTCGCCGAAGTCAGCGTCGTCATGCCCGAGTTCCGCCATGAGCGAGGCGACATCGGTCCGGCTGGGCTCGATCGGCTCCCGGCCGGAGAGATGGCCACAGGCTTCCATCAGGGTGCGGGCGCCGCAGACTTCGAGTCCCTCGACCACCGACGCCTCTGGCACGTTGGCGTGGGGTAGCAGAACGCCGCGATAACCGGCAGCCCGCGCGGCAAGCGCCATGGAGAGCGCACCCCGGACCGGACGGAGGTCGCCCTCCAGGCCTACTTCGCCGAGTACCACCTGATGCCGGAGCCGCTCTTCAGGCAGCTGCCCGCTGGCCGCGAGGATGCCGAGGGCGATGGGGAGATCGAAGGCCGAGCCGTCTTTCCGGATGTCGGCCGGCGCGAGGTTGACGGTGATACGCCGGAGCGGGAAGGCAAACCCGGCGTTGGCGAGCGCGGCGCTGACCCGCTCCCTTCCCTCCTTCACCGCTCCATGAGGAAGGCCGACGGTGCAGAACGAGGGCAGGCCGTTGGTGATATCGACTTCGACGTCAACTGGATAGGCGTCGATGCCGAGGACGGCGGCGGAGCAGATTCGGGCGAGCATGGATGGGTCCCGAACCTAGTCCGGCCGCCCAGGCGCCAGGGAACCCGGCTGGCGCAGAAGTGGACCGAATCCTGCAGCGGAAGCCGGCCGAGTGTCGCCTTCCGGCACCGATTAGCCCCGCACGGTGGAGTTCCCCCCAGCCCGCCGCCGCCGCAGGGTGTTCAGCTCCGGAGTTCCTACATGCGTCGGTGGCTTAGCGCTATCCTCCTGATCTCCAGCACGGGCGCCTGCGCGGCGCCGCGCGCCGCAGGCGCGCCGCTCGCGCCGATCGGCCGCTCGTGGGCTGTCCCAACTTTGGGACTATATCAAGAATGGTGGGACAAGACCGTAGCCTGCTCCGGCCAGAAGGGTCGCATGACCGACGTGACCTTCTATGCGGTGGACGCCCCCGGGGGCGCCATCGAGCTGGCCGGCGAGATGGCCCACGCCTGGTGGGTCCGGGAGGGGAATCGCATCTATCTGCCCGCCAACGCCCTGGGCGAGGAATGGCTGGTCCGGCACGAGATGCTCCACGCGCTGCTCCAGCGGGGCACCCATCCCGCCAACGTCTTCGTGCATGACTGTCACGTAGCCTCCGCGGCAGTGTTTCGGGATTCGAGCCTGACCGTGGATCCGGGAAATCCGCACGGCCATTAGCCCCCGGGCGGCCTTTGTTTTGCTGCCTTTACAGTGGCGGTATCTAACGGCATCCCTGCTGGCTTTTTTCGGGATGCATCCGGCAGATCTTCTGGCATTTCGCAGGAGCTACACGGCATGAAGGGACCCTCAGCTAGGGCCCGCTGGACCGGGCTCATAGCCATCCTGGCACTCGCCGTCATAAGTGGGGGCTGGCTCCTCCGGCGGAAGGCAGCCCCGGAGGGGACCGTCTACCAGCAGGCCCGGCTTTTCGAGAACGTCGTCGCTTCCATTCACAATCACTACCTCGACTCCATCCCCGAAGGTGACCTCTATCAGACGGCCGCCAAGGGCCTGATCGCTTCGCTGCACGACCCCTACGCCGAGCTGCTGACCAAGGAGAGCTACCGCCAGTACCAGCGGCAAATGTCGGGGACCGAAGTGGATGTCGGCTCTACCGAGCTGGGCAACCCCAGCGCCCGAAGCGCGTTCGGCCCGGGTGACGAAATTCTAAGTATTGACGGAAAGAGCACCGTAGGCTGGTCAGCCCGGCGGGTGGAGGAAGCGCTGGCCGGCGGCACCGGTACTGTGGTCACCGTGGTCGTGCGGCCGTGGGGCTCGAGCGTGCCGGTGGTGCGCCGGCTGACCCGGACGGTGGTCCACGTCCCAGCGGCGTCTCAGGGAATTCTTCTCGGTGGGGGCGTCGGCTATATCGAGCTCCGCCGGATCAGCGACGGCGCGGCCTCCGAGCTGCGCGACGCGGTGGACCGTCTGGTCTCCAGCGGGATGAAGTCCTTGGTGCTGGATCTCCGGGGCGATCCGGGCGGGCTGATCAATGAAGGCGTGCGGGTCGCCAGCCTTTTCCTCCAGCCGGGCGACACCATCGCCCTTTCGCAGGGCCGCTCCCCCAGCCATTCCAAGGTTTATCTCGCCGGCCAGTCGGGAGAGTGGGACGATCTCAAGCTTGCCCTGCTGGTGAATCACGGGACCGCCAGCTCGGCCGAGCTGATCGCCGGCGCGCTGCAGGACCATGACCGCGCGGTGATACTGGGAACGCCCACCTTCGGGAAGGGCGTGCTGCAGACCACCTATCCGCTGGGCGACGAAGTCGCCATCAAGCTGACCACCGCCCGCTGGTACACGCCGAGCGGCCGTACAGTGCAGCGGCCCACGTCGGACAGCCTCGGCGCACTAGGCAACCGGACCCCGGCGCAGGCGCCCCGGCTCTACCAGTCGAACGCGGGCCGGCCGATTCCCGACGCGAGCGGGATCCTGCCCGACCTCACCGTGCGCGGCGCTCCCCGCTCCGAGGGCGAGCGAGCTTTCCTCTCTGCGATGGGCGAGGACCTGGGGCTCTTCCGCAACGTGCTCACCGATTACGCCGGCGACCTGAAAAAGGGACGGGCGCCGAAGTTCGAGTCTTTCAAGGTGACCGAGGAGATGCGCAATCAGGTGTTCGAGCGGCTGCAGCTGGTGGGAGTGGAGCTGCCCCGCCCCACCTACGACAACGCCGCAGGCTACGTAGATGAGCAGCTAGGCTACGAGCTGGCGCGGACGCTGTTCGGCCCGATGGCGGAGGCCCGGCGGCGGGCGTACTCGGATCGCCAGATGCTGACGGCGGTGCGGCTGCTGCGGAAGGCCCGGACTCAGGACGAGGCGATCTCGCTCGCAACTCTGGAACGCTCCCGGGATATCAGTCGCTGACGTCCTAGGTTGGAAGCCGGATCGTCACCATCGTTCCCCGCCCCCCCACCGTTCCACTCAACACTTCGATCGCCCCACCCCAGCTCTCCACCAGCCGCCGGACAATCGCGAGCCCCAGACCTGATCCACTCGTGTTGGTAGAGAACTTCGGCTCGAACACCCGGGGGAGCAGCTCCTCCGGAATGCCGCTGCCATCGTCGCTCACCCGGATGAAGCCGGCTCCTACCGTCACCTGAACCACTCGCGCTCCGGCGTTACGGGCGTTCTCCAGCAGATTCACCATCACCTCCTTGACCTCGTCCGGCCGGGCTGCGCCGAACGGCTGTGGCTCTGCGGTGAGCCGTACTTCGAATCCCTCTTCGGCCAGCCGGTAGAGCTCGACCACCTCTCCGACCGCCACGCTGAGGTCGATGCGATCGAGCGGATCGTGCTGCGCGGCGGGCGCCGCAAAGCGGCTGAATGCGCGGGCGATGGTGTCCAGCCGGTCGATCTCCGCCAGGATCCGCTCCGCTGTTTCATCCAGGGTTCGGTCGAACTCTCCCCGTTGCTCCTGATACACCCGCAGAAGATGCTGCATTCCCAGCCGCATCGGGGTGAGCGGGTTCTTGATCTCGTGAGCCACCTGTCGGGCCATCTCACCCCACGCGAGTACTCGCTCTGCGCGAGACATGTCGGTGACATCGTTGAGCGCCATGACCACGCCGCGCACGTCCGGTCCCAGCGACCCGAGCTGCAGCGTCAGTCTCCGGCCGCTCACGTCCAGCTCGGCGGTCCCGCCGGCGGCCGGATCGGCCAGGAACTTTCGCACCGCGACGGCCAGCGGATCCCACTCGGCGGGGAGCCGCTCGAGGAACGGCTCGCCCTCTTCCAGCCCGGTGCCGAGGAGATCCACCGCCTGCCGGTTGGCGATGAGCACCCGGCCTCGGGGATCCAGGCCGACCACGCCGGTGGCGACCGTCGCGAGCACGGCGGAGGTACGGCGCCGCGCGTCCTCCAGCGCGCTCTGGCTGACCCGGATGTCGGCGGCCATTCGTTGGAACGCGGCGAACACCGGCTCGAACTCCAGTGGCGGGCGCTCGGACCGATGGGGCATCTGCTCGCCCTTGCCCAAAGCCAGCGCGGACCGGCGCAGCTCCGCCACCGGACGAGACAGGGTTCGCGCGGCGATCCGGGCTCCGGCCAGGGCCGCGGCCACGCCGGCCAGCGTCGCCAGCAACAGCACCAGCGCCAGATCCAGCTGGCGCACCCGAAGGAAGGAATCGTCCGCCAGCTGCGGCGTGGCCAGCACTCCGATGTCGCTCGGGGTCCCCGGTTGCACCACCCGATAGCCGACCCGTTCCGCTAACTGGGGAATCGAGCCATCCTGCGTCACCTCGAGATCGCCCCGAAGCGCCACGGCCTCGTAGGCATCGGGATCCATGAGGTGCTCCACCACGCCGAGGTCTTCCAGCACCGGGGTGCTGGTGCCGGCCAGGGTGCCGCCCTGGTAGAGCGCGAGATCGGCGTCGAAGCGGCGGCTCAGGTCGTTGAGCCGTTCCGCCGGCGGAGCGCCACTCCGGAGGATGCCTCCCGCGCTCAGCACCGCGTCGCGCAGAGTTTGGGTGATCAGCAGGTCCCGGCTCCGCTCGGCCTCGTCGGCCAGGCGGGCAAAGCTCCAGGCCGAAAAGCCCACGGCGGGCAGAATAAAGAAGGCTCCAAGGGTCACCGCGAGACGAATCCGGAAGGAGCGCGCCAGGCTGCGCCAGCGCGGCTGGGGAAGCCCAGCCCCGGCCACCAGCTCGGCCACGAACCAGAGCAGACCCAGTACGGCGGCATCGAATAACACGACGAGGATCCCGCGGACCAGCAGCGGCAGCGGGCCACGGAGGTCAACCGCTGCATGCACCGTGCGAGTGCCTCCCGGCAGCACCAGCGGATACTCGCTCCGGAGCGCCCACGCCTCGCGCCGCCAGCGAGAGGAGCCCGGCTGCACCTCGGGAGCCTCAGCGGGAGGCGAGAGCGTCAGGCTGTACAGCGGAGCGCCGTGGCGGGACGGATCCAACAACCGCCCTACCCGTCCCGGCAGGATGAGCTCGGAGCGGGGGCCGACCGACGCGGTCATCACCCGCTCCGGAGAGAGCCGGGACAGCAGCACATAGTGCACCCCAGGGGTCCGCAGCAATTGGGTGACTTCGAGGCTGTCGGTCGCGGGGAGATTGCGCACCAGGGTCGAGAGCAGCGAATGGGGCAAATCCAGCGAGTCGAGGGTGAGCTCGTCCAGCAGGTCGCCCGATTTCGACCAGAGTCCGAGATGCGCGGGATAGCCCTGGTTGCCGAGTGGGGAGCCGTGCCAGAGCGCGTACATCTCCGAGGCGCTGGTCGGCGGTGGCGAGTGGCGCACCTGTTCCCCGAACCGCTCCAGCAGCGGCACGGCGAGCGGATCGGGCTCGGAACCGAGGCGGGCGACGTCACGCTGGGCGACCTGCACCCGGCCGGAGAGCTCCGCTCCCCAGGTGACCAGCGCAGCGGAGCTTCCCGCGACGAGCGCGATGCCGCTGATCGCCCACCAGCGCGGCGCAGGAAGGGTCACGAGCAGCAGCGCGGGAGTCCAAAGAAAGGTGTACCAGTCGGGCCAGCCGCCCCGCGGGCTCCAGATCAGGACTCCGATGACGGTGGCGGCAAATGCGATGGCGACCCCGCCCACGATCCGCCAGCGGGTGGGGGTCTCCGGGCCGTTGCCGCGGAACAAGGCCGCCGCGGCAATGATGAGGGCGGAGACCGACATGAGGAGGGTGAGCTGCCAGATCAGCCACAATCCCATGGACACGCCGAGGGATGGCGGGGTAATTCCCCGCCCCAGACTGCTGATCAGGTACGGAGCGGCGAGCAACAGCGCCACGCCGACCAGCACCCCGTACCAGCGGCGCGGGAGCCGCCGCCGCCAGAGCCACACTCCCGCCATCGTGAGCAGAACTCCCGCGAGGCCGAGGACGCCGGCCGAGCCGGACAGCGCACCCAGCGTGGTGCTGAAGAACGTAGCCGGCGAGAATAGGGGTCGCAGGCCGATCGCGGAGCCGATCGGAGCGCGGGCCGTGAGCCACAACAGCATCGCGAGCAGGAGGAAGCGCTCCACCGGCTGGACTGCGAGACTGAGTGCCACAGCCGCGATCAGGAGCACCAGCCATACCACCCAGCGGCTGGCCTGGTGGTAGGCGAGCTGTTTGGCCGCTCCCTGCTCCGGCGGAACCGGCTGCACGCTGAAGTACAAGCGGGAGCCGGCGCTAGTCGAGTCTTTATAATCGTATAGGTCGGGGCTGTTCGGAGCGCTGCCGGCGGGATAGATCGTGAGCCCCACTCCGGTCCGGCCTCGGAATAGCTCGGCCAGACTGCGGCCGCGGTCCGGCACGGCGGGGTGGGCCCAAATCAGCACGCCGGCCACGGCGGTTCGTCCCTCCGGCGAGTGGCGCCGTGACTCGAGCACGACGTAATATCCACTGGACCGGGAGGCGATCGAGTCGCCCTTGCTCTCGGGCGGCAAGCGATGGCGACCGGCCCAGGCCCAAGGGTGTCCCTGCGAGTCGAACACCACCACACTCATCTCCGGCCCCGCGGTGGGGACCAGGCGGTGGAGCACCCGGAACGCCGCCGGCTGGTCATCCGCCGGGGTGGCGATGGCCGCTTCAGCCAGACGTTCGGCACGATGCAGTGCGGAGCGAAGGTCGCCCCGGTCGAGCCGGAGGGAGGCCGAGGTAACCCGGTCCTCCCGCTCCTGCTCCCAGCGGGTTTCGATGGACCTGAGCCGCTGCTCGGCGACGGTCAGGGTTATGGCGAGGGCGGCGAGGAGCAGGCCGAGCGCGCGGCGGCGCCAGCCGGCCACCGGCCAGAGCAGCACGACCGCAGCCAGTACGCAGGCCCATGCGATCCATACCGGCACCGGCGACGGAGCCCGCAGCCATTGGGCGGCCGCGCCTCCGGCGACCAACACCACGACGACCCACGATCGCCCGCGATGAATCAAGACCCGCGTCCCTGGCGTTTGAAGGAAATGACTCCTGGCTCGGCCGGCGAGCAGCTACGGCTGCGCCCCACGCTGATCGTTCCCGTTGGCACCACTGAACAGCACGGGCCCCATCTTCCGCTCGGCTGCGACACGATCATCGTCGAGCACCTGGCAGACGATCTCTCGGAAGCGTTCGGCATCCCTCGCGCTCCTACGGTCGAATATGGCGTGCATCAGGCGAGCCGGGTCTTGCCCGGAGGGGCCGCCCTGCGGCGCCGCACGCTTCACCGGGTCATGAACGAACTTATCGAGTCGTGGGAGGAGGGGGCAGGCGTGCGCGAGTTCTTCATCATCACCGCGCAGTCGAGCGAGGGTCACCTGGAGGCGCTCACCGCCATTCGGACCGACGAGGCCACGGTCCAGGTGGTGGACATCTTCAGCCTTGATTTCAGGGAGCTGGTCGAGCGTCCCGCCCCGGTCCAGGGCGGGGAGATCGACACCTCCCTCATGCTCTTCCTGGCTCCTCACCTGGTACGCATGGACCTGGCGCAGGACTTCCCGATGACCGCCAGCATGCTCGCGCGCTACCGCCCGGGACAGAGCCGGAAGCTCCCGGAGGGATCCCCCGGATCGGTCGGGTACCCCACCCTCGCCAGCGCCCAGAAGGGGGAACGCCTGTATACATTTATCCTCGAACGGGTGAGCAAGTGCCTGATCAGATCCTGACATGATCGGAGTTGTCATGCGCATCGCAGCGGTTTTGCTCCTGCTCGTGCCGGCCGGTCAGGCCCTGGCTCAGGACGCCACCGGGACCAAGCTGGTGATTCAGCAAGGCGGCAAGGAGATCGGCCGGGAGGAGTTCACCTTGCAGACCGGACGGGGGCGAGGGGCGCCCGGCAGCAGCCTGCACGCCACCGCCCGATATCCGGCAAACAATCCCACCCAGAAGCTCGCGGCCACGCTCGAGCGCACCCCCGAGTCGTCGCTGGCCAAGTTCCAGCTCGATGTCGAGGGGCCCAACGGTCCCACGGTGATTCTGGCGGCGGGGTCCGGGGCACGACTGATCATTCGCACCGTGGCGAAGGGCTCCGAAGCTGGCCGGGAACTGCCTGGCGGGCCCGACGTCGTGCTGCTGGATGATGGCGTGTATTCCCTCTATACCGCGGTCGCCGACCTGGCTACGCCGGAGGGCAAAGCACTCACCGCGGTCTTCCCCCGAACTGCCCGGAGGGCCTCCTTCGTCGCAAAGCGGGAGGGGAGCGGGCTGGTGAATCTCACTGGCGGCATCCGGGGATCGCTGGAAACGGATTCGAAGGGCCTGGTGAGTCTCAACCTGCTGGATTCGGGTACCCAGGTATCTCGCGCACCGGATTGACCCTTCCGTAACTCGTTGCCGAACAGATTGAGAGTGCCCTGTCGCAAGTTGAAACCTCGGCGACAAGGCTCGCGTATGGCCGCGGTCACCTCGCATACCCAAAGGGCCGTTCCATGATCCGTTGGTGTAGTCTGCTGATGCTGGCTGGCTTCTTCCCTTCCTTTAGTGCGGCACAGGACACCAGCCGGGTAGCGGCGACCCCGGCGGCGGTGAGCCTTTCTCTGGCGGAGGCGCTGCGCCAGGCGCGGGCCAACAGTCCGACCTATCGGCAGGCGCTGAACGACGCGGCGCCAGCCCGGTGGGGGGTGCGCAACGCCTACGGCAACCTGCTTCCCAGCCTCACGGCATCGAGCGACTTCGGCTACACCGGATCGGGGGAAACCAACTTCGGTGGCGGGCTGGTCCAGACCACCTCGTCGTTTGTGACGTCGGGCTACAGCCTTGGCCTCCAGTGGCAGTTGAGCGGTCGCAGCCTCACCGCGCCGGCCCAGCAGAAAGCATTGCAGCACGCCACCGAGGAGGACATCAGTGGGGCGGGAGTCTCGTTGACGTCCGAGATCTCCACTCAATACCTCAATACCTTGCAGGCGACGGCCCAAGTGGGTGTGGCCCGGCAGCAGGTGCGCCGCAATGAGGATTTCCTCGAGTTGGCCCGGGCCCGGTACCGGGTGGGTCAGACAACCCTGCTGGACGTGCGCCAGGCCGAAGTCATCAAGAGCACGTCGGATGTGGCCCTGCTGCGCGCGGTGCAGGCGGAGAACGAGGCCAAGCTCGACCTGCTCCGCCGCATGGGGGTAGAGCCTCCGCTGCCGATAGACCAGATCGTCCTCTCCGATTCCTTCCCGGTTACCGCGCCCGCCTTTCAACTGGACAGCCTGCTCGCGCTGGCTGAGCGGCAGAATCCCACCCTCCGCTCGCTCCGGGCCCGGGAGCATGCCGCCGACCTCGGCGTCCGCTCGGCCAGGAGCGAGTACCTGCCATCGCTCTCGGTGCAGGCCGGCTGGAGCGGGTTCACCCAGCAGTTCACCAACGACAATTTGCTGCTGAGCCAGGCGCTGGCCGGTGCCAGGACCCAGGAAGCCGACTGTGAGTTCAACAACGCGGTCCGCACCGGGCTGTCCCTTGGGGGCCAGACGCCCGACTGTTTTGCTGCAAATGGGCTGACGCCAGGCGGCGGCGCGCTGCTGGATCCGGTGGCGCGGGAGATCCGCAACCAGAACAGCGTGTTTCCCTTCCAGTACACCGGCCAACCGTTCCGGGCCAACCTGACGGTGTCGCTCCCCATCTTCACCGGCTTCGGGCGCACCTTGCGGGTGTCCCAGGCGCGGGCGCAGCAGGAAGACGCCGATGAGGACGTGCGAGCCCGGCGGCTCTCGGTGCGGACCGAAGTGCATGCGCGCTATCTCGGGGTGCAGACCGCCTACCAGGCGATCGCGGTTCAGGCGTCCAGCCGGGCATCGGCTCGGGATCAGCTGCGCCTGGCGCAGGACCGCTACCGGCTCGGCGCGGGCAGCGCGCTGGAGCTGTCCGATGCGCAGAACGCGGTGCAGAAAGCCGAGGGTGACTATGTCACCGCGGTCTACGATTACCACAAGGCGATAGCCGCGCTGGAAGCCGCGGTCGGTCGCCCTCTTCGCTAACGGGGAACGGACATGTCGCGACGGATGAAGATCGGGCTCGTCGTCGTACTGGTGCTGTTGGCCATCGGCGGGCTGGTGGCATTCCGGATCCACAAGAAGAAGACCGCGGCGACCGAAGTTCGCATAGAGAAGGTCGAGCGCCGGGACCTGGTCAGCGCGGTGACCGCCAGCGGCAAGATCGAGGCAAAGACCTCGGTGGACATCAGCGCCGACATCACCGGCCGGATCATCCAGATCGCCGTTCGGGAGGGCGACTTGGTCAAGCGGGGCCAGTTCCTGCTCCAGATCGATCCGGCCCAGTACCAGGCGGCGGTGGCGAGAGCCGAGGGCGTGGTCGCGTCCACTCAGGCGACGCTGTTGCAGACCAAGGCGACGCGGGACCAGGCGCAGCGGGCCTGGGACCGGGCCCGGCAACTGACTCAGCTGGGCGACAATCTCATCGCGCCGGAAGCGGCAGAGCAGGCCCAGACCGCCCGGGACGTGGCGGAGGCGAATTATCAGGCCACCAAGGCCCAGCTGGAGCAGTCCAAGGCGAGCCTGCAGGAAGCCAAGGACAACCTGGGGAAGACCCGGCTCACCGCGCCGATCTCGGGGCGGGTGGTCCGGTTGGCAGTGGAACAGGGGGAGGTGGCGGTCCCCGGGACATTCTCCAAAGATGTCGGCCTCCTCATGACCATCGCGGACCTCTCGGTGATCCTGGGCAAGGTACAGGTGGACGAGACCGACGTGGTCCGGCTGAGCCAGAACGACTCGGTAGACGTCACCATCGACGCCTATCCCGACACCACCTTCAGCGGCCGGGTCACCAAGATCAGTCACAGTGCCAAGCTCACTCCGACGCAGACGGCGTCGGGGTCAAACGACCGCGCGGTGGACTTTGACGTGGAGATCACCCTGCGGAAGCCGCCGCCCGACATCCGGCCGGACCTGAGCTGCACCGCGCGGATCGTCACCGATACCCGGGACAACGCGCTCAGCATTCCGATCATCGCGCTCACGGTACGGGACCACGAGAAGGTCCCTAATGAGACCGAAGACGCCGCCTCCCCTGCCCCGCGGGAGGACACGCTCAAGGCCAAGTTCAAGAAGAAAGAAGCGGAGGGGGTGTTCGTGGTCCGCAACGGCATCGCCACGTTCCGGCCGGTCAAGGTGGGTGTCGCCGGCGACGAGTACTTCGAGGTGGTGGACGGGCTCCGCGAGGGCGAAACCATCGTGGCCGGCACCTATCAGGCCATCCGGGACCTGAAGGACGGCGCCAAGGTGCGGCAGGCCGACACGACCAAGACCCGCGAGCCTAAGGCGTCCTGATGCAGTTGCTGGAGGCGGTACGGATGGCGCTCCGCACCATCCGGGCCCAGAAGCTGAAGAGCTTCTTCTCGCTCATCGGCGTGTTGATCGGGGTCACCTTCCTCATCGCGGTGGTGTCCATCGTGCAGGGCATGAACCGCTACATGGTGGACCGCTTCGCCAATACCCTGGTGGGCGCCAACACCTTCGAGCTGCGGCAGCGCCCCGCTATCGTCACCGGCAACGTTTCCGAGGAGACCTGGCAGGCCTGGCTCCGGCGGCCCCGCATCAGCTACGAGGACGCCGACTACGTGCGCTCCCGGGTCCGGACCCCGGCGGTCTTCGCGAAGTATTGCCAGGACCGGGCGGCAGTCCACTACGGCGGGAAGATCGCTCGGGATGTCTGGCTGACCGGCACGGAGGAGACCTACTTCGACATCAAGAACTACGAGATCACCGCGGGACGCGCGTTTACCGCCCAAGAAGTGAAGACCGGATTGCCGGTGCTGGTGCTCGGAAGCGAGGTCGCCGAGAAGCTGCTGGCCGGGGTCGATCCGATCAACAAGGTGGTGGTGATCGGGGGGCTTCCCTACCGGGTGATCGGGGTGGTGGCCCGGCAGGGCACCCTGTTCGGTATCTCGCTCGACAAGTTCGCGTTGATGCCGTTCAGCGCCCCGGGCCGGCGGCTGATCTGCCCGATGAACATTCTCGATGCACTGATCGTGCAGACCAAGGACCCCACCTCGATGCAGGTGGCCCTGGGTGAGACCGAGGCGCTGATGCGGAGCCGGCGCCAGCTCAAGCCCTCGCAGGAAAGCAACTTTGCCTTCCAGACCGCGGAAGGCGCGCTGGGCAGCTGGGAGAAGATCTCCCGGGTGCTTTTCATTGCGCTCCCCGGCCTGGTGGCCATCTCGCTGGTGGTGGGCGGGATCGTGATCATGAATATCATGCTCATGGCGGTCAGCGAGCGGACCCACGAAATCGGGATCCGCAAGGCGCTCGGCGCCCGGCGGCGCGACATCCTGGCGCAGTTCATTGTCGAGTCCGCCACGCTCTCCGCGGTCGGGGCGTTGTTCGGCATCGGGCTCGGGCTGGCGCTCGCGTTCGTAGTCAAGGCGGTGACACCGCTGCCCGCCGCGGTGGCCCCTTGGTCGATAGTCGTCGGTGTGCTGCTGGGAGTGACCGTGGGCATCGCCGCAGGGGTGTATCCCGCCAGTCGCGCGTCCCGGCTGGACCCCATCGCCGCGTTGAGGGCCGATTGAGGCCGAGACGCAGGGCCAGCGTGCTGTCCCGGATGCTGGAGGGCTCGGCTATCGCGCTGGACTCGATCCGGGCCAACAAGGTCCGGGCGGCGCTCACTATCCTCGGCGTGGCCATCGGCGTCACCGTGGTCATCGCCATGGCCTCGGCCATCACCGGTATCAACCACAGTATCACCGGCATTCTCGAGTCGGCCGGCCCCAAGACCTTCTTCGTGGACCGCTATTTCTCGGGCGGGCTCGACGTGTCCGATGGCTCCGACGAGCTCTCTCCCTGGCGCCGGATGCCGTGGCTCACGGTGGAAGAGGCCGAGCTGATCCGACAGCTGCCGACGGTGCGCGACGTCAACGTCAGCGAGTCCACCAACGGCCCGGTGAGCTTCGAGGGCGTGGAGCTCAAGAGCGTGGCGATTGCGGGGATGAGCCCCAGCTGGAATCTGGTGAACGGCGGGGACATTCTTTCGGGGCGGAATTTTACCCAGATGGAGTACGCGGCCGGAGCCCGGGTGGTGATCATCAATGACAAGTTGGCGCAATCGCTCTTTCCCCGGCGGGACGCAGTGGGCAAGCGGATCAAGATCTTCGGCCAGCCCTTCGAGGTGATCGGACTGCACGCCGAGGCCGCGTCGTTGTTCAGCAACGCCGATGAGCCCCGCCTGGCGATCCCGCACACGACCTTCACCAAGGTGGCCGAGTACTGGAAGGGTTGGATGGAGATCGCGGTGCTGCCCACCGAGGCAGCCACGGTGCAGCAGGCGCAGGACCAGGTGGTCACCGCGCTCCGGACCAAGCGGGGACTCCGGCCGGGACAGCCGGACAACTTTGCTATCGTGACTCAGGACCGGGTACTCGACACCTTCAACAAGATCACCGCGGCGTTCTTCGTAGTCATGATCGCGTTGTCGAGCGTGGGTCTGATGGTGGGCGGGGTGGGCGTGGTCGCCATCATGATGATCTCGGTGACGGAGCGGACCCGCGAGATCGGAGTGCGCAAGGCGCTTGGCGCCACCCGGCGAGAGATCATGTTTCAGTTCCTGGTCGAGGCCGCGACGCTCACCCTGGTCGGGTGCATGGTCGGCATGGCGCTGGGAGCGCTGATCGCCTGGGCGGTTCGCTCTTTCACCCCGATTCCGGCTACCATCCCGCTGTTGTCCGTCGTGGCGGCGGTCATCGTTTCAATCCTGACCGGAGTGCTCTTCGGCCTCTACCCGGCGAGTAAAGCCTCGCGGCTCGATCCGGTGGAGGCGTTGAGGTACGAATGAGGTAAGGGGTAGTTTCCATCGTGCCCTTTATCGAAGCCCTCCGCCTCGCCCTCCAGTCCATCTGGCATAGCAAGCTCCGCTCCTTCTTTACCCTCCTCGGCATCATCGTCTCGGTCGGCTTTCTGGTGGTCGTGGTGGCGGTCATCCAGGGTATGAATGCCTACGTCAAGGAAAACCTGACCGGGGCGGTGATCGGCACTAACGCCTTCCAAGTCCGGCGCTCGCCCATTTCGGTTGGATTGCTGGACGAAGACCAGGTGAGGGCCGTCGCCAAGCGCCCCATCATCTCGGCGGACGATGCCGCCGCGGTGCGGCGGGCTCTCCCCGACGCCCAGGCGGTATCCTTGCAGTCCGGCTGGCCCACCCCGGTAAGCGACGTGATCTATCGGAACCGCACCGTGGGAGACGTGCTCGTGTTCGGGGTGACGCCGCCGTTTCAGATCGTGCAGGACTACCGCTTCTTCGCCGGCGATCCCCTCACCGACCCGGACCTGCAAGAGCGGCGGCCGGTAGCGGTACTGGGTTATGACGTGGCCGAGAAGCTGTTCGATCAGCCGGAGCGGGCTGTGGGCCGGAAGATCCGGCTGGCGGGACGGGAGATCACCGTTAAGGGTGTAATCGCCAAGAAGGGACGGGTGCTGGGGCAATCGTTCGATGGGTTCATGCTGCTGCCGTTCAACACCTTCGAATCGCTCTTCGGGCGGCGGAAAACCACGGTGGTCTCGGTCAAGATGGCCAGCGCAGATGAAATCCCTCAGGCCATGGGCCGGGCCGAGGAGGCCATGCGGATCGCGCACCGGCTGCGTCCGGGCGAAGCGAACGACTTCACGGTGGACAAGGCCGACGCGCTGGTGGCATTCTGGCGGAACCTGACCCGGCTGCTCTTCACCGCAATTCCCGCAGTCGTGTGCATTGGGATCGTGGTCGGCGGCATCGTGATCATGAACATCATGCTCATGAGCGTGAACGAGCGGACCCGGGAGATCGGCATCCGGAAATCACTCGGCGCTACCCGGCAGGACATCCGGCGCCAGTTCCTCATCGAAGCGATCGTGCTGGCCACCCTGGGCGGGATCCAGGGCGTGGTCGGCGGCTGGGTCCTGGCCGCCGCGGTTTCGACTTTCACGCCCTTGCCTGCGCGAGTCACCCTCTGGTCGGTGGGCGCGGCGCTCGCGCTCGGCGCGGGAGCCGGCATCATCTTCGGGGTCTTTCCCGCAACCCGGGCCGCGCGGCTGGATCCAATCACCGCGCTCAGAGCCGAATGATCCACAATATCGGCGAGGGCGTGGCCATCGCGGCGGACTCGATCCGGGCCAACAAGCTGCGCTCGGCCCTGACCATACTCGGGGTGGTGATCGGCGTGACCACCGTGATGACCATCGCGTCGATGGTTCAGGGAATCCGGACCCAGATCTTCAACGCGATCGAGACCGCCGGCCCCACCGCGTTCTACGTCGTGCGCTTCTTCTCCCAGACCCCGCTCAACCCCGACCGGCTGCCCTACGAGGTCCGGATCCGACCCATCGTCCAGACCAGCGACGCCGAGGCGATCGCACGGATTCCCGAGATCGGGTACAGCGGGATGTGGGTCCAGCTGTTTCAGCGCATCGAGTATCAGGGAGTGCGCACCGGGGTCCTGACCGTGTTCGGCGCCGACTCGAGATATATGGAGATCCAGGGTGGCACTCTGATCCGGGGACGCCTATTCACCCGGGCCGAACTCTCCGGCGCCGACGTGGTGGTGCTGGAGAACGATGTTGCCGAGCGGCTTTTCGGGCAGATCGATCCGCTGGACCGGGTGATCCGGGTTGAAGGCAAGTCGCTCCGGGTCATCGGAATCTACAAGAAGCCGGAGAACATCTTCGAGCCGCCGGGACAGGAGATCGGCGGAATCATTCCCTTCGAGACCGCCCGGCACAACTTCCACTACGACGAGACCAACAGCCTGATCATCGCGGTGAAGCCCCGAACCGGGGTCTCGGTAGGGGAGGCACAGGACCTGGTCACGGTCGCCCTCAGGCGGGCCCGCAATCTTCGACCGGGCATGCCGAACACATTCGACATGATCACCCAGGATCAGATCCTGGAAGTGGTGGGCAACTTCACCTCGTACTTCTTCATTGCGATGGTGGCGCTCTCCAGCGTGGCCTTGCTGGTCGGGGGCATCGGCGTGATGGCCATCATGATGGTCTCGGTCACCGACCGGACCAAGGAGATCGGATTGCGAAAGGCGCTGGGCGCCACCCGACGGGAGATCCTCTGGCAGTTCCTGGTCGAAGCCGCGACGCTGACGCTGGTGGGAGGGTTGCTGGGGATCCTGCTGGGGCTCTCTACCGGAGAGCTGCTCAAGAGCGTGCTCCGGTTGCAGTCCGGTGTACCGCTCTGGAGTGCGGGGCTGGCGTGCGCCGTCAGCATTGCGATCGGGCTGGTGTTCGGGCTCTATCCCGCGAACCGGGCCGCGCGGATGGATCCAGTGGAGGCGTTGAGGCATGAGTGAAGGAGGGGAAGCCCGCTTCCCCGCCCTCTGCAACTCCCTGCATGTGCAAACCCGCACCCCACCCGCATCTCCTGTGCTCCCTAAGGAGGTGCCATGCGTAACCAGACGTTGGTCATCGGGCTGATCCAGGCAGCACTGCTGATGGCGTGTGTGGACCGCTCTCAGGACTCCAAGCTGCCACGCGATCGAAACGACATTCCGACCAAGGCCGCCAGTCCCACCGCGCTGGGGTCGGTGGGCCGGCAGACCGCGACCGAGGCTGAGGTCGCCTCTCAAAGTGTGTCCGCCGATCCGTGGTCTCACGCCGGGCCCTTTGACTTCACCTCCCGGCTCATCGTGCGGACCGGCCAGGCCAGCATCGAGGTGGATTCGCTGGAGCCCGCAATGGCCGAGCTGCGGCGGCTGGCGCAGCGAGTGGGTGGATTTGTGGCCGATGCTTCCGTGCAGAGCGGCCGGAACCAGCTGCGTACGGCGACTCTCCAGCTGAAAGTGCCGGCCTCTCGCTTCGATGACCTGACCCAGGGTCTCGAGCCACTGGGCAAGCTGCAGTTCGTCAACGTCAGCGCGGAGGACGTAAGCGAGGAGTTCGTGGACCTGACTGCCCGGGTGGCGAATGGTCACCGCCTGGAGGAGCGCCTGGTGGAGCTGCTCCGCACCCGTACCGGCAAGCTGCAGGACGTCCTGTCAGTGGAGCGGGAGCTCGCCCGGGTGCGGGAAGAGATCGAGCGGATGGAAGGGCGGATGCGGTTCCTCAAGAATAGCGCGCAGCTGAGCACCCTGTCGGTCAACATGTATGAGCCCGCCCCGATCATCGCGTCGCACCCCGGGCGGAGCGTCATTGGCGAGGCATTCAAGACGGCGTGGCGCAATTTTATGGGAGTGCTGGCGAGCGCGATTGCCTCACTGGGCTTCCTGGTGCCAGTCGTCGTGTTAGGCTGGAGCGCAGTGATCATTGGAAAGAGATACAAGAGGAAGCCGGCGTGAGAAGTAAGAGTAAGAGGTAAGAGGTGAGAGGTGAGGGAAGACCCTCTCACTTCTCACCCCTCACCTCTTACCTTCCACTATGCCCGTCGATATCCTGGCCATCGCCGCCCACCGCGACGACGTCGAATTGACTTGTGCCGGCACCCTGCTCAAGGCGGTCGATGCGGGGTACCGGACCGGAATCCTCGATCTGACCGCGGGAGAAACCGGGACCCGCGGCAGCGCAGAGCTTCGGGCCAAGGAAGCCGAGAAGGCCGCCGAGATCCTGAAGGTGAGCGAGCGGAGGAACGCGGGGCTGCCCGACGCCCACCTTCACAATACGGATGAGACCAGACGGGCTATCGTAGAGCATATCAGGCACTTCGCCCCCCGCGTCGTGATACTTCCCTTCCCCGTCGGCCGCCATCCTGACCACCGGGTTGCCTCCGAGCTCGGGCGGGACGCGAGCTATCTGGCCGGCCTGGCCCGGTACGACGCGGGCGGAACTCCCCACCGGCCGGCCAAGCTGCTTTACGCGCTGTCCTATCGCGAAGACCCGATCAAACCGACCTTCGTGGTGGACATCAGCGAGCAGTTCGAGCGCAAACTGGCGGCCATCAAGTGCTACGGCAGCCAGTTCGATGGGGCGAAGGCGGCGGGAGAGATCTTTCCCACCGGGCAGGACCTCTACTCGCTGGTCGAAACCCAGAACGCGCACTACGGCTCCTTCATCCGGAAGCGGTACGGGGAGCCCTTTTACACCCACGAGACCCTGGAGGTCGAAGACGTGGTGAAGCTGGGAGTCCGCAGTATCTAGCGATATCTTCCTTCCATGCGTCCGCCTGTCTATCTCGATCATGCCGCCACCACCCCGGTTCGCGCCGAGGTGCTGGAGACGATGCTGCCCTATCTCACCGACCAGACCTTCGGCAATCCCTCCAGCGCCCACCGCTTTGGCCGGGCCGCTCGGGCCGGCATCGAGCAGGCGCGGCGACAGATCGCCGAGGCGCTCGGGGCCGAGCCGAGCCAGGTGATCTTCACCTCGGGCGGAACCGAGGCCGACAACCTCGGTATCGTAGGAGCCGTGCTGGCCGCGCGGGATCGGGGCGCCCCCATGTGCGCGGCGGTCTCCGCGGTCGAGCACAAGGCGGTGCTGGCCGCGGCCCACGCCTGCCGGCATCTCGGCGCGCGGGAAGTGGTGCTCCCGGTCGATTCGAGCGGTCAGCTCGAGCTGGACGCGCTGGACGCCGTCCTGACGGAGAAGCCCTCGATCGTCTCAGTGATGTGGGTGAACAATGAGGTCGGCGTCATTCAGCCGGTGGCGGAGATTGCCCGCCGTTGCCAGGAGGTGGGCGTCATCTTCCACACCGACGCGGTGCAGGCCCTGGGAAAGGTCCCGGTCTCGGTCGCCGAGCTGTCCTGTACCCTGCTCACCATATCAGGCCACAAGATCGGGGCGCCCAAGGGCATCGGCGCGCTGATAGTCCGGGACCGGAAGGCGGTGGAGGCCATCATCCACGGCGGTGGCCAGCAGTTCGGGATCCGGCCCGGAACCGAGAACGTGGCGGGCGCGGTGGCGCTGGGCCGAGCGGTGCAGTTGGCGGCCGCGGAGCAGGCCTCCCTGGCGGAGCGGCTCTGCGGACTGCGCAATGACCTGGCCCGGCGGCTCAAGGCCTCGGTCCCGGACCTGGTCCTGATCGCCGAGCAGAGTCCTCGGGCACCCCATCTATTGAGCGTGGCATTTCAAGGCGCCGACAGCGAAGCGCTGATCATGCACCTGGACCTCGCCGGCGTTGCCGCCTCCAGTGGATCGGCCTGCAGCACCGGCGCAGTGGAGCCGTCGCACGTGCTGGTGGCCATGGGGACGCCGCGCGAGCTGGCCCTCGGCGCCATCCGCTTCAGCTTCGGCCGGGGAAGCACCGAGGCCGATGTGGACCGGGCGGCGGAAGTCGTGCCGACCGTAGTGGCCAAGGTGCGCAAGTTGGCGTCGGTGCTGGGACGATGAGCGCCCGGGTTCTGGTCGCCATGTCCGGCGGAGTCGACAGCTCCGTGGCGGCCGCCCGTCTGGCGGAGCAGGGCTACGACGTGGTCGGTGCCACGATGAAGCTGTTCTGCTATGGCGACGAGGTGCCCGACCGGCCCTGCTGCTCGCTCGATTCGATCAACGATGCCCGGGATGTGGCCAACGCCATCGGCATTCCCCATTACGTGCTCAACCTGGAAGACCGGTTCAATCTGCATGTCATCCAGAATTTCGTGAGCGAGTACAGCCGGGGACGGACTCCCATTCCCTGCGTGCGCTGTAACTCGTTCACCAAGTTCCGTGATCTGCTGGCCCACGCCGACGCGCTCGACTGCGAATATATCGCCACCGGTCACTACGCTGTCGCCCGGGACGGAGGACTCTACCGGGGCCAGGATCCGGCCAAGGACCAGAGCTATTTCCTCTGGGGAATCGATCGCGCCGTGGTCGCCCGCATGCTGACGCCGGTGGGAGGGATGTCCAAGGCGGAGACCCGGGCCTACGCCCGGCGGCTCGGCCTCACCACCGCGGACAAGGAAGAATCGGTGGAGATCTGCTTTGTCCCCAACGACGATTACGTCTCGGTGCTGGAGCGCCACCTGCCGGCCGATGCTCCGGCCCTGGTTCCCGGCCCAATGGTGACTACCTCAGGCGAGGTCATTGGCGAGCACCGCGGGTTCGGCCGCTACACCATCGGGCAGCGGAAGGGCTTGCCGGGCGGCGCCCGCAGCGCCCGCTATGTCGTGGCGATCCGGCCCGAGCGCTGCGAGATCGTGGTGGGAGGCATCGAGGACCTGGCGGGACACCGGGTGGAGCTGGAGGAGATCAACTGGCTGGCAGATCCGCTCGAGCCGGGCGACCGGTGTGAGGTGCAGATCAGGTATCGGGCCCGGGGCACCCCAGCCACCGTGCTGGAACGCGCATCCGATCGAGTGACACTGGCACTGGAGACCCCGGTCCGAGCCATCACGCCAGGACAGTCTGGGGTCCTCTATGGCGCCGAGGGCCGTGTGCTCGGCGGCGGGGTCATAAGTTGAGACCGATGCGCTCCCTGCTGCTGCACTGGATTCTGAACGCGGCCGCGCTCTGGGTGGCCGCAGCGATCGTTCCCGGGCTGGAGTTTCACGGCAGTGCCGGCCGCCTGCTGCTGGTGGCACTCGTCTTCGGGGTCGTGAACAGCCTCCTCCGCCCCCTCCTCGCCATTCTTACCTGTCCGTTGATCCTGCTTACCCTCGGCCTGTTCATGCTGGTCATCAACGCGCTGATGCTGCTGATCACCGGCTGGCTGTCCGAAAGCTGGAATCTGGGGTTTATGGTGAGCGGATTCTGGGCGGCGTTCTTTGGCGGGATTGTGGTGGGGCTGGTCAGCTTCGTTCTCTCGGCGGCGTTGGCGCCGAAAGCGTCCCGTGACCCGACAGTCGTGACTCGCGACTAGTATTTCAACCCGGCCGAATCTGCGAATCGCTTCATCAGTTCCTGCTGTTCCGACGTCAACTGATCCGGCACGGTTACCTGCACCCCGACGAGCTGGTCTCCCCGGCGCCCGTTCTTCTCGATCCCCTGCCCTTTGATCCGAAATCTCCGGCCCGGCTGGGTGCCGGGAGGAATCCGCAGCAGCACCTTTTTGCCATCCAGCGTGCGGACCCGGAGCCGGGTGCCGAGCGCGGCCTGGGCCATGTTGATGGGCACGTCGGCCACGATGTCGAGTCCTTCGCGGCGGAAGAACCGGTCGGGCTGGACCTGGAAGGTGATGATGATGTCACCGGCTGGGGTGCCCGGCCCGTTGCCTTGGCCCTGGCCCCGTAGCATTACCCGGTCGCCGGTCTCGGTGCCCGGGGGAACGGTAATAGTGACCCGGCGCTCGGTTCGGATCTCGCCCGCACCCTGGCAGGTGGGACACTTGGCTGAGGGTATTCGGCCTCGTCCCCGACACTGGGGACAGGGACGGTTCACGGCAAAGTTGCCCTGACCGAACGAGATCGTTCCCCGCCCCTGACACTCGGGGCAGGTGGACCAGGAGGCGCCGGGGGCCCCACCGCTACCGGTACAGGTCGGGCAGGTCTCAGTAACCGGCAAGGTCACCGGGATCTTCCCACCCAGCATGGCAACGCGGAAAGGAACCTCCACCACTGCCTCGAGGCTCTCGGCCCGGGACGAGGCCTCCTCTCGCCGGCCCCGGCCGAAGATGGACGAGAAGATGTCGCCCAACCCACCGAGGTCGCCGAACTCGAAGCCCTGCGCATCGCCGGGATCGAACCCGCCGGTACCTCGGCCGCCCGCCCCAGCGCCGGCGCCGGACGGACGACGGGGCATGCCGTCGAACGCCCCGTAGCGGCGCATTTGATCGTACTGCTTCCGCTTCTCCGGATCGGCGAGGGTGCTGTGGGCCTCGGAGACCTCCTTGAAGCGCTCCGCAGCCTTGGCGTTGTTCGGGTTGGCGTCAGGATGATACTGCTTGGCCAACTTACGATAGGCCTTCTTGATATCGTCCTGGCTGGCCGAATCGGGAACGCCCAGGACCTGGTAGAAGTCCTTGGCCGCCACGTTAGTGTTGGCCTTGGTCGGAGTAGACCTGGACCCGCGCCGGTCGGACCAGGGTGCCCTTGAAGCGGTAGCCGGGTTGGAAGGTGGCGCTCACCAGGTGATCCCGCGACCGGTCGGGTGAAGGCACGGTCGAGACCGCCTCATGCAGGGCCGGATCGAAGGGCGTTCCGGCCGGATCGATTCGCTCCACGCCGGCGTCCTGGAGCTCCTTCCACAGCTTCCGGTCCACGGCGCTGAGCCCTTCCCGCACGGCGGGAAGCGGGGTGCCGGGATCGCTCGCCATCAACCGTTCCAGGTCGTCGAGCACGTCGAGCAGCTTGGCCACGAAGCTGGCCTGGGCCCGGTCGGCCAGCTCGGCCCGCTCCCGGCTGCTCCGTTTGCGGTAATTGTCGAATTCTGCGGCTAGACGGAGATGCCGGTCCTTCAGCTCGGCTAGATCGCCCTCGAGCTGGGCGCTCCGCCCGGCCCGAAACTGGGGCTGGGTCTCCTCGGTACGGGAAGAGGGCTCGGCGCTCATATCGGTGGAGGCGATATCGTCGCCGTCCACGCTGCGACCGCCCTCGTTGCCCGTTTCGCTCATGCCGGCCGGGGTATCAATCGGGGGCCCATCGGGCTCTAGATTCTTTCTAAAATCGGTTCGCTTGGTCATTTGCAACACTCACTCTCAGAGTCCCGAGGAAGATAATATTACACCCGAAACTCCGGCCCGCTGTGACACACTACAATGGGCTTTTCCCCGACAGCTGCCGTCCTGCCCCGGAGAGCCGCCGGTGGAGCATGAAGAGGGCGGCCTGCACCGCCCGGGCGCGAATCTCCGGCCGGCTCCCGGCGAACAGGATCCGCCGGGTCTCCGCCACCTCACCCAGCACGCAGCCGATCCACACGGTCCCAACCGGCTTCGCCGGGCTCCCCCCGCCCGGACCCGCTATGCCAGTGATCGAAAGCGTGGCCTCCACTCCGAAACGGCGAGCCGCGCCCAGTGCCATGGCCCGGGCCACCGGCTCGCTGACCGCTCCCTGCTCGGCGATGAGCGTGGGCGGCACGTCGAGCAGCTCCGATTTGACCGCGTCGGCATAGGCGATCACGCCGCCCACGAAGACCGCTGAGCTGCCCGGAATATCGGTCAGCCGCGCGCCCAGCAGACCCCCGGTGCACGACTCCGCCACCGCAACCTGGACCTGCCGAGCGCGGGCCTCATCGAGAACCAGTGCCGCGAGATCGGTGTCGCCCTCACCGTACACGCTCTCGCCGGCGCGGTCACGGAGCAGATCGGCGGCGGAGCGGAGCCGGCGGTCGGCTTCATCCGCTGGCAGGTTCCAGGCGCTCAATCGGAGGTCGACCCCCTCCAGTCCCGGCAGATAGGCCAGGGTCAGCGGCGCGACCTCCCGCTCGATCTCACCCATCCGTTCGGCCAACGACGACTCGGGGACCCCGGTGGTCCGCACCACCTGCGAGCGGATGACCGACCCAGTGGCCCGGGCGGTGAGCCGGGGAGTCACTTCGTGCTCCAGCAGCCGTCGCATCTCCAGCGGCACACCGGGAAGCATGATGACCAGCCCGGGCGAACCCTCCAGCCAGAGTCCTGGCGCCGTCCCCCACCGGTTGCGCAGCACCGTAGCCCCTCGTGGTACCTCGGCCTGGCTCCGGTTGCTCTCGGCCGGCTTCCGCTCCAGCCGAGCGAAGCGCTCCAGCAAGTTGGCCCAGACGCTCTCGTCGAACTCGAGCGGGGCGGCAAACAGATCAGCAACCACCTGCTTGGTGATGTCGTCGCGGGTGGGGCCCAGGCCGCCGGTGGTGAGCACAGCGCCGGTGCGGCGGAGGCCCTCGGACACCGCATCGCGGATCTCGTCGGCCCGATCGGCCACCGACGCGCGGCGCGTCACCCGCACGCCCTGCGCGGCCAAGGTTCGGGCGATCTCCGCGCCGTTAGTATCGACCGTGAGGCCCAGCAGCAGCTCAGTACCGATGGTGACTAGTTCGATGTCCACAGCGGTGTCCTAGAGGCAAAAGCAACAGCGCCCACGAAGCGTTCGCGGTCGCTGTTTTTATCTGGACGAAGGAGAGTTTGCCGGAGTGCTGTCAGTGAAGAGCCGGCGGTTGCGGTAGAGGTACACCACGAAGGAGTAGACCGTCAGTGCTGCGGCGCAGGCGAGAGTCACGGCCACGAAGCCGCCGTGGAATTCGTTCCAGTATTGGGCATACTGGTTGTGCTCCCACCCCATCGGCTTGCGGGCGTCACGGAAGGCAAACCACAGGATCACCGCACCGACGAAGATGTTCTGGATGGTGGTCTTGAGCTTGCCCGCGCCGGCGGCGGGAATGATGACGCCGCGGCGGCTGGCCCACCAGCGGAAGCCGGTCATGGCCAGCTCGCGTCCGATCAGCAGGAGGCAAACCCAGAGCGGAATGCTGCCCCAGATCGGGATGTCGTACAGATCGTGCCGCTGGCGGGAGATCCAGTAGATGGGGATCAGGGTGGCGAAGAGCAGGAGCTTGTCCGCGATCGGGTCGAGCAGCTTGCCCAGATCGGTCACCTCATTGCGGCTGCGCGCGAGATGTCCGTCGTAGATATCGCTCACGGCCGCCACGATGAAGATGATGAAGGCGATGAGCTTGGGCCAATAGCCCTCGATGAAGGGCAGTAAAGCGATGACCGGGGTAAAACAGATCCGGACCAGGGTGATGATGTTGGGCAGGGTCCACATGGCGCCCATCTACCCCAATGTCTTGACGACGTTTTTGCTGATCGCCTTAAGGGTGTCGAACACGCCCTCACCGGTCAGGGCCACCGCCTCGAAATAGGGGGCGCGCTCGATCCACTGGCCGTCCTGCTGCTGGACCAGGAACTCGGACTCGTGATAGGGATCGGGCGCCGTCCGCTGCTTGGCCGGCTCCGTCACCGGCCAGCCCGGATTCAGCGCCGACTGCAACTCGGGTATCGGTGCGGCATTGGGAAGGTCCCGCTTGTTGTACTGGATGGCGAACGGGATCTTGGTCACATCGTAACCATGCTGCGACATGTTCTCGTACAGGTTCTGCATGGCCTCGATGTTGGCGTCCATGCGCTCGATCTGGCTGTCTGCCACAAACACCACTCCGTCCACGCCTTTGAGGATCAGCTTCCGGGACGCGTTGTAGTACACCTGCCCGGGCACGGTGTAGAGATGGAACTTGACCTTGAAGCCGCGAATGTTGCCGAGATCGACCGGCAGGAAGTCGAAGAACAGGGTGCGCTCGGTCTCGGTGGCCAGGGAAATCATCTTGCCCCGGGATGCCGGCGCCACCTTGTTGTAAACGTGCTCCAGGTTGGTGGTCTTCCCCCCCAAGCCGGGCCCATAGTAGACCAGCTTGCAGTTGATCTCCCGCGAGGCGTAGTTGATCATCGACATGGGCGCGTTTCCTCAGGACCCGAAGAGTTTGTCGATCTCGTCTTCTGCCTCGCCCAGGAATTCCGACTCCACTCCCGGCGCATTGGTACCATCGCGGTTGAACATGTCGGTGAACACCTGGTTGAGCTGGACCACCGCGGTCTTTACCCGCAGCTTCACCAGTCCCAGCGTCGTTCGGTTGTCGAAGAGCACCACCAGAATGACCCGGCGGGCAATATCCGCCAGATACATCGATTCCCGCTCGCCCTGATGGAAGAGGGCGCCGAACTCCGATTCGCCCAGCATGCGGGCCAGCTGATCGTTGGCGCTGAAATCGGCGGCCGTGAGAGAGGCGAATGCAGTGGCATCGAAGGTGGGGGGCTCGCCCGCGGTCGCGACCATCTGCCCGGTCCGGTCCACGATCAGCGCGGTGCGGGCGTTGGACTCCCCCAGGAAGCCGCCCAGAATCGATTGGATGCGCCGGGCATCATCTTCACGAAAAGACCAGCTCGACGCACCGCTCATCGGGGCTGCCTCATGCGAGGGTCGCTTCCATACGACGCACAATCGCCTCGGCCCGCCGGCGCAGCATCGGCTGCCGCTCCCAGGCGAGATAGTCCCGCAGCAACCGCACCGTCTCCACCCCGTTCTGGCCGGCCAGGAATCCCAGCGCGGCGAGCCGGCGCAGCGGACGGGGACTGAACAGATCGCGGCGATGATACGTGAGCCGCTGCTGGGCCAGCAGCCAGCCGGCCGTGAGACCCAATACTACCCCGCCGGCAAAGACCCAGGAGCGGGAGCGCATCAGCTCACGTCCTGGCGCGCGATCAATGCGTGAGCCAGCGTTACCCCATCGATGTACTCGAGATCGCCGCCCATCGGCAGGCCCCGGGCGAGCCGAGTGACCCGGACCCCCATGCCGGCCAGCAGCTGCTGAATGTAGGTGGCGGTGACTTCGCCCTCCATGGAGGGGTTGGTCGCCAGAATCACCTCGCGCACTGCCCCGCCGCGGACCCGCTGCACCAGACGATCCAGCCGGAGCGACTCCGGACCCACGCCGTCCAGCGGGGAGAGATGGCCACCGAGCACATGGTAGTGACCCCGGAACTCGGTGGAGCGATCCACTACCCCAACGGTGGATGGCTCTTCCACCACACAGACCAACCCCGCATCGCGCCGAGGATCCCGGCAGATCGCGCAGGGCTGCTCCTCGGTCAGATTGCCGCACTCGTCACACGGGCGGACCCGTTCGGTGACCGAGGCCAGGACGGACGCAAGCCGCCCGGCCTGTTCAGGGGGTTGCTGGAGCAGATGAAAAGTGAGCCGTTGCGCCGTCTTCCGGCCGATCCCCGGGAGCCTGGCCAGCTCGGTGATCAGCTCCTCGATCGCGCTCACCGGTCAGAAGGGCGATGTAAAGGGCAGCGGCGGCACCTTCCGCATCTCGGCTTGAAGCATCTCGGCCGCCCGGCGCTGGGCCTCGGCCACCGCGGTCAACACCAGATCGCTGAGAAACTCGGCGTCGTGATCCTGAAAGACTGCCGGGTCGATGGACACGGCGCGAACGGTACCCCGTCCATCGGCAGTAACTTTCACCATGCCGCCGCCGGACGACGTCTCGATGGTGCGACTGGCCAGCTCGGTCTGCAGTTGCTGCAGCCGGCCCTGCATCTGCTGACCTAACTGGAACAGCTGTTGAAGATCTGCCATGCTATCTGGTAGTCCTGCCATGTGGGCGCAAGGTATTGGGGAGTAATGGAGATAGCAACGTCGGTCAATCCACGATCTCTAAATCTAACGCATCCGCCGCGGTATCGAGGGTGGGGTCTTTGGCCCGGAATTCCCGCAGCCGGTCGGCCTTGATCGAGGAGTCCGACAGGCGCTGCGGCTTGGCCGGAACCGGGCCCTCGGGCGGGGCCGGAGCAGTGACCCTGAGCTTTACCGGCTGTCCCAGGCTGCGGCTCAGCACTGCCTCGACCTTGCCGGGCTCCTGATTCAGCTGCTCGGCGATGGGCTCCCGCATCAGCACGTTGAGCCAGGGCGGGTCGAGCGCAATCGGGTCGGTTGCCGCGAGGGCCTCTCCCAGGAAGCGACTCTCCGCCCGCACCGCCGCGACGATGGCAGGCCAGGCCGCGCTGACGGCGTCGATGGAGACGGAAGAAGGCGGGGCAGCGGGGCTGCGGGGCGGCGGGGCGGTGGATTGCTGTGAAGGGACAGGTTTCTTTTGTTGCTCAGCCTGCTCCGGAGCCCTCTGCCTGCTTACCGAGTCGTTCGATACAGCTGCTCCCCGGCTTGCCTGCCCCGCTGCCCCGCTGCCCCGCTGCCCCGCCAGTACCTCCTCCAGATCCACGACCCGATCCAACATCGCCCAGCGTAACAACAGGGTCTCGACCACCAACCGCGGATTCACGCTGCGACGAATGCCCTGTTCGTTCTCCGCCAGCAACCGCAGCATCCGGAGCACGTCGCCGGGCTCGAGCAGCGTGCGATAACTCTCCAGCCTGGCGCGGAGCGCCTCGGTCATCCCCTCCGGCTCGGCCCCGACCTGGAGGATCAGCAACCCGCGCAGCACTTCGGCCGCGCCGGCCATGAACTCGGCCAGGTCCAGTCCAGCCTCGGTCAACCGGTCGATCAGGGGAAACACGGCGCCGGGATTGCGGTCCACCACCAGCTGGAGCACGTCGCCGTAGAGCTCGTCGTCGGCCAGGCCAAGTATCTCGCGAACCCGGGCAACGGTCACGGTGCCTTCACCGAAGCTCAGGCACTGGTCCAGCACCGAGAGCGCGTCGCGCATGCCCCCATCGGCGTGGCGGGCGATCAGGGTCAAAGCATCGTCATCGGCCGCCAGCTGCTCGGCCGTCAGGACCTGGCGGAGCCGGTCCCGAATGGCGCCGGGACCAATCCGGCGGAAATCGAATCGCTGGAGCCGGGACATTACCGGGGCCGCGGCGGCGGCGATCTTCTGCGGCTCGGTGGTGGCGAACACGAAGACGACTCCGGGCGGCGGCTCCTCCAGGATCTTGAGCAGCGCGTTCCAGGCTTCCCGGGTCAACATGTGGGCTTCGTCCACGATGTAGACCTTGTGATGCCCTTCCCGCGACGCCGCGTACATGGCCCGCTCCCGCAGGTCGCGCGCGTCGTCCACACCCCGGTTGCTGGCGGCATCGATCTCGACCACATCCAGATTGGCCGAGCCGTTCCAGATCCGGAGACAGTTCTCGCACTCACCGCAGGGATCGCCCGAGGGATCGCGCTGGGCGCAGTTGAGCGCCATGGCGAGAATCCGGGCCGCCGTCGTCTTGCCTACGCCCCGGGGACCGGTGAGCAGGTAGCCGTGGGCTACCCTGCCCCGGGATACAGCGCCCCGGAGCACTGCGGCGACGTGGTCCTGGACCAGCAGATCGGCAAAACGTTTGGGGCGGTAACGGCGGGCGAGAGCTATGGACATGGAGGCTATGGGCTAAAAGAGAAGTGCCTCAGGCACCCCGAAGCGACACCGGGCATCGCTTAGCGCTGCTACCGGCGAGGTCCTGACGCGGTTCGCGCGCCGGCGCCCTTCGGACCTGAGGCATCCTCAATATAACCGAGCCCACAACCCCTGGGAATCGTACCGCGGCAGGTCACCCCAGAATCGCGCGTTGCCGCTTCAGCATCTTCCGCAGCTCCCAGGTCTCCGCTACCACCGCACCGAGCAGGAAGACGATGGAGGTGTAATAGACCCAGAGGATGAAGAGCACAATGGCGCCAAGATTGGCATCCCCGCCCAACCCCTCGAACGAGGCGAAGTTGGCCAGGTAGAGGGCGTAAAGTCGCTTGGCGACCTCGAACAGGACGGCGGTGAAGGTCGACGCCAGCAGGGCGGTCTTCCAGGGCAGCCGGCGGACCGAAGCATAGCTGTAGGTGACGTAGAACAAGGAAACGGAAAAACTGAAGGCCAGAAACTCGCCCATGTAGCGGCCGAGGCTGGACACGAAGAAGCTGAGCTGGGGAACGGTCTCCGTCCCGCGCGCCTGCAGAATGGTGAGTCCGGTCGTCAGCAAGGTATTGGCCAGGAACAGCACGACGGTGCCCACCACCATCAGCGTGTCGCGCAGCTTGGCCAGGAGGAAGATGGTGATGATGGCGCGGTGCCGGGTCGGCCGGAGCGAGACGTCGTAAATGTCGTTGAGCGCGGTCCGGATTCCGGCAAACAGACGGGTGCTGAACCACAGAAAGGTGGGCACCGCATAGAGTGACAACTGCCCCCGCTTCTTGGTAATGCTGGTCAGGAGACCCTCGATGACGGCGAAGGGGTCGCGGTCCGGCAGGGTCGAATGCGGCGGCAGGAAACGGTGGAAGAGATGAACGGTGTCGACTTCGGGGCCCTGAGTGACCGCCTGCGCCAGATGAGTCAGGCCGATCAGCAACAGCAGAACAAACGGAACTGCGGCAAGCAGCGCGTCGAAGGTCAACGCGCTGGCGAGGAACGGGATGTTGTCTTCATCAGCGGCCTGGAGCGTCCGGCGGAGAAAGCCGGCGGGAGAATGATGCCACCCGCCGGAGCTTGAGCCGCTCAGGCGAGCGGCTCCTCGAGGTCGGCAGGTGAGCGGCGGCGAGCCCGGGCATCGGCCAGGCGGCGCTCCAGCTCCTCACGGGGAGAGGCCTTACCGCTCCGACCGTAGAACTCGGGGGATTCCCCGTCGCCCTCCGCTTCGTCTTCCTCATCCTCCAGTATGCCCTGCAACGACTCCTTGGCTCCGCCAAATTGCTGGGTGATCTCATCCAGCTTCTCTTCAGTCATGGCCCGGAACTTCCACAGCTTGCGCTGCAGATTCCGGCGGGTCTCCTCCCCGCTGCTCGGTGCGTAGAGCAAGGCCAGCCCGGCGCCCAGCAGCGCGCCGTAGAAGAGCCACTTAGCCGACGAGTCTCCCCGCTCGAGGTACACCACTTCCCTGCGCTGCTTGCCTCGCATTCGCTCCTCCTATTCCCCGGCGTCGGGGTCGTCGGCCGCCGCTACCAGCACCGGCTTGAGCGCCGCATGGTGCTGGATCGGAGCCTGGATGAATCGATTCACCTGTTCCTGGGTGCCATTCACGTTCAACTGCTCGAACAAGAAGGAAAAGGTCTTTTCCAGATCGGTCGCAATGGCGTCGCGGATGTCTTCCGGCAGCGACCAGAGATCCTTCTTGAACGGGCCGATCGCCTTCTTGCGAGCCTTATAGTAGAACTGCTCCTGGGTGTCGCCGCTTTTGCGCTCCCCGGCGGCATTCTCATCCAGCCAGCTCCGCATCCGCTGTTTCAGCTCTCCGGGAAGCCGGGGATGATCGAAGATGATGTTCTGGAAGTTCGTGGCAAGGTGGATTTCGGCGGTCTCGATCCGGGGGAAGTTGCCGAACGCGTTGGCGGGCAGCGTGCTGGCCCCGTGCTGGACCGCTCCGGCCAGCCCGTATTCGTCCCGGGCAACCTTCGACAATGCGGCCAGCGCCTGAAGGTCCAGTTTCACGTCGGCGATGGAGCCGTCCGGAAGCACCACGCCACCGTGGGAGGTGCCGGTCTGCACCGAGATCTTACTGATGCCCGCGTAGTCACCCAATGTGGCGAGGCTTCGGTTGTATCCCTGCATGAAGGCGTGGAGCTCCTCCACCGTGCTGTTCTTCATGCCGACCTCGCCGATCTCGGCGCCGACGGAAACGGTGACGCCGTCCGGCTCCTGCTCTCGGATGAAGCCCGTGATCTCGGCGGCACGCTCGTAATTCGCCCGCTGCTGCTCGGCCAGCGACCCCCGGGAGAGGTCCACCAAGGTGGACGTGTCCACATCGATGTTATAGAACCCCGCGCCCACTTCTTCGGCGATCAGCTTCTTCACCTCGCCCACTTCGCCTTCCGGATCTACCTGATATTTCTTGTGGTTCACCTGGCAGTGGTCGCCCTGAATGAAGAGCGGTAAGGCGTAGCCTTCCCGCAAGGCGGCGGCGATCATCACCGACACATACTCGGCGGGGCGCTGCTCGGTGTAGGCAATCTCGGAGCGGGCAATCTCCAGGATGATCGCTCCGGCCTTGCCGGCGCGGGCGACGCGAAAGATCGCCCGGGCGGTATCGTACGCCAACATGCGAACATTGATCGCGGGTACGGTAAAGCCCCCGCACTCGCCCCGGCCGCGCGCCAGGTAGAGATCGTGGATCGAAGCCGGGCGGGCTCCGGTTACCTGGCCCAGCTCCCACAGCAGCCAGCGGGCCGCTTCGCGGTCGGCTCCGGTTCCAAAGACCGCCTGCCAGACCACCCGGTCGGTGGCGGACGAACGTAGCTTGGCCTGATCCCTGACCTTCACCCCCCCGGGAACCACGGTGACTGCACCGTCATATAGATCAACCACCCGTTGAGTTGCATCAGCCATGCAGGTCTATCCTCTTGGAAGCAGTATCCATACAGCGTTTGCCAAAGGTAGGGCGGGAGCGGGAGGCCCGCAACGCGTTGCGGCCTACCTCACGCTTCGTCGGCGGAGGCGGGCTGGTCGGCCTCCTGGGGGGGGAATCCAGGGCGACCCATCGCGGCGTAGGTGAGCCGTTTTCCGAGCTCGACGCCAGGCTGGTCGAAGGGGTCGATACCATACCAGATGCCGGCGTACCCAGTCGCCAGCTGGAAAAACATGATCGCCTCTCCCAGGCTGGCGGCGGTGAGATCGGGGAGCCGAAGGGTACAGTTCATCCGTCCCATCTGGGCCAGGGCCGTCGAAGTGGCCTCGTATTCCGCCCGCAGCAGCTCACCCAGGGTATGGCCCGGCAAGTAATCCAGATCGGCAGGAAGACTTTGCGCTGAGCTGGGCCGGGGGATCTTTACATCCACGCCCAGGTCCTCCACGCTGATGAAGGTGATCACCTTGTCGAAGGGGCCTTCCATAAAGAGCTGCACCTGACTGTGCTGATCGGTGGCGCCTACCGCAGCCACCGGTGTCGGTCCGACGTGAACGGTCCGCCCTTCCCGATCCACCCGCTTCCCCAGGCTCTCGGCCCAGAGCTGGCGATACCACTCGGCGAATTCGCGCAGCCGATCGGTGTAGGGCATCAGCACGTGGATTCTGGCCCCCAGGTCGGTATCGGCCGCCCAGTGCAGTGCGGCATAAAGAGCAGCCGGATTCTGCAGCAGGTCGTCGGATTCGGCCTGGTCCAACGCCCGCCGGGCGCCATCGAGGAGCCCATCGATGTCGATCCCCACCAGAGCGGCGGGCAGCAGCCCTACCGGGGAGAGGACGCTGAAGCGACCGCCGATCTGGGGCGGGACATCGAGGGTGGCGATGTGTTCCCGCTGGGCCAGCTCTCGCAACGCTCCGCGGGCGGGATCGGTCGTGAACACCAGGTGGCGATACGCCGCCGGCCCCAGGGCTTCTTCCAGCCAGGCGCGCACCACCAGGTACTGGGTCATGGTCTCCGCCGTTCCGCCGGATTTGCTGATCACGTTGACCAACACCCGGCGGGGATCGATCCGCTGCAGGGCGGCGGACACTGAGGTGGGGTCGACATTCTCCAGCACGGTCAGTCGGGGGAAGAAGTCGCGGCCTTCATCGTCCCACTCGTTCCAGGCCGGCCGGCGCAATCCGTTGAGCAGCGCCTTCGTGCCCAGCGCCGATCCGCCGATGCCGAGCACGAGTACATGATCGTGGGCCTGCCCCAGCCCCTCGGCAAAGCTCTTGATCGCATGGACCGTGGGGCCTTGATCCACCAATTGATAGAAGCCGTAGTCCCCGCCTGCCCGGCGCTGGCGGACTTCCGCCGCCACCGCCGCGAAGCGGCCGGCCAGCTCGGTCAGCCGACCCCGGGGGAGCCCATGTTGCCGGTCCAACCGGTCCTGGAACATCCGTCCATAGCGCAGCTTGATCACCCGACCTCCACCGTCAGCCCGTCGTATGCAGGGAAGATCCCCTCAGGAAGCTGCTTCGCCAAGTCGGCGTGCCCCGTCTCATGGGTTAGATGCGTGAGATAGGTCCGGCGCGCGCCCAGCGCACGGGCAGTCTCCACCGCTTCGGTGATGCTCAGATGAGTGGGATGGGGACGCCACCACAGCGCGTTGAGGACCAGGACGTCGAGGCCTCCCAGCCGCTCCCGCTCTGCCGGAGGAATCGACTTCACGTCGGTGATGTAGGCGAGGTTCCCGAAACGATAGCCGAACACGCGGAGGTGTCCGTGCTGGAAGGCGAGAGGAAGCATGTCCACCCCGGCGACGGTCATCAGGCGGTCCGGCTGGGTCTCATGCAGCCGCAGGCTGGGCTTCCTTTCCAGCACATTGGGATCCTAAGCTTAGAATTCCACGTGGACAAGTTGTCGCG
>JADMIO011135794.1_pt1 | contig 34675 bp, 31 predicted proteins | sample 8958161 | NCBI WGS metagenome assembly JADMIO01 (sample SAMN16585339, study PRJNA669376) | soil metagenome | isolation source: Crop rotation soil | place: USA: Cullars Rotation, Alabama | collected 2011
GGGCCGCGAGCGCGGCAGCCGCGGCTGCTTCGCTGACTGCATCGGGCGGAGTGCTGCCGCAGAGCCGTGTCCAGGCCGCGTTGGCGGAGAGCAGCCGACCGTCGGCTTCCGCGACCGCGAGCGCCTCGTCCTCGCCGGCGGCGTCGAGCGCTGCCCGGATCAGGCCGATGTCCGGGCTTGCGGCTGCCAGGGTGCCGACGGGCGCGCCGCGGCCCGAACGATCGAGCAGCAGAGCCAGCGCACCGGCTCCGATCAAAGCGGCCGCGAACACCGCGGCGAAGGTCCGGTCGCCGACCGCCCAGAGCAGCAACGCGCCGGAGGCCAAAGCGGCGAGCAGCAGCAGCGAGACGTCGCGCCAGGCGCGCCGCCGGGCCGCCGCGCTCACGTCCGCGCTTCCTTGCGCCGCCGCCACTTGCGGCCGATCCACCAGCGCCAGATCACGATGGTGATGAAATAGCCGATCACCGCGCTCGCCAGCGCGATCAGGAACAGGCCGATGATCAAGGCCGGCGCGGCATTGGAGGCGAGCCAGGCAAGCCAGTCGCGGATCGGCGCCTGCCGCTCATACATCGCCATGATCGCGCCCGCGTCGGCGTGAAAGCCGAACAGATTGCCGAGCGGGATCGAGGCGAGGATCAGGAAGGGCGTCGTGAACGGGTTGGTGAGGAAGGTCATGCCCGCCGCGATCGGCACGTTGCCGCGCACCGGCAGGCAGAACAGGGTCGCGCCGATGATCTGCACGCCCGGGATCAGGAAGAAGACGCCGACGAACAGCCCCATCGCCACGCCGCGCGGCACCGAGCGGCGGGTGAAGCGCCAGAATTCGCTGGCGAGGAAGCGCGTGCCGAACGGCTTGACCCAGCGGCTTTCCGCCATCTGCGCCCGGGTCGGCATGTTCGCCGCCGCCCAGCGCGAAAGCCACGAGGTTTGGTTGGGCTCAGCCATGCTGCCTCAACAGCCTTCCCTGCTCGCGCTTCCAGTCCTTTTCCTTCTCATAATCGCGCTTGTCGTGGCTCTTGCGGCCCTTGGCCAGCGCCAGCTCCACCTTCGCCCGGCCGCGCGCGTTGAAATAGATGGAAAGCGGGACCAGCGTCATGCCCTGCCGCGCCACCGCGCCGTGCAGCTTGGCGATCTGGCGGTGGTTGAGGAGCAATTTGCGCGGCCGCTTCGGCTCGTGATTGTGGCGATTGCCGTGGCTGAACTCGGGGATGTTGGCGTTGATCAGCCAGACCTCCTCTTCCGCCACTTCGGCATAGCTCTCGGCGATCGAGCCCTCGCCGAAGCGCAGGCTCTTCACCTCGGTCCCGGTCAGTGCGATCCCCGCCTCATATTTGTCCTCGATCGCATAATCGAACCGCGCCCGCCGGTTCTCGGCGACCACCTTCGTCTTGTCGAACTCGGGATGATGCGGGCGGGGCATGATGGAAAAGCGAAAAATATCCGTTCGGGCTGAGCCTGTCGAAGCCCTGCCCTTCTTCCCTAGAAAAGAAAAGGACAGTCCTTCGACAGGCTCAGGACGAACGTGTTTCTAAATCAGACCCGCATGCGCCAACGCGGCATCCACCGCGGCGCGGCTCGCTTCGCTCGGCGGAGTCATCGGCAGGCGGAGATCGGCGGAGAAGCCGCCGTGGATGCGGCTGAGCGCATATTTGCTCGGGCCGGGCGAGGCGTCGCTGAACAAGGCTGCATGAAGCGGGTAGAGTCTATCCTGCAATTTCAACGCCGTTCCCCAATCGCCTGATTTCATGGCGTTCTGGAACTCGGCGCAGAGGCGCGGTGCGACATTGGCGGTGACCGAGACGCAGCCCGTCCCACCCATGGCGTTGAATCCCAAGGCCATGTCGTCATTGCCCGAGAGCTGGACGAAATCCGCGCCGCAGGCCGCGCGCTGAGCGGAGACGCGGGCGAGATTGCCCGTGGCGTCCTTGACACCGATCACGTTGGCGATCCTCGCCAGCCGCCCCATCGTCTCCACGGCGATGTCGGTCACGGTGCGCGCCGGCACGTTGTAGAGGACGATCGGCAGGTCCACCGCGTCGGCGATCGCGGCGATATGGGCGAAGATGCCCTCCTGATTGGGGCGATTGTAATAAGGCGGAACGTGTAGCGACGCGTCCGCCCCCGCCTCCTTCGCGGCGCGGGTCAACGCGATGGCGTGGGCGGTGTTGTTCGAGCCGCAGCCGGCGAGCACCTTCACCCGGCCCGCCGCCGCCTCGACGGCAAGCTCGATGCAGCGGCGATGTTCGGCCTCGGTCAGGGTCGCCGATTCGCCGGTCGTGCCGCAGGGCACGAGGGCGTTGCTCCCTTCGCTCACCTGCCAAGCGCAGAAATCGCGATAAGCGCGCTCGTCCAACGCTTCGTCGCGGAAAATCGTCACCAGAGCCGGGATCGACCCGCTGAACATCGCTGCCTCCTTCACCGCTTGCTCCAGGTCATTGCATGGAGGAGCGGGGTTGTTCAGGGCTTGGTAAAGAGGGGGGCGTCATTCTGTCCAGCGTAGTGAAAGTCGCGAGTTCCTTCTTGATCCTCACGATCGGCGCCGGCGCGCTTGCCCAAAGTTCGTCGCAGGCGCCGGCGGACCTTCGCGCCGGAGTCGCGATCGCGGGCCAATATGGCGCGGCGCAGAGCGCTTATGCGCCGATCGCCTCGGCCATCGCCCGCTGGACCGCGCTGCGCCAATCGGACAGCCTGCCCTTCTCGACTTATTCCTCCTTCCTGATCAGCTATCGCGGCTGGCCGGGCGAAGCGGCGATGCGCCGCTCGGCCGAGGCGCGGCTGGCGGTCGAGGCGGTCAGCCCGGGCGAGATCGTCCGCTACTTCCAGGAATTGCCGCCGACCACCGCCGGCGGCCATGCCCAGCTCGCTCTGGCGCTGCTCGCCACCGGCCAGCGCGACCGGGCGCTGGCCGAGGCGCGGGTGGCCTGGCGGAGCGGGGTGATTCCGCAGACCGACGAGGCGCGGCTGTTCGGCGCCTTTGGCGGCGGCCTCACGTCGCAGGACCATGACGAGCGGATCGACGTCCTGCTCTCCAACGGCGACCGGATGAGCGCGGCGCGGATGATGGCTTATGCCTCGCCGGCGCGGCGGCCGGTGTTCGAGGCGCGGCTCGCGCTGCAAAACCGTTCGGCCGACGCCTCGACGCGGCTCTACGGGCTCGGCAATGCCGGCGCACAGGATGCGGGCCTGCTGGTCGACCGGGCGGACTGGATGCGCAACAACGGCGACAGCTACGGCGCGCGCAACCTGCTCGCCCAACCGCGCCGGCTGATGAGCCGCCCGGCCAATGCGGAGCGCTTCATGGCCTCGCTGGTGGCACACGCCCGCGCCGCGGCGAACGACCGGCAATGGACCCTGGCCTGGCAGATCGCGAGCCAGGTGGACGACATCTTTCCGCCCGGCACCGACGTCTCCACGCGAAGCTATGACGAGCGCGACGAATATACCAACCTCACCTGGCTCGCCGGGCAGGCGGCGCTCAACCTGGGCCGCAACGCCGATGCGGCGGCGATGTTCGAGCGCTACGGGCGCGGCGCGCTGAGCTCGCAAACCCGCGCCAAGGGCTTCTACTGGGCGGCCCGGGCAGTCGGCGGCCGCGACGAGCGCGCCACCCGCTGGCTGGAGGAAGCGGCGTCGAGCCCGGACCAATTCTACGGCCAGCTTGCGCTGGAGCGGCTTGGGCGCGTTCCCCAGCCGCCGCCGCAGGTGACGCCGCCGAGCGCCGCCGAGCGGATCGCCTTTGCCGGCCGGCCGCTCGCCGACGCCACCCGTTATCTGGGCATGACGGGCCGTCGCGCCGACCAGACCCTGTTCGTCCGCGCCCTCGCCCAGAGTCTGCACAACGACCGCGACCGGATCGCCGCGGCGGAGTTCGGCCGGATGATCGGCCGGCCCGACACCGGCGTCTGGGTGGCGCGCGAGGCGCGGGCGATGGGCGATACGTTCTACGTTCGACCCGCCTTCCCCGAGGTCTCGATTCCCTCCGCCTACCGCGCCAATTGGGCGGCGGCGCACGGCATCATGCGGCAGGAGAGCTCTTTCGACCGCGGCGCGGTCAGCGCGGCGGGCGCGCGCGGGATCATGCAGCTGATGCCCGGCACGGCGGCGATCGAGGCGCGGCGGATCGGCGTCCCCTATAACGGCGCCCGGCTGACCGAGGATCCGGACTATAATGTGCTGATCGGCAGCGCGCATCTGTCGGGCCTGATGGACCGGTTCGGCAACAACCTGGTCTTCGTCGCCGCCGCCTATAATGCCGGCGCCGGGCGGGTGCCGCAGTGGACCGCACGCAACGGCGACCCGCGCATGGGCGGCGACATGCTGCGCTGGATCGAGGAGATCCCCTTCTCCGAGACTCGCAATTACGTGCAGCGCGTGGTCGAGAACGCCTTCGTCTATGATCTGATGAATCCCGAAGGCAGCCGCTCGCGCGGGCGGGTCTCCTATTTCCTCGGCGGCGGCGCGCTCCGCTAACGAACGTTACCTCTGTCTCGTCATGCTGAACTTGTTTCAGCATCCATGCCGCGGCAGACACTCAGGCATGGACCCTGAAACAGTTTCAGGGTGACGGATGGGCACATGGCGGAGCGCGTCAACCCGATCACACCCGCCGGTTTCCGCGCGTTGCGCGAGGAATATGAGGCCCTCTTCTCCGGCGAACGGCCCAAGCTGCTCGAGACCATCGCCTGGGCGGCGGCGAACGGCGATCGATCGGAAAATGCCGACTACCAATATGGCCGGCGCCGGCTGCGCGAGATCGATCGGCGGATCAACTTCCTCGCCCGGCGGATGAAGGCGGCGAAGGTCACCGACCCCGGCGCGCAGCCGGACAAGAGCCGGATCTGGTTCGGAGCGACCGCGACGCTGGCCGACGAGGAGGACAAGGAGCGCGTCGTCACCTTGGTCGGCGAGGACGAGGCGGATGCCGGTGCGGGCCGGATCAGCTTCGAATCGCCGCTGGCCCGAGCGATCCGCGGCGCGGCGGTGGGCGACGTCCGCACCGTCCGCCTGCCCGCGGGCGCGATGGACTATGAGGTGACCGGGATCAGCTACCCCGAAGGCTAGCGCTGGTACTGCCTCGCGGCCGCGACCAAAGCCACACGGATTTCCTCGTCGGTGATGCGCATGTCGCAATTGCTGTCGGCGTAGCGGCGGAACCAGATGTTGGCGCGGTGAGCGACATCCTCGCTGACCTGGCCTTCGGCGGCGTCGCGGAAGCCGAGGCGGACGATCGTCCGCCCCTCGCGCGTTTCCGCCAGCCAGCGATCGAGGATTTCCATCCCCGGCCCATTCAGCTCGTCGTCGAGATCGCCGCGCCCGCCCGACCAGGCCGCGCCCTCATAGGCCCGCTCCATATCGACCGTGGCGCAACCGCCGGTCGCCAGCGCCGCAGCGCCGAGGGTCACAAGCAACAAGGTCCGCATGGCCGCCTCCCGAAGCCGTTTCGGGCGCGTATTAGCAGGCGGACGGGCGGCGCGTTAACCTTTGCGCGCGCGCCCTGTGCCGGAATGGGACGGTTTCAGGCCTTTTGAGGCTCCACTACCCGGATGCTGAGTTCCCGGAGCTGCTTCGCGCTCACCGGGCCGGGAGCGTTCATCATCAGATCCTCGGCCTTCTGGTTCATCGGGAAGAGGATGACCTCGCGGATATTGGGCTCGTTCGCGAGCAGCATGACGATCCGGTCGATGCCCGGCGCCGAGCCGCCGTGCGGCGGCGCGCCCAGCTTGAAGGCGTTGATCATGCCGGCGAAATTGGTGTCGACCTCATCGCGCGTGTAGCCGGCGATCTCGAACGCCTTGTACATGATGTCCGGCCGGTGGTTCCGGATCGCGCCCGACGACAGTTCGACGCCGTTGCAGACGATGTCGTACTGGAAAGCGAGGATATCGAGCGGGTCTTTCGTCTCGAGCGCCTCAAGCTCGCCCTGCGGCATGCTGAACGGGTTGTGCGAGAAATCGACCTTCTTCGCCTCCTCGTCATATTCGTACATCGGGAAATCGACGATCCAGCAGAATTTGAACGCGTCGTCGGCGATCAGGCCCAGCTCCTCGGCGACTCGGGTGCGGGCGGCGCCGGCCAGCTTGGCCGCCTGCGCTTCCTTGCCGGCGGCGAAGAAGATGCCGTCGTCCGGGCCGAGGCCGAGCGCCTCGACCAGCCGCCTCGTCGCCTCCTCACCATGATTCTTGGCGATCGGGCCGCCCAGCTCGCCGCCCTTCTGGGTGATATAGCCAAGGCCGGCATGGCCTTCGGAGCGCGCCCATTCGTTCATGTCGTCGAAGAATCTGCGGCTCTTCTCGGCCGTGCCCGGCGCGGGGATGGCGCGGACGACATTCCCTTCCGCCACCAGCCTCGCGAACAGGCCGAAGCCCGAGCCCTCGAAATGGCTCGACACGTCGGAGATCAGGATCGGGTTTCTGAGATCCGGCTTGTCTGAGCCGTATTTCAGCATCGCTTCCTTGTAGGGAATGCGCGGGAACTCGCCGGCCGGAGTCACGCTCTTGCCGTCGGCGAATTCCTGAAAGACGCCGGAGAGGACCGGCTCGATCGCGTTGAACACGTCGTCCTGGGTCACGAAGCTCATCTCGAAATCGAGCTGGTAGAATTCGCCGGGGCTGCGGTCGGCGCGGGCGTCTTCGTCGCGGAAGCAGGGAGCGATCTGGAAATAACGGTCGAAGCCGGCGACCATGATCAACTGCTTGAACATCTGCGGCGCCTGCGGGAGCGCGTAGAACTTGCCGGGGTGGACGCGGCTGGGGACGAGATAATCGCGCGCGCCTTCCGGCGAGGAGGCGGTCAGGATAGGCGTCTGGAACTCGGTGAAGCCCGCTTCGATCATCCGCCGCCGAATGGAGCTGATCACCTGGCTGCGAAGCACGATATTGGCGTGCAGCCGCTCGCGGCGCAGATCGAGATAGCGGTAGCGAAGGCGGATCTCCTCCGGATATTCCGCCTCGCCCGCCACCGGCAACGGCAGCTCGTCGGCGGCGGACTGCACGATGACCCTGTCCGCCACGACTTCGATCGCGCCCGTCGGCAGGTTCGGATTGGTGGCCTCGGCGCCGCGCGACACCACCTCCCCTTCGACCGTGACGACCGATTCCGCGCGGAGATGGTCGAGCACCGCCAGCGCCTCGCTGTTCGCCCGCGCGACGATCTGGGTAAGGCCGAAATGATCCCTGAGATCGACGAACAGCACGCCGCCATGATCCCGCTTGCGGTGAACCCAGCCGGACAGCTTCACGCGGCTACCGACGTCGCTTTCGCGAAGCTGGGCGCAATTATGGGTGCGGTAGGCGTGCATCAGGGATCGGCTTTCGATTTCGAATTCTGTGGAAAAACGGAGCGCAGGCGCTTCGCGTCACGCAAGCCGCTTTGTCAAGCGCGCCGCCATCGTTATGAGAGCGCGCAAATGCATATTCATCCGCTGATCACCGACACCGCCACCCTCGAAAAGCTCTGCGAACGACTGGCCCGAGCGCCGTTCGTCGCGGTCGATACCGAGTTCATGCGCGAGAATACCTATTGGCCGGACCTCTGCCTGTTCCAGGTGGCGAGCAGCGAGGAAGCGGCGGCGATCGATCCCAAAGCGGAGGGGATAGACCTCGCGCCGCTGCTCAACCTGCTGGTCAACAATGAGGACGTGCTGAAGATCTTCCACGCCGGGGGGCAGGATATCGAGATCGTCTTCAACCTGAGCGGAAGCACGCCGCACCCCTTGTTCGACACCCAGATCGCGGCGATGGCGCTCGGGCTCGGCGAGCAGGTGGGCTATCAGAATCTGGTCGAATCGCTGCTCGGCCGCCATCTCGACAAGGGTGCGCGCTTTACCGACTGGGCGCGGCGGCCGCTCGACAAGCGCCAGATCGATTATGCGATCGGCGACGTCACCCATCTCGCCGAACTGTTCCCGAAGATGCTGGAGCGGCTGAAGAAGACCGGCCGCGGCGAATGGCTCGATCAGGAGATGGAGCGGATCGCCGAGCCGGCCAACTACGCCAACGATCCGGGAAGCGCCTGGAAGCGCGTCAAGATCCAGAGCCGCAAGCCCGACGTGCTCGGCCGGCTGAAGGCGCTCGCTGGCTGGCGCGAGGTGGAGGCGCGCTCCAAGAATTTGCCGCGCGGCCGGATCATGAAGGACGAGACCCTGGCCGACGTCGCGCTTCATCCCCCCGCGGAGCAGGAGAGCCTGGGCAAGGTCCGCGGCCTTTCCGCCGCCTGGCGGACGAATGATATCGGCGCCCGGATGATGGAGGCGCTGGCCCATGCCGAGCCGCTGGCCGCCGCCGAGTTGCCGCCGCGCGAGGACCGTGGGCCGGGGCTCGGCAGGGAGGGCGCCCTGGTCGCCGACCTCCTGAAGCTGCTGCTCAAGATCCGCGCGCGCGAGAGCAATGTCGCCCCGAGGCTGGTGGCGCGCTCGGACGAGCTGGAGCAACTCGCCGCCGGCAAGCGCGAGGGCCTGACGATCCTCGAGGGCTGGCGCTTCGAGGAGTTCGGCCGCGACGCGCTCGATCTGGTCGAGGGCCGGCTCGCCTTCGCGATCAAAGGTGGCAAGCTCGCCATGACCCGGACCGAACAGGCGGAGCAGAGCGAGGAACCGGCGTGAGGGCAATGATCCCGCTGGCCCTGGCCATCTCCGGCTGCGCCCCAGCCCAGCCGCCAGAAGCGGCCGATCCGATCCGGGTGTGTAGCCCGGAGGCGCTGAGCCGAATGATCGGCCGGACCTGGTCGGATGCGCTGCGGGCAGAGGCGCTCCGTCTCAGCCGCGCCCGGGCGGCGCGCGTCATCCGGCCCGGCGACCTCGTGACGATGGATTACCGAACCGACCGCCTCAACGTGCACCTCACCGCCGAAGGCCGGGTCGAGCGGTTCAACTGCGGCTAGGGCAGGACCAGCTCGGGCTTCAGCCCCAGCTCCGTCGCCAGCGTTTTGAGCCGCCGTTCCACCGCCTCGCCGGCTAGGGCCCCATCCTTAAGCTTCAACCGAAGCACCTCGCCGCGCCGCTCCAGCCGGCTGCGCTCCAGCCCCGCCGCGACGCCGCCGCTGAGCCGCTGGCCCAGGCGGATCGCAAGGCCCCAGCGGGTCGCGCGCTGCAGCTCGTTCGCCGAACAGAGCGCCACGATCCCGGGATACGGCAAGCTCCGGCCGCCGCCGAAGGCGGTGAACAAAGCCTGCGCCAGCCGCACCCGGCCGGCCGCGTCGATCGCCACCCAATTGCCGTGCAGCGCCATGTCGACGCCGCGGTCGGCGCGGAAGTCCGGATGCGCGGCCCAGGCGATGTCGGCGAGCAGGCAGGCGGCGAGGCGCAGCCGCGCGCAGGACGAGTCGTCGTCGAACAAGGGCGCGATCCAGCCGTCCAGCAGCTCGCCATGTTGGGGGAAGCGGCCGAGCCCCGCCCCCGCCTCGCGCGCCGCCTCGACCAGCGGATCGCGCGCCCGGGTCTGCGGATCGAGCGCGGCGTAGAGCAGGCCCTCGCGAATGCCGAAGCTCGAGACGACGAGCCGCTGCGGCTTCAGCGCGTCGACCAGAGCGGTGAGCAGCAGATTGGCTTCGGGCAGCGTCGCCACTCGGGCGGTCGAGAGGCCGAGCTCGCGGGCGCCCGCTTTGTCGAGTTGCTCAAGCGTGGCGGCGAGCGCCGCCGGGCGATCCGGCGGCATGACATGCTGGTGCACGATCGGCAGCGGATGATCGGTCAGGGCCATGTCGAGCTGCGCCAGCGAGCGCCAGCTGCCGCCGACCAGATAGAAAGGCCGGCCCTTCGCCGCGCCGCCGAAGCCGGCGGCGCCTACCGCCTTCCTGACGTTTCGCTCGATCCCGTCGCCGCCGGTGGCGAGCAACGCATCGAGCCGAAGGACGCCGAGCGGCAGCGACGCGCCGCGGAGCACCTTGCCGCCTTTCACCTCGGCCAGTTCCAGGCTGCCGCCGCCAAGATCGCCCACGATCCCGTCCGCCTCCGGCATCGCAGAGATCACGCCCTTGCCCGCGAGCTTCGCTTCCTGCCTGCCGGAGACGATCTCCGGCTCCAGCCCGAGCTTGCGGACCTCATCGAGGAAGGCGGCGCCGTTCGAGGCTTCGCGGACCGCGGCGGTCGCCACGGTGCGGGTGGAAACGGCGCGCATCTGCCGGGTCAGCAGGGCGAAGCGGCGGAGCGCCGCCAGCGCGCGGCGGCGCGCGTCCTCGCCGAGCGCGCCGGTGGTGGCCATGTCGGCGCCGAGGCCGGCCATCACCTTTTCGTTGAAGATCACCGACGGAATCCGGGTCGCGCCCGAATAGACGACCAACCGGACGCTGTTCGAGCCGATGTCGATGATCGCGACCGGGGCGGTGGCGGTCACTAATTGCCGGTGGGAAGCCGAAGCGCCATCGGCACGGCGCCCTCGTGCAGCGCGTCGCCGCGCCCCGACAGCGACGGATTGGTCATGAAATAATGGTGCAGGTTGAACGGCTTCTCCTCGCCTGCGGACTCGAGCCGGCGATAGCTGCCGTCGGGCAGCAGCCGCCAACTCTGCTCCACGTCGAGCATGTTGGCGACCATCACCTGATCGAGCACCTGGGCATGGACGGTCTCATTGACCATCGGCAGCGCATATTCGACGCGCCGGTCGAAATTGCGCGGCATCCAGTCGGCCGAGCTGATGTAGACCAGGGCGTCGCGGTTCGGCAGCGCGTCGCCATTGCCGAAGCACCAGATCCGGGCATGTTCCAGGAAGCGGCCGACGATCGACTTCACCCGGATATGCTCGCTCATTCCGGGCACGCCAGGCCGGAGGCAGCAGATCCCGCGGACCACGAGATCGATCCTGACCCCGGCGCAGCTCGCTTCGTAGAGCTTCTCGATCACCTCGGGGTCGACGATCGAGTTCAATTTTGCCCAGATCGCGCCCGGCCGGCCTTCGCGGACATGGGCGATCTCGGCGTCGATGGCGGCAAGGATGTCCGGACGCATATCGCGCGGCGACATGCTGATCAGCTCCAACGCGCGCGGCTCGATATAGCCGGTGATGTAGTTGAAGATGTCGGCGACATCGCTGCCGATGCGCGGATCGGCGGTGAAGAAGCTGAGATCGGTGTAGATGCGCGCCGTAACCGGGTGATAATTGCCGGTGCCGAGATGGCAGTAGGTGCGGTAACCGCCCTCCTCGCGCCGAACGACCATCGACATCTTGGCGTGCGTCTTCCACTCGATGAAGCCGTAGACGACCTGCACGCCGGCGCGCTCCAGAGCGCTCGCCCACATCAGATTCTGTTCCTCGTCGAAGCGGGCCTTCAGCTCGACCACGGCGGTGACCGACTTGCCCGCCTCGGCGGCCTGGATCAGCGCATTGACCACTGCCGATTGCTTGCCGGCGCGATAGAGCGTCTGCTTGATGGCGATGACATTGGGGTCGGCGGCCGCCTGGCGGATGAAGGCCAGGACCACGTCGAACGTCTCATAGGGGTGGTGGACGACGATGTCCTTGGCCCCGATCGCGGCGAAGCAGTCGCCGTCATATTCGCGGATTCTTTCAGGAAATCGAGGCGTGTAGGCGGGAAACTTGAGATCCGGCCGATCCTCCTCGACCAAAGAGGTCAGGTCGGCGATGCCGAGAAAGCCGGTGGATTCGAAGACCAGGGCCTCGCTGGCATCGATACCCTCGCGGACCAGAGACTCCAGCGCGTCGGGGATCGCCTCCTCCAGCTTGAGCCGGATCACCCTGCCCCGCCGCCGCCGCTTGATCGCCGCGCGGAAGAACAGGACAAGATCCTCGGCCTCTTCCTCGATCTCGATGTCGCTGTCCCGGATCACCCGGAAGGCGCCGCCGCCGAGCAGCTCATAGCCGGGGAACAATTTGGCGATCTGCCGCCGGATCACGGTCTCGATCGGCACATAGCGCGCCGCCTCGCCCGGTAGCCGGACGAAGCGGGAGAGCGCGGCGGGGATCATCAGCAGCTCGCGGATCGGCTCGCCGTCCGAATGACGGCGAAGGTCGAAGATCAGCGAGAAGCCGCGATTGGGGATGAACGGGAACGGATGCGCCGGATCGATGGCCTGCGGGGTGAGCACGCGCGAGATATGGTCGTCGAAATGCTTTTCGAGCCAGGCGTCGTCCTCGGCCGTGATCTCGTCATTGCCCAGGATGACGACGCCCGCCCCGCGCAACGCCTCGCGAAGCTCGGCCCAGACCTGTTGCTGGGCGGCGGTGAGCTCATCCGCCTCGGCGACGATTGCGGCGAGCTGCTGGGTGGCGTTGAGCCCGTCGGCCGAGATCTCCTCGACCTTGGCGAGCTGCTGGCCCTTGAGCCCGGCGACCCGGACCATGAAGAACTCGTCGAGATTGCTGCCGGAGATCGACAGGAAGCGCAGCCGCTCGAGCAACGGGTGAGATGGATTGCACGCCTCCTCGAGCACCCGCCGGTTGAAGGCGAGCCAGGACAATTCCCGGTTGAAGAAGCGCGGCTCGGCCGGCGCGGGCGCGGCCGATGGCGCAGCGTCCTGATTCAGCGTCGCGTCCGTCACCGTCTCAACCACTCTTCCTCGCCCTTCCGATCAACCCCGCCTCCTCCAGCGCCTGCTTCGCCATCGGCACGGTCAGGCGGCGCGGTCGCGACAGCATCGCCTCGTCCAGCGCGCCGACGACGCGCTGCGCCGCCACATAGCTGCGTTCGACGCGCGGGACCAGAAAGTCGACGACCTCCTGTGGGACGGCGAGCCCCCGGTCGGCCAGCAGCTTGGCGACGAGCTGGCCGAGCAATTGGTCGTCCGGCCCGCCGATCTCGATCACCGGCGTGGCGCCGAGCCGGGACTTGAGATCGGGTAACCTGATTCCCCAGCCGGCGGACGGCGTATCGGCGACGATGAGGAGCGGCCGGCGCGACGCCTGCGCCTCGTTCCAGGCGTGGAAAAGCGCCTCTTCGTCATGGTCCTCGGCATCGTCGAATAGGCGGCCGTCGGTCTTGCGGACGAAGATTCGACCCAACAGGCTGCGGCCGGACTTGCGCGGGCCGATCAGCAAGGTTGCCATTACCGGCCAGGTCGACCAGCGCCGAAGATGATCGAACGCCGCCTGGTTGCAGTCGGACAGCAGGAAATCTTCCTCCCGCTCGGCGACCGGCCAGGGGAGCGGGAGGGCGATTTGATTGATCACCGCTAGCGCGAGATTCGCAGCGTCGAGCCGCCCACGGCCGTGACGGTCCAGCCCTGGGCGCGGAGCGCCGCCTGCAACGCCGCAGCGTCGCCCGTATAGGTGACCCGGATCACCGAGGTGCCGCCGAGCGCGAGGCTGCTGGTGATCGCCGAGGTGACGCCGCCGACCCGGCTCACCGAGACCTCGGCATTCTGCACCGCCGCGGCGTCCGGCGTGTCGACCTGCACGCTGAACGAATTGCCGGCGCCGGTCTGGGTCTGCGGCTGCTCGGTCTCCTCCGTCGTCGCCTCTTCCTCGACGACCTGCTGGACGGCCGGGGTGATGAGGACGAGGCTCCGGTCAGGTTGGAGCAGGCCCGCCTCCAACGCGCGGCGATAGACCATGTCCATCCGCCTGACGCCTTCGTCGAGCATGCCGGGGAGCGCGTCGCTGGTCGCGGCGCGCAATTGGAAGCGGCCCAGCACCTGCGCGTCCGGGCCGAAGCGGGCGGTGAAGGTTGCCAGCGCGGGCCCGCCCGGGAAGGCGCGCCGGACCTCGACCTCGGCGATGGCGATGTCGGCGCCGCCATATTGATCGAGCAGCATCCGCCACCAGCCGCGCCCGCGCCGATGGGTCTGCGCATCGTTCAGGACCAAAGGATCGACCCCGGCGCCCGAGGTGCGGACATAGTCGATCGGCGTGTTGACGGTGCGGAATTGCGCCCAGGCGCGCTGCCATTCGTTGCGGATCTCGAAGGAATAGCCGGTCCCGCCCGTGGTCATCACCGGGATGACGAGCAAGGGCGCCGAGCGGCGGGTGAGGCCCGCGACGCCCAGCATCTGGCCGGTGCGGGCCCGATCGAACAGCACGCCCAGGCGCGCGATGTAGCGGGTCGGGCTGATTTGCTCCTGCTCGATGACGATGCCGGAGACGATCGTGTTGAGCACGCTTTCGGAGAGGTTGGGCGCCTGGTTGGCCGGACGGCCCGTGGTGCGCGACCAGAGCATCCGCCAGCCTTCGCGCTGCGCCTGCCGCCAGCCCTCGACCCGGGCCAGCTCGGCGCTGCGCGCGGTGACGTCGACCTCGATCCCGCCCACCTCGAAATTGCTGGTGCTGTCGATCGGCGGGATACCGCGATCGGCGCCGTCGAGCTGCGCGTAGAGATAGGCGCCACCCCCCGCCAGCAGCAGCAAAGCGAGGGGGATCGCAAGGAGGGCAAGGCGGCGCGGGCTCACGGGCGCCCTTCTGGCGAGGGAATCGTGGAAATCCAAGCGCGTTGTGGCTAGGGCCGTCCGCGGACGGATTTCAGCCCTCCTTTGTCATGCCGGGCTTGACCCGGCATCCACCTTCTTTCGAAGCGGCGGAAGAAAAAGGTGGACCCCGGATCAAGTCCGGGGTGACGATACCGGCCATGTCACAGGCGTGCGACGAATGAGCGACGACGAAAGCTACACCTACGCCAAATCGGGAGTCGATATCGCCGCCGGCAATGCGCTGGTGAAGGCGATCGGGCCGCTCGCCAAAGCGACCGCCCGGCCGGGCGCGGACGCCAGCCTGGGCGGATTCGGCGGCTTTTTCGATCCCAGAGCGGCCGGCTACAAGGATCCGCTGCTGGTCGCCGCGAATGATGGCGTCGGCACCAAGCTCAAGCTCGCGATCGAAAGCGGCCGGCACGACGGCGTCGGCATCGACCTGGTCGCGATGTGCGCCAACGACCTCATCGTGCAGGGCGCGGAGCCGCTTTTCTTCCTCGATTATTTCGCCACGGGAAAGCTCGACAACAATGTCGCCGAGGCGGTGATCGCCTCGATCGCGGAAGGCTGCAGGCAGGCCGGCTGCGCCCTGATCGGCGGCGAGACGGCCGAGATGCCGGGCATGTATGCTAAGGGCGACTATGATCTTGCCGGCTTCTGCGTCGGCGCGGTCGAGCGGGGCGAGGCGCTGACCGGCGCGCAGGTGAAACCCGGCGACGTCATCCTCGGCCTCGCCTCCTCCGGCGTCCATTCCAACGGCTTCAGCCTGGTCCGGCGGCTCGCCGCCGATCGCGGCTGGCGGCTCGATCGCCCCGCTTTGTTCGATCAGGACCTGCTGCTGATCGAGGCGCTGCTCGCGCCGACGCGAATCTATGTGAAGGCGCTGCTGCCCTTGGTCCGCTCCGCCCGCCTGCATGCGCTCGCCCACATCACTGGCGGCGGGCTGCTCGAGAATATTCCGCGCGTGCTGCCGACGGGCTGCCACGCCGAGGTCGACGCCGACGCCTGGCCGCAGCCGCCGCTGATGGCGTTCCTGCAGGCGCAGGGCAATGTCGAGCCCGGCGAGATGGCGCGCACCTTCAATTGCGGCGTCGGCATGGCCGCGATCGTCGGCGACCAGGAGGCCGAGGTTGTGATCGACGCGCTGGGCGCGGCGGGCGAGACGGCGTTCCGGATCGGGCGCGTCGTCGCCGGGGACAAGGGCTGCACGGTCTCGGGAGGCGCGGAGACGTGGAGCGCCCGGACGCCGTGGTCCGCCACTCATCATGGCTGAGCGCGTCCGGGTCGCAGTGCTAGTTTCCGGGCGCGGCTCGAACATGGTCGCGCTCGCCGAGCATAAGAGACGCGATCCGTCGCGGTCCTACGACCTCGCTTTGATCGCCTCCAACGTGCCCGAGGCGCGCGGACTGGTCGTGGCGAAGCGCTTCGGGATCAAGACCTGGGCGAAGAGCCACAAGGGCATGAGCCGCGAGGACTTCGACGCCGAGCTCGACGCGGCGCTCCGCGCCCACGACATCGAGCTGGTCGCGCTGGCCGGCTATATGCGGCTGCTCTCGCCCGGCTTCGTGGATGCCTGGCAGGACCGGCTGCTCAACATCCATCCGTCGCTGCTGCCGGCGCATCGCGGCCTCGACACCCACCGCCGGGCGCTGATGGCGGGCGACGAGTTCGCCGGCTGCTCGGTCCATCTGGTCACCGCCGAGCTCGATGCGGGCCCGGTGCTGGCGCAGGAGCGGGTGCGAATCCTGCCGCGCGACGATGCGGACAGCCTGGCCGCGCGGGTGCTCGAAGCGGAGCACCGCCTCTATCCGGCGGCGCTGGAGGCCTATTGCGTCTTCATCAGTGGCGCCAGCTCACCACGCCTTCCCGATCGATCGTAATCCCGGCCTCGGGGATATCGCGCGCCGTCAACTCGGCGATCCGCTGCGCCGCGCCGCCCGCCGGATCGTAGACCGGGCCGCCGGGCCGGGTCTGGCGGGCCGAGACGATCCGCGCCGATTGCAGCGCGCCGTCGCGTCCGATCTGCAGGTCCGCGATCGACGCCAATCCCGCGCTGTTGCTCAAGTTCATCCGCCCGTAGGTCCAGAAATTGCCGAGGCTGTAGGCGATGAAGCGGCCGCGATAGACCTCGATCGCGCGGGGGATGTGCGGGCCGTGGCAGAAGACGACGTCGGCGCCGGCGTCCACCGCGGCATGGCCGAAGGCGTAGGGATTGCCGCGATTCTCGCCGACGAAACTCTCGGTCTGGCGGGTGACCTGGCTTCGGCTCTCGCCCTCGGCGCCGATATGGCAGGAGACGATGACGATGTCGGCCTGCCGATCCGCTTCGCGCACCATCGCCGCCAGCCGGCCGAGATCGCCGACCTGCATCAGGCCGGGATTATGGCCGAAGGCGATCAGGGCGACGGTGGTGCCGTCGGCGAGCCGCTGCATTCCGATCCTGGTCTGCGGCGTATCCGCGCCGCTCACCGCAAGCCCGGCGCGGGTCAGGTTCTCATAGGTCAGCGCCCGTCCGCTCTCGCCGAAATCGCGGCTGTGATTATTGGCGTTCGACACCATCGTGAAGCCGGCGCGACGGAGGTAGTCCGCGTGGAATGGCGGGCTTCGGAAGGTGAAGCAGACGGCGGGGTTGCCGCAGGCCTTGGGGTTGTCGCTGCTGGTGTGGATCGTCCCCTCGACATTGCCGAACACGACGTCGCCGGAGTGGAAGAGCTGGCTGATTTCCGGCCCCAGCACCGTCGCCGGATCGCCGTCGGGCGTGACCCGCGGGTCCATGCCGGGAGTCGGCCAGTCGCTCCCCATCATGATGTCGCCAACGCCCACGATCCGGTAGCTGGTCCGCGTACCGGCGGCCCGCCCCGACTGCAGGCTGGTGACCGGCGTCTCGGCGGTGGCGGGCGCGAGCCGGAAGGCCTGGCCGCCCAGCAGCCAGGCGCCCGCGCCGATCCCCGCGCACAAAGCGAGACTGGCCAGTAACCGGACGCGCACCTTACCCTCCCCGCTCGTCATATGACGATAGCAGCGCCGAGTTCAGCACGCGATTCGTTTCCGCCCCGTGAACGGGACAGCCAAGTCAGCCGACGATCTCGTCCGGCGAGAAGAAGAAATCGATCTCGATCTTCGCATTCTCGTCGCTGTCCGAGCCGTGGGCGCTGTTCGCCTCGATCGACTCGGCATAGGTGCGGCGGATCGTGCCTTCCTCGGCGTCAGCGGGGTTGGTCGCACCCATGATCTCGCGGTTGCGGGCGACCGCATTCTCGCCTTCGAGCACCTGCACGACGACCGGCCCGGAGGTCATGAAGGCGACCAAGTCGTTGAAGAAGGGCCGCTCCCGATGCACGCCGTAGAAGCCCTCGGCCTGGTCCTTCGTCATCTGGATGCGCTTCGAGGCGACGACGCGCAGACCGCCGTCCTCCAGCATCTTGGTCACCGCGCCGGTGAGATTGCGTCGGGTGGCGTCCGGCTTGATGATCGAAAAGGTGCGCGTCGCGGCCATGGCGAATGAAGCTCCGTGATGATGTGATGGAATGTCGGCCGGCCCTCTAGGGGAACGGACGGTGGAGAACAAGCCAGCGCTCCGCGGCCCCGACGTGCCGCCGCGCGATCATGGGAAGGCGCGCGTCAGGTCGACGATGCCGCGGCCGTAGACCGCGTCCTGCCCCACCGCCCCGCCATCTCTCGCCGAGGCATAGAGCCTGGCCACCAGCTCCGCCCCGGACAGGTTCGGGTTCGCCTGCGCCAGAAGCGCCAGCGCGCCCGCAACCAGCGGCGTGGATCCCGAGCAGGAGCCGGCCGCCGCCGCCACATAATGAGCCGAGGCGTTCCCCGCCCTCGACCCGAGCAGGACATCGCTGCCGTTTACGAAGCCGGCGAGCACGACCTGCCCTCGCGCCTCGGGGCTGAGGGCAATCGCGGCGCCCCAGGTTTGCGGGTTGGCCGCGCCCGCATCGTTGCCGCCGCAGATCGCGATCACCATGCCGGCCGCGGTGGCGGCGTCGATCGCGGCGAGCATGGACGGCGTGGGCATCGCGTCGCCGATCGTAGACAGGTTGACGATCCTGGCCCCCGCGAGCCGCGCCCGATCGATCGCCGCCTCGATGGCGGCGAGGCTGAGGATGCAATCGCCCGCGGCGCAGGTGCCCGGAGCATCGACGCGGAAGACAAGCAAGGTGGAGTCGAACGCGACGCCGTGAGAGCCGACTCCGTCGCGGCCGGCGGCGAGGGCCAGAGCGACGCCGGTGCCATGTCCCCCGACATCGCTGATCGTCCCGTTTCCGGCCGTATCGGTGGAAGCCGGATCGATCCGCCCGGCGAATTGCGGGTTTGCGACATCAATGCCGGTGTCGATGACCGCCACCTTGACGCCCGCCCCCGTCGCGCCGCGCTGATAGGCGATGAGCGCATTCATCGAGACCGCCCCGGCGGTGGCCCGATATTCCGCCGTGTCGAACGCCCCTCCCGAAGTCGGCGGTGGCGGCGGAGAAGGCGGCGGAGGCGGCGGCGCGGGAGTCTGGGCTATGGGAGGTGCTTCAGTCGAGGTGCCATCTCCACCCGAGCCGCACGCAACAAGCGCGAGTGCGAGCGCCAAAGTCGAAACCGCAGGGCGCGCGCAAGCAATCATGCGCCGTTCGGCTGGGCTGTTTCGTACCGACATGACCAGATGCTCATCCTGTCGTCGGCCAGCCCGAGCCGAGCGGTTTTTATCATGCTCTCGGCGCTTTACCTCACCCTTCGTGGTTCGCCGCGATGTACCGGTCCAGCAACGCCACGCCGAACCCAGTGGCGCCTTTGTCGTAGAGATGGCTCGCTTTGTCCTGCCAGACCATGCCGGCGATATCGAGGTGCGCCCATTTGACGCCTTCCTCCACGAACCGCTGGAGGAAGCAGGCGGCGGTGATCGAACCGCCCTCCCGGCTGGCGCTGTTGCGCATGTCGGCGATCTGCGAGTCCATGATCCGGTCATAGGCCTCGCCCATCGGCAGCCGCCAAAGCTTGTCGCCGCTCGCGGCGCCCGCCTTGAACAAGGCGTCCGCCAGGCCGTCGTCATTGGCGAACATGCCGCCATATTCGTGGCCCAGGCTGATTACCATCGCGCCGGTTAAGGTGGCGAGATCGATCATCACGGACGGCTTCAGCTCGCGTTGCGTCCAGGTCATCGCGTCGGCGAGGACCAGCCGGCCTTCCGCGTCGGTGTTGATCACCTCGATCGTCTGGCCGGACATCGAGGTGACGACGTCGCCGGGCCGCTGCGCGTTGCCGTCCGGCATGTTCTCCGCGAGCGCGCAGACGCCGACGACATTGGCTTTCGCCTTGCGCCGGGCGAGGCTCAGCATCGCGCCCGCGACGGCGCCGGCGCCGCCCATGTCCCATTTCATCGATTCCATGCCGGCGGCGGGCTTGATCGAGATGCCGCCGGTATCGAAGGTGATGCCCTTGCCGACCAATGCGATCGGCTTCGCCCCTGGCGTGCCGCCGTTCCAGCGCATTACCAGGAGGCGCGGCGGCCGGACCGAGCCGCGGCCGACGCCGAGCAAGGCGTTCATGCCGAGTTTCGCCATCTGCTTTTCGTCGAGCTGCTCGATCTCAACGCCGGTGCCGCCCAGTGCGGCGCGGACCCGCTCGACGAAGCTCTCGGGATAGACGACGTTCGCCGGTTCGGTGACGAGCATGCGGGTCAAATCAAGCCCATCCAGCATCGCAGCATAATCGGCCCAGGCTTTCTTCGCGCCCTCGCCGGCGCCGACCAGGACGATCTGCTCAAGCGTCGGCTTCTGCTTGCGGCCTAGCTTGGTGCGGTAGAGATCGTAGCGCCAGCTCCGCGCCGCGGCGCCGAAGGCGAGCCGGCAGGCGGCGCCGGCGTCGAGCCCGCGCGCATCGACGACCAGCTTCGTCTCGCCGGAGGTGAGCAGCTTGGCGGTAAGCGCCCCGCCCACCCGTTCGTGCAGCGCCACTTCATCCTGCTTCGCGCCATAGCCGACGAGCAGCAGCCGCCGCGCCGCGCCGCCTTCGTCGATGAAGGTCTCCGCGATCGCGCCGATCTCGCGCTCGAAGCGCTGCGCCTCGGCCGAGCGTTCGGCGAGCGCGCGCGCCGCGTCGTCCAGGTCCGCGAGCCGGTCCTTGAGCGCATCCTCGCTGCGGACGGGTATGGCGAGCGCATGGCTTCCTTCGGGCCGCGCCGCGGCAAAGCTGACCTTGATCAAACCTTGTCTCCTGTTCGGCCGCCCAAGACGACCGGAATGCTGACGCCATTGCAGGCGGCGGGCGCAGGTGCAATAGCCGCCCGGTTCCCAGTAGAGACCTTGGGGGACGGGTGAAGCCGGAGCGGCCGGGTTTGTTGAGCAAGACGAAGCTGATCTGCCGGACGGCGCTGCCGCTGCTGCTGGGTCTCGCCGCGAATACGGCCAATGCGCAGGAACAGCCTCCCGCGACGCCCGCTGTCGCCAGCAGCGGCGAGACGGTAGTCCAGTTCAGCTCGGACCGGCTGGAATATGACCAGAACAGCGAGGTCGTGACCGCTTCGGGCGAAGTCAGGATGACTCGCGAAGGCTACGACCTCAGGGCCAACAGCGTCGTCTGGAACCGGACAAGCGGCGAAGTCCGAGCGATCGGCTCGGTGCGGATCATCTCGCCGCAGGGTGATGTCGCTTATGCCGACACCGTGACGCTCGAGGACACGCTTCGCGACGGCATGGTCGAGAATATGCTGCTGGTGCTCGCCGACGGCGGCCGGCTGGCGGCGGTCTCGGCGGAACGGCGGAACGGCATCACCACCTTGCATCGCGCCGCCTACACGCCCTGCGCCGTGGTCGACGAGAATGGCTGCCCGCGCAACCCGACCTGGCAGATCAATGCGGTCCGCGTCGTCCACGATCCGGTCCGGCACAGGATCAGCTATCGGGGGGCGGCGCTGAACCTCCTCGGGCTGCCGATCTTCGCGCTGCCCGGCTTCTCCCATCCCGACGGCAGCCAGGGCGGTGGCACCGGTCTTTTGGTGCCCGACTTCAGCTACAGCCGCCAGAACGGCGTGGAGATCAGTGTTCCTTATTACATCCGGCTGGCCCCGAACCGCGACATCACGATTACGCCGCACGTTTATTCAGACGTGCTGCCGATGCTCGAGGGCCAGTATCGCCAGCTCACCTCGCTGGGTGCGTTCCAGGTTCGCGGCTACCTCACTTACGGCTCGCGCCTGCCGCTCAACGCGCCGGTCGGCACGCCGCCCGACGACGGCTTTCGCGGCTATATCGAGGGCAATGGCCGGTTTCAGCTGAGCCCGGTCTGGAGCATCACCGCTTCCGGCCGCTACGCCACCGACCGCACCTTCCTGCGCCGCTATCAGATCAGCCGCGACGACCGCTTGCGGTCGGTGATCGATGCCGAGCGGATCGGTCGAAACTCCTACATCTCGATCGCCGGCTGGGCGTTCGAGGGCCTGCGCGTCACCGACGTGGACGGCACCCAGCCGATCGCCTTGCCGGCGATCGACGCGCGCTGGCGGCTGGCCGATCCCTGGCTCGGCGGCCGGATCGAGCTGCAGGCGAACAGCCTCGCCTTGCTCCGCCTCGAAGGCCAGGACACGCAGCGCGCCTTCGCCAGCGCGCAATGGCAGCGGCGTATGCTGACCCCGCTGGGCCAGGAGCTCACCTTCACCGCTTACGGTCGCGGCGACCTCTATCATACCGCCGACACGCTGCGCACGCAGACCGTCTCCTACCGCGGCGACGAAGGCTGGGGCGGGCGTTTCATCGGCGCGGCCGCTGCGGACCTGCGCTGGCCGTTCATCGGTCCGTTCATGGGCGGGGTTCAGCGGATCACGCCCCGCCTCCAATTCGTCGCCTCGCCACCGACCGAGAATGTCGACATCCCGAACGAGGACGCGCGGGCGGTCGACCTCGAGGATTCCAACCTGTTCGCGCTCAACCGCTTCCCGGGCTACGACCGCTGGGAGGACGGCGTCCGCGTAACCTATGGCGCCGATTGGGACATCGACCTTCCCGGCGTCGCCATCCACAGCAATATCGGCCAGAGCTACCGGCTGAGCACCCGGGCCGCGATCCTGCCGCCGGGCACCGGGCTGTCCGATCGCTTCTCCGATTTCGTTGGGCGAACCAATGTCCAGATCGGCCGGCGGATCAATGTCACCCATCGGTTCCGGCTGGATAAGGACAATCTCGCGATCCGCCGCAACGAGCTGGACGCGACGATCGGCGGCCACCGCACCTATGCGACGATCGGCTACCTCCGGCTCAACCGCAACATCGACCCAGCGATCGAGGATTTGCGCGACCGGGAGGAAGCGCGGGTCGGCGGCCGCGTGGAGTTCGCGCGCTACTGGTCGATCTTCGGCTCGGCGATCGTCGATCTCACCAACCGGCGCGAGGATCCGCTGAGCCAGGCCGACGGCTTTTCGCCGATCCGCCATCGTCTCGGCATCCTTTATGACGATGATTGCATCGAGCTTGGCGTGACCTGGCGGCGCGACTATGAGACCACCGGGGACGCGCGGCGGGGCAATACCTTCCTCATTCGGGTGGCGCTCAGGAACCTGGGCCGCTAGGAGGATCGCTCAGCGAGGGTTAAGGTCGGTGGGCCCAGCATAGGCCCCTGCTTTCATTGGAGGAATGATGAAGCTCGGTTGGTTCAAGGGCGCGGGCGCAATCGTCGCGACCCTGCTTTCGGTGGTGGCGGCGGCGCAGACGGAAGGCAGCCTGCAAATCCCGAGCAGCGTCCAGTTCGTCGGCACGCCGCAGCCCGGCATCCGCAAGGCGACGGCGATCGTCAATGGCGAGGTTATTACCGAGACCGACGTCGACCAGCGCCTCGCGCTCATCGTCGCCTCCAATCATATCCAGTTGCCGCCCGAGGAATTGCAGCGCGTCCGCGCCCAGGTGCTCCGCAATCTGATCGACGAGACGTTGCAGATCCAGGAAGCAGCGCGGCAGGAAATCAATGTCGAGGACCGCGAGGTCGACGAATATTACAATCGGTTCTCGCGCAACTTCAACCAGACCCCGACCGGCTTCACGACCTATCTGCGCAGCGTCGGCGCCTCCGATCGGTCGCTGAAGCGCCAGATCCGCGGCGAGCTCGCCTGGCAACGCCTGCAGCGTCGCCAGATCGAGCCGTTCGTCAATGTCGGCGACGACGAAGTGCGGGCGATCGTGGAACGGATTCAGTCGTCGCAAGGCACGACCGAATATCGCGTCGCGGAAATCTTCATCTCGGCGACCGCCGAGACGCAGACCGCCGCGCAAGCCAATGCGGCGCGGCTGGTCCAGCAGATCCGCGCCGGCGCCTCGTTCGGCGCCTATGCGCGGCAATTCTCCGAAGCTTCCACCGCTGCGGTCGGCGGCGATCTCGGTTGGGTCCGCGCCGAGCAATTGCCGGACGAGCTCGCCGCCGCGGTGCGCCAGATGCCGGTCGGCGCGGTCAGCGATCCGATTCCCGTGGCCGGCGGCTTTTCGGTCGTCGCGGTTGCCGACGCGCGCCGCCTGGGCATGGCCGATCCGCGGGACGCGCGTCTCAGCCTGATGCAGATCTCGGTCGTCCTGCCGGCCGGGACGACGCAGCCGCAAGCACAGGCCCGGGCGCGGGTGCTGCAGGAGCGCACCCAGAGCATGGGTGGCTGCGGCGGCGCGACGGCGGCGGCGCAGGCGATCGGCGCTGAGCTGGTGTCCAACGATCAGGTGCGGGTCCGCGACCTGCCGGCGCCGCTGCAGCCGATGCTGCTCAATCTCGGCGTCGGTCAGGCGACCCAGCCATTCGGCTCGCCGGAGCGGGTCAGCGTCCTCGTGCTGTGCGGCCGCGACGAGCCCGCGCCGGTCGCCGCACCCAATGCGGAGGCGGTGGCCAATTCGCTGCTCGAGCAGCGCGTGGGGCTTCGCGCCCAGCGTTACCTGCGCGACCTTCGCCGCGATGCGGTGATCGACTATCGCTAGGGACGGGATCCTCGATTGATGATCGCGCCGCTCGCCGTCTCGCTGGGCGATCCGGCCGGCATCGGTCCCGAGGTGATCGCCAAGAGCTGGGAGAGGCGCGAAGCGGCGTCTCTGCCGCCGTTCTTCGCCGTGGGCGACCTCGATGCGCTGAAGAAGGTCTGGGACGGGCCGATCGCGCTGATCGACGATCCCGGCGCGGCCGCCGCTTCGTTCGACCAGGCCCTGCCGGTAATCGATGTCGCCGATTCCGCCCTGGCCCTGAGCAGTCCCGGTCTCGCCGAGGCGCGCAATTCGCTCGACGCGCTTGAGCTTGCGGTGGGACTGGCGCAAATGGGCGCCGCCTCGGGCCTGGTGACCGGACCCGTCTCCAAGAGCCGGCTCTATGCCGTCGGCTTCACCCATCCCGGCCAGACCGAGTTCGTGGCGGAGCGCTGCGGCGTTTCAGGCGATCTGGTTGCGATGATGCTGGCGGGGCCGAGCCTCAGGGTCGTGCCGGTTACGACCCATATTCCCTTCATCGAAGTGCCGGCGGCGCTGACCATGGAAGCGATCGTCGCCAAGGGCCGGGCCGCGGCCCGCGGGCTGCAGCGCCAGTTCGGGATCGAGAATCCCCGAGTCGCGGTTGCCGGTCTCAATCCGCATGCCGGCGAGGAAGGCCATCTCGGCCGCGAGGAGGGCGACATCATCGCCCCGGCCATCGAGCGGCTGCGCGACGAAGGGATACAGGTCACCGGTCCGCACTCGCCCGACATCATGTTCGCCGAGCGCCGCCGTGCCGATTTCGACGTCGCGCTTTGCATGTATCATGATCAGGGCCTGATTCCGCTGAAGGCGCTGCATTTCGACGAGGGGATCAACATCACGCTCGGTCTGCCGATCGTGCGCACCTCGCCCGATCACGGCACCGCGTTCGATATCGCCGGCAGGGGGATCGCCGATCCGGGCGCGATGATCGCCGCGATCCGGATCGCGGGAGAATGCGCCGCCCGCCTCGCCGCGTGAGCCTGCCGCCGCTCAGGGAAGTCATCGCGCGCCACGGGCTCAGCGCCAGCAAGGCGCTCGGCCAGAATTTCATCCTCGACGAGCAGTTGCTCGACCGGATAGCGGCGGTCCCGGGCCCGTTGCAGGGCAAGCGGGTCTACGAGGTCGGACCCGGCCCCGGCGGACTGACCCGTGCTTTGCTCCGCGCCGGCGCCGAGGTCGTGGCGGTGGAGCGGGACCGGCGCTGCCTCGCCCCGCTCGCCGAGCTTGCCGAAGCCTTCCCGGGCAGGCTCACCGTGCTTCAGGACGATGCCCTAGCAGTCGATGAGGCGAAGATCGTCGGCCCGGCCCATGTCGTCGCCAACCTCCCGTACAATGTCGGCACCGCCTTGCTGGTGCGCTGGCTGGGCGGCGCGGCCTGGCCGCCCTGGTGGGAGTCGCTGACCCTGATGTTCCAGCGCGAGGTGGCCGAGCGGATCGTCGCCGCGCCGGGAAGCGCCGCCTACGGCCGGCTGGCGGTGCTTGCCCAGTGGCGATCGACCGCCAGGCTGGCGATGAAGGTCCATCGCTCCGCCTTCACGCCGCCGCCGAAAGTGATGTCGGCGGTGGTCCACATCGCGCCCGCCGCCGCGCCCGAGGACGTCCGTTTCGCGACGCTGGAGCGGCTCACCGCCGCCGCCTTCGGCCAGCGCCGCAAGATGCTGCGCCGCTCGCTCGCCGGAGTGCCGGGCGCGGAGGAGGCGCTGACCGCGCTCGGCATTGACCCGGAACGGCGCGCGGAGACGCTCGCCGTCGCCGACTTCGTCAATCTGGCGCGGTTGCTCGACGCCTAATCATAACCGTCATGCTGAACTTGTTCAGCATCCATGCCGCAACCTCCGATGCCCATCGCAGCCGCTCAGGCATGGACCCTGAAACGAGTTCAGGGTGACGGCCTGTCGGGGCCGTCAGTTGCGGCGGGGCGGATTGGCCGGGGGAGTCGCCGGCTCCGGGCGGCTCGCGGCCAGCGCCTCGGGCGGCGGGCCGCGCTCGATCGCCGCGGCGAGCTGATCGGCCGAGGCGCAGCTATTGCCGCACAGGGTGCGCAGCCGGGTCAGATTGCCCCGCGCCCGCTCGACCGCGCCGCGCTGCACATAGGCTTCGCCCTGCGCGGCGAGCGCCGCCTGGTCGTTCGGCTCGATCCTGAGCGCATCGCCATAATAGCCGATCGCCTTGCCCGGCAGCCGCTGCGCCTGGGCGACCCGGCCGAGCGCGATATAGGCAGCGCGGTTGCGCGGATCGACGGCGAGCGCGGTCTCCAGCAGGTCGATCGCTTCGTTGTAGTGGCTCGCGGCGGTCTGGGTCTGCGCCTCCTGGACGAGCGCCATCGAACGCTGGTCGATGACATCGTCCGGGCGCTGGCTGGAACCGGCGCTGGCCATCGTGCCGAGGGCGATCGCAACGCTGAGAGCAACAGGGGTAAGGCGCATCCAGAACTCCATGGTCTTCAGCCGCGGCCCTAACATGGCCGCCGCCAGCGCGCGATGAAAAAGCCGTCCGTGCCGTCATGGCCCGGGCTGAGCAACCGCCCGCTTCCTGCTTCGCGCCCGGCCGGCATCGAAATGTCTTCCGGCACCAGCGATGAACGGGCGGTGAGCGCCGCCGCCTGATCCCTGCCCTCCTCGGCGAGCAGCGAGCAGACCGCGTAGACCAGCCTCCCGCCCGGGACGAGCAGACCGGCGGCAATATCGAGCAGCCGCGCCTGCAGCGCGACGAGCTGCGCCAGCCGCTCCGGCGTGATCCGCCAGCGCGTTTCCGGATTGCGCCGCCAGGTGCCCGAGCCCGAGCAGGGCGCGTCGACCAGCACCAGATCGGCGGTGACGCCCATCAGCGCGTCCAGCTCGCGGCCGGGATCGAGCAACCGGGCCTCGACGATCGCCACGCTTGCTCGTTCGAGCCGCGGCGTCAGCCGCGACAGCCGCGCCCGATCGCTATCGGCGGCGAGGATCGCACCCCGGTTCGCCATGTCGGCGGCGAGCGCCAGGGTCTTGCCGCCGGCGCCGGCGCAGAGATCGACGACGCGCTCATCCGCCCGCGCATCGCAGGCCAGGCAGATGAGCTGACTGCCTTCGTCCTGCACTTCGACCAGCCCGCTCCGCCAGGCGTCGCTCTCTTCGATCCGCATCGCATCCGGCAGGCGAAGGCCGAGCGGCGCGTGTGGCGTCGGTACGGCCTCCGGCAACATCGCCGACGCGGCGGCGCGGTCGCCTTTGAGCGTGTTGACCCGAAGATCGAACGGGGCGCGATCGAGCAAGGCTGTCCGCTCGTGCTCGCCGACCAAGGGATCGAGCCGCTCGAGCAGCCAGGCCGGTGCGATCGCGGACGGTGCGGTCGGCTCTCCGGGCTGCGCCGGCGCGGGGCCGTGCGGCGAGCCGTCGAACAGGGCGCCGAGTTCCGGCTCGTCGGACGCGAGGCCGAGCATCGCTGCCCGGCCCGACGCGGGGGGCTCGCCGGCGCGACGGATGGCGCGGTAGACGAGTTCTCGCACCGCCCGCCGGTCCTTCGCGCCGGCATAGCGCCGAGCCTTGAAATAGCGTGCGATCAGCGAATCGGCGGCCGCCCCGCCTTCACGCGCCGCCGCGATGATCCCGTCGAGCAATTCGATCGCGGCCTGGACGCGCGCGGCCGGGGTCATCGGTCAGCGCTCCTCGGCATGGGCTGGACCCCTAGTTGGGAAACGGATCGCCCTGATAGGCGACCATGATGTTCGAGCCTTCGACATAGGCCCTCATGTAGACATCGCCCGTTTCGCCGCTTTCGGTGGTCGCAAAGCCTTGGCAATGCGCGTCCATCGCGGTCCGCCCCGTTTCGCGCACATTGTCGATCGCGCGGAGGTGAATCGGCTGGCGTTGCGACATCTCGACCGAATGGTTGGCGATCCGTGGGCAGGTCCATTCCGCCATGGTCGAGGCGGCGGCGCTCCGGCCGTTGCGGCCGTTGGGATTCGCCAGGCTCCCGATCACGCCGAGGACGACCAGGACCCCGACCACGATCAAGGCGATCTTTCCCCCCGTCATACCGCTCCGCTGGACCGGATATGGCGCCTGTCCGGCATAATAGCCGGGCTGCGGCTGCTGGTATGCACCGGGCTGGTAGGCCGGGGCCGGCGGCGGATAGGGCGCCGCGCCATAAGGCTGCTGCGTCGGGGCTGGCGCAGGATAAGGCGCGCCCGGATAGCCGACCGGCGCCGGCGTTGGCGGCACTGCCTGATAAGCCGGCGGCGCAGTCGCGGGCGCAGGCGCGACCGCCGAAAGCCCGGCCCAATCGGCGCTGCTCGATGCCGCCTCCGGCACGGCGGGCATCGCCGCGGCGGGGCCGGCTTCGTAGATCGAGGGCGGCGGCCCCAGGTCGAGCGCGAAGGCGAACGCCCGCACCACCTGCCGCGCCAGCTCGGGTCGGATCCCGGTATCGTCCTCCAGCGCATTGACCAGCCGGTCCATCTCGACGCCGAGCAGCTGCCGCTCGGTGCGCGCCAGCACGGTCGGAACGCCTTCGTCGATCGCGACCCCGATCGCCCTGATCTCGCGCTTGGCGTCCGGCGCCTTGTCGGACAGCAGGCCGATCACCCGGCGTTTCTCGGCGAAGCCATTCGGCCCCAGCCGCGGTCTGGCTTCCGCCAGGATGGCGGCCAGGCGATCGAAGGTTTCGACGGTCGCGCTCATCGTGACGGGACGGGCCGGTTTATTGCTGGTTGCCTTGCTGATCGTAGCCGGGGACGCCTTGCGCCGGCGGCGCAGCCGGTTGCTGAGCGGCCGGTGGTGGCGCCGCGCCCGCGGCGTCGAAGCTGGTGGCCGAATAAGCGACCATCGTGTTGCTGCCGTCGCGATAGGCGCGCATGTAGATGTCGGTATTGGTGTTGTCGCTCCAGGAGGCGTTGCCCTGGCAGCGCGCCTCGGCTTCCGTCCGCGAGACCTCGCGCACGTTGGTGATGCTGTTGATCTTGTATTGCTGGCTCTGCGAGGTTTGCTTCGCCTCGTCCGCGATCCGGTCGCAGCTCAGGCTCGCAATCGTGGGGTTGCATCCCGCGAGCAGGCCCGCGCCAATCACCGCCGACGCCACCGCGCCGATCCGAACCAGTTGATATGCCATCCGTCCGCCCTCCGAGATGATGCGGCGGGAAGGCTTCACGATTATCGCCGCGAATGCAAGCGCATGGATCAGGGTCCGTTAGCGCGTCGGATAGTTTGGCGCCTCGCGGGTGATCGCGATGTCGTGGACGTGACTTTCCCGCAGGCCCGCGTTGGTGATGCGGATGAACTTCGCCTGCTGCAGCTCGGCGATGGTCGCCGCGCCGGTATAGCCCATCGCCGCCTTCACGCCGCCGACCAGCTGATGGATCACGTCGCGGGCATGGCCCTTATAGGGCACTTGCCCTTCGATGCCCTCCGGAACGAGCTTGAGCTGATCCTTGATGTCCTGCTGGAAATAGCGGTCGGCGGAGCCGCGGGCCATGGCGCCGACGCTGCCCATGCCCCGATAGGATTTGTAGGCGCGACCCTGATAAAGGAAGGTCTCCCCCGGCGCTTCCTCGGTCCCGGCCAGTAGCGAGCCGATCATCACCGCCGAGGCGCCGCCGGCCAGCGCCTTGGCGACGTCGCCCGATGCGCGGATGCCGCCGTCCGCGATCACCGGCGCGCCCGATCTCGCCGCTTCTTCCACCGCGTCCATGATCGCGGTGAGCTGCGGCACGCCGACCCCGGCGATGATCCGCGTCGTGCAGATCGAGCCCGGGCCGATGCCGACCTTGATCGCGTCCGCCCCGGCGTCGAGCAGCGCCTTGGTCGCCTCGCGGGTCGCGACATTGCCGGCGACGACCTGCACCTTGTTGGAGGCGCGCTTCAGGCGGTCGACCGCCGCGGCCACGTCCCGGTTATGGCCGTGCGCGGTGTCGATGACGATAAGGTCGCACTCCGCGTCGATCAGCGCCTCGCTCCGCGCAAAGCCCTTGTCGCCGACCGTGGTCGCGGCGGCGACCCGGAGCCGCCCGGCCTCGTCCTTGGTGGCGTCGGGATAGGCGACCGACTTCTCGATGTCCTTGACGGTGATGAGGCCGATGCAATGACCGGCCTCGTCGACGACCAGCAGCTTCTCGATCCGCCGCTGATGCAGGAGCCGCCGCGCCTCGTCATGGCTGACCCCAGGGCCGACGGTAGCGAGATGGTCGCGGGTCATCAGCTCGGCGACCGGCTGGCGCGGATTCTCGGCGAAGCGCACGTCGCGATTGGTGACGATGCCGACCAGCCGCCCCCCCGGCTCGGTCACGGGAATGCCCGAAATCTTGTGGCGGACCATCAATTCCTGCGCGTCGGCCAGGGTCTGGTCCGGGCGGATGGTGATCGGGTTCACCACCATGCCGCTTTCATAGCGCTTCACCGCGCGGACTGCCGCCGCCTGCTCCTCGATCTCGAGGTTGCGGTGGAGGACGCCGAGGCCGCCCAATTGCGCCATGGTGATCGCCATGTCCGCCTCGGTCACCGTGTCCATCGCCGAGGAAAGGATCGGGATGTTGAGGGCGATCTCGCGGGTCACCCGGCTCTTCGTGTCGGCCTGGCTGGGTAGGACCGAGGATTCCGCCGGGCGCAGCAGCACGTCGTCGAAGGTGAGGCCGAGCGGGATGTCCATCGTCCGCCTCAATTCCCGCTCGCCGCGGCAGGGCGCTGGTAGACCGAAGGATCGGCAAGCCGGCGGCCGAGCGCGACCATCAGGCTGGTATCCTCCGCCGCGCCGTCGAGCTGGAGGTTGGGGCCGGGCTGGTCGCTCGGCTGGTGGTAATTGCCGCTCAGGAAGGCGTTGAGCAGCGTCATGTTGGAGAAGGAGCCGCCGACCATCACCGAAGGGATACCGGCCTGGGCCAGCTTCCAGCCGTCCTGGCGCTGAACGAAGGCGTCGGCCTCGTTGTCGCCGTCGAGGCGGCGGCCCATGTCCTGCACGGTCTGGTCGATCACCCGGTCGAGCGCCGCTATGCCGCGGCCAAGGACCGCGACCGGTTCGCCCGCGGGATGGATGGCGATCGTGTCGAGGTTGATAGCGGCGACGATCGACGCCGCCGGCACCACCGGATGCGCCGCGAAATATTCCGCGCCGAGCAGGCCCGTCTCCTCCGCCGTGGTGGCGAGGAACAGCACGTCTCGCGGTGGCCGAGGCTGGCGCGATAGCCGCCCCGCGATCTCGATCAAGGCGGCGACACCGCTCGCATTGTCGACCGCGCCGTTGCAGATCCGGTCCGCCTCGTCCGCCGGCCGGCAGGTGCCGAAATGATCCCAGTGCGCGAGGTAAAGCAGGCTCTGGCTCGTGTCGCCGCTGCCCCGGATACGGCCGATGACATTATTGCTGGTGTAGCGCTCGACATGGGTCGCGACCTCGATCGAGGCGGTTGCGTTGAGCGGCACCGAGCGGAAGGACGCGCCCGGCTGATCGTTGAGCAGCCGCTCCAGATTGCCGCCCGCCGCCGCGATCAGCCGCTGCGCCGCGGCGACCGGCATCGCGCCCGCAACGCGCGGCACGACGGTCGAATCGAGCCGGGTCGTGCCCCGGCTGAAGGTGCGGGCGATGACCGGGAAGGGCACGCCGTCGTCGACGATCCCGATCACCGCGACCGCGCCCGCCTCGCTCAGCGTCCGCATCCGCTCGGTCAGCGAGGGAAAGCCCTGCACGCCCTCCGGCCCCTGCAGCAGGATCAGCGCCACCGCACCCTGAAAGTTCGCGCCGGCGAGCTGGTCGATGCCGCGCTCCGGGATCCGCGCACCATGGCCCGCGAAGATGATCGGTGCGCTTTGAATCGCCTCATTGGCGTCGCGGCCGAGCAGGATCAGCTCTTGCGGGGAAATCTGCACCGGCCGGCCGGCGGCCGTCCAGTTGGTCGTCGCTTGGCCGGGCACGCGCTCGACCAACGCCACCGGCTGGAACCAGCCGCCATTCTCCCCGGCGGGCTCGAGGCCGCGCTGGCGGAACTGTTCGGTGATGTAGGCGGTGGTGAGCCGCTCCCCTTCGGTCGCGGGGGCGCGGCCCTGGAAGGCGTCGCTGGCGAGCTGGTCGATATGGCGCCTGAGGTCGGCGGGAGTGACCGGCGGATCGGCGGGCTGCGCGAAGGCGGGTGCGGCAAGGAGAAGCGCGAGCGGCGCCGCGGCTTTGACGAGGCGGGAAAACATGGCGCTGCTTAGGGGGCGGTCTCCGGAGTCGCAAGCGATTCGCCACCGCGTTCCGCCTTGGCGAGCAGCGCCCGCGCCTGGGCGACGTGCAGCGCCTCGACCATCCGTCCGTCGTGTCGCTCGGCGCCGTCCGCGTCGGCCGCCACCAGCCGCCGAGCGGCGGCGATCTCCGCCTCGCTGGGCGAGAAAGCGCGGTTGATCGTCTCGATCTGGCTGGGGTGGATCGCGCTCTTGCCGTCGAACCCGAACGCCCGCCCTTCCGCGCATTCGGCCGCCAGCCCGTCGAGATCCTCGAGCCCGTTATAGACGCCGTCGAAGGCGGCGATCCCGTGCAGCCGTGCGGCCAGCAGAATCGCCTGCAGGCTGTAGGCCAGGCCGGCGCGCCCGCTCCCTGGCGGCAAGCCGAGGCCCAAAGCGAGATCGTTGGTGCCGGCGATCAGCGCGTCCGTCTGGGCGGCGATCGCCCGCGCGTTCGCCACCCCCGCCGGCGTTTCGATCATCGCCAGCGCGTGGTGGGAGAAGAGCAGGCCGACATCGTGCGCCTGCTTCGCATCCTCCGCCTTCGGCATCACGATCGCCACTTTGGGCAGGTTGCGGAAGGCGACGACGTCTTCGCCGAACTCTATGCCGCCGAGCGCATTGATCCGCACCGCCACCGGCCGTCCGTCGAAGGCCGGCAACGCCTCCACCGCCATCGACCGGGCGCGCGCCTTGTCCTCGAGCCGCACAGAATCCTCGAGATCCAGGATCACCAGGTCGGCCGGCAGCTCCTTCGCTTTCTCGATCGCGCGCGGGTTGGAGGCCGGCAGGAAGAGCAGTGAACGGCAGAGATGGAGATCGTTGACGGCCATGATCGAGCCCTTCGGTGATTCCGCTTGGATGCGAACGCGATTCTCACCATTATATCAGCCACAGGCGCGGGAGGACTCATCATGCTGGGCATCTTGGCAATCGTTGCCGGAACTGTGTTTCTTTACCTGTTCGCCAGCTTGAAGATGGTCCGGCAGGGCTACCAATACACGATCGAACATTTCGGCCGCTTCACCAAGGTCGCCCCGCCCGGCCTCAATTTCTATCCGGCCTTCTTCTACCGGGTCGGCCGCAAGGTGAACATGATGGAGCAGGTGCTCGACATCCCGGGCCAGGAGATCATCACCCGCGACAATGCGATGATCCAGACCGACGGCGTCGTCTTCTTCCAGGTGCTCGACGCCGCCAAGGCCGCCTATGAAGTCAGCGATCTCTACCTCGCGATCATGCAGCTCACCACGACCAACCTTCGCACCGTGATGGGCTCGATGGATCTCGACGAGACCCTCTCGAAACGCGACGAGATCAACGCCCGCTTGCTCTCCGTGGTCGATCAGGCGACCGAGGCCTGGGGGGTGAAGATCACCCGCGTCGAGATCAAGGACATCCGCCCGCCCGCCGATATCGTCAACGCGATGGGCCGGCAGATGAAGGCGGAGCGCGAGAAGCGTGCGCTGATTCTGGAATCGGAGGGTCTCAGGGCGTCAGAAATCCTGAAGGCGGAGGGACAGAAGCAGAGCCAGATCCTGCAGGCGGAGGGCCGCAAGGAAGCGGCGTTCCGCGATTCGGAAGCGCGCGAGCGTGAGGCGGAGGCCGAGGCCAAGGCGACCCAGGTCGTCAGCCAGGCGATCGCCAGCGGCAACGCCCAGGCGATCAACTATTTCATCGCCCAGAAATATGTCGAGGCGGTCGGCCAGTTCGCCAATTCGCCGAACAGCAAGACCATCCTCTTCCCGGTCGAAGCGACGCAGCTGATCGGCACGCTCGGCGGGATCGGTGAGCTTGCCAAGGACGCGCTCGCACCTCGCGCCGGTCCGGACCAGCTCTCCGCCCAGCGGCGCGATCCGTTCGAGCAGCAATGATGGATCAGCTGATCGGAATCGGCGCGCATTGGTGGTGGCTGCTCGGCGCCGCCCTGCTCGCCATTTTCGAAGTGTTCGCGCCCGGCGTCTTCCTGGTCTGGATGGCCGCCGCCGCGGCGCTGACCGGCCTCACCGTCGCTTTGATCCCGCTGCCGCTCACCGCGCAGATCGGCCTGTTCGCGCTGCTCGCCGTCGCTGCGGTGGCGGGTGGGCGCCGCCATTATGCCCGCAACCCGGTGGAGAGCGACGATCCGCTGCTGAACGATCGCGCGGCGCGGCTGATCGGCGAGACGGTTACGGTGGTGGCGGCGATCGAGGGCGGCGAGG
>JADMIO011135795.1_pt1 | contig 34673 bp, 29 predicted proteins | sample 8958161 | NCBI WGS metagenome assembly JADMIO01 (sample SAMN16585339, study PRJNA669376) | soil metagenome | isolation source: Crop rotation soil | place: USA: Cullars Rotation, Alabama | collected 2011
GCCGAGACCAAGTCCGCCGCTCTCGGCACCGAAGTAGTGCCCTGACGACACGCGATCGATCAAGCGCATAATCGGAACGCGATGTGTGATCGTCTCCTCCAACACGATGGCGTGGTCGGGCAGCACCCGGTTGAGCACGTGACTGAACCAGTGCGGTTCAATTGGATGCGCATTCTGCTCGGCCAGCGCCTGCTGCCTCCATTGCGCACGTTGTTGCTTGTGACGTCTCTCTAGAGCCTCGGTTCGCTCCCCACGTGAGCCTACACGGATCTGTTTAGCCAATCTCCGATTAAGCGCATCGAGCGCAAGTGCTAGGTCACCGCACAACAAAACATCGGCGCGATATCCGGAGTATGGTACGTTGACCCGCAGGGGATTGAGGTCGAGCGAAATCACTTTGGCATCGGGAACTGATGATGGTGGGTGCCACGGCGCCGGCGCCCCGACCAGAAGTACGATGTCGGCCTCGTCCAAATGCGGGCTTGGATCGACGCCGGCATGCAGAGGATGATCGCGGGGGAAATTGAAATACATCTGCCGTGTAGACTCCACCACGGGCGACGCCAGCAGTTCGGCCAAGCACACGAGCTTTTCCGGGACGCTGGTATCCAGGCCTGCGGCATCGGTAATGATGAGCGGACGCCGTGCCGAAGCGAGCAATTGCGCCGCTTCATCCAGCAGGTGCTCCGGGACGCGTGGCAGCGCGGGCAGAGGAAAGGCGGCTGGCATTGAACTTACCGATTCAGCGAACAGATACTCAAAAGGAAGCGACAGGAACACAGGACCGCGAGGCGGAGCCATGGCAATCTGGCAGCCACGATGAACGGAACTCGCAAGGATAGCCTTGGAATTGACCCCGAAACTCCACTTCGAGAACGACTCGGCTAGCCGGGCCGGTCCACCTTTGTCAGCGAGGTAACGGATCCACTGACCGCCTGGATCGAACCCCAGACTCTCCCCGAAGTCGACAGATTCGCCGGCGCAGACCAGCATTGGTATTTCTTCATGATAAGCGGCGCGCATCGCCATCGCGGCGTTGAGCGTGCCCGCTGTGGTGTGGATGAGGACGACAGGCAGGCGACCTGTCGCCTTTGCATAACCACTCGCCATCGACACCGCAGCAACTTCATGGCGCACGTTCCAGTACTTCGGCGTCCGCTCGCCCCGGCTTTGCCGGCGTGCGAGTTCTTCCCACACCGGGGGCCATTCGGAACCGGGCGAGCAAAAGATGTGATCAACGCCGAAGCCGTTGAGAACTTCCAGGAGAGCGCCGGCTCCGGTCATGGCCGTACTCTATGAACGATCTTGATTGCAGAGATCGAGCGCTGTGGAGACGTAAAGCTTGGTTCCGGTAATCAGCGTCTTGATGGGCATGCGGAAAATGCCGCCCCCGACACTCACGCCCGGACCATAGGTGATAGACGGAATGCGCATTTCGTTGAAGACTGTCAGATCGCGCCACATGCTCGAGGTGCCTAGGGGCGGAGGCTTGGGGTCGCCACCGACCACGTTTCGGTGCGCGCGGGTGATGGCCGCACGTAGCGGTGCAGCTTTCTTCTCATCGGCTTCGAACGCAGGCCGGAATACATACAGTTCGACTTCCCCCTCGAGATCCGCATTTTTCATCAGCTCGCGAAGTTCCTCGCGCACGTCCAGCGGCTCCTGCGCAGGGGTAATGCGCACGTCGACGTAGACGGCACATTGCTGCACCGTCTTGGTAATCTTATACGGCACTCCGCCTCGGACAGCGCCGATATTGACTTTTGGCACCACAGTGCCGCCCGCGCACTCGTAGCGGTGACGCTGTTCATATTCGTAGGCCCACGTTTCGATCGCCTGAATCATCTTCGACATGCGAACAATGGCGCTTGGATTCTGTTCGAGTGCGACTGGGCGCTCAATGTAGGGTGTGTAAATGGGCAAATCACCGCCGAACACAGTGACCTTGAAAAAGGCTTTCCCGGCTTCCACAGCGACTAGACCGAAATCGGTGCCTTCCGCGACTAGTGCATAGTCGGCTACGCCGCCGTGGGTAATCGCATAGCGAGTGCCGGCCTCCTTCGCCAGATATCGCGGCGGCTGAAATTCATCGACCGGCTCGAGCCCTATTTCCCCCACCACCGACATCAGAACCAAATCGCCTTTTAGCTTGATGCCGCTATCTTTGATGGCTTTTGCAGCCAGAAGCCATGTAGCCATCGGTCCCTTGCAGTTGCAGACGCCATTGCCGATCAACGTGTCGCCCTCACGCCAGCCGGTATGAAAGATCGGGTCGGCTGCGCGCCGCGTGGTCCACCACTCGTCTTTATGAATTGTGGTGTCGAGGTGGCTGTTAAAACAGAGGCTGCGTCCATGGCTGGTGCCAGGCAGCGTCGCGACGATGTTGGGGCGGTCGGGATAGAGCGCAATCTTCCGTGCTTCGAAACCCTGACGGATGAGCCAGTCGCATACGTATTCCGCTGCCGGTCCCTCCTCACCCGTCGGGCTGTCGATGTTTGCAAGATCAAGCGTTACCTTGACCAACTCATCAACATCAATTCTATCCATGACGGCCTTGGGGTCGACACTCATTGCAGTTCCTTTGCGGTGCGGTGTGCTTTCTTGGGGGGATCGGATTAGTTGGTGCGGAGGCAAATACTAGCGCCGATGCGGGCGCGCCGGAGTTAGCGGCGCCGTGAAGGTGCCGTACCTCGCTGTGATAGGTAGGTTGTGCGACGGTGAAGTAATTTCAGGGTTTGTAAATCGGATCTCCAGGGAGTTTCGGGAGGTAACCCGTATCCACGGCAATCTTCAGCATGTTCTCCAAGACGGGGCGCTCCCCCTCCCAGGCCGGAAGGATTTCAAAAATCACCCGGCCAGCACTGACCCCGTCCTTCAAGACCCCCTTCGGAAGCTTGACTGAATTAACAACAATTTCGTCCGCTTCATCCGTGTTGGTTTGAATGAACTGCTGCGCGTCCTGCAGCATCTTCAGGATCCGCGGAACGGCGGCCGGGCTACGTTTGAGAAAGTCTTCGCGAACAGCCAGCACCAGCTCCCAACCCGCGGCATTTGCCACGGCCTTCCAAGCTTCGTCGCCACTGAGGATGATCCGATATTGCGGATTGTCGCGCAGCGTCAACGTTGTGGTCGGTTCCCAGAACATGGCCGCTTCGACCCGTTTGGCCTGCAGTTGCGAACGCGCCAGCGGCGGCCCAGCCTGCACGATGCTGATGTCTTTCGTGAAAACGAGTCCTTGATTACGGCCGTAGATCGCAAGGATCTGATACTCAGACGATCCCATGTCCGCCGCCAGCGACTTGCCTTTCAGATCGGCCAAACTCTTAATCGAGGCGTCTCCAGTGATCACGGCGAGGGCGCTGAGCCGTGCCCACGTGAGCCCAATTTTGATTGGGACGCCTTCGAGCATCATCTTCTGGAAGACATGTGGCCCGCCGGTCAACATCTCGACTTCGCCGGTAGCGATTGCGGCGTAATAGGCGGAGACCGCGCCGAAAGACGTCAGCTCCATGTCGATGCCGTTCTTCTTGTCCAGACCTTTGGCGGCCACCACATCAAGAAGCACCGAGCTGAGTGAGGGAAAGCCCAGCCGCCCCATTTTGATCTTTATGAGGTCCTGCGCAGTGGCAGGCGTCTGGGAGAGGACGGCGGCGAGGTACATTCCCAAACAGAGGATCCGCACTAAGCACCGGCGTTGGATTGCGCTCATGACCCGCTTCCTTGGTTGATCGGCATCAGTTTCCATCGAGTCTGAATGTTACTGCATTCGTCCACATCATTTCGCTTGTCGCATACACTCCAGGCCAGACTTGGCAAAAAGACCAAATTCGGGATTGGCTTCGTTTGATTGCAGCATGCGTTGAATGTCGACTCGCAAGCGCCCGATCCGATCCGGCGGGAAGCTGGCGAGACGAATGTCGGCGAGGATTCGCCCAGGCTTGCCGAAAACCAAAATGCGGCCGCCCATTTCGATCGCTTCTTCAAGCTGGTGCGTTACCACGACGGCGGTATTGCCTTCTGTCCGCGAAAGCTCGACGAAGGTTTTGCGCAATGCCGCCGAGGTGACTTCGTCCAAATGTCCGAAGGCCTCGTCGGCCAGCAACAGCGCCGGCTCGATTACAAAGGCTCGCGCAAGCGCCACCCGTTGGCGCATGCCGCCGGAGAGCTCGTTCGGATACGCGCCCGCGAAGCCACTCAGACCCAAACGGTCGAGCCACGAACTGGCGCGCATGGTCTGCTCGCGGGCCGGGCAGCCGAGCAACTCCAGCGGCAGTTTCACGTTATCGATCGCCGTGCGCCAGGGCAGAAGACGATCCTGCTGAAACACAGTCGCCTGCATCCCCCGGAAATAGTCGAATTCCTCGTACGGTTTGCGGCCGCCTATAGTGATTTCGCCCTGCGTTGGTCGATCTAGCCCGATCAAAAGATTGAGGAAAGTGGATTTACCGCATCCGGTCTGGCCGACAACTGCGACCATGTCGCCGCGTTCAATATCAAAGTCGAGCCCATCGATTGCGGTAACGGTATCGCCGGTGCCCGCCTGGCGGAACTGCATCCGCAGTCCTCTCACGTGAATGTCCGCCGCCGCGCTCATGCACGCCACCGTAACACGCGATCTTCGATGCGCGTCAAAACTGCTTCGGCCGCAAAGAGCACCACAACGAGCACCAAAGTCCAGGCAAACACGTCAGCGACGGAAAAAAGTTCTTGTGCCACGACGAGGCCGTATCCGATGCCGCTAACGGCGCCGACGAGTTCGGCCATAGTGACGACCCGGATCGCCAGACTCAAATTGATCTTCCAGCTTGTGAGAATCGTCGGGAGTGTTGCCGGGAGGATCAGCTTTCGGAAAAACTGCGCCGGGGTCGGACGGAAGGAGCGCAACATGTCTCGCAACTCCTTCGACACACCTTTCATGGCATCAAGGAAGTCGACCACGAACACTGGCGCGCAGGTCACCACCAGCACGAAACCGATGCGCAACTCCACCCACTTAAACCAGAGTACTGAAAACAGGATCCAGCAAACCACCGGAACTGCCATCAGCAGACGGACAACGGGGCGCGCATAACGCTCGAAGGCTGGCCATAGATACATCGCCATTGCAAGCGCCAGCCCGACGGCGAACGAGATTATCAAGGCGATGGCGACTCGGCCGAGCGTGACGGCGACGAAGAGATAATCAAGGCCGGCTAGCGAACGGAAAATACGCTCCCAGCCGGGAACTACAAAAGGAGGCACCACCCGGGAAACAAGTTCCCATACAATGGCCAGCACCAGCAGGGAAAAGAATGCTTCGCGCGGATATCGAAACGGCGTGCGCACAATCCGCGACTCGATATTGCCGCTGACTATTGCCTCCTGGTCCTTCACAGCCTTCCCACTTTGTCAACGAAAATCCGTGTCGCGATTGGCTACACGATTCTCGTGATGTGATTGACGGATCAGTTCACGGTGTGGATTGCGCTTTCGGGGGGCATTTTCGGCAGATAGCCCGAGTCAACCGCGGCCTTGAACATATCCATTAGAGCGGCTCGCTGAGAGGCCGCCACTTGGATATCGTAGAGCAGCCGGCCTGAAGCTACCGCTTCCTTGAACACGCCGGGCGGCAGCTTCACGGAGTTCGCAACGATTGCATCGGCCTCGTCGATATCGGTTTTGATGAAGTTCTGCCCCTCCTGGAACATACTGGCTAGCCTCGGCAGCACTTCACCCTTATTCCTGAGGAAATCCTCCCGTATCGCAACGACGAGATCGAAGCCAGGCGTATCCGAGATGGCTTTCCAGGCAGCCTCCCCACTTAGGATGACGCGGTAACTCGGGTTGTCGCGCAGCGTAAGCGTCGTGGTGGTCTCCCACATCATCGCGGCTTCGACGCGCTGCGCCTGCAGCTGGGTGCGCGCAAGCGGAGGGCCTGCCTGGACTACGGTAACGTCTTTGCCGAATACGATCCCCTGTTTACGTCCTGATATTGCGAGGATCTGATATTCGGCCGAGCCCATATCCGCGGCGATCGACTTACCCTTCAGGTCGGCGATAGTCGTGATCGCCGGATCTGCGGCTATAACGGACATAACATTAAGGCGCGCCCAGGTGAGGCCGATCCGGATAGGTACGCCCTCTAGCACCATTTTTTGGACGACATGCGCGCCGGTCGCAGTCATGTCCACTTCGCCGCTCGCTAAGGCGGCTACGTAAGGGGACACGGCGCTGAAAGACACACCCTCAAGATCGATGCCGTGCTTTTTGTCGATACCTTTGGCGTTGATGATATCGATCATCAGCGTGCTGAGAGACGGAAAGGACAAGCGGGAAATCTTGACTTTGGTGGGCGACATCTGGGCGAAAGCGGGCTGCCCGAACCCTAGAGCTCCGAACCCGAGAGCTCCGAACCCGATCACGAGGCAAAAAGCCAGAACAAGACGATTCGGCTTCACGGTACTCTCCTTTAAGGAGCAACGACCGGCGTCCCCATGGTACATGACCTGGAAAGCGTTTCAAGCTAATAATTCGCTGGCTAACTATCTGGTAAGGGCTTAGATGTCGCACATGCACAGCCGAAGCGCCAAAGCTGGTTATCGTGCTCGCGCCGACCTCATTGCGAGGCACCGGAGAAACAGCGGCGACGTTCTCGGCGAGTGGCGCGTTGCAGCTTCCGGGCAAAAGCCCCTGCAGGCATCAACCGAGACGTTGTTGCAGCAATGGAGGCGAGAGCGCCCAGACCTTGATCTCGGCCCCCTTGGCTTGTTCGCGGCAATTGCCCATGCCTATTGGTTGACGGAGCCGCGCATCGATCGTTTGCTCGCGGATCATGGCTTGGCACGGGGCACTTTCGACGTTCTCACAGTGTTGCGGCGCGCCGGTCCACCGTACACTCTCTCCCCCAAGCAGTTGGCCCAGTCGCTAATCTTAAGCGGAGCGGGTATGACTAGCCGGCTAGACAAACTGGAAGCACGGAAGCTTATCGTCCGTCTGCCGGAGCCGCGGGACCGCCGGGCTTTGAAGATAAAGCTGACGCGCGCGGGCGTACGACTGGTGGACGTCGCACTGCCTGACCTCATTGCCGCCGAGCGTGCCTTGTCTTCGCGGCTCAGCAACGCAGAGATGCGGCAGCTCACTCGATTACTCGATGCATTTGCACGAAGCGTGCAACTAGCCGGATCTGGAGTAGAGGTAAGGCGGGTTGGCCTCGCCCCTCAAGAAAGATCGCTTAAAAATTCGGCATTGCGCTGATAGGTTATGCGCTGCGGGCATCGAGGCGCTCTGCGGCTGTCCGGCTAACGGCAATACACAAACGAGGCATATGTAACATTCGGCCGTTGAGGTCGGTTGTGGGGAACATCCACGTCGAGGGGATGGCTGACTCAGAGGAGCTCGCATGGCGTTAGTTATTACCGGCGGCCGCGTAGTTTCGGTTGCTTCTCCGCTCGGAGAAGAGCACGACATCGTTGTTGAAGACGATACTATCCTAGACATCGTCCCGCATCGTTCCGTCACGGACGAAAATGCGGAGGTTCTTGACGCTACACGTCGCCTCATCATCCCCGGCCTGATCAATGCACACACGCATAGCCACGGGGGCTTATCTAAGGGTATGGGCGACCGTTGGAATCTGGAAATTCTGCAGACCGCCAACCCCTGGTTGGGCGGAAACCGAAGCCTTGAAGACAAATATCTCTCGGCGCTTATCACTGCTGTCGATCAGGTGGAGAAGGGTACAACCGCCTGTTATGACCTATTCTTCGAATTTCCTGCCCCCTCAATGGAAGGCATGGAGGCGGTCGCCCGGGCCTACAGCGAGGTTGGATTGCGTGCGGTTATCGCGCCGATGGTCGCTGATCTCACCTTCTATCAGTCGCTGCCAGGGCTCATCGACGCCCTGGCTCAAATTGGAGGAGGACAGGCCGGCGCCATGCGGATGGGTCCTGCTGACGATACAATTCAAGCGCTCGGCAGGCTGGCCGCTCAGTGGCCCTATCCAAGTGACCGGCTTAGGCTAGGGATCGCCCCCACAATACCGCATCACTGTACGAAAGACTTCATGATCGCTTGCCGCAATGTGGCGCGCGAACATGATTTAGCGATGCAAACGCATGTCGGTGAGGCAAAATATCAGGCGGCCTCCAGCTTCAAAATTTTCGGCATGTCGATGACGAAGACGATGGATTCCGTCGGTATCGTCGGACCCTGGTTCTCTGCAGCTCATGCGGTATGGCTGGACGATGAGGACATGCGGCTGCTCGCCGATCGTGGAGCGCAAGTGGCGCATAATCCCGGCGCTAACCTACGGCTAGGCTCAGGCATAGCGGCAGCGCGTGAATATCTTCGCCATGGCGTAGCAGTCGGAATCGGAACGGATGGATGTCATTGTTCGGATAACCAGAATATGTTCGAAGCTATGCGGGCCGCCAGCTTTGTCTCTCGCGCGCGCGGCCTACCGCCGACGGATTGGATTTCCACCCGTGAAGCATTTCGTCTTGCTACGGAGGGCAGCGCGCGGGTGCTGGGTCTTCAAGATCACATCGGAAAGATAGAAAAGGGATACAAAGCAGACCTGGTGTTACTCAATCTGGAACATGTGAATTTCATTCCGCTTAATGACGCCGTGAATCAAGTAGTGCATTGTGAAGATGGTTGCGGGGTCGACAAGGTCCTAATCGGCGGCCGGATTGTGGTGTCGGGTGGACGCGCTGTCGGCGTGGATAAATCCGCACTCGCCGCGAAAGCCGAGGCAGCGGTCCATCGGCTTAATGAGGTAAATGCAGATGCTCGCCGGCTCGCCAATATGATAGAGCCGATGGTGGTAAACTTCTGCCAAGGACTTACGGAGAATGACGCACTCGCCGGGCTTCATCGCCTGCTGCCGCGTCACTGACGCCCTCAGAATAGCGGGCACTTGCGCGGAATGCCTCACTCTATCTAGCTGAATTCAGAACTGCCTCCGCGTTCTCACGAAATATCTTGCGCTTTGCCGCTTGGGGCAGATTGTCGAGCGTCGGTAGAGCGCGTTTGGCCTCAGCATCGCCGATCTCGAACGGGTAGTCTGTTCCAAACATAACCCGGTCGGGTCCGGCGACCTTGATAGTACATTCGACGGACGCAGACGATAGCGAACACGTATCGAAAAACAGCTCGCGGAAGTAATCGCCCGGGGCCTTCGATATTTTATTTCTGAAGTAGGGGTTTCCCTCTGCACCCGTGGCCTCATAGGCAGCATTAAGACGGCCTTTGAGGAATATTAATCCGCCCCCTCCGTGTGCAAGCAGAATTTTCAGACCAGGATGCCTATCCAACACGCCACTATATATCATACGTGCCATTGCAAAAGTAGTCTCAAACGGCCACTGCACGACAACTTGCAGCTCATACACGGGAAACCGCGATGGCGGCTCAGCCGATACCGGGTGCAGGAACAACAATAATCCACGTCGCTCTGCGACGGTAAGCACCGCATCAAACTCTTCCAGGTCGAGCGGCCTTCCACCGGCCGCAGTTGGGAGCAGCGCCGAGCGTGTGCCGTAAAGGTCTATTGCCCGTTCCAGCTCATAAGCGCAGCGCTCCGGTTCCCCTAGAGCCAGCACTGCCATTAGCTCGAGGCGTCCCTGCCCTTCTGCTACGACCCTGGCGCAATGATCGTTGAGCACGCGTGCGTATTCTACGTTTGCTGCACCGCCTGGCCACGAGACGAATCCCGGAGGCGGTGAAATGAGTTGTAAGCCTATATTTCGGCGCGCCAGGCTCTCCATACGTCCGGCAATATCAGTCAGCGCCGCGTCAAGAGAAACAGAACTATGGTCCCCTCGCTTGAGCCTATATCGGCCAGCTTGGTCACGATCGGCCGATAGACCAAATCGTGACGTGCTGCATAGACTGGCAAGAAATGCTTCATCAAGAGCATGCGCGTGCATGTCGATGGTAGTTGGCTTGGCAGGACCATCTCGGGGCAATTCATTCCCTCTGATAAGGACTATCAGTTTAACTTAGTCATTGGAATGAGTTCTTTCACGAGAGGAGCCCATCGTTTGTCTTCCGCCGCATAAAGCTTAGCCAGTTCCTCCGGCGAAACTCCGGCAATCACCACACTCTGCTTGGCAAAAACTTCGGTGACCTGCGGATCTTGCAGGGCCCGCGAAACCAAGGCGTTCAGCTTGCGCACAACCTCTGGTGCCGTGCCGGCAGGTACAAACAGGCAGTATAGATTCTCACCGAGCAAATTCGGATAGCCCTGTTCGCCGGTGGTCGGCACGTCGGGGAGCGCGGGAATCCGCTGCACCGCGGCCGTTGCCAGCGGAACTACGGTGCCGGCCTTGATCTGCTCGAGAAAGAACGAAGCATCGGAGAACATGCCGTCGACGTGTCCGCCAACCAGATCCGTCATGGCAAGAGGTGAGCCTCTATAGGGCACATGCACGACGTTCACGCCGGCTTGGCGCTTCAGCATTTCGATATTGAAGTGTCCGCCGGTTCCAACCCCTGCAGAGGCCATGTTAACTTTTCCGGGATTTGCTTTCGCAAATGCGATCAGCTGGGTAAGCGTCCGAATTCCAAATCTGGGGTGAATAACGAGAACGGCGGGTGCGCGCCCTAGCGAGGCCACTGGGATTAGATCGGTTGCCGGATCGAACGGCCGTGGTTCCGTTGAATTCGGCCCGACCAAAATCGCCGGGATACTCTGAGACAGCAGGGTGTGTCCGTCCGGCGGCGCTGCGACCACCGCACGTGCACCCACCACCCCGGCAGCGCCCGGTCTATTGTCAATGACGATCGTTTGCCCGGTCATCGCGCTCAGCGGCGAAGTAAGCGCGCGAGTAAGTGAATCCGCGGATCCGCCGGCGGGAGCCGGGACTACAATTGTTATTGTTCGCAACGGGAAGCTGTCATGCTGCGCTCTGGCTGAGGTCGACGCTGTAAACCAAGCCATCCCAACTAGTACGAGAGCCAGGCTCGTGGCCGCCGCGCAGGAGAATTGTTCAGCGCGCATCGCCATTATCTTCTCCCGTTGAAACAGCCCCGGTTGGCAACGATACTTGATCCGATACCATTTTTCACCGGTCCTGACGATCGATGGCAGAAGGAAATCCAGTCACAGCCCGACGGCGGCATGGATGTTCCACATCAAGTCGTGTGGAGGGGTGGGCTTAGAAGAACCAGGTCACGGCCAACTACCCGAAAGCAGTTTCGTGTCATACATCCAGCGACTACACTTTGGCGCCCATAGGCGCGCGCAGCCGTGCTTTCTCTAGACGAGGTAGCACTTCACGGCCGAAGCGATCCAGCCCCCCTTCGTAGTCCAGCCAAGTCAAGAGGAAGCCGTCGACGCCCGCTTGGGAGAGACTCGCAAATAAGCTGGTTATATGATCGGCGTTTCCAACAAGCGGATAACCGGCGAATCCGGCTTTAAGCGCATAAGCGAGTTTCTCTGCAGCTTCTGGGGGCATCGATTTCGTGTCAATCGCATTATTCTTAATTATGTTTTGGACAGGCTCGTCGTCGCCCTGCGTGACAATGTAGTCATAAGCGTAAGCTTGGGCTTCCTCAATCGTATCCTTGAGAACGACGTAAGCAGACATCCAAATTTGGATCTCCTTGCCAAACTTCGTGCGCGCGTCGCTTCGGTACTCTTCAATCTGTTGCCTTATGGCCTTCGGATCAGGATTATGGGCTGACACGAATGCGATGTCGCAGTGCTTTGCCGCAAATTCTCTACCTCGCGGAGAACGGCCTGCATTGAGCAACACCGGTCGCGACTGCACGCCATGAGGCTGATTAAAAGCGCCTTTGAGCTTGAAGTTCTTGCCATCGAAATCGAAGCTCGCTCGGTCCGACCAAAGCCTGTCGAAAATCTGCATCCATTCTTCGGCGACTTCGAATCGGTCACTGTGCTCCTTAACATCTAATCCCCAGAGCTGCATATCGGGGGGGTACCAACCGAGGACGAGATTCAAGCCAGCGCGACCTTTGGAAATCAGATCGACAGTCGCTTCCGCCTTCGCTGCAAAAACGGGATGGATGAGCGTAACATGTATCGTGCTGATGATGCCGATGCGCTCCGTTATGGCGGCGACCGCGCCCGCCCAAGTAAACGTCTCCATTAAGTCGCCGCTATAATGATCATCTCCTCCGAACGACTTCCAGTGTGCCGCAGACACAAATGCCTCGAAGCCGAGCTCTTCAGCCTTTTGCGCGAGGCGGACGTTAGCGTCCCACGTGCACTTGAAACGATCCGGATGAAAAGTGAATGCGGCGCCGTTTCCGTTTATACCGAATACGCCGAGCTTAATGCGATTTTTGGATTCACGGACAGGGTTCCCTTGTGGGATCATTCGGTCGATCATCTTTGCACCTTCGCGGCTAAGCTTCTAGACCTTCGCCCCTTTGACGAAGTTGGTTTTGAGTACCATCTGCTTCATGGACTCACTCATTGGCGTATTGCCGAGAGAGCCGTGCCTTTTATCGCCTCAGTTCGAACAATTTGCGTGACGTGATCTCGGAGCGCAATAAAGGGTGCCTCGCTTCGCATTTCGTATCGCCGAGGTCTCGGCAGGCGAACTTCGATTACTTCGCATATTCGGCCCGGATGAGCCGTCATTACCGCTGTTCTATCGGCCAGATAAATCGCCTCATCAATGTCGTGCGTTACCAATACAACCGTTTTCCGTTGTTCCTCCCAAATCTCAAGCAGGAAGTCCTGCATGATGGAGCGAGTTAGTGAATCGAGCGCGCCGAATGGCTCGTCCATCAAAAGAGTGGATGGGTTGATCGCAAGCACACTCGCGATCGCTGCCCGCTGACGCATGCCGCCCGAGAGTTCAGCCGGACGCCGTTTGCGGAACGCCGACAGCCCTGTTCTCTCCAGCATACGCTCGACTACTTCGTGGCGATCGCTCTTGCCTTTGTTTGCACGGAGCGATAGGCCGAACGCAACATTGGCCTCAACAGAGAGCCACGGAAATAAGGCGGTCTGCTGAAAAACCACGCCACGGTCCGGGCCTGGCCCTTTGACTGGATGGCCGTCCACCAGAACCCGTCCGGCACTCGGAGTCTCGAAGCCGGCAATTAGGTTCAACAACGTGGACTTGCCGCAACCGCTGGCACCGACTAGCGTGACGATCTCCCTGTCCTCTACCGCAAGATTAACATCATCGAGCGCGGTGATTAGAGCATCGCCGCTTTGGAACCGTTTGGTCACCGATGCGATGCTAATCCTCGCCACCGAACGTCTCTCTCTTGTTCCAAGCAAGAAGAAGGTCGCGGACGAGGACGATGACGCGATCGCTCAAGAAGCCCAGCAACCCGATGCTCAGCATAGCCGCGATCACAACGTCGTTGCGATAAAACAGGTACGCATCATTCAGCAGGTAGCCAAGGCCGCTCCTCACTGCGAGGATCTCGGCAACCACCACAAGCACCCAAGCGATACCCATCGCCAGCCGCACGCCAGTCAGAATTGACGGTAATGCTGCAGGCAAGATAACGCGCGAGAGAAGCTCCCGTTCGTCGGCTCCCATCATCCTTGCTGCCTTATACAGCGTGATGTTGATCTGACGGACGCCATGGGTGGAGTTGATTGCGGCCGGGAAAAACGAACCAAGACCGATCAAGAACACGGCCGGTGCGTTCCCGATACCGAAAAAGACCAGCGATAACGGGACCCATGCGGTGACCGGAATGTTCCGAAGCACCTGGATCGTTGGATCCAGAACGCGTTCCATCGCTCTGGAAAGCCCGATGAGCAGGCCGAGGAATATTCCGAGCGCGACGCCCCAGCCGAACCCGGCGAAAACGCGCCACGTGCTTGCCCACGCATGGTCCAACCAAGTTCCGGAATATCGCGCCGCCGCATCCGTCGTGCCCGTTACGAGATCGTACCAGACCGAGAGGACCGTGGAGGGCGGCGGAAGGACATTCCGTCGCACAAAGCCGATCTCACTGCAAATCTGCCAGAGCAGGAGAATTGCAAGAGGAAATATCGCGTACTGCAGCCAGACAAGGAGGCGCTGGCGCAGATAACCGGGTTTGATCGTCGGGGACAACTCAATCCCCGCAGAGGGTGCCGGCCGCAGCATCACCACGTCGAAAGTTCAGCTGGCGGGAGGCCCGATGCCTTGGCCACGAACGAGAAGTCGATGAAGCTGTCGACCTTCGAAGTGAAATCCTCCTTGACCCAACCGAGCTGGTGCAATTCGCGAGCCATCGTCTTGATATCAGCGACATTTGTCCGGAAATTGTATTGAAGAAATTCGCGCTCCTGCATCGCTATGACGGCGTCGGGCAACCTCGAATACTTCTTTTCGAACTCGATCTGCTTGTCCGGCTGACCCATAAAACTTTTTATGGCATCGACATGTGCATTCACGATCCGCTGCAGCAACGCGGGCTTTTCTTTGATGAGCTTCTCCGTGACGATGAACCCGACCTCCTGTTTTCCAAAGCTTCCCCCGAACAGATGCAGGAATAAGGCCGCATCACCCCTCTCGATGGCGATTGCGCCAAACGCAGAAAGTGTCATTGCCAAGTCAACTTCGGACGCCTCCAACACTCGCGGATGGTTGGGAAACGGGATATTGGCGATTTGAACATCCTTGTCCGGATCGATACCGATAGATTTCAGATAGATCGCGAGTTTGGCATGCTGCAACGAGCCGGTCGGCACCCCAATCACCAGCGGCTTACCTGACTGCTTGCGCGAAGCCGCCTGCGACTTCAGTGCAGCCGCGTCATTCGGCTTAAGACCGAGTCCTTTCCGCGAAACAAGGACGTTATACCCGCCAGCCCATCCGCACACCCATTTGACGGGGATGTTTTCGCTGACTGCCCTGATCAAATGCTGCGTCGTGGTGTTTCCTATCTCGAGCTCGCCCTGCTCGATGGCGAGCAGGACGGACGTGCTATCTCGGAAGTCCTTCACATCAAGTGCAAGGTCGTATTTCTTGTCGAGACTAGGTAATGTCGTCCGCAACGCGCCCATGGCGCCAATCTGAAGACCCTCGCGAAAAGCGTCGGCCGCGTATGCGTGCCGCGACAACATCGTCGGCAGAACCAAACCGGCGCCGGCTGAGCTCAGCGCCTTTCCAAAGTCACGTCGAGTGATGGGGTGTTGGCTCATGTCGATATCTCGCTCTGCGGGTGGGATTGCTCGGCTTCGCTAGTAGCGAGGTTTGTACCACGAAATCGGAATGCACAATGTCTGAATTCCACACTCCATTGAGGGCCGCAAACTGGCATTGCGCGCGGCGTTGGATCTATCCTTTTTCAGGGATATAAAAACGCACGTGCGCCCCTGTGTCTAACGTTTTGCTGAAGGTTCACTTCCCCCAGATGTTCGAAGTTTCCACCACTGGTTTCCAGCGGGCGATCTCTTGGTCCACGAAGCGCCCGAACTGTTCAAAGGTCATCGGTTGAACGACCGATCCTTCCTCCCTGAGCCTCTGGGTGATTTTTGGCTGCTGCATTGCTTGCACAATCGCGCGGTTGAGCTTGTCTACAAGCGGCAATGGCATACGAGCCGGCCCGGAGATCGAAAACCAGATCGTGGCCACTAGGTCCGGATATCCCGATTCCCGGAAAGTAGGGATGGCGCTGTACTCCGGTAGACGTTCCTCCGACGTGACGGCAAGACCACGAAGAGTGCCGCTGCGGAGATGGGATGACGTCGAAGTTACTGTTTGCGAGCTCCAGACGATATGACCTCCGACAAGATCAGCCACGCCTTGAGACCCGCCCTTGTAAGGAACGTGTTCAGCCTTGATGCCGGACTTCCGCACAAAGAGGTCACCTACGAAATGCCCCGTCGTTCCGAGTCCTGAAGAAGAATAGGGAAGCGGGCGATCTGTCGTTTTCCCAAGCGCCACAAAATCCTGCAAGGTGCTGATGTCGAGCTTCGGGTTTACCGAGAGCACAATCGGCGAGCCCGCAACATACGCGATGTTTGTGAGATCTCGTCGCGGATCAAGCCCGTAAGACGGATTCGTCATCGGCATAAATACGAGATGCGAAATGTTCGAGAGTACAAGATTGTATCCGTCCGGCGGGGCGTTAGCCACCGTTTGTATGGCGATCGCCCCGCCCGCCCCAGCCCGCACCTCAACAAAGAATTGTTGCTGGAAAACGGTCGAGAGATGCTCGGCAACGGTGCGCGCCAACATGTCCGCGGCTCCGCCTGCGGCGAATGTAGAAAGTATCCGGACCGGGCGCGACGGCCATTCTTCAGTCGCTGAAGCCGTGGAGCTCGCAAGCATGCAAGCAAATAGAAGGGCGAGCTTAAATCTACGCACGACGCCTCCCGTGGAGTTTTCAACGGCCACAGGCAGCTTAATACGAGCCGCCCCACTCCGCAATTTGCGGCTGGGGGTAAGGCTAGGCATCCAATGGGGCTACGGCCGGCGACGTCAATTGTCGGCTTCGAAGCAAGACGTTATTCCGAAATAACGGCGCAGTGCGCGCCCCGCTTCGCTGGTCTTAACAACGTGCGGCCCGCTTTGAACTGGTGTTTTGGCGGAAACCGGCGACTTACACCCTGGTATCGTACTCGCCGCAGCCGGTTATCCTCGGTTGGCCGAGGCCCAGGGATCTTTCACGGTATAGCAATGCGACCATGGCGCTGTGCGATGCCTTTGCAATTCAACCAAGCGGAGGGCTCGCTCCTATGGGTCTGGGTCGCCACTTGCAGCGCCTGTGCATGCCTGATCAGTGGTATTAGCTGATCCGCCCCTCATTGAGCGCTGATTTTGGCAGCTTTGATGATCGGCCACCACTTGTTCGCTTCAGCACGTTGGTATGCCGCAAGCGTTGTTGCGTTCCTCTTATCAGCTGGAAAGATTACCTGACCGACAGTTCCCAATCGCTGGCGAACGGCGGCATCATCCAACGTATGCGAAATTGCGGCTCCTAGCTTTTCTACTACCTCTCTTGGCGTTCCCTTCGGTGCCCAAACGGCGTGCCAGGACTCCACATAGAAGCCTGGCAATCCAGCCTCATCAACCGTAGGCACGTCCGGGGCTGCTTCTGAGCGTTGCTTGGAGGTCACCGCAAAGGCTTTGACGTTGCCCGCCCTCACCTGAGGCGCCGCGCTCGCAGCTAAGTCTACCATCATGTCGATCTGCCCTGCTGCAAGGTCCTGCATAGCGGGGCCAGCGCCTCGGTACGGCACAAACTGAATTTGTGTTTCGCTGGCTTTCTGGAAGAACACGCCGGCGACGTGCGACGCTCCTCCGGAGCCTGCCGTGCCTTGAGTTCCCCTCCCGGGATTGGCTTTAAGCCATGCGATAAACTCCGAGAGATTAGTCGCAGGAAGGGACTTTCGGCCGATAATGAAAAGCGGTTGCGTTGATACGAGAGACACGGGCTGAAAGTCATCGATCGGATCATAAGGCAACGTGAAGATCGCTGCGTTCAGAACATGCGTCGGCCAGCTCCCAAGCACCAGCGTGTACCCATCGGGCGCCGCGCGTGCGACACGCCCAACGGCGATATTGCCCGAGGCTCCTCCTACATTTTCGATAATGATCGTCTGGCCCAGATGGCTGCGCATGCCGTCACTGAGAATACGCGCAATCGCATCCGTCGAGCCGCCTGCTGGAAAGGGCACGATTATGGTAACTGGGCGAGACGGATAATCCTGGGCTCGCACGGCTTCGGCTGCCAATACGGCGAATGCGAGAAGGAAAGCTCCCACCAGTTTAGGCATATCATTGTTCCATATGCAAAAAGACCTTTAATTGTTTTCGAACTGGCTGCGCCGCCATTTGAGCGCAGCTCCCAGGCCGTGCTCTCTTTTTATTTCCTGAAACTCCTGGCCGACCGCGGTCTCTGCTGCATAGAGCTGAGATAACACGTCAACCCCAGTTTCCATGGCTTGACGAAAGCCGCCGGCGTCCGCTCCCCGATTTATCGCTAGTTTGGTGAGCGCCAAAGCCTCGGGAGCAATGAGCGCGATCCGCTCGGCGTACTTCAACGTAGCGGACTTAAGGTTTGCCGCGGGGACAACTTTGTTAATCATCCCGAGTTGAAGCGCCTCCTGGGCACCGATGCTGTCTCCTGTGTAGAGTAGCTCGCGCGCCTTTTTAAGTCCGATGATCCACGGCATGACCATCGAAGGACCGGCGGCGGAGAAATGTATTTCCGGCTCACCAAAGACTGCGTCATCCGCAGCGATCGTGAGATCGCAGAACATCGCCAGCTCACATCCGCCCCCTAAGGCATGGCCCTGAACAGAGGCGATGACGGGCTTGCGCATGTACCACGGGATCATCTCAAACTTGACGCTCCCCATGAGCTGCGGATGCCATTTGTGTGCCAAGTGCCGGTTTGCCTCACCGACGGGTGGCCCGCCCCCTATGTCATAGCCCACGCAATAACTACGCCCCTCCGCCCGCAGGATGACCACATGCGTGCTCGCATCGTCATCGGCACGTGCGAACGCCTCCGTCAACGCAGCTTTAAGCTCCTTATTGATGGCGTTCAGCTTCTCAGGCCGGTTCATGGTGATGATTCCGACCTTTTCGTTCGTTTCGTAAAGGACTAGCTCCGCCACGTGTAAGCTCCTAATTGTCAGGCATAATGAGCGCGTCGACTATCACACAGCCTCTTGGACCCGCTTTTATAGGGTTCAGGTCAATCTCCCGAATGTGATCTGCATTGGCCGCGGTGAAATCTGCAAGCCGGTATAGACACTCCGCAATAGCGGGAACGTCTGCGCCGGGCCTGCCCCGTAGGGGCCCCAGGAGTGCCGCGCCGCGAGTCCGAGCGATCATCTCTTCCGCATCACCTTCCCTTAGCGGCAGTGCGCGAAGTGAAAAATCCCGGAGGGCTTCGACAGCAGTGCCACCGATGCCGAAGGCGAGCATGTGGCCGAAATCCGCATCTCGCGTCACGCCTGCAAATACCTCGAATCCATCGGCGACAAATTCCTGGACCAAGAACATAAATGGGCTTGAGTGGAGAGCGAGAGAACCTATTTTAGCGTTTTGCTCCTCCCATGCGCGCGCCAGCTCGTCGGGACGCTGCAGATTGATGGCGACGAGACCGTATTCGGTCTTGTGAGGTATGGCATCCGAAAGTGCCTTCAGAACTACGGGAAACCCGATCTCGCTCGCAGCGTTCTGAGCTTCTTCCAATGTTTCAACGCGCTGTTCTCTCGTGATCGGAATGCCGTACTCAGCAAGGAGCACCTTCGATTCGAATTCGTTTATCACTTCACGACCGGTTCTGCAGAGAGCTGCAAGCCGCGGAGCCAGGGTCGGCGCAGGCTTTCGGACGGCCCGGAGCGGCCGGCCATAACGGCCAAGCCGGTCCAGTGCGACAAGACCTTGCCGGCCGCTGATCATCACAAGACCTTCGGACCGTAGCGCCTCCACCTGTCGCATATTCATCAGCCCAAATCGTGTACTCATCAAATAGTGTGGCTTCGTTCCCGTACGGGCGGCCTCCAGCAAAAGATTAACGTTGTCCAGGACACGAGCCGGCTGCCCAAGCTGTTGCCGGTCAGCGACATCGTTGCAGTACACAAGGCAGTCGATATTTTGGCTGTTGTTGAGCACATGCATTGCGTGTCGCAGGTTTTCTGAATAGGTGCCGTTCCCCCAAGCATCCAGTGGATTGCCGTCTCCCGTAATGTGTCCAATCACACGCTCAACTTCCGCCTTCTCCCCTGCCTCTAGCGGGGGAAGGTCAAGCCCAGCGGCTGTGGCGTTGTCGAGAATAAGCTCCCCTAATCCTCCGGAGCCTGTGATCACCCCGATCCGGGCCCCCTTGGGCCAGCGCTGGCCCTGGCAGACTGCCAGGACTTCGGTCATCTCTTCCAGATCGCGCACCTCGATGGCGCGATGGGCCCGCAGCACCTCCGAAAATACCGCTGTATCGCCCGCAAGGCCCCCTGTGTGAGTGGTCACTGCGCGCCGGGCGCGCTCGGAATGCCCAACTTTGAGGACAATGACGGGCTTCCCTTTCTTGGCAGCTCGGTCGAGTGCAGCGAGATACCTTTCGGGATCACGGACCGTCTCGGTAAAGGTGGCGATTACGTTAGTGGCGGGATCATCAATCAAGTACTCTAAATAAGCCGACGTAGTGACCGCCGCCTCATTTCCGGACGAGACAACCAAGCTGAACCCAAAGCGACGAAGGTCTGATAGCATCGCGATGCAGATCGACCCACTCTGCGACACCAAACCCACGTTTCCGGCCAACCCCTCCGTATCCTGCACCATCTGTTTGTAGGTGGTACTTCTTGCCTGCGGGTTGAGAATACCCATGCAATTAGGACCGCATAACGCGAGGCCTGCTTCGCGGCACTCATCGGCGATAGTCTTCTGCAGCCTCTCGCCGTCCGGTCCTGCCTCCGCGAAACCGCCGTCGTAAACAACGGCAGCATTCACGCCAGAGCGGATGGCCAAGGCTACCTGTTCCTGTACACGGCTGGATGAGACACACAGCGCAACCAGCTCCGGAGGCTCTGGTAAATCGGCTAGGCTCGGATAGCACTGAAGGTTCAAGACCGTGTTATATTTCGGATTAATCGGATAAACGGCGCCGGAAAAGCCGATTCGGCCGAGCGATTCCAAAATGATCTTTCCCAGCGAAGGCCGATCGGACGCGCCGACGATTGCCACGGATTTCGGCGCTACTAGCGATTTGATATTCATGTCCAATCCATACTGCGACACAACGCGGTACAAAGCGTCGTAAAGCTATAGTGCAGGGGCGGGCGCGCGCCGGCCGAGGCAAGAAGGCTAAGCTAAACTCTGATGGAAAATCCCGCCCGGCTGCAGTAGCCAGCTGTGGTCGCTCCACCGAGACCGCCATCCGATCACGGCTATCTGGAGCAAAATCAACGGCCTTCCGATTTCTTCAGCCCAGCAGTTTCGACCATCTTTCCCCAGCGGTCATACTCCAGCCGTATGTGTCGCGCGAACTCCGGCCGGCTCATGACACGTACGGCGTAGCCTTGAGGGCGCACGAAGGCGTTTATGAAGGTGGGATCTTGCAGTATCTCCGCCATGTCGGCGTGAATCCTGTCAAGTACTGCCTCCGGCGTTCGTTTCGGCGCGGAAAAACTAAACCACACGTCTATATCAAAGCCCGGCAGTGTTTCCGCTATGGTGGGCAAGTCGGGCCGGTCCGGGTGCTTCGCCTCGGTCGCGACAGCAAGGACCTTCAGCTTACCTGCCCTTTCAAGGTCCTGAAAAACTCCGATAGCAACCATGTACACGTCGATGCGGCCACCCAATAGATCAGTGATAGCGGGAGACGTGCCCGCGTATGGCACATGCAACATGTCAATGCCTGAACGGACTTTGAAATACTCGCCTGCTACGTGGGAGTAAGTACCGGTACCGGCTGAGGCGTATGTCAGCTTTCCGGGATTTTCCTTCGCATAGCGAATTAACGCGGGGATGGAGTTAAGTGGTGTTTGGCTTCCGACAGCCATTGCCGGAGTAATGTTTGCCGCCATGATGATCGGTTCGAGATCCGAGAGCGGATCAAAATTAAGACGTGTGGTGTGCGGCGTGACCACCAGGGATGTGTTGCTCGTAAAAAGAAGAGTGTGGCCGTCCGGCGCCGATTCAATCACCGCGCGGGTGCCGATTGTGGTGGCACCACCGGGCCGATTTTCAACAATCACGGCCTGACCCCACTTCTTTGCCAAGAGATCCGCCATTCCTCGCGCCACACCGTCGTTCGCGCCGCCAGCGGTAAAAGGCACAATGATGCGAATGCTTCGCGAAGGGAACTCCTGCGCTGTCGCGGAGGCGGAGAGTATGGAGCAGAGTAGTACTAAGCCGCTAAACTGCTTCATGGCCTGACGAGCCGCCGCATTATTCGGTTTTCGCCTGCTCCGGACCTCTCACGACCCGGTTTCGCAGAATTCCGATGCCCTTGGCTTCTAGCTCGATCATATCTCCGGGCTGGATCCATCGTTCGAGTTCGAGACAACAGCCTTTATCCATTGTGCCCGATGCAAAGACATCGCCCGGGTAAATCGTTTCTCCGCGAGATGCGTTTTCAATGATCTCGCTCCACGTAAACTTCATCCCACGCGTATGGCCGCGAGACCATTCTTCGCCATTTACCCGCAGGATCATTTCAACATTCATGCCGTCAATCTCATCCGGCGTTACGATGCAAGGGCCCAGCACATTGCCCTGATCAAAGTCCTTGCTTTTACCCGCTCCAGCCCCAATCGTGCCCTCATCGGCTTGCACGTCACGAGCGCTGAAGTCGTTAAATATGGTGAACCCGGCGATGTACTCAGGTGCATCTTCAGCCTTGATGTCGCGGCCATGCTTCCCAATTACGATGGCAAGCTCAAACTCGAAGTCCATCTTTTTCGTATAAGCTGGCCAGCGAATTTCCTCGTCAGGATCGGCGATCCCGCAGACATTTCGATTGGTGTATGTTGGCATACGGTACCACAAGTCGGGCAGCGCCATCCCTTTGCGAGCCATCGACTTCTTCTTGTGTTCTTCGTACACCAAGTAATCTTTCAAGCGTCTCGGCCGGAGAGGAGTGCATAGTCGGAATTCGTCGACCGAATATGCAACGCGAGCACCCAAAGGTGAGCGTGCGCTCAGAGGCTTGTCATCGATGAATCTTATGGCTTCTTCCGTGGCCGTACGCGCGAGAGGCCAGCGAGACAAGAAGCTCACCATATCGTCAGGTAAGATCGATCTTGCAAGGGCCTCGGCTTCATAGACGCCGAGGGACAGCAGCCGCCACGCATAAATTGCTGCTATGTCCAGGACGGCATTCTGCTGCAGTACTCCTACGCGTCGGACCTCGCCGAAAGGCGTCTGTATCGCAAAGGTGACGAACTTCATTATTCAGTCGTCAACAAGTGCGACAACACGCGACCAACCGGCGGTCCCCTGCTCGATCTTTACGGGGAATGCCACCACGGTAAAACCGGTGGGCGGCAATGCATCTAAGTTCGCCAGACGCTCGATCTGCAAGTATTCGCGATCTCGCCCAACCATATGAGTAGGCCATAGGGAATTGGGTACTCCCTTTTTGTGATCGGCCGCCATATCCCGAGGTGCGCGATCCAAACCCCAGGCATCGATTCCGATCATCCGTACACCTTGGTCGAGAATATAGTGGCAGCCGTCCGGATGCAGCCCCGGCTGGAGATTTGGAAACTGAGGATCGTCGAAGTGCTTTGCGGTATCCGTTCGTAACAGCACAATCTCGCCTTTTCCCAGCTTATGCTTGATATTTTCTAACGACGAGATGATGTCGTCTCTGGTGATGAACTCACCTGGTTTCTTATGCGAAAAGTCTAACACCACACCTGGGCCGTAACACCACTCCAGCGGCACTTCTTCAATCGACTTAGACGGTTTACCTTCGCATGTGGGACCATAGTGGAGTGGAGCATCGACGTGTGTACCGCCATGGGCGGAAAGGCTTACGCGCTCGTGCGCGAGCGCCAAGCCATTTGGGTAACCGCTGGGATGGAAATTGAAGTCGGCAGCACGCTTCCGGGCGGCTTCCACGTGATTCATCCGCACAATCTCGGGGCCGCCCGGTTCGAACGATTGATTGCGGATAGTAACGCTCAGATCAACAAAACGCATGCACCTGCTCTTCTGTTCACAGCGAATTCGGGCTTCTAAAACTTGTTCCGGGGTTTTACTGGATGGGCACGCCTGAGATTCTGACCAACTCGCCCCATTTCACGTATTCAGCCTTGATCTGGTCAGAGAACTGCTGCCGGCTAAGCTCGCCCACGATGTAGGCTTGCGGCGTGACAAATGTATCGACAAAATCCTTGTCCTTCAGAACGCCGCTCACATCGTCGTGAAGTTTATCCAACAACGGGACCGGCGTTCCAGCGGGTGCAGCAAAGCCGAACCAAACGTTTATATCGTAACCCGGTACAGCTTCGCCGATCGTCGGAAGATCAGGCCGGTTCGGCAGGCGACTGTCGGTAGCGGCGGCTACGATCTTCAGCTTTCCTTCCCGTTCCAGCGCATCGAAGACGGAATAGGTCACCATGTACATTGTCACGCGGCCGCCTAGAAGGTCGGTCAACGCGGGCGTCGAGCCCCGATAGGGGACATGCAGGATTTCCACCCCCGCCATATGTTTGAAGTATTCCATCGCAACATGGGGGTAAGAGCCCACACCAGGGGTAGCGTAAGTCATTTTGGCTGGGTTTGCCTTGCCATAGGCGACCAACTCCGGAATCGTTTTGGCCGGTGCATCATTGGCCACGGCCAGGACAGGAGCAAGCCGCACCGCGAGTGCGATGGGCTCGAGATCTTTGAGCGGATTGAATGGCAGCTTCGAATAGATGTGGGGGTTGATAACGAAGGAAGCGCTGTCGGTGAACAGAAGGGTATATCCGTCAGGAGCGGCCTTGGCGACGGCGTCTGCCCCCAGCGACGTTCCAGCACCGGGTCTATTTTCGACTACAACCGGCTGCCCCCATTTCGTCGAGAGCCGCTGAGCTATTGCCCGCGCCACCGTATCGGTCCCCCCGCCCGGCGTGTACGGCACGATCACCTTAACAGGACGGTCTGGATAGGTCTGTGCCGTCGTCACCGCTGCGGTGAGGAATAGAATATTAAAGCCGAGAATTGCCGTGGTGATCCGTTTCGTCATCGAGCCACGTAACATTATGAGATACGACCTTTTGGAATGGCGGGTGCACGGTGGAAAAGCCGGTTTGTTGACCGCGGAAAACAGGCTACTCCACTTTGAGATCAAGCTTCTTTATCAGCGATGACCAAGTAGTCTCATCCCGATCAACAATGGCGCCATACTCTTCGGGTGAGCTTGCAACGGCTTCGCCACCGTCGGCGGCCACACGGCTCTTAAAATCGGGGGTCTCGATAGCGGCCCGCATGGCTCGATTGAGCGTGTCCACGATTTCCTTTGGAGTTCCGGCGGGGGCTAATAAGCCGTAATTAAGAACCACGTCGAATTCCGGTAGCCCAGACTCTCCCGCGGTCGCTACCTCCGGAAGGAGCGGAGAGCGGCGGTTGCTGGTCACTGCCAGAGCACGAAGTTGGCCCGACCTGATCATCCCAAGCGCCTGCGGAATAACATTGAAGGTGGCCTGAACATGACCGCCCACCAAGTCATTCAAGACCTGAGCTGTTCCTTTGTACGGAATCAAGTTCATCTTTACAGCAGCGACATGCATGAACATCTCGGCTGCCATATGAGAGCCGGTGCCCTTCGATGACGACCCAAGGGTGAGCTTATTTGGCTCCCGTCGAGCAAGCGTGATGAGTTCGCCCACGTTGGATGCGGGCACCGACGGATGCACAAGAAGCGCGAGCGGCATTTGGGCGATTAAGCCGAGCGGGGTGAAATCCTTTCGTGGGTCAAAACCCGCGTTGGCATAAAGCGTAGGATTAATGCCGATACTGCCGGTGTGGCCCAACATGAGCGTGTACCCATCCGCCGCCGCACGCGCGACCGAGCGAGTACCGACTAACCCACCCGCACCTCCTCGATTGTCGACGATCACCGTGCGGTTAAGGATCGCGCCGAGCCGATCCGCGATCATTCGCGCTGTGGCGTCATTGCCGCCGCCGGGAGGAAACGGCACCACCAGCGTTATGGTGCGGCTTGGATATTCTTCCGCCGAAACCTGAGCGCCCAGCAGCACCGCGAGCAGCAGCGCTGCAGCCGCCAGCGCGTCTCGAGATAAGGCTCGAAGAGGAACGGTTCGCGCCATCGGAGTGACCCTTACCACAATCTGCGGCTCGCTAACCGCGCTCCCTCTACCATAGCCGCGAGTTTCGCCCAGGCGACCTCGGGGTGGACCTCATCGCCTGCCCCGGAGGTTCCAAAGCCGCAGTCAGTTCCCGCGATAACTCGCTCACGACCAACCAAGTTCGCAAACCTTATCAGCCGCTGAGCAACTAGTTCGGGGTGCTCCACGAGGTGAATGCAATGCGAGACCACGCCTGGAATCAACACCTTGTCGTCTGGAAGCCTTACCTCCTCCCAGACCTGCCATTCGTGCTCGTGCCGAGGATTGGCGGCTTCAATCAAAAAGGCGCCTGCTCGGATTTCCAGCATAAGATCGACAAAGTGCTTCAACTCTAGGTCATGGACGCGAGGCGCGATGTTGACGCTGTAGCACGTATGAAACCGCACGCGGTCTGGTGGGATGCCCCGCAAGGCGTAATTCACCGCTTCGACTCGAAGCGCGATAAATTTCCGACATTCCGCAATGCTCGCATCGGGCGTTCGATTGTAGTGCGTCGCCATGCGGGGATCGTCGATCTGTAGCAAAAAGCCGCCTTCGACAATGGTCTGGTATTCCACTCGCATCGCATCGGCGAGAGCGGCAAGGTACTCCTCGTCTGTGCGGTAGTATCGGTTCTCGTAGTAAAGCTCCAGATTGGATGGGGAAATCGCGGTGATGAACGCCTCTTCTGCATCAACGTTCTGCAGGGCTGCCCGGAGGTTAGCCACATCGGCCTGCGCCTCCTCTCGACCGATATATGTAATGGGACCGGTACAAACGAGAGCTCGCGGGCGCACTGTCCTCTTCGGCACCAACTCAGAGGACCGAGCTGCCAACATTAATTTCATGTCCTCGTAGGCGGCTCCAAATTGAATGGAATCCCGAGTCGCACCACGAAATCGGACGGGGCTGTCAATCTCCTCAAGTCCGCTTATGCGGGCGCGAGCATAGGCCATCCAATTTATTTTGCTGTGCTCGCCATCATCGATAACGTCGATACCGGTAGCTGCCTGCTTTTCGACGACTTCCCTGATGGCCCGGCATACCCGCTCGACGTAAGCAGAGCGGTCATACTCTCGTCCAAGCTCCTTATCGTTCAGAACATTAACGAGATCGGCGGGGCGAGGCAGACTGCCGGTATGCGTGGTCAGTATCCTGCTTTCGCTGCGTTTCACTTGCTTGCCTTGTAGCTACCAGCGGTCAGTGAACATGGTTATCCACGTTGTTACCGGAAGCTATCGCTCGGCCAATCCTTGTTCCGACAGCCAATTCTGGATTACGTTCGCCACTTCTTGATTGTTCTTGTCCATCATGACCATGTGGGAATTACCCCGAATACCCACATCCGGCAGATTAATGACATCAACCTTCCCGCCGGCACGGGTGATTGCAGCCGCATATTCGAGATCCAGCTTTCGATAAGCGACCCATCGCGGGTGCTGGTCAACGAAGTCACCGAAGACGAGAAGAACCTTCGTATTTCTTAGGACATTCGCTTTTTCCACATGGCCGGCGCTGGCCGACTCCACTGCTACGATGGCAGCGACTTTGTCCGGACGCAATTCCGCGACCTTGAAGGCAAAGGAGCCGCCCTGGCTGTGCGCCAGCACTACACAGGGGCATATCTTATCCACCAGTTCGAGATAACCGCGAATCACCGCCTCGTCAGTGGAAAGCCACCTCGGAACGATCTGCTTCATGTAGTCAGAATAGGCTTCAACGGGAAACTGAGAGCCTGCCAGAACCTTCCTCTTAAGCGGTTCTGCATTCCATGAGCCTTCACCATCGCCGATTCGGAAGCGTTCGAAAGGATCCGCGTAGGTCAGAAATACCGGATCTCCTGACCAAATGTCCGGGCTGGCGAATCCTGATCGCCCTCGTTCCACCGCGTCAGAGACGTAGGCGTCCCAGCCTTTCCGAACGAAAATGTTGAGCCAGCCCTCGCGGCCGTCTGGTGTGGTCTCGTATGTCGCGCCCGTGAGTCCTCCGCCGTGCCACATCAAAAGAGGAAGCTTACCTTTCCGCTCTTTGGGCAAGAAGTACTGCACGTACATTTGCTCGACCTGATACTCACCGTTTGGATCGAGCTTGGAGGAAGGTCCACCCGGAACCCGGACAATCTCCTTCACCGGCTTTCCGCTTACTTCAGCAATGCGCCCACCGGCGAAAAAGGAGCCCATTCCCCGAAGCACAATCTCGTCAGCGCGCACGACGGTAGTTAACAGGGCAACGATAAACGCGATTCTAGTGCAAGCCGGGATCATTTGGCTTTACTCCGTTAGTTGCGCAGGGGCCGCGGTTCATTCGTAATGACCAAAAGGCTTCGCCGCAACGCCGATTCTGTCGAGGATTCGGCGCAAGTCGCGCGTGCTGGCTCGGAAAATTAGCCGACATACTTCAGAAACCCTGAGCGCAGATTGCTCCGTCATTGCTGCTCTTTGCACTCGACTTCCACGCACACAGAGGGTGTGTGGTGCCTGAAAAGAGGGTCGGCGCATGCACGACGCAGCCTCACGCAACGCGATCCGGGCCTTTCTGCGGGAAATCACCTCTTCCGCTACAGACCGCCTCGGACATCGCGAAAGCGGCCGACCATCTTGCGAGCCGCGGTGAGATTCAACCTCCCGGCTGATTGGAAGAAACAAAGAGAGGTCGCCTCGTCGGAATCTTTGAGAGCTAACGCGACGCGGTTTTAGTCGGCAGATTTCCCGGACAAGAATGACGTGATGGATTACGGCGTTTCGTGTGTACTCGGTGGGACGCGCAATGCTACTTCACGACCCTGAACTTCTGAATCCGCCGGCCCCAGTCGGTTTCCGCCACATAGATGCTGCCTTGAGAATCGACGGCGATCGTGTGGCCATGCGTGAAATTTCCGATTTGGTGTCCTGGCCGTCCGAAGCTCGAGAGGATTTTACCGGTGGCGTGATCCATGACGTGTACCTGCTCGGTGCCGCCGTTCATCATATAAAGAAGCCTCTGCTCCGGGTCCGGCGAGAATGCCACCCACCAGGCCGTGCCCCGCTTATCCGGAAGCTTGCCACTCCTGTTCGGAACCAAGATGTTGCGCACGAACGTTCCGTCTTTGCGAAAAACTTGTACGCGATTACCCTGGCGGTCGCACACGTAGATCAGGCCGGCATTGCTCATGGCTATGCAATGGACCACCTCCGCGAATACGCCGGGGGCATTATTCTGAATCTCCTCGTCGGTTGCCTGTCTTCCCCATTGCCGAAGGTATTTTCCGGCTTTGTCGAACACGACCACACGTCGGTTGCCGTATCCATCAGATATGTAGATGTCCCCGTTATCCGGATCGACCGCGATTCCGGAAGGCATATGGAGCTGGTCGCGTGCGGCGTTTAGGCCAACGCCGCGCCGCGTGCCGTCCACCGAATCGAATTTGCCACGCGTTCCGATTTGAAAGAGCAACTTTCCGTCAGGTGCATATTTCTGCACGATGCCGTCACCGTTCCCGGCAACATAGACGTTCCTGTCCTGATCGACGAAACAGCCATGAATCGAGTTAGGGACGGTGTTCTGATCACCCCAGGACCCAACGACGTTTCCCTCCATGTCGAATTTGATGATTGACGGTGCGGAGATTGAGGTCTCTTTCTCCTCATCCGTGATGTTGCGCCGGTTGACCACGTAGATGTGGTCCTGCTCCGCGGTGCACACGCCCCCGAGTTGTCCGGTGATCCAATCCTTCGGCAGCTCTTTGGGCCAGGTCGGGTCCACCGCGAAAGTCGGGGATTCCTGCGCCACCAGTGGCGTGGAAAATACGGCTGAGGCCATCGCCGCCGCGCTCAGGGCTATCCGAATCGGACGCATCATGGTCTCGCTCCTGCTGAAGGGTGTTATTCAAACTTCTTGCCGCCCAGGTAGACGGTTTCGATGCTCCGCATATTGGCGATGTCGTCGAGCGGATTTGCCGCGAGCACCAGCAGGTCTGCCGCCTTGCCGGCGGCGAGCGTACCGAAATCCTTGTCGATGCCTAAAATCTCGGAATTGTTCTTTGAAAATGCCTGGATGATCTGCATCGGCGTGAGGCCGGCTTCCCGCATCAGTTCCATCTGGCGATGCTCGAAGTAGCCTTGGATGAAATAGCGGTCCAGAGCGCCCCCGGAGTCCGTTCCGAAACCGATTTTCACACCTGCGTCGACGAGTCTTTTCAGGTTCTTTTTGTCGGTGTCGAACATCCGCAGCCAACGAGGTCGTGCGGCATCGCTCGCCTGCTCCTCCCGATGCTTCGACTTCAGGAGGGCCAGCCGTTCCGGAGTGAGCCCTTTCTGAAAGAAAGGATTGTCCGTGCGCGGAGGCCCATTTGCCCCCTCACCGTAGACGAATAGCGCCTCTTCGCGCGCTAAGGTAGAAATAACGGCGACGTTCCTTTGTTTGAGCGTTTCGATGAAATCTTCCGGTATTTCCTGATCGCGAACATTATGCACCAGTATGTTGACGCCCTGGTCGACAATGCGGCGCGCGTCGGCAAGCTCGACGATGTGCGCCATCCTGATCTTGTTGTGCAGCTTCGCCTGATCCATCACCGCCGCAGTGAACTCGGGCGTGAGTTTCGGATATCGGCCGCCTTGGGCGTCGATCCAGACCTTCACGAAATCCGCCCCTTTTGCAACGATTTCATCCACCTTGGCGCGGGCTTCCTCCGGGGTCTTGGCTTCCGAGCCGGGTCTAAATGGCTCCGACATGAAACGGTACATCACCGTTAGAATTCGTGCCCCATGCAGATCCCCAGCTTTCTGTCTCTCTTTGAATTGCTGCACGTCGTCCTGGTCGAAATACATGCTGGTGGTGGTCGTCACCCCGTACAGCGCGTATTGCCGCAACTGTGGATCGCGCGCAGGAGGCCCGACATGGCCATGACCATTGATGATTCCCGGCGTGACGAACTTCCCGGTGAGATCGATCACAGTCGGGCCGGCAGGCACCCGTACCGACGGGCCCATGTCGCGGATGCGTCCATTCTCCATGACGATCGTGACACCCGGCTGCGGCGGTGAACCCGTTCCATCTATCAGCGTTGCGTTTCTGAGCGCGACGGTCTGTGCAGCGGCAGCGACGGTCAGAGCGACGGCTGTCGAAACGCCCGCCAATAACGATCTCAGCATAGGGTTGGCTCCTCGCCTAAGCCGCAGCTTGGTCACCGAATTTCGTTCGGGAAGTTTTCTCTCAACCAGCCTCGTAGCGTATCAATGACGCGCTGGTTTCCTTCTCCTAGCATGAAGTGATCTACCCCGTGGAAGAGATGCAATTCCGCGGGCGGCTTTGCCCGGCGAAACATCTCGATGGATTCCTCAGTCGGAGTGACCGAATCCGGAGCGGCATGGAGAAACAGTGCTGGCCGGGGTGATATGTTCGGGATGACGTCGTCGGGCCGGAAGTCGAAAATGCTTTGTGCCGTGTCCACGGGAAATTCCATCCGCGCATTTGCCGGAAGGCCGCCCCGCAGGCGCGGGGGAATGGGAACAATGTCGAACCGGTCCATCATCAGCGGCTTGCCGGTGCGGCGGCGGTGATCCCTCCCCTCTTCCAGCGTCCGAAGGAACTTGGCCCAGGCATCTTCGGTGGGATGTTGACCGCGCAATTTACGGGCGCCGTCGCTCCAACCGCAGACCGAAATGACTCCACGTACGCGCTCGTCCACGCCCGCCGCATACGTTGCGATCGCTCCGCCAAAGCTGGTGCCCAACACCGCGATCCGGTCCGCGTCCACTTCAGGACGATCCGCTAGCCAGGACAGAGCGTTACGCGTGTCTTCAACATGTTCCGGGCAAAGATTCAATCCCGGCTCGCCGCGCTTTCCCCGCATCCGCGCCGGTCAAATCGCAGCACCACGTATCCCCAATCCACAAACATCCTCGCGGGTGTGGTGACATTGCCTGCGTCTTTGCTCGAGCCAAAACCATGCAGGAGAATGATTGCAGGACGCGGCGCGGACTGCTTCTCATCCGGAATATGAATAACGCCGGCCAGCGGCACCCCTGCGGAGTGGAACGAGACCTTCTGCTCCAAAATTCGCATCCTTGACTTGAGTGCCGCTACAGCGCGTTATCGCACTCTCGACCGGACACCTCAATCGTGGTGGTGGTTCTATGCTCCCTGCTCGTGTCGGGATCGTTCTGGCCGGTTTTGTCTTGCTACACTGCGTTGGACAGACAGGCGCTCAGAATTTTCCTGAAAAGCAAATCAGGATCATTGTGCCGTTTGGACCCGGAGGTCCGACCGATGTCGCAGCGAGGCTGGTGGCGCAGAGTCTGCAATCGGCGTTCGGACAGAGTGCCATCGTGGAAAACCGGCCAGGTGCCGGCGGCGCCATCGGGGCACGGGCTGCGGCGACCGCGGAGCCGGATGGTCACACCCTGCTCCTGGGAAGTAGCGCGACGTTGGCGATCGTCCCGGCGGTTCTGAAGAACCCCGGCTTCGATCCGGTGAAGAATTTTACGCCGGTCGCGAAGATCTCGGATAGCTGTGAGGTCCTGATCGTTCATCCCAGCTTTGCGGCTAACTCGGTTGAAGAACTCGTTCAGGAGGCAAAGTCTAAACCGGGAAAGCTGAACTATGCCTCGGCCGGCCCTGGCAACCAGACGCATTTAGTAGCGGAGATGTTCAAGGCCGGTAAAGGCATCGACCTCGTCCATGTGCCTTACAAGAGCGGTGCTGAGATGGTCACCGCCGTGCTGGGCGAGCAGGTTCATATGGCTTTCGTCGATATCTCTGTTCTTCTGCCGCTCATCAGAGAAGGCAAGTTGAAGGCGCTCGCGGTGACAAGCGCCAACCGGAACAAGACCCTGCCGCAGGTTCCGACGCTGATCGAGAGCGGCCTGAAAGACTTCGTCGTAACGTTTTGGACGGGCGTGGTCGCGCCGGCCGGGACACCGAGCGCAATCGTTGATCGTCTCAATACGGCTATCAACACGAACCTGCGATCCCCTGAGAGTCAGGCCATCGTTTCTAATCTCGGAGGCGAGACTGACACTGGCCCGCCCAGTCATTTCCAAAACTTTCTGCAGGAGGAAGTGAAGAGGTGGAACTCTGTGGCAAGGAGCGTCGGCGTGTCAGTGGATTAGATCTTTAGGAATACACGTTTTGGCATAGGACGGACCGGTTGAGCCGGCGATCCTCGTCACGCCGGAGACGCGGCCCGCACCGTTCACCATCGTTCCGCACGCACCACTGCCGGAGTCACCGCGATGACATCGTCTCGCACCACCTTCTCGTCCCGCCCCGCCGTCGGGTCCCTACTGGCCGTCGCGACGTTGCTTGGCGGCGTGACTTTCGCTCGTGCGGAGCCCAAATACCGGTTTGAGAAGACGGCATGTCCGGACATGCCTGCTCCGATCCCCGAGCTGAAGACAGCGCGCTGCGGCCAGCTGACCGTGCCTGAGAATCGAAGCAAGCCGACCGGGCGGACGATCGCCCTCTCGGTGGCCGTGATCCCCGCCGGGTCAGCGAAACCCAAGCCCGATCCGATCGTATGGCTAGCCGGCGGTCCGGGCGACGACGCCATCACCGAAATACCGATGGCCCTTGCCGGCAAGCTAAACCGCGACCGCGACGTAGTCTTCATGTCGCAGCGCGGCACCTATTCGGCAAAGCCGAGCTTGACCTGCCCGGAAGTCGATCGCGTTTTGGGGGACACGCTCGCCATGGCCTATGGCGTGCCGGCAATGCAGGAGACTTATACGAAGGCGACTGCGGAATGCCGGCAGCGGCTTGAGGGTCTCGGCGCCGACCTTGCCGCCTACAACACGATCGAGAGCTCCGCCGATCTGGAGGATCTGCGGGCGGCGCTCGGCATCGCGCAGTGGAACGTCTTCGGTATCTCCTACGGCACCCTCTACGCCCTCACCTACATGCGGCTCTACCCAGCCGGCATCCGTTCGGTCGGCATCGACGGCGTCTTGCCACCTCCGCTCGCCGGCGGCGTGTCGGATTGGCAGAGCGCGAGCGAGGGACTCAACGCAATGTTCGCCGCTTGCAACATCGCCCCGCGCTGTCGTGAGCGTTACGGCGACATTGGCGCAACGTTCCGCGAGCTCGTGCAGAAGTACGAGCAGAGCCCGGAAACCGTGAAGGTGAGCGTCCCCGGTTTTTCCGAGCCGGTGAAAGTAACGATCAGCGGGTTCATGCTGGTGCAATGGGCCGTGTCTCCGGGCACGCACACCGCGGCCGAAGTCCCTGCGGCGATCGATGCGCTCGCCCACGGCGATGCGACTCGCGTCGCCAGCACCTGGGCCCGGTTGCGGCTCAATCCGGCCAGCATCGGCGTTCTCAGCAATGGGCTCTTCTACGGCGTCTCATGCGCCGAGTGGGTGCCCTACGAGAACGAGGCCAGCGTCGAAGTGGCGGGCCAGCGCGCCTTTCCGACGTTTCCGGCGTCGATCCATAAGAACGCGCCTAACCTGCTGTACATGCGCCCAAGCTGCGAGATTTGGAATGTTCCGCCCGTCGATCGGTCGATCCGCGACGTCACGCAGAGCAGCATTCCGACGCTCGTCATCGCGTCCCAGTACGACGCACAGACCGCGCCGTCCTTCGCTCCACTGGTGGCGCGGATGCTGCCGAAGTCTATCGTCGTCCAGATCCCGAACGTGGCGCATGTGGCGGTGGGCAGCCCCTCACCCGCCGCCAATGAGTGCGCGCAGGCCATCGTCCGCGACTTCTTCGAAGTTCAAGACGCGGTGGACACGAGCTGCGCAACCCGAGTACCGCCGACCGACTTTGTGATTACCCAGCCCTGAGGTGGCTGTAAGATCTTTCTGGTGCACGATAAGGGCTGAGAGCGCAGGTCAGTTAAATCAGTCTTTGCAGCCTGAACAATCACCGCCAAAGCCGCGCGATCATCGCAGACCTGCGTTCGTCTCTCGGCGCAAACCACTCTCCACCGCGTTCGTTTCGATTCGGTGAGGAAAATGCTTTGCCTGTGAGGAGACTGGCGGGCTCTGTTCCG
>JADMIO011485882.1_pt1 | contig 34662 bp, 22 predicted proteins | sample 8958161 | NCBI WGS metagenome assembly JADMIO01 (sample SAMN16585339, study PRJNA669376) | soil metagenome | isolation source: Crop rotation soil | place: USA: Cullars Rotation, Alabama | collected 2011
GTGCTCCCGCCGGTGAAGCAGCAAATGCATCAAATACCGGATCGCTGCGCGACCTGGAAAAGCAACAGATCATCGCTGCGTTGGAACGGGTAGGCTGGCATCGAGGCAAAGCCGCAGAGATGCTCGGTATTTCTCCTTCGACACTTTATCGGCGGTTGCGCGATTACGATCTGGAAGGAAGACTCAGATAAGAAATTTGTTCGGAGTTCCGCATTTACGCGGCGCCGCCTAAAGGCGGTACTCCAAACGAAAGCGGCGACAAGTCGCCGCACTTCAGGAAAAAAAGCCGCAGGCCTAAGACCTGCGGCTTTTTGTTTTGGACAAATCGCGAGCGATTACTTTCAGTTGGCAACCTGCGCCTGCTGCTTCTTGCGCCGGCGGCTGTAATAGAGGCCGGCCAATCCCGTACCCAGCAGCGCCATAGTGGTTGGTTCCGGAACCGCGTTGGGGGTAGTTCTGATCTGAAATGTTATTCCGTTGTTCCAGAAGTGACAGTCTGGATCCAGGCCGAAGGCGATGTTTCCGCCATTAAGAAAAAACGCACTCAACACCTGCAGTTGACTTGCGGTGAAGTTGTAAACGAAATCATGCGGGGTGGTGCTGAACGATTGCTGGGTGAGCAGAATATTGCCGGTGCCCGGCGCAATCAGGGGATTGCTCAGCGCCAAAGATCCGGCGAAGTTGTCCTGAATCTGCGACGTCGGTACAGGCACGCCTGAAGCGTCCGTGAACGAGGCGACCCCGGCATTGCGGGCCGTGTCGAGCAGGTGAATAAACAGCATGTTGGGATTTGTGTCCCAGTTGCTGATGTTGCGGATGGTCAGCGTCGCTCCGGCGATGGTTTGACCCGAGAGATTCTGTCCGCCAATCTGCCAAGTGTAGGCACTGTGGTGATCGAGGTCGAATTGCTGTGGGCCACCATTACCCGAGTTAGGGGCGGTCGGCGGCGCCGTAAATGTGATCACATCGGCTGAGGCAATCGTGGGCAACGCGATTACCAACAGAGCCGCAAAAATTAGAAATAACTTTCTCACTATCCGTGTTCCTCCCGTCGCGATTTGGGGCGACTACCTTACTTAGGAAGGAAATGGTTAGTAGGTATACAATTCCAAAAAGTACAGCAAAATAGGCCAGATTATGAGGTTTTCAGAGTGCCTCGCGGGCTCGCGGCTCTGTAGGGAAGTCTTTGGGTCTTAGCTTTTCAGGACCTTTCGATCGACCTTACCGCGGTCGTTCTTGGGCAGGGACTCTACGAACTTCACCCAGCGCGGGTACTTGTACAAGGCCAGTCGTTGCTTCACGAATTGCTTGATGGCGTCGGCCAGTTCTTCGCCTTGAACATAGCTGTCTTTGATTACCACGAAAGCTTTGGGCTTGACCAGTCCGTCACCGTCATCGTGTCCGACGATGGCGCATTCGACAATAGCTTCATGTTGGAGCAGACAGTTTTCAATTTCAGATGGAGCCACAAAGACGCCGCCGACTTTCAACATGTCGTCGGTGCGGCCGTGATACCAGTAGTAGCCCGCTTCATCCACATGAAACTGATCGCCGCTTGTGCACCAATCACCGGCAAAAGTTTCTTTCGATTTCTCGTGCGCGTTCCAGTAACAGAGAGCAGCCGAGTCCCCCTTAATTTTTAGCGTGCCCATTTCACCGGTAGCTACTTCGGCGCCGTCGGCGCCCACAATGCGGGCTTCGTAACCTTCGACGATCCGTCCGAGGCTTCCTGGCTTAACATCACCCGGACGATTGGTAATGTAGATGTGGAACATCTCGGCTGAGCCGATACCGTCACAAATCTCAACCTCGAACATTTCCTTCCAGCGGTGGTAGAGCTCGACCGGCAATGCTTCACCCGCGGAATAACAGAAGCGAATGCTTGATAGATCGCGAGTGCTCGCGTCTTCCGCATTGAGCATCGCGTTAATCATGGTCGGCACGGTCGTCAAAATCGTAGGGCGGTAACGTTCGATTACTTCAAAAAGCTTTTCAGGTGTCGAGCGTTCGGCGAACAACGCCGTGGCGCCGCCCACCGCAAAAGGGAACAGCAGATTCGTTCCCGTGGCGTATCCGAAAAAGAGCTTTGGCACCGACACGGTTAGATCATTTTCGTTCACGCCCATGGTCCTTTTGGCGAAGACCTCGGTGTTGTAGGGAAGATCGTGATGCAGATGGACCGCGCCTTTGGGATGGCCCGTCGAACCCGACGTGAACAACCAAATGGCAATATCGTCGCGATCGGTTTCAGCCGCGACGCAGATGCTCGGCTGAGCATTAACTATTTCATCAAACGAAAATAGAGCGGCTTTGCCATCGTGCGGCGGAAGCTGCTCTTCATCCAGCGCATCCTGGTTGCGGACGACGAAAACAGCGCGCAGATGGGTGGCGTCGCGCGCGGCTGCGGCAAACGAAGTGAGAAAAGACTCGTGCACAATAGCCACGCGGGCCCGGGTGTAATGCAAATAGTAACGGTAGTCATCGGCCGGCAGCAGCGGATTCACCATGGTAATCACCGCGCCAATCCGCGCCGCACCGAACCACGCCCAGGCAAACTGCGGACAATCAGGTAACACGATCAGCACGCGGTCTTCGATTTCGACGCCGGCTTCGCGCAGCGCATTGCCCACACGATTCGACATCCGCGCGGCATCGCCATAAGTAAAGCTATCGTCCTTGAAGTAAAGACAGGTCTTGCCTTCGCGTCCTTCCTCGAGATTGTGATAGAGGAAGTAATCGGCCATGTTAAAGCGTTGTGGGAATTCGACGGTCATCTCCGCGAAATAATAAGGCCACCGCGTGATTTTCACGAACCCAAAAAAAAGTCCGGACGCGCTCCCCAGCACGTCCGGACGTTACAGCATCAGTCAGTTTTCCGGATTAGAACTCGATCCGGCCGACCAACTGAACTACTCGAGGCGAGTAGGTTGTGGTGATATTGAAGGCTCCCGCCGTGCTGATGTTCCGGTACTGATTAGTGATCGCGAAGTTGGTGTGGTTGAGCAGGTTGAACGCCTCAGCGCGCAACTGCAACCGCACGTTCTCTGTGATCCTGACCGTCTTGAACAACGACGCGTCGATGTTGAAATAGCCGGGGCCATTGAACGCATTGCGGGCGGTATTACCGGTCGATCCGGCGACGTTATTGAAGAGGACCTGTCCCGGAAACGCTGCCGTACCCGGACCGTTCGAGAGCCGGCCGGTGTTGGGATCGATGATGCTGGGATTAACCAGCGTGACCGTCCCGTCCGCATTGCGGAACACACCGACAAACTGCCGCAACTGATCAGTGGTTAACGGCGAGGTAGCGGGTTGCCGGGTCACAAACGTGGCCCGATTGAAAGTCGTCCGCGGGTCCGCAAAGGTGAACGGAGCGCCGCTGGCCAGCTTAACGATCGAGTTGAACTGCCATCCACCCACCAGCCGATCCATCCACGGCCCGGCATTGCTGAAGAAGGTCTTGCTCTTGCCGAACGGCAGCTCATAGATCGAATTAAAGTTGAAGACGTGAGTTTGATCGTACTCAGCCCGGGCGTATTCGAGCTCCGGATTGTTGGCGTCGAGCTCAAATTCCTGACGACGTTGATCGGTGCCGGGCGAAGTCGACAGCGTCTTTGAGAACGTGTAGTTCGCCTGGAAATAGAGACCGTGATCAAGCCGCCGCCGGAATTCGACCTGCAACGCGTTGTAATTGTAGCGGGCTTCATTGGTCAATAGTCCCGCCAATGCCACATTAGGATTAGCCAGGAACGTGACGGCTCCCTGCAGGTTATTCGCGACCAGCGTCTGCGCCAATCCGGCCGGGGTGCCGCCCGAAACCGCCGCGATGATAGTAGCGTTACCGGCGATGCCGGCAGTGCCAGCGGCGTTTATGCCGCCGAACCCACCGGGCGTTCCGCCTAACACCGCCAGCGTGTTGATTACCGGCAATTGTTGGCTGCCGGGAATTCGGGGATCGAAACCAGCGCTAATCGGGAAAGCAGTTAGTGCCGCACCAGTTAACGTGGCCCTCATCGCGGCATTCAAGGCCAGATTGCTCTGCGCCTTCTGGAAGTCAGTTAGAAAACCATTATTGGTCAAATCGACCTGGTTAAAGTCAATGATCCTGGTGGCGTTGTCACTAAAAGCGCCCACGTAACGGACTTCAACCACAGTCTTCCAACCAATTTCGCGCTGGATACTGAAGTTGTATTCGTTATTACTGGGAACTTTTATGTTCGGGTCCACGCCAATCACGCTGGGCGGAAATACGCCTACGCCGACGTTGTTCAATGCGGCGTTTTGCGCGAACGTACGCGGAATTACGAGCGCCGGGGTCGGGATTGTTGGCACCGCATTGGCGCGGGCGTTGAGACTGCCAATGGCAGTATTGACGCGCAGGCCCGGGTTCTGATCACCCTCACCCGATGATGCTTTTAGGAACTCGTCCGAGAAGTAGCTGATGCGGAAGCCGCCGCGTAAAACTGTCTGGCCGGCGCCCGGAAACAGCCTGGACAAGAACCCATTCTTGAATTCCGGAGACCACGCAAATCCAATCACCGGTGCGAAATTATTCTTGTCGGTATGGAAAAGACGACCGCCGCCAACATTCGTGCCCGCGACCTGGATCACTCCATTTGGATCGAGCAGTGAATCTCTCAGCGACCTGTTCTCAGGAAATGCGATCTCGGAAATGACGCCGTTCTCTTCTCGGTTTGACGGGTATAGCTCGTAACGCAGACCGAGGTTCAATGTCAGTCTCGGACTCACGCGCCACTGATCGGCAAAGTAGAAGTTGTAGTTCTCATAAGCATATTTCTGGGCAAATCCAGCGCCGGGCACGAAGCCGGAACTCGCGCTGGTGACGTTGAAGGTTTCCTGGCCCGAAGGAATGATTCCGCCGAGCAGAGCGTACAGCGCGTTCGCGGTGGTCAAATTAGTCGAGCTGATGCCACCGGCAAAAGAAGCGGTCGTGAGCTGTGGCGTAGTGGTTCCTACGGCCAGGTTGTACTGGGGAATGGCGCCCCCGGCATTGAGCCGCAGCACGCGGAAGTAATTCAGGACGGTGCCAAAGCGGAACGAATGGTCTTGCCAGACGTACTCGGCGTTATCCTGAGCGGTGTAAGTTTGCGTATTGCGGCCCTGGAATAGATACGAGCTCTCGGGACTGGTGATCAACCCCGCCAAAGCTGCGGTGCCGGTAGTCAGCAGGAAAGGCTGTCGCGGCTGTGTCTCAGGAAATGATGGAAACGCCTTTACATAACCAAAGCGCACTTCGTTCGTCCACGCTGGAGTGGGTGAGAATCTCCACGCTCCCACATAAAAGTCTACGGGCGAGTTCTGCAGCGCCTGAGGGCCAATAAACCCATTCACATCGCCGAAGTCGGGTCGATCCAGAGTTTCGCGCGCAATGTTGTAGACCGCATTGAACGTGTTCTTTGAATTGAGGTCCCAGTCGAGACGAGTGGTAAAGCTTTTTCGATCATTATTGTTGGTCTGGTTAAAGAAGTAACCCGTCGTAGTCAACTGATCTCCGACCTGGGTCGAATTACCATTAGGAATTGCCGGCAGAAAGCGGCTCGAAATCAAAGAGTTGATTCCGGTCGGTGCTGCTACCGTGGTGCTCGGATTACTTACGGTCAAGCCGAAGATGTTGACGGTGCGGGCGACTCCCGGCGTCACACCAGCCGGACAAGTCGCGGCCGTGCAGGTGGGCGTGTAAGTAAATAGTCCCTGCCGCGCATTGCTCGTCAGGACCGTGCGGAAGAAACCGCTGGAACGCCGATCGATCGTCTTTTCGAATTCGCTAAAAAAGAAAATACTTTTTTCTTTCCAGATTGGTCCGCCCAGCTTTCCGCCGAACTGATTAAAGTTGCGGAAGGTCCTGGGTGAGCGCTGCGCATTACTAAAGTAGTCGTTCGCGCCGAACTTCGAATTGCGATTGTATTCGAACGCCGCGCCGTGAAAACTCGTTTGCCCGCGCGGCGTGCTGAGGCTCACCTGCGAGGCGCCGTAACCGGACTCAGCACCCGCATTCTGCGAAGTGACGGTGAATTCGGCGACGTCGTCGGTGGTCGGTGTCTGTTGAGTAAAGTCCGCGGCGTTGGCGCGGATAAAATTGTCCTGAATGTTCAGGCCATCACGCGTGATGTTCGTGGCTGATGGGCGCTGACCATTGATTGAGGTAGCGTTCGCGCTGTTCGAGGCCACACCGGCCTGTAGTTGGATCAGGCCCAGTGGGTTGCGGCCATTGAGCGGCAATTCCTGGATCTGGCGCGGGCTGACGGTGTTGCTCAGTTCCGGATTCGACGAATTGATTAGGTCCGCTCCGGCAGTGACCGTCACGCTCTCGTTGATGTTACCCGCTTCCATTAAGGAATTGAGGGTGTAGTCACGGCCGACGTCAATCTTGACATCATTGGCCGTGAAGGTGCGGTGACCTGCGGCCGTAATCGTGACCGTGTAAGTGCCGGGCTCCAGCTGCGCCAGAGTGAACGAACCATCGTCACTGGCGGCTACAGTGCGTTCTTTCCCGGTCTTATTGTCTTTTACAACCACGCTGGCGCCCGGAATCGCGCCGCTGGAGTCGGCCACTGTGCCGACCAGACGTCCGGTGTTCGATTGGGCGAAGACCGGAATCGCCAGCATGCTAAATACCAAAATAAACCCAAATACTTTTCTCATGAGTGAGCTCCTTATGCTTGATTTCAATCAAGGGAAGACTGAAATGAATCGCACCACAGGCTCCAAAATTTCGTAACTGCCTAACGTGCCTGCGCGATCATCACTCGTGAATGTGCAAGTGATATTCCGTTTGGCGCTCGACTAATACTTGGGAGTTTCTGTCCGGCAAAATGATCGAGGCCACCGGAAGCTCGTTGATTGATTTGGATTACGAGCGAGAGAACTTGGAGAAATTGAAGTAGACCAAAATTCCCGACGTGCGCTACTAACGAAATTTTGGAAGTCAGAAGTCGAAGATTTGTTAACCGGCTAACTTGAGAAAGCGAGAAGGCCCGCGAAGTGAGTCACGGGCCTTGCTTGAATCTGATGCGGACGTTTCTTATTTAGGCGGCGGCGTTCTCGCGCAACGGCATGTCGACATGTCCGTTGAACCCGTCGATCTCGATCTTGTAACGCTTGATCTTGCTGTTCAGCGTAGTCAGCTTGATCCCGAGAATCTGCGCGGCCTTGGTCTGATTGCCGTGGCTGCGGTTGAGCGCGCTGTTAATCAGCGCAATCTCAAACCGCTGCACTTCATCGTGCAAACGCACGCGATGCTTCACCGGTTCGACCACCCGCAACGCTTCTACTTCCCGCAAAAGCGTCAGGGCCACGTCTCTGAGGCTGCTGAGCCGGTTCTCAAGCACGATTTGATGACTCGCCACTGAATCGACTGGTAGTTCCTGCGAGCGCCAAATTAATTGTGTGTTCATTTTTCGAATCCCTCCTCGGTTGACCTGCCTTGGTCGCCATCTCGCGTCCGGGGAACCGCGTTTGGTTTGCGGTCTGCTTTCCTCAATCGGGATGCAAAACCGCCGGCGCGTTGAAATATACGAAGGATTCGCACCCGGCCGGTGACTTTTGTGACAGAAGGGCCAAAACGGGTGTCCAATCGGCCAGAGTCGGCTTTTGGCTGCCGGTTGTCAGAGACTATTGCCGATTGCTTCCTGCAGATTGGCGCGGTAGTTACGGCTCAGCGTGAGTTTTTGACCCGTCTGCAGGATGACGTGGTATTCACCGTGAAACCACGGTTGGAGTTCTTTAATACGATCGAGCTTGACGATGGCTGAGCGATGAATGCGGAGGAAGACGCGCGGATCCAGTTGCGCTTCCAAACCACTGATGGTGGCCCGCAACAGATATGACTTGGCGGCGCTGTGAACGCGCACATAATTGCCTTCGGCCTGAATGCAATCGATCTCGTTGACGTCCAGAAAGAACACCCGGCCCCCGACCTTGACCACCAAACGTTCGAGGTATCTTTGCTCAGCCTTTAGTGATTCCAGCAGCGCCAGGATGCGCTGGTCGCGGCGCTCGAAACGGTCACTGCCGATCACGGCCTTGGCCCGTTCCCAGGCTGCTTCAAAACGTTCGCGGTCGTATGGCTTCAGCAGATAATCGAGCGCATGAATCTCGAACGCTCGCACGGCAAACTGATCGAAGGCCGTAACGAAAACGATGTAAGGCGCCCGATCGTCCGGGATCGCTTCCAGCACTTCGAACCCGCCCAGATCCGGCATTTGAATATCAAGAAAAACCAGATCCGGCCGCAGCGACTCGATTGCCTCAACCGCTTCACGCCCGTTTGAGCATTCCCCCACAATCTCGACATCGGGATCGCCCTCGAGCATTTCGCGAATCATTGCGCGCGCCAACGGTTCATCGTCAACGACTAACGCTCGGATGCGCGTTGCGTCTGCCATCTTTTGAGCACCTGCGATTTCCGTTTCTAAATTGACCGGCAAAATGACTCGCAAAGTTGCGGCCACGAAAAATGACCGAACCGGCGTTTGCCGGAATCCGAAAGAATGCTTACGACGATTAAAACAAAATGGTTCGTCATCGCTAAAAACGATCCGAATTAATGGCGACAATTCCTTAAAAATGAACTGACGCTCAGGACAATACGTCCCGAGCGTTACGTGCACGCTTCGTTACAATGCAATAAAAGCCCGTGTAATCAGGCCGTGGTGATATCTCCAGAGCCCGCTGCCGGTGGTCCAAAGGAATCGCACCACCAAGTGCTGACTTGGATGCTTCATATTCACGTAACGATTCCTGATTAGTTCCAGAGAAGTTACCAGAGAGTATGACGATGACGATCGGACTCGCGTTAACTTGCTTCTGAGAGCCGGTCGGCAGGAGGTATGGCGGGTGCAGATGATCGGGGGAGTTCCATCGTAACTACGAGCCCGCCGGCCGGTTCGTTGGCGAGATCGAGGCGGTGTGCCGATCCGTACAATCGTTCCAGCCGAGCTTTGGTATTCGCCAGGCCCAGTCCGGTTTTCGATCGATCCGGTCCGGAACGCACGAGGCGTAGCCCGGGCCCATTGTCCTTCACTTCAATACGCAGCTTGCCATCACGCGGGGTCACCACAATCTCGATGCGGCCGCCGTTTGAGTTGGAGATCGCATGACGCAGCGCATTCTCGACCAGCGGCTGCAGGATCAGGTTCGGTACGCGATGATCCAGGACATCCGGATCAACGGTGACCGAAGTGGTGAGTCGATCCTGAAAGCGAATGCGCTCAATCTCGAGATAACCATTAAGAAATTCCAATTCCTGTTGCACGGTGACTTCCTGGGTGCCTGCATTTTCCAGTGTCAGCCGCAGGAAGTCTCCCAGCCGGGAGATCATACTGCGCGCCGCTTCGACGTCCTGGTTCAGCAGGGCCGAGATTGAGTGCAGCGTATTGAACAGGAAGTGAGGATGCAGTTGCATCTTCAACGCTTCCAACTGGGCCTGGACCAATTGGGTCCTTAGTTGGGACGCTTTTAGTTCGCCCTTGCGATAGCTGTTGTAATAATTGAATGCATGGCTGATCAGCACCAGCAGCCAGTAGATCAGCAGGCTGCGATCGAGGTTATAAAAAACGAACTTGAAAAGTCGCAGCATGGTGAGATTGCCCACGCTGCCGATCTGAATCATGTAAATCAGATAGTCGATGGTAATCATCGGCACACTGACGCCGATGCTGATGATCACGTGCAGCATTACGCTGCGCCGCCAATTGTTCCGTTCAATGCGAATGCGGCGCGCCAGCCACAAAACCAACGGCGTGACCAGCGCCCAAAGAAGACACATCAGTCCCTGCACGAGAAACGCGCGGCGGAATGAGATTGGGTTAGCGTCGTTGTAGTAAACCGTGTAGACCTGGCTCGCAAAAAACAATGCGACCACCGCCCAGGTCCCCCAGATTAGAAGTAAACGCACCCAGAGCTTTTGGAGCAGCTGCTCAGCCGGAGAATTCGCGTCTAGTTGGTTGGTAAGTTCCATTGCTTCCTGGCTATTGAAACGCGGGCACACCAGGCAAGGTTTCAATTGTCGTGGAGTATTGCCGCCGAGGCCGGCGGCAAATATCCTCCGATGTCCGGCCTGGCGGTATGCTTTTGGGATAATCCGGCTGATTGTGGGGGCGAAGCGGCCCAGTTAGCGCCTATTCCTTACTGGCCACAAATTCTGCCGTGCCCGCACTACTTTGCAGGGCCGCGAGCTCTGCCTCAAAGCTGATGCCTCGCAGGCTGCGGATTTGTTCGCCGCACGCGGTAATCACCCGCTGGGTATTATCGTGACTGACGCCCGGATTATTGCCGTCGTCGGGTAAGAGCCACTGATCATCCGCGCCACGCACCAAGTGACCCATTTCATGCAGCAGGACAGTCACGCGCGCCTCGCGGGTATTGGGCTGAAATTGTCCGATGGTGGGAATGCTGCCGTGGTTGGACAGCCGGCTGTCCTGATAAAAGGCGCCCAGCATATTTATCTCTGCGCGTTTAAAGAGGCGGTACTGGAATCCGCTGATGTCCTGCACGTTGGTGATCTCACCGTTCATCGCCACCGTGATATTGCGATCGACATAGGTGGTCCGCACCTGGGAAATTAAAGCGTTAAGAGCAAAGATGGCCGCCGAGCCTCCGTAAAAATCTGAACAGACATTGTCATGACTGAGAATGCTGTAGGTGTCCAGATAGGCCTGTTGCAATTTGTTGAGTTTGCCGACCGCGGGCAAGGTGAGCGGCTCAGGTGAACTGATGCGTGGACCAAGCAGCAGTCCGCTTTCTTTGGCTGCGGGTTCTACGCTGGTTCCCGTGCGAACGAAACTCAGAATCAGAACAGTGACCAGAAACAATTCCCGGTGACGAAACATGACGCGCACCTCCGAAGTTTTTAGCGGTCAGGTCGTGGGCTCTCAAATGTCTGCTGGTAAGTTTTACGAAGTTGCTGATCTGTGGTTGGAAGTTTGTGACAGACAGGCGAGGTTATGTGACAAGGCGGCTCGCTGCCGTCTTCACTTCACTTCAAATCCAAACTAGTGAGATGGGATCGCCGAAAGCGGATAAAAGTCCAACGCTTACTTACTGCAAAAGCGCAGAACTAAAACCGGAATCTTGGATGAAAGAAGACAGAAATCAGAAGTCAGATATCAGAAGTCAGAGGTCAGAGATCGGAAGTCAGACTTCTGACCTCTGACCTCCGACTTTTGATTTCTGCTGCTATGTCTTCGCGAAAGGACAGCCCTGCTCTTCGTGCCGGCTGGAGAGGTAAGTTCGCGCTTCCCACAATTCGGGGAAGAATTTTTTGTCGAGTGTCGTGCGCAGGTAAGCGACGCCTTCTGAGCCGCCAGTGCCGCGTTTGGCGCCGACCATGCGTTCGACCATCTTGATATGGTGCGATCGCCACAGCGAAAAGTATTCGTCGTGGTCGAGCAAAGCTTCGGCTAACTGGTGTTCTTTGTAGAGCTGTTCCGGATGGGTCAGCACTTCGACTATGGCGCGCTGCCGTTTGCCGTAATTACTGCGCCGTTCTTCGGCATTGCGCGGCGAATCGCTGCTCGGAGTGTCAAACCCCGAACGGCGCAGCAGGGCGAAGTAGGCATCGGAAAGCGAAGGGGTTTGCAGGCGCGCCTCGAGCCGCCCTCGCGCGAAATCATCCATTGCAAACTCGCGCACGATGCGTTCGTCCTTAACCCCGGACGAGAATTCGATTTCGCGAAACTGCATCGATTGAAAACCGCTGGCCGGATTCAGCTCGTCGCGAAAACCCAGGAAGCGCGTCGGGCTCATAGTCTCGAGAATATGAATTTGCGACACCAGTAATTTTTCGATTTCCACTACCCGCCGCATTGCCTGCGTTGCTTCAATCGCGCGGTCTTCCTTCATCAAAAGAATGGCGGCGTCGATCTCGTGCAGGATTTGTTTGAACCACAACTCGTAAGCCTGATGAACAGTGATAAAGAGCAGTTCGTCGTGATGGGCCGGCGATGAGCGGCAGCTCTGCAGGTCAATCAATTCCCGCACGCGCAGGTACTCGTTGTAGGAGAGGGGCGTGTTTTTGTCGTAGGTGTCAGTCATTTCTTTCAAAACTCAAAATGCCGCGCCCGCTTTTTCAGATGACTGGTAAGCAGCTGTGTCGCGGATCTTTTTCATCTCGGCAATCACCAGCTGCAACTCTTCGTCTTTGGTATAGAAGTGTGGCGAGATGCGAACGCCCGCGCCGGGCCGGTAGTCGACGATAAATTCCCGCCGCACGAGCTCTTTGGTAATCGCCCCGGCATTATCGTCCCAAACCGTAATCGTGCCGCCGCGCCGCGCCGGATCTTTCGGACTGGTGACGCGAAAACCAGCTTCCTCTGCCAGTGAGATCAGGAGTTCAGTCTGACGCACGCTTTTTTCGCGAATGGCCCTCACCCCGATTTCGTTGATGATTTCATATCCTGAGCGGGCGGCATACAAAGCAGGAATGGCCGGCGAGCCGTGCAGAAAACGAGTGATGTTTGGCGCATAGTGCATTTCCGGATCGAACGCAAACGGATGTTCGTGCGCCATCCAGCCGGTGGTTTTTGGTTCGAGCCGATCGATTAATTCCGGCCGCACGTACAGATAGCCGGCGCCGGGACCGCCACAAAGCCACTTGACTGATCCGCCGGTGGCGAAATCCACGTTCAACTCAGTGACATCGAAAGGCACGGTGCCGGCCGATTGATAAGTGTCGAGGACGACGAGCGCTCCAACTTCGTGCGCCCGGTCGGTGATCGCCTTAGCGTCCTGCAGGTAGGCGCTTTTGAAAAGCACATGCGACATCGGCACCAGCAAAGTCTCTTCATCGATGGCCGCCAGCATGCGCTCGAGCGGCATGGTTATGCCGTCATCCGATTTTACAGTTTCGATCCGCAGTCCGTGGGCGCGCGCATGCTCTTCGTATACGTACATCACCGACGGGAAATTCAGCTCTTCATAAACGATCTTGTTGCGTTTTGAATTAGGCGGTAAGGGAAGCAGAGACGACAGGATTAACGATTGGCAGATCGACACATTCTGATGCATCACGACGGTGTCCGGGGCAGCACCGATGATTTGGGCGATCTGATTGCCGACGCTCACCGGCATGTCCCACCAGCCTTCGGCCCAGGCGCGCACGCCACGGGTGGCCCAGATGTCGGCGTACTCGTGCAGGCGATCGTAAGTAGCGCGCGGCATGGCTCCGAGACTATGCGAGATCAAGTAGACGGCGCGATCCAGAATCGGAAATTCAGCCCGCCATTTAAGAAGATTGTCAGTCAAGATTGGCTCCGTGATTTGGCAAAGAATAATTTAGCATTAGTCCTATCCGTCCCATAAGTCCCATGCGTCCTATGTGACACATGGGACGCATGGGACAGGTGGGACCATGTTAAAGTGTGCCCTTCATGTGGAAGTTCCGTAACGCCATCAAACATCCGATTCCGGACACGCGTTGGCCCACCGCTGACGAAGCCGCCGGCTCGCTTTTGTTTCAGCCGATCCGGGTTGGACCGGTGCGCCTCGATAACCGCACCTGGGTGCCCGCCATGGTGCCGTGGCGCGCCACTGCAGATGGATTTGTGACGCAGGATAATCTCGACTGGTACCGTCGCTTTGCGGCCGGGAGGCCGGCAGCGCTGGTGGTTGAAGCGACCGGTGTCCGCGATATTCCCAGTGGGCCGCTGCTGCGAATCGGGGATGATCGGTTTGTTCCGGGTCTGAAGCAGTTGGTCGAGGTCGTGCGCGAAGCGAGCGAAGGCCACACCAAACTATTCATTCAAATTATCGATTTTCTGGCCGTCAAACGGCGGCCCGACAAAGACAAATTTTTCGCGCGATTCCTGCAGATTACCGATCGGCATCGCAATGCGCTGCGCGAGCTGACTCAAAATGAAAGTTGGCTGACTGCCGGCGACGAGGACATTCGTCACTACCTGATTGAAAGTGGCAACGGTGAACTCGATCAGATTCTCACTGACCGCGAGCTGGAGGCGTTGCGCTTCGGTTATCGCGAGCGCGTCACCGACACCGGAATCGCACACATTCGCGAGCTGCCGCAGGTATTGCCTGAAATTTTTGCCGCGGCTGCGGACCGGGCGCACGCGGCCGGCTTTGACGGCGTGGAACTCCACTATGCGCATGCCTACACGATGGCTGGTTTTCTGAGCGCGCTGAACGATCGCGATGATGGTTATGGCGGAACGCGCGAGCACCGGGTGCGGCTGCCGCTGGAAGTATACCGGGCAGTGCGCGATCGGGTTGGTCAGAACTATGTTGTGGGCGTGCGGTTTCTCGCCGACGAGGTGATTGCGGGGGGGAACCGTATCGATGACGCGGTCTATTTTGGCGTGGAGTTCGCGAAAGCCGGATTTGATTACCTTTCGATCTCGAAGGGCGGCAAGTTCGAAGATGCCGAACAGCCAAAAGTAGGACAGGCTGTTTATCCTTACACCGGCCAAAGCGGCTATGAATGCATGCCGACGACTTTGTCGGACACGCGCGGACCGTTCGGGCGCTCAGTCCCTTTGGTAGCTCAAATAAAACAGGCCGTGAATGCCGCTGGTTTTCAAACTCCGATCGTGGCCACCGGTGGGATTACGACCTTCGACCAGGCCGAAGCGATCCTGCGGAACCAACAGGCGGACATAATCGGAATGGCCCGCCAGGCACTGGCCGATCCGGATTGGTGTATCAAGGTCCGATCAGGACGCGGCGACGAAGTGCGCCGCTGCACTTATACCAATTACTGCGAGGCCCTGGATCAGGCGCATCGTCAGGTCACCTGCAAGTTGTGGGACCGAAAAGATCTTGATGAGCCGGGCGTCGCGTTGGCCATCGACGGCCGCCGGCGATTGCTGCCTCCCGACTGGAGAGTGTGAATCGTCGAGAAAAGGCAGCGAGTGGAAAAACGCGACCTACCCATTGGCTATGCCACTCGGCTGCGCGCAAGTCTTTGACTTGCCGTGATAAGAATCATTAAGGGTTGCGGTCTATGACCGCAAAAAACACGGTCGGAGACCGTGAGAGAAGATAAATAGCCAGTCGGCAAGTCAAAGACTTGCCGCGCATCGGAGCGGCACAGCCATTTGCGATCTTGAGTCTAACAGTCGGACAACTCGTAGTTGAACTCTAAGGGAACTGCCATGGCCGATAAGAACGAATTCAAAAAGCTGTTCGAAGAACTCAAATCGATCTTAGAACCTTACGCGAAGAAGAAGATGGACGTCGCGACGGACACCGATACGGAGTATTGGCTGAACACCCGTTTCATCATGCCCAACAAACACCCGCTTTGTTTTGGCGGCGTGCGCGTGGGCAAGAACTACGTCAGCTATCATCTGATGTCGGTCTATGCTTCACCGGAGCTGGTGAAAACGATGTCGCCGGAATTGAAGAAGCGCATGCAGGGCAAATCGTGTTTCAACTTCAAGGAAGTGGACAAGAAACTATTTGCCGAGCTGAAGACGCTGACGAAAGATGGCGCGGCTAAATTTACCAGTGACAACTTGTTTGAGACCTTGCGGAAGATGCATGGGCGTTGAGAATTAGTTCGCGGGCAAGTCAACTTCAAACACGGTGCCCGCGCCCGGCGTGCTGTGAAGTCTGACCTCACCGGCATGGGCCCGCACGATCCACGCGACGATTGAAAGACCCAGACCGGCGCCGCCCAGCGAACGGGATCTCGCCTTATCCACCCGGTAAAAGCGATCAAAAACGTGCCCCTGATCCTCAATCGGAATCCCGATTCCGCTATCCCGCACCACCATCCGCACATGACCGTTTTCCGCCTGCGCCTCGACAAAAATTGCACCGCCTGACGGGGTGTACTTCACGGCGTTGTCGAGCAAATTCAAAATCATCCGTTTCAACAGATCGTCATCGCCAGTTACTGCCAGTGCGGCATCGGTTTTCAGCTGCAAGCTCAAATTTTTCTGCGCCGCCAGCACCTGGGCCGCGCGCACACAGTCGCCGAGAATGTGGCTGAAGTCCACGGTTTCTTTGACTGCTACGCGCGCATCGACCGGACGACGAGCCAGGATGAAGAGGTCCTCCACAATCCGCGAGAGCCGCTCGGCTTCCTCCTTAATTAACAGCAGGGATTGGCGGTAGTCCTCCGGATGGCGTTCTTTTTCCAGCGCCACGTCGGTTTCGCCTCGGAGAATTGCGAGCGGCGTGCGCAATTCGTGTGAAGCGTCAGCCACAAATCGTTGCTGCTCTTTGAAAGAAGTCTCTAAACGCTCCAGCAATTCATTGATCGTCAACGTCAGTTGTCCCAACTCATCACGAGAGTTCGCATCATCCAATCGCGCCGAGAGATTTTCCGCCGTGATGTGTTGTAACTGCCGGTTCATCGTAGTGATCGGCCGCAGACTTTTAAGCGCCAGAAAGTAACCTCCGGCGCTGGCCAACAAAAGGATCAACGGTACGCCGGCAAAGAAATCGCGCCGCAGACTGCGCAAGTCTTGATCGATAACGCTCAATGGTTCCGCCACCACGGCGAACCCCAATTCCTGTTTGGCGGACAGCGGCACCACTGCCAGCCGCATTTCTCTTACAACCGTGTAACTGGCTCCGGTTTGCTGCGCCGATTTACCGATCCCGCCGGGAAGGGGCAACTGGGCCGCGTTCAAGTTGCTTGACCAGGCGACCACGTTTCCGGTTGGGTCGACAACTTCAACATACCGGTTGGGAAAAACCATCTCTTTCAACACCACCTCGTTGGCTTTCGCCGGCGAGCCTTCCTCTGCCAGCTCTTCGAGGTAGACGCTGGCTACGGTCTCTGCCGTTGATCGCAACGATTCGTCCTGACGTGCATGAAAATTACGCGAGACTGCGTAGTAGACCAGGAACGCAAACACGATCAGAGACAGTGCCAGCACACCGGCGTACCAAAAAGTCAATCTGATACGGACTGAGTTGAACATCGCTAATTTCAGACCAACGTTAGAGCAACGACCTTTATCGGTTAAGCGATTTAATGATCCCGAGCCTCTTAACGAAGCGAGCGATTTGGGGAATGGAAACCCTTGAAGAGTTCGTAAACATTGAACACCAATTCTCGGCAACCCAACTCTGGGCTGGAATTTGTAAACGCCTTCGGCGTTTCCGTCTGACGCCCTCAGAAACTCCACGTAAGCATCAGGCCATATTCGCGCCGGTGGCGATTGTAATCCGGAATTATCGCCGGCCAACGGCGTGAATAACTTTGCGTTTCTTCTTCACCACCGGTTGCCTGAGTTAGTGCCTGATGATGCGCGTGGTAAACATAACAACCGATCCCGTAACCCATCGCGCTGCCTATTAATACGTCTGAAAGATAATGATTGCGACCGGTGAACCTCGCCACGCTGACAGCCCCGGCAATTCCGTAAGCCGCCACCTGGACCGCAATGCGGTTGTGATATTCGTGGGCCAGGATCGTGGCTACAGTCCACGCTTGAATACTGTGGCCCGATGGGAAGGAAGTACCGCCGTCAAAGAAATCGCTGCGAGAGCGGCCGCCGTTTGGACGTGTCCGTTGCGCGATCGCCTTGGCCGCTGAGCCTACGATTAGACTATCAATCAAACCCTCGGCGCTCAGGATTCCCGTCTCACGCGCCCGTTGGCTATGCGCGAGGCGGCCGACAATATAGAAGCTTGCGGCTACCGCGCCTGCGGTATAAGTGGAACCGGCATAGCTGATCGCCCGGCTGGCCTTCAGGGGTTTGTCGGATTCGGCAATCTCGTCCCCGGTTTGCTGGTCAGTTTCAATTAGCGCCATCGTCCCTAATCCCAACGGTACCAACCAACGCGTATCGCGACTATGCAAGTGCAGTGGCGAGGTCCAGATGGCTTTCTGATCGCGCAGAATATTTTTGACAAACTCGCGCTCCAGGGACTTCGTTTTTGCGGGCGGAGACGCCTGTGGTGAAGGCGTAGCTATTTGGCCCCTTACCGCCAGTGAGCCGCTAATAAGAATTCCAAATAGGAAACTCTGGAAGAGGCAAATCAAATTTCTAATACTCGGCATAACTTATCCCCCCTGGATTGACTGCAGGTGTAACGAACTGCTGGTTTATTTACCAACCACCAACACCACAAACGAGCCTGGTTTCATCGATCGTTGCGGCCGGCCGCCGGGCGTGGCCGCCGGCGTTTCTGTGTACTCGGCCGCTGACAAGAATATTTTCCTGGTCTTTGGATCAAAAGCCATGGTCCGTGCGCTCGGTTGGGTCTTTACCGCGCCGGCGTCTTCATAATCATCGGCTGACTTTTCATGAAAGATATTGAGCACGCCTTCCGAACAGGAGAAAAAGAGCAGCTTCGCCTGCGGATCGAATCCCGCATAGTCGACCCCGCGGCCGATCGGAAAACTGGTAATGACCTTGCCGGACACCGCATCCATCACCACCATTTTGGGCTCGTTGCGACAGCCGATGAAAAGTCTTTTGGTCTTCGCATCATAAGCCAGTCCGGTGGGCGCCTTGGCCACCTCAATCGGAAACCGCTTCTTAACTTCAAGCGTTTTCGGGTCGAATACCAGCACGTCATTGGTATCTTCAATATTGACGTAAACCAGCCCGTCGGCGATGACTGCCGATTCTCCGTCACCTTCAGCTTTTACGGCCCCGATCACTTGTCCCGTTTTGGCGTCAATGGCGGTGATGTCATGCGAACCATGATTGTTGGTAAAGACGCGCTTTGTATCCGGGTCGTAGTAAATTCCGTCCGGCCCTTTGCCGACGTCGATCTTGTTAATGAGCTGCAGCGTCGTCAGATCGAACATCGACACCTTGTGCTCGCGGCCATTACTGGTAAAGCCGTGTTTGAATTCCGGCGCGAGGGCGATGCCGTGGACTCCGGGCGTGTCGCCGATGGTGCCGATAAGTTTCCCATTGTCCGGATCTATCACGTCGACCTGAGTACCGTGCGACACATACAGCCGGCGCCCCGCACTATCGAGTGTTAGATAGTCGAATCCGCCGTTGCCGGCGACCGGATAGCGTTCGACGATCTTGTACCCGGTACCTGTCTGGACTAAGACGAATGCGATTGAGATCGCCAGGACGCAAGCCTTTACACTAATCATTGATTTCTCCTTTCACTCTCGCGGGCAATATTTGCCCTTTCCGCCTGCGGGGAGGACCTCAGCCCCTGACCCGCTCTCCGCTTGCGGAGAGGGGGAACTTCTCCCTTCGCAACATCGCATAGACCACCGGCGTCACTATTAGAGAAAGCAAAAGCGCGATCGTTAATCCCCCAATTACGCCGATCGCCAAAGGCTGTAACAGCTCAGCTCCCGCACCCAAGGCCAGAGCCAACGGCAACATCCCGAGCATGGCCGCCAATGAAGTCATCAACACGGGACGAAAACGTCTGCGGCCGGATCGCAACAACGCATCGCGCAGAGAATCGCCCGAAGCCAGATGGTCCTCGACCGCATCCAACATCAGAATTCCATTCTTGGCGACAATGCCGACAATCATGATCATTCCCATCAGCGAGACCACATTCAACGTCATTCCGGTGATGAAGAGAGCGAGCAAAACTCCGGAGAGGGCCAGCACTGCTCCGGTAACAATTGCAACGGGATGGGCGAACGATCGAAACTCAACCAGCAACGTGATGAAGACCAGCATCACGGCCAGGATCAGCGAAATCAGCAGCTCGCGAAAACTCGACTGTTGCTCCTGATACAGCCCGCCATATTCAATCGTCATCCCGGCAGGCAGCCGCACGTCTTTGGCCAGCTGTGTCCGGATTTCGCCAATCGCGGTTCCGAGGTCCTTTCCTTCCAGACGGCCGGTGATGGAGACGGTCTGCCGCAGATTTTCGCGGTTGATTTCACTCTGGCCTTTTTCATATTTAATGTCCGCAACCTGATCGATGCGAAACAATTGACCGGTCGATGATCGCACCTGCAGAGTTTTCACTTTGTCGAGCGAGGTGCGCAGGTCAGCCGGAAAAATCACCCGCACTTTGATCAAACGATCCTGTTCCAGAATGAAAGACGCCGGGTCGCCGGTCAGCGCGGTGGTGGCGGTCTTGCCGATGTCCTCCGGTGTCACGCCGAACTGCGCCGCTCGTTGCGGGTCGATTTTGAAGGTAATCGCCGGCCCACTGATGACGACGCCGGCCTTCGTATCCACTACGCCTTTGATTTTTTGGATTGAAGCCTCGACTTCGTCAGCCTTGGCTTCCAGCGCGGCGGCATCCTCGCTGAACAGTTTGATTTCGATTGGTTCCGGATTTCCTTCCAGGTCGCCAATCACGTCCGGGACGATACCTACGAACTCAATATCCAACGACGGTTGCGATTCATTGATCTGCTCGCGCAGATCTGCTTCAACCTCGGCGGTCGAACGCTTATGGCCCGGCTTTAGCTTCACCGCGAAGTCCCCGGTGTTTGGCTCAGTCACAAACAGGCCCATCTCCAAACCGGTGCGGCGCGAATAACTTTCCACCTCGGGCGTCTTCATCAGCTTCTCTTCGACATCGCGCAGCATGCGATCTGTTTCCTGCAACGAGGCGCCCGCGGGCGCCAGGTAATCGAGCACGAAAGCGCTTTCATCGAACTCCGGCAGGAACTCAGAGCCGAGGCCGCGATACAGCAGATACGAACCCAACAGCACCGCGACAATGATGACCAAAACGATCCAGCGAGTATCAAGCGCATGCGACAGCACCCACTCGTAGCGCGCAATGATCGCGGTTAGAAATCGTCCGGATTCAGTTTCCTGCTCGAGTTCATTTGAAGCCGGTTCGTGTTCGAGGTCTGGTGAATCAGGCGCCTTCGGTTTTTTGGCTCGGACAAATCTTTCAGCCAGCACCGGGGTAAAAACCAGCGCCAGAACCAGTGAGGTCAGCAGCGCTACCGACATGGTGAGGGCGAGCGAGCGAAAGAAGACCCCGGTAATCCCGGTGAGAATTGTCAGCGGCAGGAACACCACTACCGGGGTAATAGTCGAACCGATAATCGGAACAGTAATTTCGGAAACAGCGGCCTGGACCGCTGCGCGGCGTGACTGTCCGCGACTGAGGTGGGTGTAGATATTTTCTACTACCACAATTGCATCGTCGATCACCAGGCCAATCGCCGCGGCGACGCCACCCAGGGTCATCAGATCAAAACTCAGCCGCGCCAGCCACATGGCCAAAAACGTCACCAGGATTGTTACCGGAATAACCAGGATGGCTACGAAGGTCGTGCCCCAGTTCCGCAGGAAGGCATAAAGAATTACGACTGAAAGCAGCAGGCCAATGATGATTGCGTCACGAACGGAGCTGATCGAGTCGCGCACCAGAAGCGATTGATCATAATAAGCCGCCACGTGCACGTCGGGCGGAATCTGTCCTTTCATGGCCGCGAGCGTGGCCCTCACCTCGTCGACCACCGCCACCGTGTTCGCGTCCGGCTGCCGGTTTACGTTGACCAGGGCGGCCGGCTTACCGTCGGCAGTGACGATCGTGTATTGCGGTTCAACCCCACCAGTGACCGAAGCCACATCTGCGACTGTTACCGGCGCATTGTTGACGGCGGCCACGACAATGCGGTTGAGGTCTTCCGGTCTTTTCGCCTGACCACTGATCAGCGCCAGCTCAAGCTGATGGTTCTCATCAATCAGGCCCGGCGACACAATGATGTTGGAAGCTCGAATGGCATCAGCGACCTGGAGCGCCGACACATTGTGGGCCACCAATCGGTCCGCGTCGATCGTTACATGAAATTCACGGGTCTTGCCGCCGGCGACGCCGACGATAGCGACGCCCGGCAGGCGCGCCAGCTGCGGACGAATGATGTAACTGGCAATGTCGCGCAACCCGGCTTCATCGCGCTTCGTTGAGGTGAGGCTGTAACCGGTGACCGGAAATACCGCGAAGGTAAGCCGCTCAACGTTTCGGACTTCCGCGGTCGGCGGCAAAGTTGCCGATAGTTGTGATAAACGCGCCTGCACAAATTGGAGCGTTTGAATGATGTTGACGTTCCAGTCAAAGTAGAGACTGATCTCGGAAGAGCCGCGTGCCGTTTTCGATTTGATCCGCGCAATGCCCGGGACGCCGTTCATCGCTTCTTCGATGGGCCGCGTCACCGACACCAAAGTTTGCGAAGCGGGCGCCTCGCCGTTATCAACGATGATCACGATGCGCGGGAAGTCAGTCTGCGGCAGCACGGCCACCGGCAGATGCCAGGCCGCGTAAATACCCGCGGCACACAACAGCGCCACGATCACCAGGATTGCGCGAGACTGGTTTGAAACTAAAGCAGCCAGTTTCATGATTTGGAGTGCGCGGCTTCGTGTGTTTTCGTACGCCGCTTTCGTGCAATTTCGTGGTCACTTTGAAACGTTCGGCGCTACTCCATGATTAGCCGCGCCTAAGGCTTCCGGCACGATTGAGTACGACGTATGAACGCAACCACGAAACTGCACGAAAGCGGCCCGGAAAACCGTCGAAACCCCAAGCTTATTTCTCGTCCTGCTTCTCTTCGTCTTTCGCCACTTCGACTTTCGTGCCGTCAGCCAAACCGAAATTTCCTTCGATGACTACCGTCTCGCCTTCGTGTAATCCTTCGACGATTTCGATCTGCTCGGCGGTGCGGATTCCGGCCACGACCTTCCGCTCGTGCGCCACGTTCTGAGCGTCGACCACTATGACGATGCCTTCATTAGCGTTGCTGGCTGCCAGCGTCACCGCCGCTGTAGGCACGACAATCGCATCGCTCTTTGAGTTGGCAAACACCGTCACCTGCGCGGCGCCGTTCGCCCGCAAAGTTCCTGCAGAGTTGCCCAACGTCACCCATACTTCGACCGTGCGGTTCGCTGGATCAGCCGAGCGGCTGAGCAAAGTAACCTGGCCTTTCATCTCTTCGGCCGAACTGTCCGTGGGCAGCACTGAGACGGTATCGCCGGCTTTCAGATTGGCCGCGGCGGTGTCAGAGAAGGGAGCTTTAACGATGACTGTGCTGGTGTCGCCGATCGTTACCAGCTTGGCGCCCGCGGCAGCGAATTCACCTTCGTACTGATACTGATCGGTGACGATCCCGGTAATTGGCGATCTGATCGTGGCGTAACTCAACTGCGCATCGAGCGTGGCCAGATGTTGTTGGGCCTGTCCGGTCTTGGCGGCAGCGAGGGCGCGATCGTTGGGATTCAGCGACCGCGTGCGCAGAGCAATGGTCTGCTCCTCCAGACGCAGCTCATCTTCAGCGGTAGTTAGATCAAGCTGTGTCTGTTCGAGATCTTTTTTCGAGATGCCGCCTTTGTCGTAGAGCACCCGCCGCCGCTCGTACAGGGCGCGCGCGTTGTTAACCTTCGCCCGCGCGTCATTCAAAGCTTTCTGATCTTCGGCGTTGGTCTTTGGGATGGCGCCGGTCACAAGGCTGCGTTCCTCGGCGCGCGCCTGGTTCAGCGCGGCCAACGCTTCGGCGCGCTGCGCCTGGAGATCTTTTGACTCGAGGATCGCAATGACTTCGCCGGCCCGGACGAATTTGTTTTTCAACAGCGCCATGCGCTTGATGGGCGCGCTGATCTTGGCGCTGACATCGGCTTTTTCGCGCGGCCAGATCGTACCTACGGCGACAACTGGCGCAGCGATGCTTCCTTTTTCTACTTTGATGACTTTGACACTGACGAGTGGCGTTACCTCGGCTTCAGATTCCGCCCGCGATTTTTTCCAACGCCAAATCACGAGCACGGTCAGGCCAAAGATCACCAGGGCGATCGCCGCGATGGCCAAAATGGCGTTGCGCTGTTTGAGTCGGGTGGTCACTTTCATAGGTCGATAAGTCCCACAGGTCGTATGGGACATCTGGGACATATGCGACTTATGGATTCATCTTCCCGTCGCCTGTCTCAACCTCGCCAGGGCCACCTGGTAATCGAAGATGGCCTGATAGAGCGCCGCTCGCTGCGTTACCAAAGTCGTCTGCGCGTCGGTGACTTCCACGATCTGAGCTTCGCCCGCGCGGTACCGCGCCACGGAAGCGGTCAAGTTGTCCTGTGCTTTGACGACACCTTCGCGCGCCAGGGCGATCCGCGTCGCGGCATTGGCGGCCTGCGCGCGCGCCACATAGAACTGTTGCGTGAAGCCGTGCTCAGCAATCTTTTGTTCGTTCTCGGCGATCTGCACTTGCAGGCGCGCTTGTCTTTCTTTGCTGCGGCTGGCGCCCCAATCAAAAATGGGAATTGTCAGGCTGACGGCCGCCGACACGCCGCTGTGCTCGTGAAGGCGGGGTCCTTTCAACGAGTCAGAGTCAAATCCCCCGTTGACCGAATAGCTCAGTGATGGCAGGCGATCCGCGCGGGTGATTTTGATCTCCTGCTGTGCCGCCTTCAGTTGGTGCTCGAGTTGAAGAAATTCAGGCCGGCGCGCGATTTCGTCAGGCTTGAACTGCAGGAATTCAGAATCGTTGGGGAGCTCCAAAGCCAAATCAGTCGTCCTTACCGGACGGATGAAGTCATAGCCGATCAGGATTCGTAACGATCCGGCGGCCACCTCTTCATTCACGCGAGCTCTTTCCAGTTCGTCGCGACGGGCAATTGTTTGTAGTTGGGCGCGGGTCAGATCGACTGCGGGAACTTCTCCACCGCTCAAGAGCAACGCTGTGACCCGCTCAAATTCTTCGGCCGCGGACAGACTGCCTTCCCCGGCAATTCTTTGCGCCGTGCCCAGGGCGAGGCTGTAATACGCTTCGATTACCGCCTGGGCCAACGCCCGGCGGGCTACTTCTGTGCCCGCGTGCGCGGCCGCCAGCAGGGCGCGGTTCTTTCGCAGCGTGGCGCGCAGCTTTCCCGCGATATCGAAGTCGCCCGAAAGGTTAACCAACGCTTCGTACTCACTAATTGCGTTGTTGGCGATAAAGCTGGGCGCGCGCGGTTCGCCGGGCGGCAAACCAAGCGCAGGTGAGGTGTAGATATAACTTAACGGCGCGCTGATTTTCGGTTTGAAAGCGGCCTCAGCCTGCTTCACATCTTCGGCGGCGCTCTGTTCCTTCAGGACGGCGGTTTGATAGATGGACGCCTGCGCATTCGCCAGACGTAACGCTTCATCGAGCGTCAGGGCCGTTTGAGTAGTCTGAGTTGTCGTTGTGAGTGGCGCCGGTTGAGGGGTTTGCGCGTACGCTGACACTGCCAGGCACAAAAATATCAAGCTGGCGGATGGTTGCGTCAGCCATCTCGGGGCCCAGCCAAATTGATTACCGACCATACGGGTTCCGGAAAGAGCTACAAAATTCTGCTCTGAAACCGTTAGAACGGTTTCGCCACGAGAAGCCGTTGAAACGGCTCTGGTCTAAACGCAAAGCCCGCCGTGTGAATGAGACATCAGTGCAACTCGAACCGCAGGGGAAATCGCACTATAGCGATTACCACCTTAACCGGGGATTAACAGACTGTGACGAATTAGTCGCGAAACTCGAGGATGTAGCCTTCGCCTCGGCGCGTATGCAGGAGCTTGTGCGGATGTTCTTCATCAATCTTCTTGCGCAGTCGATTGATGTAAACCTCGATGGTGTTGGAGAAGGGATCGAACGAATCGTCCCAGACGTGAGTTGCAATTTCTGCGCGGGAAACCAATTGACCAGCGCGCCGCGCTAGATACTCCAGCAGCGCGTACTCTTTTGCCGTTAGTTCGATCTCGCGGGCCGCACGCGAGACCCGGTGGCTGGCCGAATCGACCACCAAATCGTCCAGTTGAAAAACGTCGGGTCGCAGTTGTGAATCGCGGCGCAGCAGGGCGCGGACCCGGGCGAGCAATTCACGAAACGAAAACGGTTTCGTCAAATAGTCGTCGGCGCCACAGTCGAAACCGTTGATGCGGTCGTCCACCGCGGCGCGCGCTGTCAGCATCAGGATCGGAGTTGAATCTCCGCGTGCGCGCAGTTCGCGGCAAACTTCAAAGCCGTCGCGCAGTGGCAGGAGCACGTCGAGAATTATTGCGTCATAATCGTTGATAGACGTTTGATAAAGCGCGGCTTCGCCATCGCCGGCAACGTCAACCGCATAGGCTTGCTCGCGCAAACCTTTCGCAATGACGTTCGCCATGCGGGGCTCGTCTTCTACGATCAGGATTCGCAATTGATGACCCTGCGCGAACAGAAGGATCCGCAGACTACCCAGATGCCGGCGCGATCCGGTTTCGACGTTGCGCTTCAGAAAATCTGTGTAATCTGCGGATTCCTCAACTGACCTTACTTAATTCGCAGCCGGAAAGGCAGCATGTAGATCGCTTCGCCATAACGAACCCGGTCGAGCATCTGTGCATATCGCAACGCGGCGCGCGCGTCTTCCGGCAAGCCGGCCAAAACCGACTCCTGTTGTTTGACCTGCTCATTAGTGTAAGTGTCGTCGTCACCGTTGAGACCCATCAACTCCTGTAAGAAAGTTGGTGGCACCGGCATTGTCACCCGTTGGACACCGCGTTCAGCGGGAATTTTGGCAAGTTGTTTCGCTATCTCCACCGCCCGGTCAATGCCGCCGAATTCATCGACCAGACCTTTTTCTTTTCCCTGTTGGCCGGTCCAGACGCGGCCCTGGCCGATGGAGTCAATGTAAGCTTTGTCTTTGGCCCGGCCGGTGGCCACCTTGCCGATGAAGTCCTGGTAGGTATTGTTCAGAAACTCTTCGAACTTGGCGCGTTCGGTATCGCTGAATTTTTCGGACTCGCGAAACATGCCTGAGTTTTTACCGCGCAGAACATATTCGTTCGTTACGCCAATCCAATCGTAGAAGCCTTTCAGCACCGGCTTGCCGCCGACCACCCCGATCGAACCGGTGATGGTCGAGGGCTCAGCCACGACCCGGTTGGCGTTGCAGGCAATGTAATAGCCGCCGGACGCGGCGACGTCGCCCATCGACACGACCACCGGTTTCTTTTCTTTAGCGGTTTCGATGGCGCGCCAGATGATGTCGGAAGCCAGACCCGATCCGCCCGGACTGTCAACGCGCAAAACAATCGCCTTGATACTCGCATCTTTAGCCGCGTCGTTCAGTGTCTTGCGCAGCGAGTCGGATCCGATGGTTTGCTGGCCTGAGCCGCCGTAGGTGGAACTGCCCGAAGTGATGTCGCCGGAAGCGTACACGACCGCGATCTTTTCGCCCTGGTTAAGTCCGAGCGATTCCTGCGTTATGTCCTTATAGTCACTGGCCCGCGCAACGTGAAGTTGATCGCTGTCTTTGTAACCCAGCCGCTTCTTCAATTCCTTTTCGACTTCATCGCGATACATCACGCCATCGATCATCCCCGCCTGCTTGGCCTGCACGGCTGAGTAGGGCGCGTTGTCGATCAGGCCCTTCATATCGTCAACCGACTTTGAGCGGGCCTTGGCGATCGCATCCAGATAACGATTATTAAGATCGTCGAGCATCGAATTGATGTACTCGCGATGCGCATCGGTCATCTGTTTTTGCGTAAAGGTGTCGCCGGCGCTTTTGAATTTTCCGATCTGATAAACGTCCGGATAAATTCCCAGCTTGTCCAGGCTGCCGCGGAAGAACATCACGTCGGCGGCCAGCCCAATCGTGAATAACTCTCCCGGCGGCGGCAGGAAAATTTTGTCGCAGGCGGTGGCGATGTAATAGTCCTTGTTGAGTCCGGTTTCCATGTAGGCATAGACCGGCTTGCCTGATGTGCGAAAGTCTTCGATCGCGGCGCGGATTTCTTCCGACTTGGCCCAGCCGGCTTCGGATATATCTATGTCGAGCAGGACGGCGGTGATGCGGCGGTCGACTTTGGCTTTGCGAAAATTCGTCAACAGCGTTTTAAGGTCATCCGGCTGTCCGCTGATCAGCCGGCGAAAGGGATCGTCCGGGACAAAATCGGGCAGCGAGCCCGAGACCTTCAGCGCCAGGACACTATTGTCCTGAATCGATGGACGATTGCCGCGGAACGCCGATACCACCAGCGCTACTGCCAGTGTGCAAATCAGAATGACTCCCAGCAGAATGCCGGAAATTATTAGTACGGTTTTACGAGTCTTTGACATTGCCATACGCGAACCTTCTTGTTTTGTTATTCGATTTTCCCCGGATGTCATTACGATTTGCCGCCTGAAAAGGTTTTGCTTCGTCTGACATGAAAAGGAGTACGGAGGGGTTTCATTCCACCGTACTCCTTTTCTTAAGAGGACGCCAAAGGCGCCCGCGCCACCGAAAACCGATTTACCAGTGACCGGTGAAATACGCCCACCAGCAGCGGCCCTGGGCTTCGAGCGCGCTCAGTCGGTAGCTGTGATCCAGCCGCCGCCGAGTACCTCATCTCCGCGATAAAACACGGTGGCCTGTCCGGGCGTGATGGCGCGTTGCGACTCGTCAAACTTGATTCGGGCGCCGTGGTTCGGCAATAGGGTGATCGAGGCGGGCGCGGCCACGTGACGATAGCGCACGCGCACCTCCGCCGGCACCGCTTCGGTCGCTGACGCCAAAGCGATCCAATTGACGCCGCTCGCGGTGAATTCGTCGCGCAACAAATCTTCGTCATGACCCACCACTACGCGATTGCGGTGGGCATCGACATTGAGAACGTAGAGCGGCCGCGCTCCCGCGATTCCAATTCCGCGGCGCTGGCCCACCGTGAATCGATGAATGCCATCGTGTGTTCCCAACACGCGGCCGTTCGCGGTGACTATGTCGCCGGACGGAGGCTGGCGATGATTTTGATCTTCGGCCTGCAGGTAACGATCGATGAAACCGGCATAATCGCCATCCGGAACAAAACAGATCTCTTGTGACTCTTTCTTTTCGGCGATCGCCAGTCGATTCTCGCGCGCGGCCTGACGCGCATCGCTCTTCGACAATTCACCCAGCGGAAACAGCGCGCGCGAGAGTTGGTCCTGGGTCAGCTCCCAAAGAAAGTAGGATTGGTCTTTGTTTGGATCGAGTCCGCGCAACAGACGGTAACGGTTGCAGGCTTCGTCGAATTCGACGCGCGCGTAATGGCCGGTCGCGACTTTTTCACAACCGAGGCTGGCGGCCAGCTTATCGAGCGAAGCGAATTTCAGGCGGCTGTTGCAGGCGACGCAGGGAATCGGCGTCTCGCCGTGCAGGTAGCTGTTGACAAAGGGTTGGACGACGTCACGCTCAAACTCTTTTTCCAGATTGAGCACGTAAAAGGGAAAGCCAAGCTCTTCCGCGACGCGGCGCGCGTCGTAAACATCGTCGAGCGAGCAGCAACGCGACGGCAATGGTTCGCCATTTTCATCCACACTGATCCCGCGGCGCTGGTTCCATAACTGCATGGTAAAGCCGACCAGTTCATGACCCTGCGCTTTAAGAATGGCTGCGGCCGCGGACGAATCCACTCCACCGGACATGGCAACTGCGATTTTCATCCAATGACAGTTTCAGGTTTCAGGTTTCAAGTTTCAAGTTGGGGGACTCGTGGAACGGAGGCACCGTGTCTGAACCGGGAGCGGTAGCGACCGGATCACGAGCTTGTGCCCGCCAATTCCTTCTAAGTAAGGATCGCTTGATCCGGTCGCTACCGCTCCCGGTTCTGACACTTCGTGTTACCATTTGCACCTGAAACCTGAAACTCGAAACTCGAAACTAAAAGTTAATGCCCGAACGCGCTATCGAAGAATACAAAATTGCTGAAGAGCCGTATTACCTGCCGGTCGATCACGAAGTCGATCTGTTTGAAGCTGCGCACGCCGCGCACCTGCCGGTAATCCTCAAAGGCCCGACCGGCTGCGGCAAAACTCGTTTTGTCGAGCATATGGCCTGGCGGCTGGAGCGGCCGCTCATCACCGTGGCCTGTCACGAAGATCTTTCATCAACTGATCTGGTCGGCCGTTTTCTGATTGAAGGCGAAGAGACGGTCTGGCACGACGGGCCCTTAACCTCAGCCGTGCGTCACGGAGCGATCTGTTATCTGGATGAAGTCGTCGAAGCGCGGAAGGACACCGTGGTCATCATCCACCCGCTGACCGATCACCGGCGCCGGCTGCCGATTGAAAAGCGCGGCACGATCCTGGAGGCGCCCTCAGATTTCATGCTGGTCGTTTCTTATAATCCCGGCTATCAATCGATTCTAAAAGATCTGAAGCAATCAACGCGGCAACGCTTCATCGCCATCGATTTTGATTATCCACCGGCGGATCTGGAGGCGACGATCGTCGCGCGTGAAGGTGGAATTGATGAAGGCACCGCGCGCGATCTGGTTTTGATTGGGCAGAAGGTTCGCAACCTGCGGGGCCATGGTCTGGAAGAAGGAGTTTCCACTCGGCTGCTGATTTACGCCGCGCAGCTAATCGCCAGCGGCATTCCGCCGACCCGCGCCGCCGAAGTTGCCATGTGCTCGCCCATTACCGACGACCGCGATCTGCAGCGCAGCATTCGTGAGATCGTGACGACGGTGATTTGAAGTTGCGCCTAACGGGAAACGCGCGCAATACCACATCTCCACAATGCGTCTCTTTCGTGTGACTTCGGTTTATTATTTCGTGTTGGTTCGTGGTCGCGAACATACGCAACCACTAACAGACACGAAGGCGGAACACTAAACCACACGAAATCAAACGTCCCAGCTCAGCCCGCCTGTTGACACTCTCACCTATCATGCATGACGATTTTCGCGTGAACCGCGATCATCCCGAGTCAGACCCGCCGGACGAAAGTAATTCGTTCACGCAACTCAGCGAGCAGGTTAACGAGCGTTTGCGCGCAGTCAAAAACCCCGCGGAGCGGCGCACGGTCGCGCGTCTCCTGCGAGAACTCGGCAAATTACCTCTCGAGCAAACGCGCGCCGCTCTCGAAATGAGTGCCGCAATCGCCGCCGTTTCGCTGCGCGCTTCGATTGAATTTCTGCGGGCAGTATCTAATGTCGCCTCTGTTCTCGAGGCGGCGGAACTGCGCGCCTGGGGTGAGCTGGGCCGCCGTTTGACGATGAACGATGTCGAAACGGGCATCAGTTTTTTCACTGGCGGTGTCGGTGAGTTTCCCCGCGTCCCGCCCGCCGTACGCCCATTCGTGTTCCAGGTTTGTTCGCGGCAGATGATCCTGTCCGCGAGCACCGCCGCTGAGACTTTCGCCAACGCGCCTGAATTCGCCACCGCTATCCCGGATGAAAATGTGCTGCGATCGATCTACGAAATCGCGGCCACAATTGCGCGCCGTTCGGCTAAGCATAGTTCCGAGTTTTTAGAAGCTACCCCCGGCGTCGTTGAGCAACTCTCACTAAGTAAACCAGCAGTTATTGACCCTTTCTCAAACCCTCCCCCCGAGCGGGGAGAGAATCCGTCTCGGGTAGCGCGAGAGGCTCACGCAATCCAAACCGCGATCGAGTTGGTGAGGGCATTTGCCGAGCATGCGGGCGGCATTGCCGCCGATGCCTGGAGCTCGTTACCTGCGGCGCTCGAACGCCTGGACCAGCAGCAAGCACAGCGGCTAATGCGCCGCTCGATCAATTTTCTGGAGCGTGGCGGCGCGGCGGCCCTGCATCTCCTCGTCGCGGGCGGCGAAATACTGCGGGCTTTGCCTGAATCCTTCGACGATTGGATTGAATTACTTTGGACTATTGCCGCCCACGGTAACGCCGGGTTGGTGGCTTTCATTCGTTCCAGCCCGCCATTCTTTCACTTGATCACGGCGCGCAACGATCATCAGCAGGCTGTGAGCGTAGCGCAACGCGTGCTGGCGCTGACCCGTGAAGTGGGCCGCGTGGATTCCGAAGCGGCGCTCGCCTGTCTGCGTTCCAGCGCCAGGGCCCTGCACACGGTTTCGATCGAACAGTTCGAAACGTGGGCGCGCGCCGGTTTGATTGCGGGCGATACGCGTATGCGGCGCAGTTATTACGCGCTGGAAACGCGCACCAGTAACGAAGCATTGCGGGCCGGCGATCAGGGTGTCTCGCTCGATTCAATCCAACCTCTGCTGGGCTTATATGTTGAAGGACTGACGGGACGCGCTGTGGAGATTGTGCCCCTGGCAGCAGTGCCCGTGGAATCGCGCATCGGTGATGGCCGCACAATCCATTTACCCTCAACGGTGAGCGAGTTTGGCGAAGAAGAACTCGATTTCCGTCTGTACAAAGTGCTGGCCGCGCATGCGGCAGGGCAGATCGAGTTTGGCACTTACGAACGCGGCACTGCGGACTTGCTGGCAGCTTACCGGGCGCTCGCCGAGCTCAACGATCCCGCCCGGCAGGATGAACGCGCGGCGTTTGCCGATGATGGATACGTGCCGCAAGTTGATAACTTGCGTGTGCAAACGGCGCAAATTGACAATTTGCGCTACAGCGACGCGCTCGATCTGTTTCCGCTGCCGGCGCTGGCGCGGCGGATTTTTGGAACACTGGAAAATGGCCGGATTGATCGAAGGTTGCGGCGGGCCTATCGCGGCCTGAGCCGCGATCTGGATCTGATTCGGGAGCACCTGCGCAGCCGGCGGCCGAAGATGATTGATTTGCCGCCCGCCATCGTGCCGTTCGAGTTGCTCTTTCAAATTACCTTGCTGGGTGGCGCGCTGGAAGATGCGCGCGAGTTTTACCGGCAAGTGGTTTCGGAGCTCGAGACCATCGTCGCAGACTACTTGAATCAACCGGACGCGACGGTGGCCGATACGCTCATGGCGACCAGCCGAGTTTACACGTTGTTTCAATCGATCACGCTCGAGGACTCAGAACAACAGATTGAGATTCCGGATCAGCAGGACCAGGAAGACGAAAACAAAATGGCTGAGCAGTTGCCGGCCGAACGCAATCCGGATCGACAGCCGCAACGCCGCGACGCGCGCGAGTTATTCAATGCCTGGAACTCAGAAGCGAACGGCGAATTCGACGAGCTGGACGGCAGCGAAACCTGGACCGACGGCGAAACTCCGGAACAGGGCCTCGAAGCCGGCGAAGTGGCCTTCAACTATGACGAATGGGACCGCGAGCTGGTCGATCATCGCGTGGGCTGGTGCCGCGTAATTGAAAAGAAAGTTAAGCGCGGCGAGCGCAAGTTCGTCGATGACACCCGCGAACAACATAAAGGCGTCATCTCTTCAATTCGCCACCAGTTTCAATTGATGAAGCCGGAGAATCTTACCCGGATAACCAACGAAACCGACGGCGAGGACTATGATCTGAATGCGGTAGTGGATTTCTTCATCGACCGGCGGGCCGATGGGCAGCAATCGGATCGCATTTACACCAAGCGCCTGCGCCGCCGGCGCGATGTGGCCGTTTCGTTTCTGCTGGATCAGTCGTCGTCGACGGCGCGCACCATCGGCCGGCATCCGCTGCAGCCTTACACGCATCCCGGCCGCCGGATCATCGAGATCGAAAAAGAAGGCCTCGTATTGATGAGCGAGGCCCTCGAAGCGGTAGGCGATATTTATGCCATTAATGGTTTCACTTCTGAAGGCCGGCGCAACGTAAAGTTTTATGTGCTGAAGGATTTCAACGAACAATATTCGGATGAAGTCATGCGGCGCATCGGCGGCATCACCTATCAAAACAATACGCGGCTGGGCGCCGCGATCCGGCACGCCAGCGCCAGGCTGGAAAAGCAGGAAGCGCGCACGCGACTGCTCATCGTTTTGTCTGACGGGCGTCCCTACGATCACGACTATGGCGATGCGCGTTACGCGCGCGAGGACACGCGCGAGGCTTTGTTGCAGGCCAAGTCGCGCGGCATTACTCCGTTTTGCATCACGATCGATCGCGAGTCGGAAAGTGAGCTGCGCGATCTCTATGGCGAGATTGGCTATACGATCATTGACGATGTCATGACGTTGCCGGAGAGATTGCCCGGAATTTACCGCCGGCTGACGACTTGATATTAGTGCCACCTGAGCGTGCGACGTAATGAGTTAACGAGCTGCGGAGCAGCGGACATAGTTAAGCCCAAGGCGAGGCTCTGCGAGCCTTGGGTCAATCAACCTCCAAAAGATTGAGCCCCGAAGGGGCGACGTCATTCGACGATCACTAATAGCTTTCTGTCGCCGCTCGCGGCTCCTGTAAATAATCGGATTTAACCCAAGGCTCGCAGACTCGCCTTGGGCTTAACTATGTCCGCTGCTCCGCAGCTCATTGGAGTAAACCGGTGAGGGTTCGAGCATGAGAACGCAGCCAGACGAACAACTCCGCAATCGCATCCTTGCCAGTTATTTCAAAGTCGCTTCACTCGACGGTGATAATCGACCGTTAGTAAAACGGTTTCTTTGGGGGGCACTCTGGGCAGCGATCCTGGTGCCCGTGCTCTTCTACCTTAAGTTCGGCAGGATTGATTGGTTCGCGATCAGTTGCACCATTTTTCTGGTGGTCCTCTGTCTGCTTTATGCTCTCGGGTTTCATTTTCGCAGCCGGCCGGAATATCACACTCGCGTGCCGATGGAATGGACGCTCCCGGATCGCATCGGCTCGCTGTGGTTGGTCGCGTGCGGTCTGGGTCCATTCTTCGGCTGGCTGATAACTTCGTTCGGCGTTTCTGCGAGCAGCTGGAAGTGGCAGTACCTGGCGCGGGCTTTTCTGGCGGTGATCCTGCCGGTGATTACTGCGATGCCGCTGCTGACGTATGCGCGGGGCCGGGCGGCGCTAATTGCGCTGCCGTTGCTGGTGGGCATCACGGCTTTGCCGATTAGCAGTTGTCTTTGGGTGCTGGGTGATCTGCGCGATGGACCGGAAAGGGTCATCGTCGAAGTCTGGCGGGAACCGGCCACCGGCCGCTATGATTGTGTTACTCAGACACCATCGCGGATTACCTGTGATGACATCCGTCCG